>ERZ772812.2634-NODE-2634-length-11123-cov-22.155313_pt1 | contig 11123 bp, 9 predicted proteins | sample MGYA00511343_ERZ772812 | MGnify/ENA primary metagenome ERZ772812 (study PRJEB29015, sample SAMEA2737706) | human gut metagenome | biome: human gut; feature: human-associated habitat; material: faeces | place: China | collected 2012 ...
CGCGCACGCGCTCGACGTTGAGCATCTTGCCCCAGAGCGGCAGGATCGCCTGAAAACGCGAGTCTCTGCCCTGCGTGGCCGAGCCGCCTGCCGAGTCGCCCTCGACGATGTAAAGCTCGGTGAGGGAGGGATCGGTCTCGTTGCAGTCGCGGAGCTTGTCCGGCATGGCCGCGCCGCCGAGCGCGGTCTTTCTGCGGATGGATTCGCGCGCCTTGCGCGCAGCCTCGCGGGCGCGGTTGGCCATCATGGCCTTGTCGAGCACGATGCGCGCCGAGGCGGGGTTCTCCTCAAGGTAGGTTGCAAGCTGACTGGACACAATGCTGTCAACGAGCGTGCGGATATAGGCGTTGCCGAGCTTCTGCTTGGTCTGCCCCTCGAACTGTGCCTCGGGCAGCTTCACCGAGATCACGACGGTCAGACCCTCGCGGCAGTCCTCGCCGGAGACCTTGTCGTCGCCCTTGATGATGCCGTATTTTGTTCCGTAAGCGTTCAAAACACGCGTCAGAGCCGCCTTGAAGCCCGTCTCGTGCATACCGCCCTCGGGCGTGTGGATGTCGTTTGCGAAGGACACCACGACCTCGTTATAGCCGTCGTTATATTGCATGGCAATTTCGGCCACGGAGTCGTCCTTGCGGCCGGACATATAGATCACGTCCTCCTGGATCGCGTTCTTGTTCCGGTTGATCCAGCGGACGAACTCGCGGATGCCGCCCTCGTAGCACATGGAATCCGACGGGCCGTCCTCGGTGCGGGCGTCGCGGATGGAGATCTTCAGGCCGGCGTTCAGAAAGGCCTGCTCGCGCATCCGTGTGTGCAGGATCTCATAGTCGTATTCCGTCGTGTCGAACATCTCGGGGTCGGGCTTGAAGGTGACGCTCGTGCCGTGGCGGTCGGTCTTGCCGATGACGCGCATTTCCTGCGTGATCGCGCCGCGCGCGAATTTCATCTGATAGATGCTGCCGTCCTTATGCACCTCGACCTCGAGCCACTCGCTCAGCGCGTTAACGACGGACGCGCCGACGCCGTGCAGACCGCCGGAGACCTTGTAGCCGCCGCCGCCGAATTTGCCGCCGGCGTGCAGCACGGTGTAGACGACCTCGAGCGCCGGCCGGCCGGTCTGCGCCTGAATGTCCACGGGGATGCCGCGGCCGTCGTCGGTGACGGTGATCGTATTGCCGGGGTTGATCGTCACGGTGATGTGCTTGCAATAGCCCGCGAGCGCCTCGTCGATGGCGTTATCGACGATCTCATAGACCAGGTGGTGCAGACCGCTCGACGAGGTCGAGCCGATGTACATGCCCGGCCGCTTGCGCACGGCCTCCAGACCCTCGAGCACTTGGATTTGTGACGCGTCGTATTCCTGCTCAACGGTCGTATTCATAAGTTCTTCGCCCATTGTTATTGTCTCCTTACCTACCTACTACTCAATAATACCTTTCTGCTCCGACCAACCGTGGTCTGTAATCAGAGCCTTCACGATTTCTTTACCTTCCATAATCTTTTAGTTTTCATTCTTCAGCAAACGCCCCGTTTTTGTCATTGCGAGGAGCGCAGCGACGTGGCAATCTTAAAGCTTCCGATACGGGATCCCGCAGCGAAGCACGCGGAAACGAAACGATTCTCGTCAACTCACGCGGAAACAAATCGTTCCGCTTCTCTTCACCTCGTTCCGGGATGCCATGCTCCCGCTTAAAGATTGCCGCGTCGGGCGCATACGCCCTCCTCGCAATGACAGAATCGGAAGCTGTTTTGTTTTCAAAAACAGAACACCGTTTCTACCCTTTGTTCCGAAACCGCCAAAATTGCACGAAATCATGCAATTCGACGCTAATTTTCCAAGATATAAAAGGATAGATCGTCCCATTTCGGATTTTTTGTTTCAATCAATTGCTCTTTTTTCTTACGCGACCAGCTTTTGATCTGTTTTTCGCGCTCAATTGCCGCACGTACGTCCGTAGTTGTTTCGTAATAAATCAAATTACAGACGTGATAGCGCTGAACAAAGCTCCTTTCCGCCGCGTTCCGGTGCTCCCAAAGGCGGCGTTTCAGATCATTCGTGACCCCGGTATAAATGGTTTTCCGGTTATTACTTGCTAAAATATACACATAATATTGCATATTTTATTTCGTTCTCCGGTCGATGGCGGCGGTGTTGAACTGCGTCAGATAGACGCGCTCCATGCCCAGCTCCTGCGTGAGCACGAAGCTCTTCGGCAGCTCGCCGGAGACGTCGATCACAACGCCGTGCTGCTCCGCCTCGCTCAGAAAGCGCCGCGTATGGCGCGAGGTCGTCGTATTATCCAGATCGAAAATTCCGATAATACTCCGGTCGCGAACGGCCATATCGCCGCCGATTCCGACATACATGCAGCTTTTCCTCCCAAAACGCGCTCAGACGCGGACGCGCCCGTCCTCGACGAAAAGCACCTGTCCCAGCTCGGTCAGCCGGTCAGTCTCGCAGCAGGTGATGAAAACCTGCCCGTCGCGGAGGCGGTTGAGCACGAAATCCTGCCGCCCGGCGTCCAGCTCGCTGAGCACATCGTCGAGCAGCAGCACGGGCGTCTCGCCGCAGTCGCGCTTCATCAGCTCGCGCTCGGCGAGCTTGAGCGAGATCGTCGCGGTGCGCGTCTGCCCCTGCGAGGCGAACTGCGCCATGGGCAGGCCGTTCAGCGCGGCCTCGAAATCGTCCTTGTGCGGCCCGGAGAGGCACTGTCGGCTGTCCAGCTCGGCGCGCGCGTGGCTGTTCATATGCGCCTCCAGCTCGGCGCGGAGCGTCTCGAGCGGCGCAAAGGGATCGGTCACGGTCGAGACCGTGTGATATTGCAGCGTAAGCTGCTCCCGATCGCCGGAAAATTCCTTGTGATATTGCTCCGCGATCTCCCCGAGCGCCCGCAGATACCGCGCGCGGTAGGAGATCAGCAGCGCGCCGATCTGCACCATGCGCCGATTGAACTCCGGCAGCACGGCCAGCATGGAGGGGTTCTCCTCCTGCTCGCGCAGGAGCGCGGCCTTCTGGTCGAGCAGGCGCGTATATTCGGCCAGCGCGGCGTCATAATTCGGCCGAAGCTGACAGATCACGTTATCGAGCATTTTCCGCCTCGGCTGCGCGCCCTTTTTTAGAACGAGCAGATCCTCCGGGCAGAACAGCACGCTGTTCAGCACGCCGGCGATGCCCGCGGCGGTCTTCTGCCTGACGCCGTTGAGAAAGAGCTGACGCGGCCGCCGCCCGGCAAAGAGCACGGCGCGAAGCGTCTGCTCCCGCTCCTGCGAGAACAGCTTCGCCGAAAGCTCGGCATATTCCGCGCCGAAGCGGATCAGCTCCTGCTCCCGGCGCGTGCGGAAGGCGCGGCCGGTGGAGAGATAGCCGATGGCCTCGAGCAGGTTCGTCTTGCCGTTGGCGTTGTCGCCGACGAGCAGATTGACCCCCGGCACAAATTCGACCGTCGTCTCCTCGTAATTGCGAAAGCCGTTCAGGTAAAGCTCGTTCAGCCGCATACCACCGTGAACTCCGCGCCGTCAAAGCGCACGCGGTCGCCGGGCACGAGCTTCCTGCCGCGCATGGTGCATGGCTCGCCGTTGACGAAAACCTCGCCGTTCTGGATGAAATTCTTCGCCATTCCGCCGGAGGGCACGGCGTTTGCCAGCTTCAAAAACGCCTCCAGCTTGATAAATTCCGTGTGGATCGGCACGGAGACAGACTCCTCCCCGACCCTGCGCACGCGAACCTTCATAAATAACGCTCCTTAATGTAATCTAACAGGAAGAACCATATAGGCATAATCCTGCTTCTCGTCGACCGGCGTGAAAACGATCGGGCTGAGGCCGTTTTGCAGCTCCAGCGTTGTCTCCTCGGACGGGATCGCGCGCAGCGCGTCGAGCAGATAGCGGCAGTTGAAGCCGATCTCCAGCTCCCCGCCGTTTCCGGCGACCGGGCAGGTGTCGTGGGCGCTGCCGATCGTGTTGACGGTGCGGAAATCCGCGACGTTGTCGCTGAAAACGCAGCGCACCGGGCTTTTGATCTTCTCCGAGACGATCAGACTGACGCGCTCGATTGCGGCGGTGAGCGTCGCGACGTTAGCGGTCAGAATTGTCTCGTTATTGGACGGAACAACGCGCCGCCAATCGATGAATTCGCCCTCGAGCACGCGGCAGACCAGCGTCGCGCCGCCGATGTGGAAGAGGATGTGCTTCTCGCCGAGGGTGAAGGTCATCGGCTCGTCGCTGTCCTCAAGGATTTTTTCTACCTCGCGCAGACCCGTCGCGGGCACGACGAATTTCATCTCGCGGCCGATCGGCTCGGGGCTGTGCCAGGTGCGGCGCGCCAGCCGGAAGCTGTCCACCGCAACCATGGTGATCGTTTCGTTATTTACCTCGATCAGGCAGCCGGTATGGATCGGCCGCGCCTGATTCTCCGAAACGGAGAAGATCGTCCCGCCGATCATCTCGCGCAGCGCGCTCTGCGGCATCTGCACGCCCTTTCCGGCGTTGACGTCGGGCAGCTCGGGATAGTCCTCGGCGTCCATGGCGGTAATTTTAAAGGACGATCCGCCGCCCTTGATAGAGACCTGAAGCTCCGAATCGACGGAGACCGTGACCATATCGTCCGGCAGCTTGCGCACGATGTCGAAGAAGAGGCGCGCCGGCATGACGCAGACGCCCTCCTCGCGGACGTCGGCCGCAACATCGACGGTGATGCCGGTTTCGAGGTTGAAGCCGGTGAGCTGAACGCCGAGACCGGCGCGCAGCAGGATGCCCTCGAGGCACGGGATCGCGCTCTTCGGGGCGACGGTGCGTCCCGCCACGGAGATGGCGGAGACGAGCAGCGCTTTTTCACAGGTAAACTTCATATCGTTCCCTCACTTTTCTTTCTGATATAGATAGGACGGATATATTTTAGTAATGGTGTTAGTAGGCAAAACTTATGTGCAAAACCGGCGCAAGCCCTTGCGGCGCAAGGAATTTTTATCCACACCCGCCTGTGCATACACAAAAAAGTTATTGACAGGTTTTTGTGCGTTCAACCGCCGGGAAAGTTTTGCACAGGAAATTTCTGCACAGTGAACAGCTCCTGTTCATAAAAATCCGGCTCTGCTTTTTGCCGCATGACGGCGCAGAAATGCCTCATGCGGAAATTGAACCCGGACGCGGCCGCGCCTTCGGCGCGGAAAAACCGGATCAGAGACGGGAGTTGATCTTGGCCTTGATGTCGCGGATGTTATCCTGCAAGCCGTTGGTCGCGTTCGGAAGCTCCTCCTCAATGCGGCGGATGGCATAGAGCACGGTCGTGTGGTTCTTGCCGAATTCCTTGGCGATGTCAGGCAGGGAGAGATTCGTCATTTTGCGGATGAGGTACATGGCAATTTGCCGTGCCTCGCTCGTGCCCTTGCTCTTCTGCGTGCCGCGCAGGGTCGTCTCGTCGAGGCGATAGAAGTTGCAGACCTCGCTGATGATCAGCTCGGGTGTCGGAACGGTCTGCGCCTTGCCCTTATACATGTCCTTGATCGCGCGCGAAACGTTGGCAATGTCCGTGGGCATATTGTTCAGGTCGTGATAGGCCTTGATTTTCTTGACCGTGCCCTCGATCTGGCGGACGTTGTTCGTGATGTTTTCGGCGATATAATCGCAGACGTCATCGGGAAGCTCCAGCCCGAGGGAGAGCGCCTTGTTTTTCGTGATGGCCCAGCGCGTCTCATAATCGGGCGGCTGCACGTCGACGATCAGGCCCCACTCGAAGCGCGTGCGCAGACGGTCCTCCAGACGGAGCATATCGCTCGGCACGCGGTCGCTCGTCAGAACGATCTGCCGGTGGTTTTCATAAAGGGTATTGAAGGTATGGAAGAATTCCTCCTGCGTCGCGTCCTTACCGGCGATAAATTGAATATCGTCGATCAAAAAAAGGTCGGCATTGCGATATTTATCGCGGAATTCAAAGTTTTTGCCGCTTCGGACGGCCTCAATGAATTCGTTCGTGAATTGGTCGCCCTTGATATAAACGATGTTATAATCGGGGTGCTTCTGCTGGATGCGGTTGGCGATGGCATAGAGCAGATGCGTCTTGCCGAGGCCGGACTGGCCATAGATAAACAGCGGGTTATACGCCGCCGTGCGTTCCTCCGCGACGGCCTCCGCCGCCGAAAACGCGTGCTTGTTCGACGAGCCGACGACGAAGGTGTCAAAGGTGTACTGCGAGTTGAACTCCACGAAGGCGCGGCGCTTGCTGCCGAGGGAATACTGCGGGAACTCGTCCTCGTCGAGCACGACCAGCTCGATCTCGGTTTGGAACAGCTCGCGCATGGCGTCCTTGATGAGATTTGTGTAGCGATTTAAAATGACATCTTTACGGAACGGGGAGGGCGAATAGAGCACAAGCTTCTCCTCGTTCAGCTCTGCGACCTCGGCGTCGTCAAAAAACGACGCGACCGCGACTGCCGGTGAGTGCTGCTCCAGATATGCTAATACGCGTGACCAGACATAAGCGTTGGAATACATGACCGACTCCTTTTCCTCTTGAAAGGCTCGCCGAATTCGTTTTTCCGAAAAAAGGGCAAGCTCTGGTTATTCTATAAAATTATACTATAAATTTGAGAAAAATGCAAGCGAATACATTATTAAAATATGATTCTGCATAAAAAGCAATTGACTTTTTCGACGCATTTCGGTATACTATTTGTCCAACTCAAACCCAAAAATCGGAGGCGGAGAGCATGAAAAACCGCGGGGCAACGCTGCCCTATTCCGTGCTTCAGGCGCTGATCTGGGGCGAATACGGATTTTTGATGAGTTATTCCAACCCGTGGCTGACCGAGCGCGTCGGCCTGACGGATTCCGTCGCGGGCGTTGTTCTGGCGATCGCAACGGCCGTGGCCTTCCTCTTGCAGCCGCTCATCACGGCTGTGGCGGACCGCACGCGGGTCGATCTGCGCCGCGTGCTGCTCGTTTTCGGCGTATGCAACGCGGGCTTTGCGGTGCTTGCGCCGCTTCTGAGCGGCTATGGCTCGGTCGTGGCCTTCACGGCTGCCTGCGTCAGCCTGCAGGTCTTCCCGTCCTTTTCCAACGCGCTTGGGATGCAGTGTATACGCGGCGGCACGCCGATCAATTTCGGTCTGGCGCGCGGCATCGGGTCAATTTTTTTCGGCATCTGCTGCCGCGTTGAGCCGCTGCTGACGTCGGCCTTCGGCATGGACGCCGTGCCGGTTTCGTCGGCCGTACTGGCGGCGCTTTTCTGCGCGGCCATTCTGCGCTTCCCGAAGGGCACGCACCTTGAGGCGGAGCAGGCCGGGCGGCCGGACGGCGCCGGGGCGTTTTTCCGGCTGCACCGGAGCTTCGCCGTCCTGCTCGTGGGCGTGATCCTGCTCTATATCGGCCATAACGCGCTGAGCAACTGCATGTTCCGCATCGCGCAGTTCAAGCTCCCTGCCGCGTCCGCCGACGAGGCCTCGGCCGTGCAGGGCACGGCGCTGATGATCGCCGCGCTCTGCGAGCTGCCGGTGATGTTCCTCTTCACGAGGCTCGTGCGGCGCGTCCGCTGCGACGTCTGGCTCGTCGTTTCGGCGCTGTTTATGACGCTGCGGCTGATTTTCACCCTCGTGCTCCCGGGCGCGTGGGGGCTGTATCTCGGCCAGCTCACGCAGAGCATGGGCTTCGCCCTCTTCGCCGTCAGCACGGTCTATTATGTCGGCTCGGTCATTGAGCAGCGCAACGTCGTCAAGGGGCAGACCTACCTCGGCGCGGCCAACACGATGGGCAACCTCCTGGCCTACCTGATCGGCGGCATCCTGATCGACGGGATCGGCACGGGCGGGATGCTCCTGACCTGCGGGATCGTCTCGGCGCTCGGCGTGCTCCTGCTGATTCTGAGCAAGGAGCGCGTGCAGCAGACCGTGGGAGCGTAGCGAAGCCATAGTATCTGGCTTCGCAGTGATATTCGGCCTTCGGCCGAGTGAAATATGCTTCGCATGTGAAATGCGGGCTTGCGCCCGCGTGAAATGGCGCTTTCTGAAAGCGTCATGTCGGTGTCGCTCCGCGACGGATTTGAAGCAGAAAAATCATGACAGAAACGGTAGGTTTTATGAAAAACCTGCCGTTTCCGTGTCATTGCGAGGCCGCAAGGCGGCCGTGGCAATCTTAAAGCCAAAGGCATGGCATCCCGGAACGAAGCACGGGGAACAAAACGAGAAATGATGCCCATAGTGGGAACATGGGGCACACAACGAGAAAATGCCTGTCATGGAAACGACGGAGAGGGTTATGCTGCCCTGATTTGTTTGATCCCGGGAAATTTTGCGGTTCTGTTTCGTTCCGTTTTTTTCATATTTCGTTCCGAGATGCCGTTTCGTTCCGTCAAAGATTGCCGCGTCGGGCGCAAAAATGCGCCCTCCTCGCAATGACACAAAAATGATAGGTTTTACGAAAAAACCTACCATTTTCTTAATCGAAATATTCTGATCCGTCCCGGCGGGACACCGACACGGTGCTTCTCCGGAAGCGCCATTTCACGCGGGCGCAAGCCCGCATTTCACATGCGAAGCATATTTCACTTTTCCGCAGGAGAAATTTCACTGCGCAGCCTCCGCTGCGCTTCACACGTCCAGCTGGTCGAGATTTTTGCCGAAGGCGGTCAGGCAGTGCTCCATGAACCAGTCCAGCTCGGGCAGGTGCATGTCGACGAGCGCCTGCCGCGTCTGCTCGGCAGCGGAGGCAAACTCCTGATTGCCCGCGCGCAGCTCCTCCATGCACTTGATGTGCGCCGAGAGCTTGTCGGCGGCCTTGACGATCGCGTGCACCGTCTCGTCGGATTCATAGATCAGCGGTGCGAAGCTGTCCTTCAGCTCCGGCGGAAGCAGCGCAAGCAGCTTTGTTCCGCTGACGTGCTCCACCTGCTTATAGGCGGTCTTGATCTCGGGGTTATAATACTTGATCGGCGTCGGCAGATCGCCCGTCAGGATCTCGGACGCGTCATGATAGAGCGCGGCCGTGGCGCAGCGCTCCGGCTCGGCGTCAAGCCCCAGAATGTCCCGCCGGATGAGCGCCAGCCCGTGCGCCAGCACGGCGACCTGATGGCTGTGCTCCTGAATATTCTCGGAGAACGAGTTGCGCATCAGCCCCCAGCGCGTGATATAGCGCATTCTCGAGAGCAGCGCGAAAAACTGATATTCCTGGCTCATGATTCCTCCCCGGCCGTGGTTTTCGGCCGATCCAGACGGCGGCGCGGCGCGGCGGCGCGCTTCTGATGCGTGGGTGCGCGATGCGCCACGCGGCGGCGGACAGGGATGGCCTTCTCGGTGCGCCGATGCGGGAAGAAGCGCCGCACGGACTCCAGCGACAGGCCGAACGGCTCGTCGCGCAGCGTCGAGACCAGCTCGCCGTAGCACTTATAGAACGCCTGCGCGGTTTTGGGAACGGGCTTGGCGTCGATCAGCCACGGACAGTCCTCAAGCTTCTCACCGGAGCAGCGCTTGACGAATTCGCGGCCGACGCCCAGCATCTCGGCGAAGGGCAGCGTGCGGTAAAAATACAGCTCGTCCTGCGCATTGAGGCGCTGGAGCGTCTCGGCGTCGAGCCTGCGCAGATAGCGCCGCAGACCGAGCAGCTTGCGCACGGTCTCGATCCCGGCGGGCGTGCGGCGTCCGCCGAAGAGGGTCACGGCGGCGCAGAAGACCTGCATCAGCAGCGCCAGCACGGCGATCATCAGATTCTCTGCCTTGATGCCGACGTTGACGAGCACAACGGCCGAGATCATGCCGAGCACAATGCGCGTGATATAGCGGCGGCGGCAGAACGACCGCAGCGCGTTTTGAATCAGATAACATTGCACCGCATTGAGGATTGACAGCAGCGGCAGCAGGAACCAGCGGATTCCGGCCGTGGGCAGGATCGTGTCATAGAGCAGAATGCCGCTCATCAGACCGGTCAGCGCGCCGATCAGGCTCAGAACATAAGGGCTGCCGCCGTTGTGGAAGAACAGACGCTGCGACCACGCCGTCCGGAGCGCGTGCGCCGCAGTGGCCGTGCCGCGGCGCTCGCGAAGCTGCTGCGCCCCGCAGACCGGCCCGTAGCGGAAAACGGCGTAAAACAGCTTCCGCTCGGCGGGCTTGCGCTCGTTGCCCATGTCCATCTGTTTTTTGATGTAAATTTTCCCGTTGCGGTTGCGCCGCAGGGACAGATAGCCCAGATTCGCCCAGTGGATGAGCGTCGCGGCGATGTCCGGCTCCTCGCCGAACAGCTGGCAGGACAGCTCGCCGGCCGTCGCCTCCGTCGGCGGGCTCTGCTGCTCGACGGGCAGATAGAGCATCCGCCCGCGCAGACGCAGGAACCAATAGATCAGTCCGGCCGCAACCGTGAGCCAGAACAGAATTTTGGTGACGGAGACCGTCGAGCCCTTCTGATTCAGAAGCTGGAAGGTCCCGGCCTCAAAGGGCACGACCAGCCGGATGGCCTGATGGTCGCGGTAATACTCCGTCGACGAGGCGTTCAGATCGCCGCCGTTGAGCGTAACGTTCAGATAGTTGTCGAGGGTGTTTTCGTAATACGTGCCGCTCCATTTGAGCTGGCCGCCCGGCTCATAGGGCATCGAGACGTGTACGGAATAGTGCGAGACCGGATATTCCCAGCCGCGCTCGGGCAGGTTGAGCGTCAGCTCCTGCCGGCCGTCCTCGGTGTTCACGACGGCGGCGTTCAGGCGATAGGTGCAGGTGAAGCTCTGCGCCCCGGTGAACCCGGCGTCGCTCGTGAAGCGGACGCATTTGACGCCGTCGAGCGTCTCGGTCGTATATTCGCTGCCGCCGGAGGCCGTGATCGAGGCGGCGTCGGCCGCCAGCGGGAAGACGATCTCCTTGTGCTTGGAGGTCAGCGAGAGCACGGCGTTCACCGTCACGTCGCAGCGGCCGTGACGGTCGACCGTCACGTCGATATTCAGCTCGGAGACCTCGTCGGCCTCCTCGGCGAAGCAGACGCCCGTCAGCAGCAGCACACACAGCAGCACCAGCAAAGCCCGTTTCACAGCCGCACCTCCCTTTCAGGATCGGCGATCGAACCCGATCCAAACGCCCGAATGGGCACAATTTGCATATTTTAAGGAACCTCTGATTCAATCGCAAGAGCGGTCAGCGAGGGATTTTGTTCCA
>ERZ772812.2636-NODE-2636-length-11116-cov-5.179279_pt1 | contig 11116 bp, 11 predicted proteins | sample MGYA00511343_ERZ772812 | MGnify/ENA primary metagenome ERZ772812 (study PRJEB29015, sample SAMEA2737706) | human gut metagenome | biome: human gut; feature: human-associated habitat; material: faeces | place: China | collected 2012 ...
CGCGGCACGGTCTCGACGCAGCTGCGCATCAAGGACATCAAGCGGGTGGAGAAATAGCGCGAAAGCGCATCGCTGCGAATCGGGGTGCGGATTTCAAATCCGCACCCCGATCGTTTAACAGGAAATCATGCCTCGCGGCCTCCGCTCCGGCGGCAAAGCAGACGCTTCATGCCGTAGAAGATCGCCGTCAGCAGGACGGCCGCCACGAGAGCCGCCACACTCATCCGTCCCGCCGCGAAAAGCTCGTCCGCCGCCCCGCGGCTCAGAAAAGCGAGGGCCGAGAAGAAGTAGAGGCCGACGAAAACATACAGGAACAGCGCCAGCGGCCTGCGCACCGATTCGCGCGGACGCGGCACCTGCGCACCCTCGTTCAGTTCGGGGTGCCACCGCCCCACGACGACGTCGTTGAAGAAGCCGAAGGCGGCCGCCAGCGCATAGACCATCGTCCACACGAGCGACAGCCGTTCGTCTGGCCGCTGAGATTCCGACGGCAGAAGGGTCATCAGCCAGAAAAAAAGCAACCATTTCACGACCCGTGAGAACGGACTCCGCAACACTCATCTGCCGCAGTGGGCGGAAGTTTATACCCCGCGCTTCCCCTTCTCCGAATCGCCACTCTTCTTACCGTACCAACGGTTTAGACAGAAATGGTAATCCAACAGATCGAGCATCGTCAGTGCCAGTACAACAAAGAGCGTCGCTAACAGGCACCGTCCGAGCGGAAAAGGCGTGACACCATAGTTCTGGTAGGCATAAAACAGGAAGAACATGACGAAGGCGATAATATTCTTCACAATCAATCTGTTAATATTACTCCTGTCCATAAGCGAACTAATTATTGGGTGTTACAGGTGAAATAGCAATCGATCCAAGCAAAAAATCTTTCCGCAACTCATACAATGTTGCATCATACGCATAATCAACCAACGTGTTTACAATGGAAACTGAATAACCACTATTTGCCCCATATTGATATATCAAATCAGACAATGAGGCAAAAGCCGCTCCACCCGCAGTTGCAATAGCGACCGCTTTCCAGCCGGCAGGCCCCAAAAACCTACAAGCACCACAAAATTTTCCTGTACCCGTAGTCAAGCCTCCAACCAAATCCGCTACTCCTGCCTGCTTCCAATTATATCCTAACCAACCTCGCGTTTGTGAATGATTTACCAAAGGTGCGGATAGCCGTTCGGAATCGATTATTGGAGGCAAAACAAGACCTAAAGAATCACAAATACGATCGAAATTGTCATGCCAATATCGAAGAGAATTTTGCGCCACAGAAGCACCCATCAAAATTGCCTGTCTTTCAACATCATCCTCAATATCTTTTGCAGACTGCTTGACAGCATCAATTTGCTGACACAGAGAGTTCAAATCATAATTGTCATTCTTAATTATAGATTCCAATCGTGCTTTATGGGTCAAATACTGATTCGTCGGCTCAAATACAGCAGTCGTATCAATTTTTCCCGATAAACAATCTGCATGCACTTGTGAAATAGTCTTTTTGATTTCAACTTTTTCACTCTCCGGAATTGTCAACAAATCGATACAATCAAATATCTTGTAATCAATGAATATAGGCTTAATAGGATCGTTTGGCCCAATAGGATCAATAGGTAGGAAAGGATCCGTCACATTGCTTCGGCTCGAAGGCATCTGCCGAAATATTTCGTCGAACATCTGATCCATGATCAAGTTATGATCCGCTCCGACCTAATCGCACATTGCATCTTGAGAATCGATACGATCTACATCTACACCTCCTCCATTAGAAGAGCATGAAACAATAAAGGAAACAGTCAATATAAATACGACTGATCCGAGAGAGAGAATTTTTTTCATAATTTTTCTGTGTTTAAAATTACTTCGATGTAAGAGAGGCGCCATAAACATCGTTTCGCAAATATAGGAAACTTGTTACACGATTCAAAATATTTTTAATAATATTTTAAATATCTTATCATTTGCTTTTAATTTAGAATTATTCAATAATAAACACGAACACATACATAAAAAACGAGAGTTTATACTTTCATATTATAACACTACTCTCCTGTTAAACTAACTTTATCAAATAATATATGCCTTTAATAGCATCTAATCCTTTAAAATAAACTCAACAAAGAGACTGCATACCAGTACTTTGCAACAAATAAAAAACATCCCGACCTACAAAAATTGTAGATCGAGATGCAATAAATACACTTGTTATCGAAGAGAACCGACTCCGTAATGCCTTACGGATAAATCCGGCCGCTCCTCCGATCAGAGATTGGGATTGATCTTCGACCACTCCGATACGGGCGGCACGATATTGAGCGTGACGAGCTCGTCGCGCATCTTGCAGAGGTGCTCGTAGCTGGCGTCGAGGCTGGCGACCTCGTCGGCCGTACCCGTCGGAACCTCGAAGTGGCAACCCGTAACGTCGAGCGTGGTCTTCATGGCCATCATGATGCACTTGTACTTCTCGTTGTTGACGAACGTGCCGGCCGGCCAGCGGAACGCCTCGCCGCCCATGGCCGAACGGATCATCTCGACCGAGAGGTAGGACGGGCTCTGGAACGACGAACGGCCGCGCAGCTCGATGATCTTGGCACCGCCCTTCGTCACGTCCTGCTGCATCTGCTTCCACTCCTCGACGGGGAACTCCGCCGTACCGATAATCTCGCTCAGCGGCTTGCCGGCAACCTTCACGGCGCTGCCGAACACGGCCATCTGCTCGCCGTGGCCGCCATAGGTGGCGCAACCCGTGATCTGGTTCTGCATCACGCCGAACTTCTTGGCCAGCGCACTCTGCAAACGCGTCGAGTCGAGCGCCGCGAGCGTCGTCACCTGCGAAGGTTTCAGACCGGAGTAGAGCAGCGTCACCAGACCCGTCAGGTCGGCCGGGTTGAAGATAATCACCACGTGCTTCACATCGGGGCAATAGGTCTTGATGTCCTTACCCAGCTGCTCTGCGATCTCGCAGTTGCCTTTGAGCAGATCCTCGCGCGTCATGCCGGCCTTGCGCGGTGCGCCGCCCGAAGAGATGATATACTTCGCGTCGGTGAAAGCCTCCTTCACGTCGGTCGTCGCCGTGATGTTCACGCCGTCGAAACCGCACTGGCGCATCTCCTCGGCCACACCCTCCGGAGAAAAGACGTCGTACAGGCAGAGATTGGAGGTCAGACCCATCATCAGGGCGGTCTGCGCCATGTTCGAGCCGATCATGCCGGCAGCGCCGACGATCGTCAATTTTTCGTTTGTCAGAAAAGCCATAGCTACAATATTATTGTTAGTGAATTAACAGTGATCGCACCACAAAAGTAATACTTTTTTTCAATTAATGTACACTTTCTTTACATTTGTTCGAAAAATCGCCCCGTTTCTGCGACGGATGTCGTATCTTTGGGCCGCTTTTCCGCAAAAGAGAGCGGCGAAGAGATCCTCTCCGGACGGAACCCGCCGCGCCGGAAGACGACTGCGCAAGATCGGCGACTGGAAATCCGACGCAGGCAGAACGCCGGAACAGGAGTCCGCCGCATCTCCTCTTCGACCGATCCCGCAGGCGGACCGAATCGCAACGTCGAACTCATACACGAAAGACTATGTTCTCTGAAAAACACGGAAACATCCTCCACGGCATCCTGCTCATCGCACTCTTCTCGTGCGCAGCGTTCTATCTGGCCGACACGCAGCCGGCACGCAGTCTCTCGTTCAGCCCGCTCATTCTGGGCATTCTGCTCGGAATGCTCTATGCCAACAGCCTGCGCAACCATCTGCCCGAAACGTGGGTGCCGGGCATCCTGTTCTGTTCGAAACAACTGCTGCGCGCGGGCATCGTGCTCTACGGATTCCGCCTGACCTTCCAGAGCGTGGCGGCCATCGGCGCGCCGGCCATCGGCATCGACGCAGCGGTGGTCGCGGGGACGCTCCTGCTGGGCGTATTGCTGGGCCGTGCGCTGAAAATGGACCGCGACCTGGCGCTGCTGACCTCGACGGGCAGCGCCATTTGCGGCGCGGCGGCCGTGCTGGGCGCCGAACCCGTCGTGAAGGCCGCGCCGCACAAGACGGCGGTGGCGGTCTCGACCGTAGTGATCTTCGGTACGGTCTCGATGTTCCTCTATCCGGCGCTGTGGCGCGCCGGCATTCTCGGCCTGACGCCCGAACAGATGGGCCTTTACACGGGTGCGACGCTGCACGAGGTGGCCCACGTCGTCGGGGCGGGCAATGCCATGGGCGCCGAAATCGCCGACGGCGCGGTCATCGTCAAGATGATCCGCGTGATGATGCTGGCGCCGGTACTGCTGGTCATGAGCCTGCTGCTCGCCCGCCGCACGAAGGGCGGTGCGGGCCGCGCGAAGGTCACGATCCCGTGGTTCGCGTTCGGGTTCCTGGCCGTCATCGGGTTCAATTCGCTCGACCTGCTGCCCGAGGCGGCGGTGGCGGGAATCAATTCGTTCGACACCTTCCTGCTGACGATGGCCATGACGGCGCTGGGGACCGAAACGAGCCTCGACAAATTCAGGCAGGCGGGGGCCAGGCCTTTCGTGCTGGCCGGCCTGCTCTACGTCTGGCTGGTGGCGGGCGGTTACTTCGTCACGAAATACGTGGTCGGCATGTTGTAGCGGCCGCTTTACAGTCTCGGCAGCTCCGGATTCTCGTGCTCGGAGTAGCGGAGCACCCGTTCCCGAATGAAGTCCGCGAAACCGCGGGCCTCTTCGTATGTAAGGGCCTCGGGATAGCTCATCAGCACCAGCCGGTGGGGATGGAACGGCCGCCGGAACGAGGGGTGGATATACGCGTAGGGATTGGCGACGAAACCCAGCCGCTGGTAGAAATGCTGGCGGCGGACCGAGATTTCATCCTCCGGCGGGTCGATCTCCAGAATGACGCGCCGCCCTTGGCAAAAGGCCGCGAGGGCTTTTGAACCCATGTTCTGTCCCCGCAGGCGGGGCGAGACGGCCAGATGCTCGACGTAGCGGTAATCCCCGGCGTTCCAGTGGAAGAGGATGCCGATGAACTCGTCGCCGCGCCAGATGCCGTCGGCCTCGAAATGCGGGTCGCCGAAAGCGCGGTCGTAACCCGTGCCGTCCCAGCGTTCGCAGTCGGGGAAGGAGGCTTCGTAAAGCGCCCATGCTTCGGCCCAGCCCTTGTCCGAGCGTGATTTGAACGGTATGAATCGCAGTTGCTGTGTCATGGTTTCCAATTTTCGGCAAGATACGGCAAATTTCGCATAAAACCCAATTTTCACGACTGCCCGAACGAGCCGCAGCCGCTTCTGCGGCGCCCTGCCCGTTTGCCGGGAGCGGAAAAATCCCCGGAGCTTCGGCCCGGGGATTTCCGGTTTCCGGGGGGGCGGAAAGGGACGCTCCGAAAAAAAAATCGCACGGCGGGGGTCGGTATCCGGAAAAGGCGTGTCTACCGGGTGAAGACAAAGAGAAAAAATCTGTTTTGTGTAAATGATATGCAGAAAGAGATAGACAGACTGATCAATTCGTACCGGAGCAACGCTTTGAGTAAGGAGGAGGCCGGTATGCTGGCGGGATGGCTGGAGGAGTCGGATGAAAACCGGGCTTATTTCAGGGAGTGTCTCGCCAGACGGGAGCTGCCCGCGTCGGCCAAGGCGGAGCGGGAATGGGCGCGTTTCGCAGCCCGCAACAAGATCCTGTTCGCTGTCTCCGAGGTCGCCGGACGGCGCCGGAGTTGGTTCCTGCGCTATGTGGCGGCGGCCGCCGTGGTTGCGGCGGGCGTTTGCGCCGTGTGGTTCTGGCAGCGCACCCCCGATGTCGCGTCCGAAGCCGGGGCCGGGGCGGAGATCAGCGCCGCACAGCCCTTGGAATACCGCACGGCGTGCGGCGAGAGGCTCGACATCGTGCTGCCCGACGGGTCGAAGGTCTGCATGAATTCCGAGGCGACGCTCACCGTGGACCCGGGATTCGGGAAGGCGACGCGCGAGATCGAGTTCGACGGCGAGGCGTTTTTCACCATTTCGCCCGACAAAAACTGTCCGTTCATCATCCACAGCGCCAACAACAACTATACGGTGCTGGGAACGTCGTTCAACCTGCAATCCTACGCCCGGGAGAATTTCGCCGTGGTGACGCTCCATACGGGGTGTTTGCAGGCGCAGGCCCGGAAGGACGTCATCATCCTCGACCCCCTCGACACGGCGATCGTCTTCTGGATCGCAGCCTCGGCCCTGTCGTTCATCCTCGCGCTGTTCGTCTCGAAGAAGTCGCACGCGTAAGAACCTTCAGACTGAAACGATGTGCGTGCGATTCGATCTCATGCGCCCTTGCGGCGTGAATCGCTATGCGCTGGCCCTTGTTGCCCGGGCGCCGGCCGGGGATGGGGCCTTGCTGTCAATGTGACGAGCGGTGCAAGTGGGGGGGGCGAACAAAACGAAAATGAAAAACCGCAGCCGATTGACAATCAGCTGCGGTTTTGTTTTCGTGTGCCCAGGACAAGACTCGAACTTGCACGAACGTAATTGTTCACTACCCCCTCAAAGTAGCGTGTCTACCAATTTCACCACCTGGGCATTGCTCTCCCGAATCAACTTTCGGGAGTGCAAATATAGGCACTATTTTGCGATTCGCAAAATTTTTGCGGAAAAAACGACAAAATTTGCATGGGGACCGCCCGGGTCGTTCTGCGGCGGTCCCGGAATGCTTTATTTGAGCGTCATCTCCTTGAGCAGGTAGCCCGCTCCGCCGACACGGTCCACAACGAACAGCACGTAGCGGATGTCCACGGCGATGTTGCGGCAGATCGCAGGGTCGAAGGCGATGTCGCTCATCGTCGAACGCCACGTGCGGTCGAAATTGATGCCGATGAGTTCGCCCCCGGCGTTCAGCACCGGCGATCCCGAATTGCCGCCCGTGGTGTGGTTCGTCGCCAGGAAGCAGACCGGCACGGTCCTGCGGCCGTCGATCACCGTGCCCCAGCGGCCGTAGTTCTTCGATGCGTAGAGGTCGCGCAGCGACTGCGGAATGTCGTAGTCGTAAATTTCGGGATTGTCCTTGGCGATGATGCCGTCGAGCGTCGTCTGCGGTTTGTGGTATTCGCCGTCGGCGTACTCGTATCCGGCCACGGAGCCGTAGGCCACGCGGAGCGTCAGGTTGGCGTCGGGATAGAAGGCCCGCTCGCGGTCCCATTCGCGCAGCCCTTTTATATAAGTAGTATAAAGTTCGTTGAGGATTTTGCTGTTGAGGTTGCGCAGCGACTTGGTTCCCAGCATCCACGAGATGTGGTCGAGCATACGTTTGGTCTCTTCGCGCAGTCTGACTGCGGGTTGCATGGCCACGCTGTCGGAGCCTTCCCATACGGCCTCGAAAAGGGCGTCGGCGTAGGCTTCCGGCGATTTGTAACGGGCCATGCCTTCGGCGTAGGAGGGCGTGCGGTAAACCTTCGGGCAACGGCCGTATTCGCGGAACGCATGGCGCCAGAGCGCCTGCTCGGCGAACTTGCGCCGGGCGAAGCACTCTTCGGCCCGTTCTTCGGGGGTGTAGGCTGCCGGCAGCGTCGAGAGCGTTTCGCGCGTGATTTCGTAAGCGAAATAGGCGTCCATGATCCGGTCGTACTCGGCGCGTAGGCCCATCACTACGCCGGCGTATTCGGGACGTCCCACGGACCACAGTCCGAACTGCGTCTCGTAATCGAATTTCGCTGCGACGGTTCCGCGGCGGTCGATGCCCAGCGCTTCGCCCTGCCATTTTTTCCAGGCGTTGGCGATCGAGGCGTGCTTGGCGGCGTAGTGGATGCGCAGCGCGGGGTCGGACTCCTGCGCTTTGGTGATGATGTCGAGACGGCCCGTGCGGACGACGATCTTGGCCGGGTCGGAACGCTCGGCGATGTAGGCCACGGCGTCGGAGAGGATGTACTCCTGCGTGTTGCCCGGGAAACCGTAGATCATCGTGAAATCGCCCTCTTTAACCCCTTTCGTGGATATGCTGAAGTGTTTTTTCGGACGGTAGGGGACGTTCTGGGGTGAGTAGGCCGCCGGACGGTTGTCCTTCGAAGCGTAGACGCGGAACATCGAGAAATCGCCCGTGTGGCGGGGCCAGATCCAGTTGTCGGTGTCGCCGCCGAACTTGCCGATCGACGAGGGCGGCGCGGCCACCAGGCGCACGTCGTCGAACTGCTCGTAGACGAACAGGAACTGCTGGTTGCCGTAGTACATCTGTTCGACCGAGGCTTTGTAGCCCGTGCCTTCGGCCTTGGCTTTTTCGACGATCTGCGCGGCCGTCTCGCCCGCGGCGATCCGGTCGGTCACCTCCTCCATGCGGACGAGGAAGCGGACCCAGAGTTTTTCGTTGGGCAGCTCCTCGGCCCGCGACATGGCCCAGAAACCGTTGGTCAGGTAGTCGTGCTCGACGGTCGAATGTTTCTGGATGGCGTCGTAGCCGCAGTGGTGGTTGGTGAGCAGCAGGCCTTCGGGCGAAATGAGTTCGCCCGTACAGCCGCCGTTGAAGAGTACGACGGCGTCTTTCATCGAGGCCTTGTTGATCGAGTAGATGTCTTCGGCCGTGAGGCGGAAGCCTTTTGCGCGCATGTCGTCGATGCGTTCGGAGATCAGGCTCGGGAGCCACATGCCCTCGTCGGCCAGTGCAGGCAGGAGGACAAGGGCGGCGAGCAGGGTCAGCAGGGTGCGTTTCATGGATTCAAAAATTTATCTAATTCGGTGTATACTTTCTGGACGGGAAGTCCCATGACGTTGTAGAACGAGCCTTCGATGCACTCGATGGCGGCGTAGCCGATCCACTCCTGAATGCCGTATGCCCCGGCCTTGTCGAAGGGTTGGAAGGTGTCGACATAGTAGGCGATCTCCTCGTCGGTGAGCGTGCGGAACCAGACATAGGTCAGCGAAGTGAAGTGGGTCATCCGCGCGGCGGAGCGCAGGGTGACGCCGGTTGTGACCAGATGATGCGCGCCCGACAGGATTTTCAGCATGCGGCGGGCGTCGTCGCGGTCGCGGGGTTTGCCGAGAATCTCCCCTCCGTGCCATGTCGAGCCTTCGGCCGTCATCCGGAATTCGCCGCCGGCCAGCACGACGGTGTCGGCCGTGAGCAGGATGTCGTTTTCGAGCAACGGAACCGGATAGGCTTCGCTTTTGAGCGTCGAGAGGTACTCCGAAACGCCGATAAGCGGAAGGTCGTCGGGATAGGTCTCCTCGCAGTCGAATTTTTCGGCCAGCTCGTAGGGCAACCCGCAGCCGGTCATCAGCTCCCGCCGCCGTGGCGACTGCGACGCCAGCAGCAGGCGGTAGGGTTTGAGTTTGTCGTTGAGCAGCATGTATAAAGGTGAAAAGTTAAAGGTGAAAGGTGAAAAGTTTTACGGAGCGGTTCTGCATTTTTTTCGATTTCGGAACAATCGTTTTTCAAGGTTCATCTGATGTCGAAATTTAACAGTTCGCGTCCTTCGAGCGCAGCGCGCAGCGTGTCGCCGGGGCGGACGGGGCCCACGCCGGCTGGCGTTCCGGTGTAGAGCAGGTCGCCCATGCGCAGGGTCATGTACCGCGACACCGTGGCGATGATTCGGTCGACCGTGAAGAGCATCTCCGCCGTGTCGCCTCTCTGGCGGCGCTCCCCGTTCACGTCGAGCGTGAAGTGCAGCCGCTGCACGTCGCCGCCCAGCTCCTGCAAGGAGACGAATTCCGGCGAGATTGCCGCCGAGCGGTCGAAAGCCTTGCAGCTCTCCCACGGAAGCCCCTCGGCGATGGCCCGCCGCTGGAGGTCGCGGGCCGTGAAGTCGATGCCCAGTCCCACCTCGTCGTAATAGCGGTGGGCGAAACGCTCGGCGATGGCCTTGCCCACGCGGTTGATCCGCACCACCAGTTCGCATTCGTAGTGCACCTCCTGCGAGAACGACGGGATGTAAAACGGGTCGTTGTTGCGCAGCAGCGCCGTGTCGGGCTTGAGGAAGAACATCGGTTCCTCGGGGAGTTTCCCGCTGTCGTTGAGCTGTTCGTGCAACTCGGCGGCATGTTCGGCGTAGTTGCGGCCTATGCAGATGATTTTCATGCTCTCTCCTTATTTATTGTGGTCGTAGCGCTGTGCCCGGACCACCATCCAGATCACGTAAACCGGCAGGTAGACAGCGAGGATTATGGAAAAAGCCTCCTGTTGGCCGGTCAGTTCGAGTATTGTTGTAAATAAAATCAATAAACCTCCGATTATCACCAGGTGTCGTCGCATGAACGACGAAAGACCGTCGATGTCGACGTTTTTGCGTTTCTCCTTCGGCAGGGTGTTGTAACCCGAGATCAGCATCGGGAACCGTTTGACCAGCAGGCCGCATACGATTACAAATGCTCCGGCGAGCAGAGGAGCGAGCGGGTCGTTCATCGGAAGCTATTTTATTTTCTGTGCGTGTAGTTCTGCGACCATCCGTGCCGCAAACCGTTCGCTGGCTCCCGGGCCTCCGATGATCGTTTTCAGTTCGCCGAAGTCGGCGAGCATCTTTCCGCGCTTGCTGCCGCCGTGCAGGATCGCCCGCAGCTCGCGTTCGGCGCGGTCGACCGAGAAATCCGACTGGATGATCTCGGCGACGGCCTCGCGCCCCAGGTTCAGGTTCACGAGCGACACCCAGGGGACCTTCAGCACGTAGGGCCGCAGCCATACCTGCCACCACACCGTGCGGTAGACCACCACTTCGGGAATGCCCAGCAGGGCCGTTTCGAGCGTCGCCGTGCCCGACGTCACCACGGCCGCCTCGGCCGCCGCAAGCGTCTCGTAGGTCTGGTCGCAGACGTAGCAGATGCCGCTTCCGTCTGTGTATTGTTCGTAAAGCGCCCGGTCGAGCCATGCGACGCCCGCCACCACGAACTGGCGCTCGGGGAATTTTCGCGACAGCGCGGCCATCAGCGGCAGGTTGTCGCGGATCTCGTTCCGGCGGCTGCCGGCCAGCAGGGCGACGATCGGGCGTTGGTCGAGGGAGTTGCGGCGGCGGAACTCCTCGGGCGTCGGGAGCGTCGTCCGCCGGGCCTCGATGGCGTCGACGAGCGGGTTGCCCTCGAAAACGGGCGTGATGCCATGTTTCGGGAAATAGGTCCGCTCGAAGGGGAAGATGATGAAGAGCCGGTCGACGTATCTGCGGATCGCCTTCACCCGCCATTCGCGCCACGCCC
>ERZ772812.2637-NODE-2637-length-11114-cov-4.074509_pt1 | contig 11114 bp, 9 predicted proteins | sample MGYA00511343_ERZ772812 | MGnify/ENA primary metagenome ERZ772812 (study PRJEB29015, sample SAMEA2737706) | human gut metagenome | biome: human gut; feature: human-associated habitat; material: faeces | place: China | collected 2012 ...
ATATCAACCACATCAAAGACAATCTCTGTCTTGCAGGACGCCGAACCCAAAATGAGAGGACTCTGCATGCTGATCTGATTCTTGCCGGGATCACACAACTTATTACTGTTGTTCTCGCAGATAAGATCAATCACCACGAATATATTCGAAGCATAAAACCACTCATAGCTTAGGACTTACCACTTTCATAAAGTCCATAGCTTATTAAAGTGCGCCTAACATGTGCGATTATCCATTTTTCATTCCACAAGTCGTGCTCTTCGCGAATTCTTCCTTGTTTTGGTTCAAGGTTACGAACGAGCACCGCGAGTTTCGCAATTACCTAATCTTCTATTATACTCTCGCCCTTTCATCATGATCGAAAAGTATGCCAACTGATATGCTCTTTTATCAATATCTAGTCCGTGAATATTATGCTTCACGATCTCAAAAACAGCATCTCGTTTGTCATATCCCACACTTTCATAGATATCCATCAGCACATCAAACATCGTAATCAAAATGTGACCACTTCCCATACAAGGATCACTACAGGTAATATCCGTAGGTTTCAGATCTTTGTATGTGGTACGAATTTCTGCCAGTTTTACATTGACTGATTCTTCCTGCTCTGCTTCCGGAAGATAATATTTCCATCCAAATCTTTCTGCAGTTGCTTTTTCATTGGTACCTGGATCTACTGCCCGTAAATGCTCAATCCAAATTCTTCCCACTGAATTTTCTACCATATAGCGAACAATCCAATGTGGCGTAAAGAGCTGTGTTGCTGCCGGGATTCTTTCTTTTGTGATTTTTACATTCTTTTTCAGTTTTGCAAAAGTATCATCTTTTAATTCTGTATTATAATACTGATAGAGCCATCCAATAATCTCTATCTGTTCAATAGACTCGCCTTCTTCATTTAATGTCGATACATTAAAATCAGCTTCTGGAATGCCTGTCTCTGAATTCACCAGCATATAAATCACATCATCTTTATTGATGTAGGAAATACCAAACAACAATTCCATATAGTCAGAATCTGCCTCAAACAATCCCGGCAGGATATCATGCAACTGATGGCACTGTTTCAGAAATAATTTGCAGTACATTTTATCTGTATCCTCGGATGTGCCATTCATTTTCCAGTTGATAATTTCTTCTTTTTCCTGCGCCGTCAGATTCAACTCTACATCTGGTGCCTGGGTCACAATATCCGGCTCCATCTTTCCTTCTTTTTGTGAAGAAAGTACACGAACTCTATTTGGAAGATAATCATTCACTTCCATAAAACGGATAGCACAGATTCTGTTGAACCAAGTATAAGCAACCTCTTCTACAATAGCTTCAAACCCACGACTGTTAATCTGTGAAACCAATTCTCTTCTCTTACCACACTGTTCCTTATTTAAGGTTACTTCTCGTCCTGATGTTGTCTGATAGATTTCAAAGTCTACACCCTTTGCAATTGGTTCACTGCATAACTCTGCTGTGATGCCAAGCATGCCGGCTCTATCTGTTACAGAATCTATTAATTTTCTTCTTGCTTCTATAGCAAATTTTTTTATTGCGCTCTTGTTCATGTGTCTTTTCCTCTCTCTAATAGTTCCTGGATCTAGTTCCAAATGTGGCATAATAGTTCCATTAGAGTTCTTATGGAACTATTAGTATCTATTACGTAGCCTTTATGGAACTATTAGTATCCATTGTAATTATCTTTTTTCATATTTGGTTGACGGTCCACTTCCAAATCTCTGGAGTATCCCTTTCTTTGTCATTATTTTAAGAAGTTTCCTTGCTCCTGCCTTTGTTCGATAACCACATATATTTGTTACAATTTGCGTTGTAATGCTACCGTTTATATCTATATAATCTATGATTCTTTGTTCTTTTTCATTTCTTGTAAGAGACAAAGTATCTGAATTGTATTCATTTCCTATTTTTAGATCTGCTGCCCCCGGAATATACACTACCTGTCCCACTTCAAGTTGTAATGTCACCCGTTCTGCTCTCAAAGAAATATCATATACCGGTTTTTTCCAGTTCTGCTCTTCCCATGCAGTCATAATCTTATCAACTCCACTGCCGGCACGCTCACCAACATTGACAAACCCAAACATCTTCAAAATATTCGGGTTTCTAGGATCGCTATTTCCGCCTGCATAAAATTCTTCTTTTGTAATACGGATTGTTCCCGGATTTGAAATAGTAATTTTCTTTCCATGTTTCACAATGACAATTCCACGTTTTCCATAATAATTCGCATGAACCAGAGCATTTGCAACTGCTTCACCCAATGCGTCATGTACATCCACACGATCTACACGCACTCCATCTCTACGATTAGCAAATGGCACTGCTATATCATCATCTATTCGATTTGTAACTTTATAATAAAAATCAAATAAATTTCCACTCCAGTCACCTTCATTTGAATGTGTCCGATACAGCCATCGTACATTTTTGTCATCACATTCTTCTCGGTAATCCAAAAAATAATCCGGGAACACATCCGTAATTCGATCAGCATCTCCAAACATCAGCAAACCGGCAACTGTAGGTGATACAGAACCTTTTTTATTCTTTGCCGCTGCTTTTAATTTAATGAGGAATTCATCTTTCATTAATTTATTCCATGGATGTCCCTCATGCAGTTGTTCAAAAATCACGCGATATCCTTTAATTGTATCAGCATTTAATGCGTCCAGTTTCATATCCTCTAATATCTCAGAATCTACAGAAATATCTCTCTGATCCGCAAACATTGCCCTGACTGCTGCTTCTGTGCACAGGAAATCGCCCTCATAATCTATTCTGTAAGTTCCTCTCATAGGATCTGTTCCAATATACACTGGTTTATCATGTCGATCCGCTGCCGGGATATCAATCTCCAAAAGATTCTTTCCTTCATATACCACAACTTTGACATGATGATTCAGAAAAATATTTTTTGATATTTTATTTCTGTCATTCAAAACACTCCAGAAATTTTTCTGATATTTTGCTATCTGCCTGTCAGTTAATCCATTTACAGTAAAGGAATCTCTGTGTTCCCTCACCCCAAGAAGTATTGTTCCACCATCTGTATTTGCAAATGCCGAATAGGTCTCCCATATACTCTCCGGGAGACCTCCTTCTGCCAGTTTGCATTCACGTTCATGGTTTTCATCCAGTTGTAATGTATCCAGAAATTCCTTTTTCAAATGAATAACCTCCACTTTGTTATACTAGCTCAATGTAATAATTGTATTCTCTTCCAGCTCTTGTAATAAGTTTCGTTTCATTTCTGCCAGGAACTTATCAATATCCTGTTCATTCTCAATCGAATAGGTTCTCGCACCTGCCACACTGCTGAGAGATACGTTCTTACGTTTCTTTTGCTGAACTGGCGGATTTACTGGTTTCGGTGGCTCTGTATGACCGCCACCTGTTGGTGGTGTTACCGAATCAATTGGTGGTTTTGGAACTACTGGCGGACGATGTGTTTCCTCGTATTCTGTAATCTCATCCATGCAACGAAGCTTCAATGTGTCACTTTCCAGTCTGATATTTTTAACTGCCGCAATCTCATGGGATGTATCCAGTTTCTGTTTTAATTCTGCAAAGGCATTTACAAACTTGTCCCTGAATACGGATGCAAATTCTTTCTCATCCAGCGTATGTAACACTTTTTCCAGATCATCATCCACAATCGGACGCATCTCCTCTGCTTCTTTTTCCAGTAAAGTTCCATACTGCTGTACAAATTTCATGGACATATCCGGCAGTTTCTGGATCTGGCTAAATGGATTTTTCGCTGTCACAATAGCTTCCATCTGGGCAACATTATCCATAATTTCCTGTTCTCGGACATATGTCTTACTGTTTTCAAACATCTGAATCTGTTCCAGTGCTTTTTCGAAGATCTTTTTCTGACCACCTTTGAAGAAGTCAAATACCGGTGCGGTATCATCTGCATCGTCTAACAGATCATCTCGCTTTTTATCTACTGTTTTAAAGAACTCTACCGGCTCTTTGATTGCCAGAAGTTCTTCCAGATTTTTCTTCGCCTGTTCCATTAAGGATTTGCATGGCAGCTTCGGATTTACACGATATTCAATCATGATTTCAGCAAATGTTTCCAACTTATCCTGTGCTTTATTCTTAAAGTTTCTCATAATAGTATCGTCATCATCACTGGATACGGAGAAACCAAAATAATCTTTCAATACTTCTTTTACAGAACGGATCTGTCCGTCTGTTGCTCTTTCCCTGATATCAATCAGCAGTTTCTCAACAAATTCACGTTTTGTCAGGTAACGTACCAGTTCATCTTTTGTATTGGACAACATAGATAAACTCTGGCTGTTATAGGTCAGGGATACTCTTCCCATCTTAAAGAGCATAGCAACCAGCCACTGCACATCTTTTGGATCAAAACCATAAGGAGCTGCCCCGAATTTGTCCTGCAAGGATTTCAGGGAAGTCTTCATATGTCTTGCATTATTAAGACCGATGACCTGAATCACTTCTTCCAGTGCTAATTTATTCGGTGTGGTATCACTGGTTCCAAGGAATGAAAGCTGCCCATCGTTGCCATTGAATACTGCAGCAATATCAGAAAGCTCCGGTGCTGTTTCCATATAGGTCAGCTTGTTATACTGCATAGCTACCAGTTTGCCAAGTGCTTCGTTGATACGACTTGCCGGCTCTTTGGCTGAGATATTTGCTTTATCTCCGTTCACATAGATATCTGCATGTTTTAATGCATCCTCAATAAAGATACGGATACGGTCTTTCTTTTCAATACGTTCATCTTCTTTTGCACGGCGGATGCTGTCAAAGCTTCCTCTTGCACCAGAAGCATTTTTATTCAGAAACTTATAAATCTTGATAGATTCTGTGATTTCGTCAAGGAAAGTACTGTCGTTCGGTAGTTTCACAATCACACTATGTTCCTGTGCAGAAAGCATACGCAGAGCAGAATCTGGATAATCTTCTCCATATGGTGTGATGATGGATACTCCGATATCATTAGACTGATTGCCCTTAAAATAACGATCATCTACCTTCTGGTTGAATGGGAATAAATAACGGCTGCTGTAACGATATTTCTTATCTGTAAAGATTTCCTCGAAGATTACGATAGAAGCCTCTCCGATAATCTCACCCATTTCTACCGATTCATTATTGATCGCATTATTGATTTCCTGTTCTTCATTGGTCAGGAAGATATAGATTTCTCCATTCTTCTGTACCAGTGTCTCTCGGATCAGTTTCTTTAAAGATTCCTCAATTTTTCCACGGATTTCAATGCGGTCATCGTCAATATTGGAGATCATCAATGTAGTCAGGTTGTCTACGTTTGCCTTGATCTCTTTGACATATTTAATCATAAACAGCACTTTCAGTAGTTCTACATCGAACTCGTCCAATCTGCTATTGTCTTCTGCATCGGTAATGACCTGGCTGTGCTGATGGTCAATGAATTTATGCAGCGGATCATAGAAATAGCTAAATGGTACCAGTACACCTTCCTGGCTGTCTTTTAAGCGGATGGCAGACTCCTGGAACAGTGCCAGCATAGAACGGGACTGGTCAGATAAATGCTTTCCGCTGGCTCCATGAGTACGCACCGCTGTCAGTACCTGTCCAAGCAAGTTGAACTGGTATGGAATAAACGGATAGCAGTCCGCAAAATCTGTTTTATCTGTATATAATTTCTTATCTGCGGTGTCTGACGTAAATGTGATCAGATTCTTGATAATGGATCCTTTCTGTTCATATAACAGCTTCAATGCAGATTCTGCAATTTCGTTTTTCTCCAGAATACGTTTCCGGATAACCTCATCTACATTGGATGCGGACAGGGATAATCTGATATCGAAACGTCCCTGAATTTTGGAGAAGTCATTTCCTTTTGTCTTTGTAATAGAATCAATATCTTCCTGGCTGGTAACGATCACCCATGCTTTTCCTCTGCAGGCAGTTCCCAGATCTTCTACGATGGTCTGCAGATTCAGCATTAACTGTGTATCATCCGCAATATACTGTCCGATCTCATCCACAAGGAAAATAACATGATGGTTCGGTCCTTTTTTCTCACAGTACTCTTTGACCAGAGATACAAACTTCTCAATACTGAGATCATAACTTCCCTTTGCATTTTTACACCAGTTACGGGCAGCCTCCTCGCTCATGAAGTCCATCGCTACAATCGTTTTTACAATTTTATCCTGGATAACTGCAAATGCCTGTCTCTTTTTCTCCCAAGGTGCACCTGCTATCTCTTCAAATTTCTCTTTGAACTCTTCAAATCTGCCTTCGTTGTCCAGCTGACGTTCAAATTCTGCAAGATATGGAATAGATCCGCAGTATCCCTGCATTTCATTAAATACCTTCATGAAAACTTCCACGATAGCTTCTTTCCCTGAGCCAACCTTTGCAGATCCTTTGGAATCAATATTAAAGAGCATAACATCAGAAGAAATGGTTCCGGAATTGGTCATTTTAGCAATAAGCATCGGATCTTCAATCTTCTTACCATCCGTAAAGTATTCAATGGCTCTCTTTCCCTCTACCACACTGTTTTTTAACAGATAAGAAAGAATCTTTAAGAAGTGAGATTTACCACTTCCAAAGAAACCGGAAATCCAGACACCCATTTTGTCCGTATTGTTATTGATCCCCTTTTCATAGTTATCGAAAAAATCACGGAAATGTTTTAACAATTCTTTTGTTACTACATATTCGTCCAATTCCTGATATACGTTTTCTTCATCAGACTGACCTACTTTGATTACGCCCTTAATATCACGGTCAATCTGTTTCTCAAACATCTCTTTAATCTGCATTTTTCTTCTCCTTTGTTTTACACAAGCCGGAATGCCCGGTAATAATTTCTGGAATCCATCGTTCCAAATAATTTCAGATCCTGTCCGCTGTATTCTCCCGGATAAAACATCACAACTGGCACACTGTCCAGTACCTGATGTAAATTGTTCAAAATATTATGGCTTGCAATGATCGGATGGCATTTTCCAACTCCTGTCAGAAAAATCACGCTGTCTGTCAGATCTTCCTGCAGAATTTTTGAGATAATCAGATTCAGTTCATTTGTCTCATCCAATCCCAATGTCTCTACCAGACTGTCTGCCATATCAAAAAAGCCATTGTCTTTTTCCAGATCAAAGAAGGCTTCCAAATACCCTTCTTCCTCCAACACCTGAATCATCGTATGAAACAGGTCAAATTCTATAATTTTAAAATCTTTATTTCCATTGTTGATTCGATCTTTTAAGTATGCGATATGATTTCGTACTTCCAACTCTGCTCTCGGATCGTAATCAAACACATAATATCCGACTTCATTTCCAAGTCCTTTGTTTTCTCGAAAAGATTTTTCAGAAATCTTATCCTCAATCCGGTTCAGTCGTTCTTCCAACCTTAATCTTGCCATCCTTAGACTCCCTTCACTGCCTTCAAGTATTCGCCAAGCCCATTTGCAGTCAGTAATTCTTCTGTACGGTAATCAATATGAATTGGCTTGATTGTTCTTGGTTTTGCACTGCTTTCCAGTAATCCCGCCTCAAACATCATTCTGGTAAAGCACTGTTTTAACTTCCGTACTGCAGTATCTGTCCAGCCGGCAACCACATCGCTCTGCATTGCCTTATCTGCAAAAAAGACATTCAGATCCCGGTCTGTGATCTCTTTTTCTCCTAATCGAATCTTCTCGTCGTATATTTCATGTAAAAACTCAAAAAATAATCTGCTGTCCATCAGAATTGCAATCAGATTCAGAATCTTTGCGGTTTCTACATCACAAGTGATAAATGCCTGTAATACTGCTTCTGGCAAGGCTGATACCCTTCGGTACGTTCCATTCAACACCTCATAAGCTCGATATTCTGCTTTCACCTGATAGATATTTTCCTCCCAGGCAATCTTGCGGATGTCTGCCTTACCAAGTCCTTCCAGAATATAACCTGCTGTCTTTCTGGACTCTTGCAGCCAGAATAATTTTGATGTAAGTCCTGCACTGTATTCCACTACTGTCCACCATCCTTAACTGAATTTTTCTCATAATGGATAATATCTCCGAAGTCACAGTCCAGTTCTGCACAGATTTTTTCCAGAACTTTTAAAGACACCAGTTCTTCTTTTGTCATTTTTGCCATAGTACTGCTGCTGATTTCAATACGGTTCATCAAATCAACTTTTTTCATGTTTTTATCGATCAATAATTTCCATAATCCGTTGTATGATACTGCCATATATTTTTCCTCTTTAATAGCGAAATTGTTTGGTAAATTACTAGTTCTTATTGTACCATAGCAAGGTTCTGTCTTCAATTACAACTTCAAACGGATTCTTCGACTTTTCGAATGTCATATTTAGGAAATCTGATTTTTAGTTTTTTCTAGTTCTTCCTCAATCTGGTCAAAAAGTTTCTCTATTCTGTTTCTTTTACCCCACTGTTTTATAAGACTGTCATCGTGTTTCTTTATATAACAAATTACTCTATAAAAATTGGATGAAGGCATCTTTTGCACATGATATCCTTCAATTCCTTTCAATTTAGATCTTTTTGAATATTCATTTTTACATGGCTTATAATTCTCATGAAAAAGCTTTGACACAGCGTTTCCATCAAGGCATACAATCCAACTTGTAAATGAAGTACGTACAAAAACCACTTTTTCACCTATACTATATGACACCTGAAAATGTTTACAGATCGCGCCTATATTCTTTTCCGTAAGAGGTAAATATTGCATTTCATTATAATGTTTACGATTCTGTTTTTTTACTGTTTCACATTTCCATTCCAATCTATTCCATATATCTTTGGTTCCACAAAATTTACATACAGTAAATCCCTTAAAAACAGCACTTTTTGGTTTCATTAAGAGGACTTTTACTGGTGTATCTTTTATATACCTGCAATTTTCTTTGTGGATTTTTCCTGTTGCTGTAATTACCATACGATCTTCCAATGCCGTATATTCCGCGTATTTTTTATAGCACTTACCAAATAACTGAAACAGATATTGGGCATCATGTTTTGAATGATGCAGGTTATTCGCGTCATACTTTATTCCCGCACAATTTAAAGCACTTTCAAACCCCATTTTTCCTTCACCATTAAACGCAACAATGCCAAGTACTTCCTGCAAAATCACAACTCTATGCTTTTTCAAAGGAATCCTATATTTTTTCATATCCCTTTTAAACAATTCATAAGTATCTCTAGTCCATACTACAATATAATTATATGATGGAAAATTTTGTACAAATTTATTTAAAACCGCTTCTTCTGATTTTCCTTGCATAATATTTGCTGCTGGTATATGAATAAGACTGACTATTTTTTCATTTAAAACCTTTGAATTGCTTAATCGCATAGAACTTGAAAAAATTTTAATCTGTTGTAAATTCTTATCTGCTGCAACTACACCTATCTGAATAGCTTCTCTTCCCTCAAGTTCTGTACTTCCGGGCTCCTGATTCCATTCCATATCCAGAAAAAGAAATTCAATTTGCGTTTTCATGACATCATCCATTATTTTTTCCTCGTTCCTTATATTCCTGAATTTCATCAGCCCAGTTGTCATCCATCATCTCTGCCGTTTGGTTTGCCACTGCCTTCGAAATTGCTTTTCCAACTGCTTTGAAATTTAATTCTATTCCTTTTGAATCATTCTCGTACGTCACCGATCTATTTCTGGCAATACCAATTTTCTCAGCTTCTTTTCCAGCATCAATATTGGCTCCAAGAAACAGGAACTCCCATCCACACTCTTTTTTCGCTTCAATTTTTCTCCGAATTTGTTCCTGCGTATAATGCTCACTGGAGTTTTCCAGTCCATCCGTCGTAATTACAAAGAGTACTTTTCCCGCTCTGTGTGCCTCCGGAAGATGTTTTTGCACATTATCAATTTTATCAACTGCTGTCCCAACTGCATCCAGAAGCGCAGTGCATCCACGCACAAAATATTCTTTTTCTGTAAGAGGTTCTATAATTTCCACCGGAAATCTATCATGAATAATATCTACCTCATCATCAAACAGTATCGTTGTAACATTTGCCTTAATTTTTTCTTCTTTTTGCCTGGCAATCATACTATTAAATCCGCCGATTGTATCGCTTTCCAGACCGCTCATAGATCCACTTCTGTCCAAAACAAAAACCAACTCAGTTAATTCTGTGTTCATGTGGTAACCTCCTTCATAACCTGTCAGACAGGTTTCCTTGCTGTTTATTGTTACTCACATTTTATTTACAGAACCAACTGGGTTGGTCGCATACCAGGCGACATTGTGCCTGTTTAATATATTTATTATTCAGCCAAATACCGGCTGTCCATATGCATATAGGACATCATTAATTTCAAACATATCATATATTTTGTTTTGCAGGAAATACGCTACTATGATATCTGTCTTAGAACTCCGGGATAGTGCAAATCCAGCACTTCCAAGTAAATCTTTTGCTTCATCCAAGGATAATTCCAGAGCAATTGTAAAAGCCAGCACCGTTTTCTTATTTGGCACATAATTAATATCTTTTCGGATTTTTGAGAAATGACGGCGGTCTACATAGGCCTTTGTATATACTTGCGAATCTGTCATCCCACGTTCATCAATCATTCGAAGAAGTCTTTGAGAAAAAGTTTCTTCAAGCTGATCCATCAAATTGTCAAGATTACGACTAACCGGTAACGTTGAAGACATACCTTTTTTAATCTTTATCTTCTTCATTGTGGATACATCAAACTGTTCCACAGCTGCTTCATCCAGACTATGAGTATCTGGTTTCCGGCTGTACTCGGCAGCCTTTTCCTGTATTCTTTTTTGTCGTAACTCTGAAATCCTATCAAACATAGATAACATTTCTTTATCTAGTTTAATATCATCTTTTGTCGGTTTGTAATATTTATCTATATACTTTCCCACTTCGTCAATCAGCTTCTGATCTGCCATAATTATCCCATCCCTTAAAGAAATTTTTGTTATTTCTTATAATAGCATATTTGAGATGAATTTGCGTCGCATAACAGGCGACAAAAAAGACACTGCCCTCCGACAGTGTCTTTCGCATCTTTATGCTCTTTCCATTGCTTCTTTGTAATCTTTTGTATCTGTGAAGATCT
>ERZ772812.2639-NODE-2639-length-11109-cov-3.663742_pt1 | contig 11109 bp, 9 predicted proteins | sample MGYA00511343_ERZ772812 | MGnify/ENA primary metagenome ERZ772812 (study PRJEB29015, sample SAMEA2737706) | human gut metagenome | biome: human gut; feature: human-associated habitat; material: faeces | place: China | collected 2012 ...
CAAGATGCGCGGCGACCTGGGCATCAGCTACGACGTGGACGTGCTGCGGCTGATCTACTGCTTCGGCAAGCTGCACATCCGGGTCCTGTTCCGTGGCTTTGACGGTGCCGTGCTCAAGGACATCGCCGTGTTCTCCGGCTTTATCGCCATCAACATGGTCGTCGACCAGGTCAACAACAACCTCGACAAGCTCATCATCACGCGCTTTTGCGGCACCGCCGCCACGGCGGTCTACGCCGTCGGCCAGCAGCTGCACACGTACTTCATCTCGTTTTCGACGGCGGTGTCGTCCGTGTTCACGCCGCGCATCCACCAGCTCGTGCAGGATAACAAGGACGACAAGGCGCGTCTGCGCTCCGTGCTCACGGAGCTGTTCGTGCGCGTCGGGCGCATCCAGTTTCTGATCCTGTCGCTCGTGTGCACCGGCATCATCTTCTTCGGCAAGCCATTTATCTATTTCTGGGCCGGACCGGGCTATGACGATGCGTATATCATCGTGCTGCTGCTCATCATCCCCGGCATGGTGCCGCTGACGCAGAATCTCGGCATCGAGATGCAGCGCGCGCAGAACCTGCACAAGTACCGCTCGATCATCTATGGCGCCATGGCCATCGGCAACCTCGCCATCAGCATCTGGCTTTGCCGGTATCTCGGCGCGATCGGCTGCGCGATCGGCACGGCCATTGCCGTTGCGCTGGCAAACGGGCTCGTGATGAACATCTTCTATCAGCGGCGGCTGAACATCGACGTGACCGTATTCTGGAAGAACATCGGGCGCATGGCGCTCGGCCTGCTGCCGCCCGCCGCGTGCGGCGTGCTGATGATGCGCTTTATAAACCTCTACAGTATTCCGATGCTGCTCGGCGGCATCGTCGTTTACACGGCTATTTACTGTGCCTCCGTGTGGCTGCTGAGCATGAACGGATATGAAAAAGCGCTCGTCGGCGGCATGGTGCGAAAGGTTCTGAGAAAATGAAACAACGCTTAAAACGCCTGCTTGTGCATCTGCTGAGTCTGCTGCCCGGCAAGCCGGTCATCCTGCTCGAGAGTGCGCCGCCCCTCGGCGACAACACCGGCGCCCTGTATCGTGAGCTGCTGGCCCAGGGCTGGAACGACCGGTACCGGCTCATATGGGTCGTGCCGGATCCGGCGGCATTCCGGCACGTGCACGAAAAAAACGTCGGCTTTGTCGGCACGCATGGCAAATGGGCGCTGATGCGCCTGTTTGCGCTGCGCGCCCGCGCCGCCGCCATCGTGGACTGCAACGGCCAGATCCAGACGCTCCGGCCGGAGACCGTGCACCTGTATCTGACGCACGGAAGCCCGCTCAAGAGCGTGCACGACTACTATTTCTGCGACCCGACGACCGACTGGGCGCTGAGCCAGGCGCCGTTTTTTGACGCTGTCAACAGCTATGAATTTCACATCCCGCAGGACAAGCTCGTCACGCTCGGCTTCCCGCGCAACGATGAGCTGTTCACGCAAAAATGCGACCTGAAGGACATCTTCGGCGCAAAGTTTGACCGCTTCGTCGTCTGGTATCCCACCTACCGCCAGCACAAAAACGACCTCGTCACAACGACGGACATCTCCATCCCCGTCATCCACGACCCGGCGGCGGCCGAGGCCGTAAACGCGGCAGCACGGGAGACAGGCACGCTCGTGATCGTCAAGCCCCACCCGGCGCAGGATCTCGCGCACATCCGCGCACTGGAGCTGAGCAACCTGCGCTTCATCGACGACGGGCTCTTTGCCGCGCGCGGCATCACATCCTATGAATTTCTCGCCTGCACGGACGCGCTCATCACGGACTATTCCTCCGTGCTGTTTGACTACCTGCTCACGGGCAAGCCTGTCGGCCTGACATTCGAGGACATTGATGCCTATGCCAGACAGCCAGGCTTTGCCATCGACCCGCAGCCGCTGCGCGAGAGCGCGGCCATGCTCGACACGCCGGACGATTTCCGGACGTTTTTTGCCCAGCTTGCATCGGGCGACGATCCGCTGCGGACCAAGCGCCTGCAGCTCACAAAGCTGACCAATCAATACACAGACGGACACTCCGCCGAGCGCGTCGCCGCGTTTCTGGCCGAGCGCCTCCGGGAAAGGGAGCACACATGAGACGCGTCATCACTTACGGCACCTTTGACCTGCTGCACTACGGGCACATCAACCTCCTGCGCCGCGCCAGGGAGCAGGGCGATTACCTGATCGTGGCCCTGAGCACGGACGAATTCAACTGGAACGAGAAGCGCAAAAAGAGCTACTTCTCCTACGAGGACCGCAAGCGGATGCTCGAGGCGATCCGCTATGTCGACCTCGTCATCCCGGAGGAGAGCTGGGACCAGAAGCTCACCGACGTGGACAAATACCACGTGGATGTGTTCGTCATGGGCGACGACTGGAAGGGACAGTTCGACTTCCTGAAGGACAAATGCGAGGTCGTCTACCTCCCCCGCACGCCCGAGATCTCCACGACGAAGATCAAGACCGACCTGCACACCTGAAGATGCACAAGATGCCGTCCGGCAAACGCCGGGCGGCATCTTTTTCTTTCCCGCGCCATAGAGTGGTACAAACTGCGTCGGGAGGTCGCGCGCGTGCACACACATCGCAGGCTCATTGTCAACACCGCGCTCATGACCGGCTCGTCGATCGTGATGCGCTGCATTGCGCTCGTCTTTCAGGCGTGGCTCGTCGGGCACATCGGCGCGGCCGGCATCGGGCTCTACCAGCTCGTCCTGTCGGTGAGCGTGCTGTTTGCCACCTTTGCCATCTCCGGCATCCGCTTTGCCGCCACGCGCCTGATCTCCGAGGAGATGGGGCTTGAGCGCGGCGCGGGCGTCACGGGGGCGATGCGCCGCTGCGCGTGCTATGCGCTGTTTTTTGGCCTGTGCGCGGGCACGCTGGTATATTTTCTGGCTGAGCCCGTGGGCTTTCTCTGGATCGGCGACGCGCGCACGGTGCGCTCGCTGCGCATCACGAGCATCAGCCTGCCGTGCATCGCGCTCTCGGCGGTCATGGACGGGTACTTCACCGCCTCCGGCCGCGTATGGAAGCCGACGCTCGTGCATCTGATCGAGCAGCTGGTGAGCATCACGTGCGTGATGTGGTTTTTGTCCCTTGCGGCCGCCGGCGATCTCGAGCAGAGCTGCGCCGCCGTCACGGCGGGCGGCGCGTGCGCAGACGCGGTGTCGCTGCTGATGATGACAGCGATGTACACGCTCGACCGGCGCAAATACCGCCGCGGCGGCGACACCGTACCGCACCTGACGCGGCGGATGCTTGCCGTGGCGCTGCCGCTGGCGGTGTCTGCCTATGCACGCACATCCCTCACGACGCTCGAGCACCTGCTCATCCCGCGCGGGCTCAAAAGCGCCGGCCTGACGGCCGACCGCGCGCTCGCGGGCTACGGCATCGTGCACGGCATGGCGCTGCCGGTGGTGCTCTTCCCTTCATGCCTGCTGTATGCGCTGGCAGATCTGCTCGTGCCGGAGCTGACGACGGCGCAGGTATCCGGCCGGTGCGGGGACATCCGGCGGCTGGTGCGCACGCTGCTGTATCGCTGCCTGCTGTTTGCGTGCGGCACGGCCGTGCTGCTGCTGGCGTTTTCCGGGCCGCTCGGACGGCTGATCTACCACTCGGACGACGCGGGGCGCTACATCCGGCTGCTCGCGCCGCTCGTGCCGGTGATGTATCTCGACACCGTGACCGACGGCTGTCTGCGCGGGCTCGGCCAGCAGACGCGCTGCATGGCTATCAACGTACTCGACGCCACGCTCGGCGTGGTACTCGTGTGGGCACTGCTGCCGCGGTTCGGGCTGGCCGGATATCTCTTTGTTCTGTATTTCAATGAGTGCGTGAACTTTACGCTCAGCTTCACATTGCTGCTGCGCACGGTGCGCCGCTGCTGCGCGGACGAAAAACCGCCGGCAGGCTGATGCCTGCCGGCGGTTTCGGGATACGGTTACGGTCTGCGCCTCAGTGCTGCGGGGTGGGCGTTTTGGGCTGCACCGACGGGGTCTGGTTTTTCTTGCGCAGCTCCGGGAAGAGCAAAAACTCCACGCGCTTATACAGCAGATACGTCAGCGCCGAGTCGACGATGCCCTTGATGAGGTTGAACGGGACGACGGCGAACAGCACGAGCGTCGGCACGCTGGTGATGCCCTTGTTCACGGCCGTGCCCATGGCGACGATCTGATCGATCGGCAGGTGGAACAGCTCGGCGAACTTCGGGATCAGGTACAGGGCGTTGAAGAGGCTGCCGAACACTGTCATGCACAGCGTACCGACGGCCATGCCGATGATGGCGCTGCGGCGGGTCTTGTGGTGGTGGTAGATGACGGCGGCGGGCAGGACGAACGTGCAGCCGACGACGAAGTTGGCAAAGTCGCCGACGAAAGCCGTGCTCGTGCCCTTGAGCAGGAGCTTGAGCAGCACCTTGAGCAGCTCGGTGACGACACCGGCCACAGGGCCGAGATAGAACGCGCTCATGAGCACCGGCAGCTCGCTCAGGTCCATCTTATAGAAGCCGGGCGCGAAGAACAGCGGGATCTCGAGCAGCATCAGCACGCCGCCGAGAGCGGAGAACATGGCCACATAGCTGATGTTGCGGCTGCGGCTGCGGCGCTGCAGATCGTGGCAGACCGTGCGCTCAAACAGATACGCAAGGCCGAGCAATGCCGCGAACACAAGCGCGCAGACACCGATAAAGGACAGGTTTTCTTTCAACATGACAAAACACCTCCATGGAATGAAAAACACCTGAAAGAACATGTCCTTCAGGCGCTGCGAACTTATGGAGGTTCGTAACATCTTCTATCATCCAGACTATACTGTCGGTATCGGAATTGCACCGATTCAACCACATTCGGCTCGCGGACTATCACCGCCGGTCGGGAATTACACCCTGCCCCGAAGACATCTCGATTCAGTTGTTTTACTGTCTGCATTATAACACAGCGGGAAAAGATTGCAAGCACTTTTTTCAGGAAAGGTTTGACAGGCGCTTTTTTGACGCGTACAATGGATGCCAGCACCGAAAAGGAGACTGCCGCCATGCCTGAGCGCGAACACACCTGCTGCTTCACCGGATACCGCGAACACAAGCTGCCCTGGGGCAGCGACGAGAACGATCCCCGCTGCCGCAGGCTGCAGCAGCAGCTCTTTGACGCCGTGGACGCCGTCTATGCCGACGGCATCCGTCACTTCATCTGCGGCATGGCCAACGGCTGCGACCTGTATTTTTTCGACGCCGCGCGCTATCTGCGCCTCAGTCACCCGGAGGTCACGATCGAAGCGGCCATCCCCTTCTCCGGACAGGCCGACCGCTGGCGGCCGGAGCTGCGCGCGCGCTATGATTACGACCTGCGCCAGTGCGACTATCAGACGCTCGTGCAGGAGGCGTACACGCCGGGCTGCATGATGCGCCGCAACCGCTACATGGTCGACGCCTCGCGCATCCTCATCGCCGCCTTTGACGGCCGCCCCGGCGGCACGGCGCGCACGCTCGAATACGCCGCTCTGCGAAAGCTCGAGATCATTCAGCTGCCGATCGACCGCGCGCCGGTCGGGATATGATCTATACCAAAAAACACGGAGAACGAAAAATCGTTCTCCGTGTTCGTTTTTGGGATGCTAACAGGCCTCGATCTCTTTGATGTTATATTCGTTGCCTGACACCAGATAGGTATGCTCGCTTTTACAGTGCGGGCATATTTTTGCGTATTTTACCGTGGGATATGTCTGCTTGCAGTCCTCGCAGAAGGTCACGGCGGGAACGGTCTCGATCTTCAGCTCCGCCTCTTTCAGATACTGCGATTTCTGGATCGCCCACTGCCAGCAGTCCGTCAGATAGTACGGAATGATGCCGCTGACCTCGCCGATCTCCAGCGTGACGCTGGCGACCTTGGTCAGGTGGTTTTCCTCGACGACCTGCTCGACCTCGCGAATGACATAGAACACGGTTCCGAGTTCATGCATGGGTATGTTCCTCCGGCGGGTTTACTTCGCGCACTTTTCCTTGATGTCCTTGATGGTGAGCTTCGCAGCGCGCTTGACCATGTGCGGCAGGATGGCCTTCATCTTGTCCTCGGTGCGGTACATACGGCTGGCCTCCGGCATATCGCGGGTCAGATGGATCGCATCAAACTCGCAGCGGGTAGTGCACAGGCCGCAGCCGATGCATTTGTTCTGGTCGACGACGGACACGCCGCAGCCGAGGCAGCGGGATGCCTCCGCCTTGACCTGCGCCTCCGTGAAGGTGATGCGGTCGTTGGAGAAGGTCTTGGCCTTGCTCGCGTCGTGCGCGACGGTCTGGCGCGCCGGAGCGTCGAAGCAGTCGATGGGCAGGACGGCGTTGCTCTTGTCCAGCTCGTAGAACTCGCGCGGGTCACGCGCCAGCGTCAGGCTCTGGCCGTCATGCACGAAGCGGTGCAGGGACACGGCGCCCTCGCGGCCGGCCGCGATCGCGTCGATGGCGAACTTCGGACCGGTGACCACGTCGCCGCCGGCAAAGACGTCGGGCTGCGCGGTCTGATACGTCACACCGTCGACCTGGACGGTGCCGTTGCGGTTGAAGGCCATCGCCTCGGGTGCAATATGACCGAGGTCGACGCGCTGGCCGATGGCGCCGATGACGGACGTGACCTCGATGGTCTCGAACTTGCCGGTGCCGACGGGCTTGCGGCGGCCCTTCTCGTCGGGCTCACCGAGGGTCATGGTCTCGACCTTGATGGCCGTGGCCTTGCCCTTTTCGCCCAGGATCTCGACCGGGGCGCTCAGGAAGCGGAACTTGACGCCCTCGGCCTCGGCCTCGGCGACTTCTTCGTCCGCTGCGGGCATCTCCTCACGGCTGCGGCGGTAGAGCAGCGTCACATCCGCACCGCGGCGCACGGCGGCGCGCGCGACGTCGATGGCGACATTGCCGCCGCCGATGACGGCGACCTGCTTGCCGATGGTCGGGCGCTTGCCGAGGTTCACGGCGCGCAGGAACTCGACACCGGTGAACACACCCTTCAGATCGTCGCCCGGGCAGCCGGCCGGCGTGCCCTTGGAGGCGCCGACGGCGAGGTAGATCGCCTTGTAGCCGTCCGCGCGCAGCGCGTCGAGCGTCATGTTCTTGCCGACCTCAACGCCGAAGCGGAACTCCACGCCGAGCTCCTTGAGCACGTCGATCTCGGCGTTGACCACGTTCTTTTCGAGCCGGAAGCTCGGGATGCCGAGCGTGAGCATGCCGCCGGGCACGGACTCCTTCTCGAACACGGTCACGGGGTAGCCCTTGACGGCGAGGTAGTACGCGCAGCTCAGACCGGCAGGGCCGGCGCCGATGACGGCGATCTTCTCCGGGTACGGACGGCCGATCTGGTTGAGCATCTTCGGCACGAAGCGGGTGCCGGCCTCGAGATCCTTCTCGGCGATGAACTTCTTGATGTCGTCGATGGCGATCGGATCGTCGATGCTGCCGCGGGTGCAGGCGTCCTCACAACGCTTGTTGCAGATGCGGCCGCAGACGGCCGGGAACGGGTTTTCTTTCTTGATGAGCTCCAGCGCCTCGGTGTAGCGGCCGAGGGACGCGAGCTTGATGTAGCCCTGAACCGGGATATGTGCCGGGCACTCGGCCTTGCAGGGGGCGGTGCCGCTGGGCATGACGTCGGAGCGGTTCGTGCGGTACTCGGGGTTGTAGCTCGAGCGGTGGAACGGCACGCTGGCGTCGGTGTCGTAGGTATCGGAGATGTGCGGATCGGTCGCGCAGCGCTTCTGGCCGAGCTTGAGCGCGTTGGTCTGGCAGTTTTCAACGCACTGACCGCAGGCGACGCACTTTTCCTTGTCCACGCGGGCGATGTAGTTCGAGCGGATGGCGCGCGGCGTGCGGAACAGCTCCGCGATGCGCAGCGCGAAGCACGAGCAGCCGCAGCAGTTGCAGATGGCGTTCGTGTCCTCGAAGCCGGGGGTCTGGTTGATCTCGTGCACGAGACCGTTGTCCTCGGCGCGCTGGAGGATCTCATACGCCTCTTCCTTGCTCACGAGGCGGTGATAACCCTGCTCGGAGAAGCAGCGGGCATTGTCGTTGAGGTACATGCACATGTCCTCTTCGAGGTGGCCGCAGCCCTCGCCCATGAGACGGCGGGCACGGCGGCAGGAGCACGGACCGACGCTGATGGCGGTTGCGTTCTCGATGAGGGTGCGCACTTCGTCGTAGGAGGCGGCGTGCGAGTCGTTCTCGATGGCGCTCATGACGGGCATGACGCGCATGAAGAACATACCGGTCTTGCCGGAGTCGAGCATCGGCGCGAGCATCTCCGGACGGCGGCGGGTGTATGCCTCAAAGCTCTCGCCGAGCACGGGATACTTGTCGCACTGCTCACGGTTGGCGAGGATGCCCTCCATGATGCCCGGGACCCAGATCGGGTAGAAGTAGCAGCGCTTGCCGTCCACATAGCGGTAGCGGACTGCGCCGGTCTTGCACAGCTTGTCGAGCTGCTCCTGCGTGTACTCCACGCTCTTTCTTGCGCGCTTGGCCACTTCCTCAACCGTGCGGTTGGTCTCCAGGCGCACGTGCATCATGATCGCACACATGTCATCGTCGATAATCGGCTCGAGGATCTTATACTCGGGATCGTCATACGTGATGCCCATGTACGTCATGCTCTCAAGGCTGATCTTCGTGGCCAGCTTGAGAATATTCGGTCTTTTTGCCATGCCGTTTCCTCCTTCAATGTAGGGTGGTATTTAAAAGGTGTTCCCTGTCCCCTTATTGCTTGGGCGGCGCCGCGAATGCGCGCGTGAACTGCTCGCACAGCGCGTCGATGCGCGCGTGCCCGTCGAGCTCATGCACGCTCGGCACGCCGACAGACATCCGCTGGATGACGCCGAGGATCGAATCGTACGTATTATAATAGAGTGTTTTCACATCGGCCTCGGGATCGACCGTCCCGTCGGCGAGCCCGCGGCGGATGGCCGCGGCGATCGGCCCGGGGGCGACCTCAAAGCGCTCCGGCGGCCGGTTGATGACCGCGTGCTGCCGGCCGGCGTTGCACAGCGCGACCTCCGCATCCAGCGAGAAGCGGATGCCCGCGGGGTCGGTGAAGATCAGCCCCGCATAGCTGCGCAGCAGCACCCGGATTTCCTCGATGCCGGTCATGCCCTTGCGCCGCTGCTTTGCCAGCGACTGCGCGGCCAGCTCCTTGGCCCTGTCCCAGTAGAGGTAGGCCGCCGCGATGACAAGCTCATCCTTGCCCGCAAAGTACCGGTAGACCGAGCGTTCGGTCAGGCCGGCGTGCTGCGCGATGTCGCGGATGGTCGTCTTTTCAATGCCGTTTTCCACAAAGCACGCCAGCGCCGTCTGCGTCACGAGGGCGATATTCTGTTCCCGCACCTCTTGCATCGACATGGGCGTGCCTCCTGTCAGCTATGTTTGTCAGATTGACTGACATTGTTATTATACCTGTTTTTTGCCGGTATTTCAACTGAAAGTTGCTCGATTTTTAACGAGTTTGTCATACAAAAAACACCGGTGTGGTCAAAAAACCACACCGGTGTATAGCTTGTCAAAAACAATGCCGAGGTATTGGGCGCATCGCGCGTGTCACACGGGGTAATCGCCGGAGAGCTTCTCGTCGGCGTTCGTGCCGGTGTCCGTGTTGCGGAAGAAGAGGAAATACGCGGCCACGCACAGCGCCACGAGTGCGTAGGCAAAGACGATGACAGCGACGTTCCCGGCGGCGATCTCGCTCTGCAGGCCGCCGATCTCGACGATGAGGATGAGCGCCGGCGTCACGAAGCGGATCATGACGGCGTAGACCTTCTTGAGCCAGCCGGCCATGTGCGTGCCCTCGGCCTCGATCTCGGCCACGGCGCGCCTGGGCGTGATGAACCAGCCGACGACGATGCAGGAAAACAGCGCGCACACGGGCATGAGTACGGTGTTGGTCACCTCGTCAAAGAACGTCAGCCAGTCGAGCCCGAACAGCGCAGGGCTGGTCTCCTCGAGGATGGCGACGTGGCCGAGCGAGATGCCGATCGGGATCGACACGAGAAAGCAGACACCCGCGACGATGAGCGCGGCGCGCTTGCGGTGGGCGTGGAATTTCTGGATGACGAACTGCGTCACGACCTCGATCAGCGACACGACGGAGGTGATGGCGGCGATATCGACCATGACGAAAAAGGCGAACGACACGACCTGACCCACACCGCCCATGGACTCGAACACCTGCGGCAGGATGATGAACATGAGCGCGACGCCCTTGCTGCTGCCGAGCAGCGCGGGGTCAAAGTGCGCCACCGACGGGAAGATCGCCAGACCCGCGATGAGCGCCACGAGCGTGTCGAAGATGCAGATCATGGCGGTGGAGCGCACGAGGTTGACCTCCTTGCCGGTGTACGAGCCGTAGGTGATCATGATGCCCATGCCGAGCGACAGGGAGTAAAACGCCTGCCCCATGGCCACGAGCACGGACTTGAACGTGATGCCGGAGAAATCGGGCTTGAGGTAGAAGCTCAGACCCTCACGCACGCCGCTGCCGAGCGTCAGCGCGTAGACGGCGATGGCGACGAGGATCAGAAACAGCACCGGCATGAGCACCTTGGAGGCTTTCTCGATGCCGTCCTTGACGCCGCCCATGATGATCATCATGCTCAGCACGAGGAAGATCGCGGTGTAGAGGATGACCTCACCGGTGTTGACGGAGAATGTGCCGACGATGCCGGCGTTGCCGCTGAAGGAGTTGAGCGCGTACTTCGTCGTCCAGCCGCCGAGCACGGAGTAGTAGCAGATGATGAACGCGGGGATCACGATCGCCACGAGCCCGCACCAGCCGAGGTTTTTGTGGATCATCTTGTAGGCGGTCATGGGGTTTGCCTGCGCGCGGCGGCCGAGATAGATCTCGCTGAGCATCGTCACGAAGCCGATGAGCAGCACGCACGCGACGTAGATGAGCACGAAGGCCGCGCCGCCGTTTTGCGACGTCTTATACGGGAAGCCCCAGAGGTTTCCGAGACCCACGGCGCTGCCGGCGGCGGCGAGGATGAAGCCGATGCCGCTGGCGAATCCAACTTTTTTCTTTTCCATAACAGATTTCCTTTCCGTCCGTTTTTTCTATACAACAA
>ERZ772812.2640-NODE-2640-length-11109-cov-3.466890_pt1 | contig 11109 bp, 10 predicted proteins | sample MGYA00511343_ERZ772812 | MGnify/ENA primary metagenome ERZ772812 (study PRJEB29015, sample SAMEA2737706) | human gut metagenome | biome: human gut; feature: human-associated habitat; material: faeces | place: China | collected 2012 ...
CATGGCGCACGTGTCATCGCCGATGAAATCCTCCCCGATCAGAAACGCCTGCGCCAGACCGTCCGGATGCGGCTGCACCGCGTAGGACAGCCGGATGCCGAACTGGCTGCCGTCGCCGAGCAGGCGCTCGAAGCGCGGCGTATCCTCCGGCGTGGAGATGATGAGGATGTCGCGGATGCCCGCGAGCATGAGCGTCGAGAGCGGGTAGTAGATCATGGGCTTGTCGTACACGGGAAGCAGCTGCTTGGACGTGACCCGCGTGAGCGGGTACAGCCGTGTGCCGGAGCCCCCGGCGAGGATGATGCCTTTCATCACAATACCTCCTTTGCGTTGCGCAGCGAACAAATACCGCAGACACGGCATTTCGCGGCATCGGCGTTGACTTATGGGTGCGAGAATGATAGATTATTATAGATTTTTGTATGAAACCGGGACGGTGGCGCTATGTCCAGAACAGATAACTCACTCAGGAACCTGAAAACAGCCGTGTTGTTCAAGCTGGCTGCGATCGTGGTGAATTTCATCGCCCGTAAGATCTTCGTGGTCGTGCTGACCAAGGAGTATCTGGGGCTGGATGGCACATTTGCAAACATTCTCACCATGCTCTCGCTGGCAGAGCTCGGCGTCGGCACTGCCATTACCTACAGCATGTACAAGCCGCTGGCTGAGGGTGACCAGAAGCTGATTTTGTCGCTGATGACGCTCTACCGGAAGTTTTACACGGTCATCGGCATCACCGTAGGCGTGCTCGGTGCGGCACTCACACCGTTTTTGCAGTATATCATCCGCGACATTCCCGACATCCCGCACATCCGCCTGATTTACCTCATGTTCGTGCTGGATTCTTCGATCTCGTATTTTCTGGTCTACAAGCAGTCCCTGATCAGTGCGGACCAAAAGCAGCACATCGTCACGGCCTACCAATATAAGACCAGCATGGCAGTCACGGCCGCACAATGCGTTGCGCTGCTGCTGACCGGGAACTACGTCCTGTACCTTGCGCTGAAGCTCTGCGCAACGTTTGTCTGCAATGCACTCCTTGCGCGCAAAGCCGACCGGCTCTACCCGTATTTGAAGCAGAAAACCGTGCAGCCGCTCCCCGCTCCGGTACGGCAGGACATCTCCAAGAACATCCGCGCCATGATCGCCCACAAGCTCGGCGGCGTCGTCGTGTTCGGGACGGACAACATCCTGATCGCCTATTTTGTCGGCGCCGTCTCCGTCGGTCTCTATTCCAACTATCTTCTGATCACGCAGAGCCTGAAATCCGCCTACTCCATGATCTTCCGCGCCATGACGGCCAGCATCGGCAATCTGTGCGCTGCGGAGGACACCACACACGCGCAGTCGGTCTTTTGGCGGGTCGATCTTCTGACGCGATGGCTCTATGGCTTTTCCGCCGTGTGTCTGGTCGTTCTGCTCAACCCCTTTATCTCGCTCTGGCTCGGTGCGGACTATCTGTTTCCCATGCCCATCGTGCTGCTGGTCGTTTCGAGTTTTTATGTGACCGGCATGCGCCAGAGCGTACTCACCTTCCGCGAGGCCATGGGGCTATACTGGTACGACCGGCACAAGCCGCTCTTCGAGTCTGCGATCAATCTTGCCGTGTCGATCCTGCTGGCCAAGCCGTTTGGCATCGTCGGCATCTTCATCGGTACCGTCGTCAGCACACTGTCCACCTGCACATGGGTCGAGCCGTATATCCTGTTCCGGCATGGCTTCGGTGCTCCGGTCGGCAAATATTTTGCGCGCTATGCGCTCAATGTGCTGCTGACAACTGCGGCCGGTATTGCAACGTGGTATGTCTGCGCATTGCTCCCGGCAGCTGGATTTTGGCCGTTTGTCGCCAAAGTGCTGCTGTGCTGCGTGCTGCCAAATTTGTTTTTCCTGCTTGTGTACGGAAAAACAAGCGAATTTCGCTACTTTCTGACTCTGGGAAAGTCGGTGCTCGGCAAGCGGATGCGCAAATCTGCTTAAGCGCAAATCACAGAGAGAACACATAGGGCAGATGGCACGCTTGTGCCATCTGTTTTTTATTTGTGCACATACTGCCACAGCTTTCTGTACACGCGCAGCGAAGCCGGACACACATAATACGCACCGATACCAGCAGCTGCCGCTTCTTCGGAAAAACACTTCTTCACTTTCTGCTCCGCCTGCTGCATATTCCGCCCTCCAATTACAACTGCATTGCCTTAACGCTCTAAGTCTTGGATAGATTGCTTCCATTCTCCGCGGATAATGAGATCCAGCCCTCGGAACAGCCTGCTGTGCGAATACAGGAAAAAGCCGACCTTCCCGTATTCCCGGTATGCCCGGCGCATGCGCAGATTCCCCATGCGGGCGCGTGTCCCCCAGTGCGTGGATTCATAATGATGAATGCTGACTGTGTGCTCCGTAAGCGTCAGCGCCCCGGTCTCGTAATGCATGGGGCAAAAATACTCCGTGGGATAGATCGTCATGCTCTCCACCTGTTGAAGCCGATCTTCATCCACAAACCCCTTTTCCTTCAGCAACCGCGTCTGGTACTTGACACAGGGTGCCGTGTTCAGCGAGCCGTCCGGATTCAAGAAAGAGACCGTGTCATAATCGTCCCGCATCTCTTTCACCAATGCGTTGCCCGCCTCTGCGCCGAAGCCCAGTCCGAGATTCACGCCGCCGGTGCACCCGATGCCTGCAAAGGCCGCATGGGTGCGCTGCGCATCCAAGCTCTGGAGCAGCTCCACATCGGTATCCAAATAGAATCCGCCATGCTGATACAGGATGTCCAGCCGCGCATAGTCAGAGACGAATGCCCACTTCTTTGCAGCATACGCCTGCTGCATATACAGGTTTTTCGTCACGTCATAATTCGTTTCGTCCCAACGAATGATCTCATAATCCGGGCACTGCATCTTCCAGCTCTCGATGCATTTTTTCTCGAGCGCACTCATTTCATTTCCGCCAAACCAGCAGTAGTGGATCACTTTCGGAATCATAGCTTCCCCTCAATCCCTTCGATACAAATCTCTCGTATAGACCTTCTCGCGCACGTCGTCGAGCGCGGGCTCGGCGCGGTTGGCGATGATGACGGCCGCCATGCGCTTGAATTCGGCCAGCGACGCGATCACCGGCAGGCCGGTAAAGGAGGCCTCTGTGAGCGTCGGCTCATAGATTACGACGCTGGCACCCGCGCGGCGCAGCCGCTCGATGACGCCGCGGATGCTCGACTCGCGGAAGTTGTCGGAATGCGCCTTCATCGTCAGGCGGTACACGCCGATGACGCCGCCCGCCGCCTTTTGCAGCACCATGCGAGCAATGTGATCCTTGCGCTCATCATTGGCGGCGACGGAGGCGCTGATGATCCGGTTCGGGATGTCGCCGAAGTTTGCCACCAGCTGCCGCGTGTCCTTCGGCAGGCAGTAGCCGCCGTAGCCGAACGACGGATTGTTGTAGTGTGCGCCGATGCGCGGGTCGAGGCACACGCCGTCGATGATCTGGCGCGTGTCGAGTCCCTTGAGCTCGCAGTAGGTATCGAGCTCGTTGAAATAACTCACGCGCACGGCAAGATACGTGTTGGCAAAGAGCTTGATGGCCTCGGCCTCCGCTGCATTCGGGTACAGCGTCGGGATATTTCCCTCCGCTGCGCCCTGCTGCAGCAGGGACGCAAACAGGCGCGCATCCGCCTCCGTCGCCGTGCCGCCGCGCGGACGGCCGACCACAATACGGCTCGGATGCAGGTTATCATACAGTGCCCTGCCCTCGCGCAGAAATTCCGGCGAGAACAACAGCCGCTCGCAGCCAAACCGGCCCACAATGCGCTCCGTGTAGCCGACCGGCACCGTGGACTTGATGACCACGAGCGCGCCGGGATTGACCCTGCCCACGAGCGAGAGCACCGCCTCGACGGTCGAGGTGTTGAAGATCTGCTGCTCGGGGTCGTAGTCCGTCGGCGTGGCGATGATGACCACGTCTGCCGTGCGGTAGGCCTGCTCGGCGTCCACGGTGGCCGTGAGCGTGAGCGGCTTCGTGCGCAGAAAGTCCGTGATCTCGGCGTCGACGATCGGCGAGACGCCGCGGTTGATGTTTTCGGCTTTGGCGGGGGTCGTGGTCACGGCGGTGACGGCGTTGTGCTGCGCGAGCAGCACCGCCTGCGCCAGACCGACATAGCCCACGCCGGCTACGGTGATGTTCATATCGGTCCTCCGGTTTCTCAAATGATCTCGGGGTAGTACGCGGTATTGTTCCCCGAGGCGGTGTCCATGACGAGCTGCGCTTCCATGCCGAAGCGCTTTTCGAGCGTCAAAAACTGCTCGATCGCCGTCCGGTGTGCGTTGGCGCGGATGCGCTGTGCACGCTGCGGGTCGTTGAGCAACGCGATGAGCTGCTCCGCGGCCTCCGCTTCCGTATCGTAGACGAGGCAGTTATTGTCGCGGTCGATGAACTCGTCGACCGAGTGGTTATTGTTCGTCAGCACGACGCAGCCCTCACCCATGACCTCGTAGAAGATGTTCACGCGGTTCCACTCTCCGGGCAGCAGCGTGGCAAGCGCGTTGCGCGCATACTGCCGGCAGACGCTCTGCGGCTGGTTGCCGGTCATGTGCACATAGTCCGCAACGCCGTATTCCGCCGCCGCGTCCAGACACGCCCGGTACATGGCCTCGCTGCTCTTTTCGCCGACCAGATACAGGTGAAACGGATAGCCGCGGCGGTGCAGCTCGCCAAGGATGCGCACACTGCGATCCTGCCGCTTGACGTCGGCGATGCGGCCGATGTGCGACAGGCACAGCGGCTGAAACACCTGCGGATAGCTTCCCTGCGCGTCCATATCCACGACCGGCTGCTGCGCCGGGATGTCGACTGCCGAGCGCCAGAAGTAAAATGCGAACTTCTTTCTGTCAACGCCCAGAATGTCATAGAGCGCATCGGCGCGGCTGCCGTCATTCGTTGCCAGCAGGAAGTTTTTGCGGCTGCGCATCGACAGCGTGATGTAGGTATAATCCTTCAGCGCCCGCAGCTGACGCCGCCATCCGGAAGGGATCGTCTCGAGGACGTTTGCCATCTCCTGCGTGCCGAACTGCCGCAAGGCGCACGGAATGCCCATATGCGCCGCCGTCCGCACGGCCATGTGTGACCCCTCGGTCATGCCGTACACGAAGTCATAGTGCCGCGCGCGCAAGCATTGGCGCGTCGCGTGCGCCAGATGCAGCGGCAGCTCGAGCGTACCGAGCGCACCGCGATGCCGCGGCCGGATCTGGATCAGATTCTCGCGCCGGAAATGTGCGCTCTCCACGACCGTTTTCGGCTCGGACGAATAGAGCAGCAGATCGATCGTGCAGCCGCGCGCAAGCAGCATCTTGAACGGGTAGTAAAATGCCGGCAGCCCGGAGAGCGTCTCGTCGTGCATACCGCCGAGGATCGTCTCCACGGCGGGGTTGTCCATGGTGATGTATAAGATTCTCATATACCATCTGTTTCCTTATATGCAGGATTTCTTACTATGTAATCTCCATTGAACCAGTCCACATATGGAAAGCGATCATACAACCGGCGTGCAGAAAGAAGGTTTTCATATGCGAGCGCAACACCAACATATGCATCGTTTTCGAAACCTTTTAAGTAATATGCACATTCTATATCCGAATAAGGCTGCTTCGTAAACACCACTTTATTGGAATATGGCAAATGATCAAATGCGAGCAAATCCTCCTTTGTGCAACCGTCACGTTCGCTCATGATTATGAACATATTCTCCCGATTCAACCGTTGCTTTCGCTCATTCCATTTCTCACGAGCTTCTTCCGGCGTCGTGTAATGGACAAAGTGAATGGTAACATCGCCAACCCTGCCAACTGGATATTGGCCACCACCCCAGCACGGCTCTACATCTTCCGGAAAAATGACGTCTAGAGAATTGTAATAATCCAAATCACGTAAATACTTCACGAAATCTTTCGGGCGGAGCGCCAAATTTACAAACTGTGAGCGAAACGGCAGTCCCAAATCATGACTCATAACGCCACCGGCACAATTGCTGCTAAGAATCGACATCTCCATATTGCGCAGTTTCGCACGATTGCACATATTGATGCGATTTCGGCGCTTATCCAACAGGATTGCCGATTTCACCATGCTCTTAACGTGTTCTTTTATAGACATCCGATTATATCTCCTCATTACAGATTCAAGCGTGACTCCAGACAGCGCTGTAGCGTTTTTTCTGCATTAAAGATTGGAATGATCAGGGATATTAGTCCCATTTTCGCTCACCTTCCCCTTATAATGATACAGTCCGCTGAGACCACCTGCATTTTTTCGAAGATACAAAGCCAGAATATACCCCAACACCAACGGAAGATAAAAGTAATTATCCAAATTTGTTTCCGTGTATACATGAAAGATCGGTTCGCACACAAATACCAGCGGGATCCAGTTTTTTCGCATCGGCAGCTCCAAAACAGCCGCCGCCAGCAGCAGGATCAGTATCGCGCCGCCAACACAGCCGGAATAGATGGAAAACAGCAAGAACGTATTGTGCGTGCCCATATCCGGCCCGACATCGTTCCACACGTCATAACCGCCGCCAAAAACCGGATGCTCCCGGATCAAGGCGCGGGCACTCTCCCAGATGGCATCGCGCCCGGAATCATCCGCCATATGAAACAGGCGCTCGCTATATGTGCCCGCGGAAATGTTCAATGCAAAGGCAGCGGCACACACCACCAAAAGCAAAATCACGACACCGCGCGCAAAGCGTGTCCTCCGGTTGCCACTGTTGCAGATATAGTCCAGAAGCAATACCAGCATCCCGCCAACATACGACAAGAATGCACTGCGGCAACCCAATGCAAAAACAGAATAACTGCACAGGAAAAATGCAGCCGCAGAAAGGTGCTTTCTGTGCCGCTGCGGGCAGTGCAGCATCAGGATCGCCGCCGTCAGCGCACAGAGAGCAATGCCGAAAGCTATCGGATTTCGATTCATCTCTGTGTTTAGATAGTGGATATGCTGGGCACCACTGGCGTGCAGCAAACCGTCATTGCTGAAAATACAGACCGCCGACATGATCACGCCACTGCACACCACTGCATCCAGCAGCATCCGGATCTCCCGCGCGTTCCAGACACGCATGGAGGCAAAAATGAAGAACGCGCCAAACAAGAAGATACTGATGTACGTTTCGATCGCACTCGGCGTCAGCGGATGAAACACCAGAACCAGAAACAGATATATCAAAAACACGCTCTGCACCTTCGCCGCCGCGGGCATTGGGTAGCGGCGGCAGCTGCTGAACACACACGCGATCAAAAACACAGGCTTGAGCACACGAGTGATCTGCGACGGTATCAGCGGCAAAACCGCAAGGATTACAAAATACAGCGCACACAGCATACAGCCGGCCGCTGACAGCGGCTGTCGATATTCGATTGTCGGGCCCTGCTTATGCATAGGCACCTCCCAATTATCCCTGGTACAGCTTGCAGAGCGTCTGTGCCACGCTCTGAATATCGTACAGTGCTTTGACCGTCTCGGCGCTGCGCCCGTCCGTTTCACGCGCCGGTGCGGATAAGACCGCCTCCGCCCAAGTCTCCGCCGGAGCTTCCAGCGGCACGAAAGCAGCTCGTCCTGTCACATCAACATCCCGCGGAACGACAGTCTGCGTGGTGATGACCGTCAGGCCGTTGGCTTGTGCCTCGATCAGTACAGAGCCAAGCCCCTCATACAGAGACGGGAACAAAAACACATCCATCGCACTGTAATACGCGGGCGTATCCTTCTGCGCCCCGGCAAAGATCACGCGATCCGATATTCCGAGTGTCTCACTCTTGGCACGGATTTCGTCCATAAGGCTGCCGCGGCCAACACACAGCAGCATAGCGTCCGGCCTCCGCGCACAGATCGCCGCAAACTGCTCAATAAGCTGACGGTGGTTCTTCTGCTCCTCAAAGCGGCCGACATGACCGACAACGAAGGATTCTTCCAGACCGTATTGTTTCCGAACGGCAGCGCGTCCGTCCGCATCGAACCGGAAGTGATCCACATCAAAGCCGTTGTACAGCACCCGGCAACGGGGATCGTCCATACAACCGGATCCAAACACAAACTCACACGCATCCGTGGAGCAGCCGAGAAGCTGGGTCGCATTGCGCCAGATGAGTTTGCGCATCAGCCACTCATACGCCCGGCGCTTGAGCGTATACACCTGCCCAAAGGACGTGTTGTGTGCGTGCGCGATGCGCACCGGGACGCCATGCGCCCGCGCGATGGTCACAACAACGCCGGAATAAAAATATACATGACTGTGCACTGCTGCGAACGGGCCGCCGGTTTTCAGCACATGCGCCAAATTCTGCTGCATACTGCGATGCTGATCAAAATAATAGATGCGCCCGCCGCGTGCAAGCACTTCATCGTCAAACAAGCTCTTGACACCCTGCGTCAAGGCAAAATCAAACTGCACCCTTGTCGTGTCGATCGCCCGGTAGACATTGAGAACGAACGTCTCCACACCGCCGGGGTTCAGCGCGCCAAACACGTGCAGGACACGAATCGGCTCTGTCATACGCCAGCTCCTTCGGCAGCGGCCGCAAAGGCCGCATAAAATTGTGTGCGCTTGCGCGCAAGCGTCTCTTTTTCAAATGCCTGCGCGGCGGCAAAATTGCACTCCGCCATGGCCGCCATCCGCTCCGGCGTGCAGGCGTCCAGCAGGCGCACGATCCCGCGCACGTCCTTCTTGGCAAAAATGCAGGCGTCACCCAGCAGCTCCGGCATGGCGCCGACCTCGGAAGCGAGACATGGCAGGCCACGGCTCATCGCCTCAATGAGCGCACGGGGCATTGCCTCGACCGTGCTCGGCTGGATATACAGATTCAGACCGTCGAGCCACGAAAAGACCGCCTCGTGCGGCAGACTGCCCGCAAAGACGACCTGCTCGGCCACACCCAGCCGCTGCGCCAGCTCCCGGAGCGCAGTCGGATCTCCGCCGCCGGCAAGACGATATTCCACGTCCGTCCGACCGGCCGCCTTCAGCCGCGCCAGCGCCTCGATCACATACCGCTGCCCCTTAAAGGCCACGTTCACCGCCGCAGCCGTGCCCAGAACAAGCTTGCCGGAATGCGTGCGGATCTTTTCCAGCCGGCGCGCCAGCACGGCGGCATCTGCCGGCGCAAGCTCCACGTCCGAAACAGCGGCCGAGATCCCGCGCGTGGGATACCGGCGCTGCAAAAACGCATTGGTCACATACACCGCATACGGTGCGTGGCGCATACACCAGCGCATACGCAGCCATGCGTCCGGCGCAAGCACCTTTCCGCGCAGACTGTGGTGCGTCAGGCTGTCCCACGGGCAGCCGACGGCCTCGGCCAGAAACGGCTTTCCGATCCGGCGGCAAAAGCGCGCCGCGATCGTCCCGGATTCCGACGGCACGCGGATGATGACCGCGCGCTCGGGCGTGATGCTGCGCGTGATGATCTGCCGGATCTCCCGACGGCGTTGAAGGCTCAAAAACGCGCGCAGGCTCTCACGCCGGTCCGGATAGAACACGACACGAATGCGCGCATCGGTCAGCCGGTTCATCCGGGCGAGCGTCTGCGTATCGTCGGGGCTGACAGGCGCTCTGCGCATAAGGAGTGTGAGCGTGTCAAACTGAGCGAGATAGCGGTCAAAGATCTCCTGAGAGAACGCACTTCCGGTATAATAATTTCCGTCGCGGTCGCAGGCGATCTTGTCATCATACACATACAGCAGATCCATAGTTGCTCCTCACAGCAGCGCCGCGACCGTCTCGGCCACGACTGCCTTTTTGTCAAAATTGCGCGCGATCCAATCGTGCGACGCCGCGCCCATCGCCGCCCGCTGCGCGGGAGGCAGCTCGAGAAACTGCCGCATCGCGGCATAGAGTGCGTCGAGCAGCCACATGCCGTTATACTCGATAATGATACGGGCGGGCTTATACTGCTTCTCCAGTTCGATCAGATGATTCGGATTGAACTCCTCTTCTTCTTCGATCAGCACCACGTCCGTACGGCTTTTTTTAAGAAGTGCGGGATCGTACTCATTCTCGCCCTCTTCGCAGAGGATGAGCAGGGTTCTGCCCTTGATCTGGAAATACGGCTGTCCTAATGTAAACGTGATAAATTCCGTCTTACCGCTCTCCAGAAAACCATTTATGATATAGACCGGTTTTGTCATAATTCATACCTTTCTCTATTTATCCTACTGTTCCTGCTGCATACAAAATATGTCCTGCCAACTTACTTGCGGAACAATTCTGCCAGCTTGTCCTCGTCCAGTTTGGAACCGATGACACAGATCTTGCCGGTGACTTCCGGCTTACCGCTTCTGATATCATGTTCTTCGGGAACATAATCGTAATATACCCAGGTTCCGTCGGGAGCGGGTACCATACCCTTGGCACGCAGGATTGCACCGTACTCTCCGCTGTCCAGAGCAGTAAGGATCTTCTCGATGTCCTCTGCGCTGTAAGTGTTGGGTGTCTCGATACCCCAGCTGGTGAACACTTCATCTGCGTGATGGTGATGATGGTGGTCATGGTCATGACAGCCGCAGGTGCAGTTCTCGCCATGCTCATGTTCATGGTCGTGATGATGCTCATGTTCATGCTCATGGTCATGATGATGCTCATGCTCATGGTCGTGATGATGCTCGTGCTCGTGCTCATGATGATGTTCGTGGTCATGATGATGCTCATGCTCTTCTTCCTCACGATGATGTGCCTCCGCTAAAAGCTCTGCCTCCATGGTATCCTGACCCTCGATGACTTTTAATATCTGCTCACCTTTGATTTCATCCCAAGGTGTTGTGATAATGGCTGCATCCTTGTTATGCTCACGCAGCATAGCAACTGTATCGTTTACCTTCTTCTCCGGTACATTCTGTGTACGGGAAAGTACAATCGTTCCAGCACTTTCTACCTGGTTGTTGAAGAACTCACCGAAGTTCTTCATATACATCTTGCACTTTGCCACATCAACAACGGTTGTTGCACTGTTGATTACAACATCCGCATCCTGCTTTGCATCTTCAACTGCCTTCATAACATCTGACAGCTTACCAACACCGGATGGCTCGATGATTACACGATCTGGTGCATAATCCACGATTACCTTC
>ERZ772812.2644-NODE-2644-length-11088-cov-2.987583_pt1 | contig 11088 bp, 10 predicted proteins | sample MGYA00511343_ERZ772812 | MGnify/ENA primary metagenome ERZ772812 (study PRJEB29015, sample SAMEA2737706) | human gut metagenome | biome: human gut; feature: human-associated habitat; material: faeces | place: China | collected 2012 ...
TGTCCTTGCCGCATGGATCAGATTTACATCGATCTGTTCGAATGCCGCTCTTGCATTTCTATACATCAGCGGAAATGCAATCACCGTTGCTGCGATGATACAGCCTGCCCAAGTCTGTACAACCTTGATACCAAACTCCTCATACAGCAGAATTCCAAACGGACGTCTTCTGCTGAACAGAAGAAGCAGGAAGAATCCTGCTGCCGTCGGCGGCAGTACCATCGGCAGTGTCAGGATCCCATCTGCAATTGCTTTCACTTTCGGTCCTGCCTTGATTACTCTTCTTGCGGCAAACAGGCCAAGAAAGAATGAGAATATCGTTGCAACAATTCCCGTCTTTAACGACACATATAGTGGACTGTAATCCAGTCCTTTCAGTATTTCTACCACTGCATCCATGTAACTTCCTCCTGTTTCATCTATTACATACTTCGAAAAACCGAAAACATGCAGCCACAACTGCCTGCATATTTTCTTTCATACTATGAAGCTTCTTATCTTTCTACGTCTGTGTCGAAATAGTATGCATCGAAGACTTTCTTAATCTTGTCAGATAATACGAATTTGTAGAAGTCTTTTGCGGCTGCAGTCTGTGTCTTATCTGCCTCATCATTCTGTACCTGGCAGATCGGATAGATAACATCACCTGTCAGATCATAGCTTACTGTCTGAAGGATATCGAGTTTGTCTTCATATCCGTAAGTATCTGAATAGTATGTTGTTCCCACTTCGCAGGATCCTTCTGCTACTGCTGTAAGTACTTTACTTACGTTATCTTCCTCACTAATCTCCACTCCACCAAGTGCCTGTGATACTTGATCTGTTGTAATGGCATCTACTTCACCGTCAGCCTTTAATGTTCCAAGATTTACCAGTGCCTGTCTTGTATATTTTCCAACCGGAACACTTCCGCCTGCAAGTGCGATACTCTTGGCATCTTTTAAGTTCTCAAGACCTGTTACCTTTGTGCCGCTGTCTTTTAAGGAGATAACTACCACCTGGTTATTCAGGACATTTGCTCTTGTGCCGTCTACTACCAATCCGTCTGCTTCAAGCTGATCCATCTGCTTCTGTGCTGCAGAGAAGAACAGGTCACACTCATATCCCTCTTCGATCTGTGTCAGCAATGTTCCGGAGCTGTCTGCATTAAATGTGATCTTCACTTCCGGATGATCTTCGTTGTACTCTTTTGCAAGCTCTGTCATAACCGTGTTCAGGCTTGCTGCGATGAATACCTGGATCTCTGTCTCTTTCTTGCTGCTCTTTTTGCTGTCATCTGTCTTCTTTTCTTCTGTCTTTTTATTTTCTCCGCATGCTGCCAGTGAAACTAGCATCACTCCTGCCAGGAGGACAGATGCAATCCTTTTTGCCATCTGGTTCTTCATAATACGTTTCTCCTTTTCTCTTGTCTGATAAATTTACCAGTTACTGTATCTGTAATAGGATTATTTTCTGCCACATTCCTGTACATTTCCTCTCAGGACATCCAGTCCATGAGGAAGTTTCGGAAGAATATACTCCAATGCTTCCGTCACTGCTTTCGGGCTCCCCGGAAGATTGATAATGAGTGTCTTCTTCCGCAGTCCCGACACTGCCCGGCTGAACATTGCACGGTCTGTGATCGTCATCGAATAATTACGGATCGCATCTGCAATTCCGTTTGCCATCCGGTCGCAGACAGCGATCGTGGCCTCCGGCGTCATGTCTCTTTGGGCAAATCCTGTCCCGCCTGTTGTCAGGATCAGGTCAACCTGTCTCTGATCCGCCAGACGGATCAGCTGTTTCTTTAATCCTTCTTCACCATCCGGCAGAAGAATGGTCTCTTTTATGTCAAATCTGATATGATCTTTTTCTTCACTGTCTTTTAATATCTTTTCTATTGCCGGACCGCTTAGGTCATCTCGTTCTCCGGCAAATGCTTTGTCACTCAGCGTGATCACGGCTACACTGTATGGGCGGTCTTCCTGCGGCATTACGACTTCCACACAGTCACCCACACGGATCATTCCACCTGTCAGTACTTCTGCGAAAATGCCTTCTCTTGGCATAATACAGTCTCCCATCCGCTGATAGATCGCACAGTGGCTGTGGCATTCCTTTCCAATCTGTGTGACTTTCAGCCTGACTGCATCTCCGATCCGTATTTCGGAATCAACCGGAACATTTCTTAAATCAAATCCCTCTACGATCAGATTTTCTCCAAATGCCCCAAAATCTACATCCGCTCCCTTTTCCCGGAATGCTTCAATCTTCTCCAGTGCAAGAAGACTGATCTGTCTGTGCCATTTTCCGCCATGTGCATCTTCTTCAATGCCCCAGTCCGGCACGATCTTTGCCGTTTCTACCGGATACTTGGCAGTTCCTCTTCTGGGACTGATACAGATTCCTCTGATCACGCCTTTCTTCTGATTCATCCTGTCTTTTATCCTCCAATCTGTGCCATCTGATGTGCTTCCGTAATCGCTCCCGGCTCTTCAAAGCAGTGCGCTGCCGGTTTCTGTTCAATGGCTCGTTTTATCTGTTTTCTTATCTCTTCCTCTGTTCCATTCCGCAGTAAATCTTTCAATGGATAGGTATCCCCATAACACAAACACGGCTTCAGGTCTCCGGTTGAAGTCAGCCGGATGCGGTTGCAGTTCTTACAGAACTTACCGTGCATCGCACTGATAAATCCGATACCGCCAGTGAATCCTGGAATCTGATAATATACCGCAGGTCCATTGCCGTGTATCTTACTGTCCTTTCGGATATCTGGATATACCTTCCGTATCTCATCCAGAAGTTCCAGATTCGACACACCTGTATTCTCCTTTCCATAACCGATCGGCATGAGTTCTATAAATCTTACATCAACCGGCAGGCTTTCAGCCAGTGTGATCAATGCCTTCCATTCCGTTTTGTCACCGTCAGACTGCAACACCGTATTCACCTTTGTCCGTATCCCACTTTCTGCGGCGGCCGCTACTGCCTGCCGTACTGTTTCACAGGCGTCGGTTCCGGTAATCTCTTGATATTTTTCACGATCAAGCGTATCCAGACTGATATTGATCCCGTCCAGTCCGGCCTTCTTTAACGCTTCCAGATTGTCTTGTAACAGAACGCCATTCGTCGTCATCGTGACCTGTGTGATTCCCGAAATATTTTTTATCATTCCAATCAGATCGGCGCATCCTTTCCGCACCAGCGGTTCCCCGCCTGTAATCTTGATCTTCTGAATGCCAAGCTCTGCTGCAAGTATGCACACTTTCCGGATCTCTTCATACGTCAGGATCTCCGCCATGGATACCTGCGTGATTCCGTCCGGCATACAATATCTGCATCTTAAATTACAGCGGTCCGTAATGGAGATCCGCATATAATCAATCACTCTTCCTGCCGCATCAATCATAGCTCCGTCTCCCGGTCAGCTTCCCATATGCCGCTTTTTCCACCTGTTTTCTTCAATAAACGGATACCGGTCATGCACATGCCTTTGTCGACCGCCTTACACATATCATAAATCGTAAGCAGTGCCACCTGAACTCCGGTAAGTGCTTCCATCTCTACACCGGTCTTCCCGACCGTCTTCGTCGTACACCGTGCTTCAATCTCACAGGTCTCCTCTATATATTCAAATTCCACTGTAACCTTGCTCAGGTTCAGGATATGGCACAACGGGATCAGCTCTGATGTTCTCTTCGCCCCCATGATCCCTGCAATCCTTGCAGTTCCCAGGACATCTCCCTTTTTCATTCCACCCGTCTTTACTTTTTCAAAACATTCCTTCGACATGCGGATTCTTCCCATTGCCGTTGCCTCACGCATCGTGTCTGCTTTTTCACTGACATCGACCATCACTGCATGCCCCTGTTCATTGAAATGCGTAAATTCTCCCATGATTACTCCTTCCTTATCATATCCGGATCACCTGAACTTTTTCTCCTTCCGGATAGGTCCGTTCTCCCTCCGGGAATACCACCAGACAATTGCTGCCAATCCCATTCTTAAGCTGTCCGTTTCTCTGAATCTGCGGAAGGAACACGCCTTCCTCATCACATTTTCCTTTTACGATCCGTTTTGGCTTCCCGGTCTTTACAAATGTCTGTCTCAGCACTTTTGTCTCTTTCTTCTGTATATATACCTCTTCTGCCCTGTCCGCCAGATATCCGCCGGCTAATAATTCAAATAATGCCGCCACTGCAAATGGATTACCGGAAAGCGACAGAACAGGGATGTCCTCTACTACCGAAAGCATTGTCGGCATTCCGGGTTTTACCCGTATCCCGTGAAATAGTACCCTGCCGTTCAGGCTTTCTATGACATCCGGAACGAGATCCTTATCTCCTACTGATACCCCTCCGGTTGTCAGGATCAGATCTGCTTCTTTTAATACCTCACTGATCTTGTCTGCGATCTTGTCCCTGTCATCTCCCGCGGTTTCATACTGTAGTATCTCACAGCCCATCTCTCTTAATCTCGCACACAGCCAGATTCCATTTGCATCATAGATTTTCCCGGGTTCTAATGATGTATCTGCATTCTGCAGCTCATCACCGGTTGTAATCACTGCAGCCCTAAGTCTTCTATATACAGTAATGTCCCGTACTCCCGCAGACGTAACTGCCGCCAGCAGATAAGAATCCACCAAAAGTCCGGCTTCTGCCAGCAATTCCCCGGCAGAAAAATCTTCTCCTTTCGGGCAGTAATTTTCTCCCGGTCCCACATTATTATAAATTTTGATTGTTTTCCTGTCCTGATCCGGATCTGCTATTCTTACATAATCCGTATCTTCCTGTTTTACTACACAGTCTGCTCCTTCCGGTATCATTGCTCCGGTCATGATCCGGACTGCCTGATGTGGTTCCAGTATAAGCTCTGTCTTTTGTCCCGCATACACACACCCGGCAACTTCCAAGGTAACCGGATGCTCAAGATCTGCCCCGCAGACGTCCCGGCTTCTCAGTGCAAATCCATCCATCGCTGACCTTGGAAACGGCGGCTGGGTTACTGCCGCATATACCGGCTCTGCCAGGATCTGTCCCAGACAGTCTGCTGCCGGTTTTTCTTCTTTTTTTATTCCCGGCATACAGATTTGAAATAATTCCTGTGCCTCTTCAAGTGTCACTCGGGATGGTTCCACCTTTACGCCTCCTTTCCGAATGGACAGACCGGATAATGGCACTCTTTACAACCAAGACAGAGTCCTCCGTGTCCCATCCGGATAATATCTCTCCGCTCAATCTTAATCCCTGCTGCCATTCTCGGCAGGATCAGATCGAATACGGTTGCTTTTGCATACATCACACAGCCCGGCAGTCCCACGATTGGTGTATCGTCTTCAAAGTAAGCCAGACACAACATCGCACCCGGCAGTGTCGGTGCCCCATATGTGACGATTTCCGCTCCGGAAGCCTTGATTGCACCCGGTGTCTTATCATCCGGATCTACACTCATCCCGCCCGTACAGATAATAAGATCCACTCCCGCTTCCTTCATTTCTGCAATTGCGTCCGTGATCATTTTCGTATCATCACTGCATAATACATGCTTTGTCATCTGGATTCCAAATGTCTCCAGCTTCTTTTCCACTATAGGAGTAAACTGGTCTTTGATCAGTCCTTTATAGACTTCACTTCCGGTTGTGATCACACCTGCCGTCTTTAATTTCCACGGCGTTACCTTCAATAACGGTTCCGGACCCGCCTTTTTTTCTGCTTCTTCCAGTCTCTTTTCATCTATGATCAGCGGAATCACCCGCATTCCTGCGAGCTTGTCGCCTTTTTTCACCGCTGTGTTCGTGTGTCTGGTTGCGATCATGATCTCATCCACACTGTTCACATCATATAATCGTTCGACATCCACCTGGAATAATCCGTCGACATCCGCAAGCAGTTCAATTTTGCCTTCTTTTACAACTGACGGATGCATATTTTCATTCTGCGTGATCCTGCGCAGACGTTCCGCACCTTCATCCTCATGAAGCATGCCTTCTGTCTTCTCCCAGACATACAGATGTTCTTTCCCTATGGAAAGAAGCACCGGAATATCTTCTTCTGTGACAATATGTCCCTTCCGGAATCTCGCATCTTTGATCACTCCCGGAATGATCTGCGTCATATCATGACATAACACATGTCCCACTGCATCTTCTGTTCTGATCAGTTTCATACTTTTCCGCCTCGTTTCTTTATCGTTTCTCGTTTCAATTCTTATCAATGTATCTATCATCTTGTACCTGTCATCCAGGCACATTCTGTTTCATACTCTACTATAGATTTTCTATATGTTGCATATTCTGCTGTATATACTGAAGTAAAAAAGCCGCCGTTTTCCCAACATCGTCCAACGGGAACACATTTTCACAGTCCTCCACATCCACATCACTGATCACTGCCAGACATTCTTCCGGTCGTAACGGCATCGGTTTCCCGTTTTCTTTCCGGTGCAGCATGATCTTCGGCCACGGTCCGTGCTTGAATCCCTCTGTCAGAATCAGATCCACACCATCTATCTTTTTCAGGAATTCTTCCGGATCAACTGTTCTGTTGTCCATCAGCACCGCTTTCTCCGAGGAGATCAGACCGGTCACGTCTGCTCCGGCTTTGGTAAAGCGGTCACTGTCTTTTCCTTCGTGATCGATATCAAACCGGTGTCCGTCATGCTTTACGATCGCAATCTTAAGCCCATATACTTTCAGCTTCGGAATCAGTTTTTCCAGAAATGTCGTCTTACCGGTGCCGGAATAGGCCACAAACGATACAACCGGGGTCTGCTGTGCTTTTTCTTTTATTTTCTCTGGTATTATTTTCCGATATTCTTCTGGTGTATTTATATTATAAAATTTCCCCGGTCCGTCTGTAATTCCCTGAACTGCCACATAACATACCCTCAAATTTTCCAGTACATGCTGCACTTTATAATCCCCGGTCTTTAACTGTTCTTCCAATATCTTCCATACAGATTTCCTGTACCATGCACAGAGCACATATTTTTTCCCGGTCTTGCCTACCGGGATCACTGCATCAATCCCATCCATCAGATAGTCTTCCAGTTCCTGCGCCACATCCCAGTCAACCAGCGGCATATCACAGGATATCACCCAGACCCGTTCATGGCTGCATTCTTTCAGCGCCGAGCACAGACCCATCAACGGTCCTTTGTCCTGTTCCAGATCTTCGATATGTCTTGCCTCTATCTCCGGATAATCCCGCCGGTCTTTTACCGAAAGCAGCACCTCATCCGCACCACTTACATGTTCTTCGATCTGTTGTAAAAATGTCTTCTTTCCAATCAGAAGTCCTGCTTTATCCTTCCCCATCCGGGTACTTTTCCCGCCACAAAGGATTATGGCACTGATTCCGGATTTTTTCTTATCTGATTCTGTTTTCATATATTAAAAAACCTGCTCCTTCCGAAAAAAGAGCAGGCGAAATATAAGAGAATCTGCCTGTGACATTTTTTACGAATGCTTTGACAGCTTCTCCTATGTGCTTTGGTAAACAAAGGTGCTGCTCTCCTTTCCAAATACGCGGGAGGCAGATACGTTTCCCTATCTACCCTGAGGAACTGACAGACCTGTCATTCCTGGCCGACATCCCATCATCACAATTTTTATGGATCTTAGGCATGAAGGCTTCGGAGAACCTTGTATTTTCAATTATTTTAACATGCATATTATAAACGGAGTTCTCCGTTCTGTAAAGAAATATCTTCTACTATATCCGTGAACGCGATCACCGGCGGCTGATCTGCCACGTGTTCTCCAATCTCTTTTTCCATCCACGCCAGATTATACCACCTGTGAAATTTATAACCACAGTTTGTAAACCAGCCGACCATGCGATATCCCAGATGTTCATGATAACGGATACTTGCATTGGTCAAATATTCATCTTCTATTTCCGTACAGGCGATACACGCATTCATATTCAGTATATTTTGCCTCTTTAATATCTTCTCCAGCTTATCATACAGTGCTGTTCCGATTCCCATTCCTTTTTTATTTTGGTCCACATAGATAGATGTCTCTACATTCCATCCACCTGCCGGTCTGTCGTGAAAGGCACTTGCATATGCATATCCGCATATTCCCTCATTTAATTCTGCCACAAGATATGGATATCTCTCCAGCACGTGTCTGATTCTTCCTCGGAATTCTTCCACGGTCGGCACATCATACTCATATGTAATAACTGTGTGCTCGATATAAGGCGCATAGATTGCAAGCAGTGCTTCCGCATCTTCCTCTTTTGCAATCCGGATCTTCATTTCTTTTTTCTCACTCTGATTCATTCTATCTTCAGCTCCAGTCTGCTTATTTTTCATTCTCACTATTATAAACATGTCTGTAAAAAAATGTCATCTCCCTGCAAAGTTTTCCTTGCAAAAGAAATGACATTTCTGATACTTTTCATTATCCCTGGTTCTGTGCTGCAACCAGCTGTGTTGCTCCGTATTTCGCACGAAGCTTTGGTTTTTCAATCTTTCCGGTAGGATTACGTGGGACATCTGCAAATATAATCTTCCGTGGTCTCTTATATCTTGGAAGCTTCTTACAGAATTCCTGAATACCCTCTTCCGTACATTCTACTCCCGGCTTCAGTTCAATGATCGCCGCAGATATCTCGCCCAGTCTGTGATCAGCAAGCCCGATAACAGCTACATCCAGAATTGCCTCGTTGGTACGCAGGAAATCTTCGATCTGCACCGGATAGATATTCTCACCGCCACTGATGATAACATCTTTCTTACGGTCAACCAGAAAGATAAAGCCATCTTCATCTTCCATCGCCATATCTCCGGTATATAACCATCCATCATGCAGAACTTCTGCGGTTGCTCTTGGATCTCTGTAATAACAGGTCATGACTCCAGGTCCTTTGACTGCAAGTTCTCCAGTCCATTCTGGAAGACAGCGGATATATGGCAAGAGTTGCAAGTTCTCCAGTCTCGCCCTGTTTTACAGGCTCACCCTGTTCATCAATAATCTTCGTTTCCCATCCATATCCGGCTTTTCCGATAGCTCCTACTTTATCAATATTGTCCACTCCAAGATGTACACATCCAGGTCCGATAGACTCACTCAGACCATAGTTCGTGTCGTATTTGTGATTTGGGAAGTATTCTTTCCAATGTTTGATCAAACTTGGCGGTACCGGTTGTGCTCCGATATGCATCAGTCTCCACTGGTCCAGATCATAATCTGCAATGTCCAGTTCTTTGTTGTCAAGTGCAAGCAGAAGATCCTGCGCCCATGGTACTAACAGCCATACGATTGTACAGTGCTCTTCAGATACAGCCTGTAAAATTGTCTTTGGACTTGTTCCTTTTAACAATACTGCCTTTCCACCAGTCAGAAGACTGCCAAACCAGTGCATCTTGGCTCCGGTATGATACAACGGCGGAATACACAAAAACACATCGTCTTTTGTCTGACCGTGATGATTCTGTTCTGCTTTTGCCGCATGCATCAACGATTCATGATTATGCAGGATTGCCTTCGGAAATCCTGTTGTTCCGGATGAAAAATAAATAGCTGCATCGTCATCGTCGTTCACATCAATCTTAGGTGACTGACTGGAGCAGTTAGCTGTATGCGCATTGTAATCCTCCGCAAAACCGGGACATCCGTCTCCTACAAAATATAACAGACGTCCTTTACTGATCTCGTCTGCAATCTCCTCTACTCGTCCGATGAACTCCGGCCCAAATACCAGAATATCTATCTCTGCAAGTTCTACACAATACTTGATCTCATCCGCAGAATAACGGAAATTCAAAGGTACCGCCAGTGCTCCGGTCTTCAGGATTCCGAAATAGATTGGCAGCCATTCCAGACAGTTCATCAGGAGAATCCCCACTTTTTCTCCTTTTTTTATTCCTCTTTCAACCAGCAGATTGGCAAATCTATTTGCCTTTTCGTTAAATACATTCCATGTAATTTCTCTTCTGTAATAAGCTGCACGGGATGGTTCAATCAGGTCAAACTCCTTCCATGTAGTTCTTTTTGTCTCCGGCATCTCCGGATTGATCTCTACCAGCGCAACATCGTCTCCGTACAGGCGGCAGTTTTTCTCCAATATATCTGTAATCGGCATTGGAAAATTCCCCTTTCGTGTTCATTCATAATTCTTTTTTATGAATTTTTTGCGTAACAGCTTTCGCGCTTTAACGCTTTTATTCATTAAAGTCTATAATACTCAACTTTCCTTCAAATGTCAATCTATATTTGTATTATTTTCCATTCAATCGAATTTTTCTGCACTTTTGTTTGATTTTTCTGCTTCCCCAGCCTATAATATGCAACGGGTGATAAAAATGAATTGGATACATAATCATAAACGCGCATTACTGCACATAAACCTTGCATTTATCGGTGGACTGACCGGTGTCTACGCCATCTTAGTCCGCGGTGGTAACTTCGGTGCCGCACAGACCATGAATCTGATTGAAATGGTCCTAAACTTTACGGAAATGAACCTGACGGATGCCTTCCTTCGTCTGGCTATTTTTATTTTATATGGCCTTGCGATTATTGCCGCATTTTTAATCGGCGAACATTTTGCCTCTGTAAAATCTTATATCGCACTGGCGGTAGAGGCCGTCTGCATATGGATCGCAGGGATCATTCCGACATCGGTCAATCCCCTGATCGCACTGTTCCCTGTATTCATCCTGAATGCATACCAGTGGCAGGCTTTTACCACTCCGGAATGTTATAACAGTTCCACGATCTTTTCAACGAATAATTACAAGCAGACACTTCTTGCATGGACCAGATATCATATGACACATGATCTGGCTCAGAAGAAACGGGCATTGCTTTTTACGAACACGCTGATTCTCTTCCATCTGGGGGTTCTGGTTGGATATTTTGCGGTAGAATACCTCGGAGCTCACGGAATATGGGTTGCGTTTGTTCCACTTGTTACCGCTGTAGGGCTGGTGATTCCGGTTGGTGAGGAGCAGGTTGTAAAGGATGTTGAAGCGACATTAAAAGAAGGAATTCACAGAACGGAGGAAGTAGTTGTTCGGAAGGTTTGATTTCGTTTGATTTTCTGCTTCATAATGGCCTGAATAAAAGTATAGCAGTGGTTGCTGTGCATATGC
>ERZ772812.2646-NODE-2646-length-11084-cov-27.889201_pt1 | contig 11084 bp, 8 predicted proteins | sample MGYA00511343_ERZ772812 | MGnify/ENA primary metagenome ERZ772812 (study PRJEB29015, sample SAMEA2737706) | human gut metagenome | biome: human gut; feature: human-associated habitat; material: faeces | place: China | collected 2012 ...
TGACGTATTTCGGCGTGGTGCTGCTGTTCGCGCTGGGCGCGGGTATCGGCAGCATAGCCACGCTCCATTGGGGCGCGGGGACGATCTGGCTGTCCTGCGGGCTGCTGACCGTCAGTTTTCTCATCATGTTCGTCCACGACGAGGAACAGAAGCTGAACGAATAAAAACAACACCGGCGGCGTTACCCACACGCTGCCGGTGCTATTTTGAGGTAAATCCTCATGGAAAAGAAAAAGTATGGTTGGCTGAACCATGGCCTTATCATAGCAGGTCGAAAAAGATTTGTGAAGCGCATCTTTGTTCTTGAAAACATGAGGACTTGTATAGTATAATGCACCTCGAAACGAGGTGCGTCATGAGTATTTCCAAATATCAGGTCTTTCTGAAAACTGTTTCTTGCGGCAGCTTCTCCAAGGCGGCGGAGGCCATGAACTTCACCCAGTCCGGCATCAGCCACGCCATCAACTCGCTGGAAAACGAGCTGGGCGTGAAGCTGTTGAGCCGCAACCGCGGCGGCGTGGTGCTGACGGCGGACGGACGGGCAGTGCTGCCCAAGATCGAAAAGCTGTGCGCCGCCCACCACTCCCTGATGCAGACGGTGGAGGGGCTGAAGGACATGGACAGCGGCGTGGTGAAGATCGCCACGTTCTCCAGCGTGTCCGCCCAGTGGCTGCCCCGCATCCTCAAGAGCTTCGGCAAGGTGTACCCCAACATCGAGTTTGAGGTAGTCACTGGTGACTTCTACGATCAGATCGAGGGCTGGATCGTCAGCGGCACGGTGGACTGCGGTTTCCTGCGGCTGCCGTCGGTGAAGCGCTTGCAGACCTACGCTCTGCACCGTGATGAATTGCAGGTCATCGTCCCCTGTGACCATCCCTACGCCGATCGCGACCCGTTCCCCGTGTCCGCGTTGGCGGAGGAGCCGTTCATCCAGCTGGAGGAGGGCGATGACTACGAGATCATGGCGGCGTTTGACGAGATGGGCATCCGCCCCAACGTGAAGTACATCGCACGGGAGGACAGGACTATCTTGGCTATGGTGTCGGAGGGGTTGGGCATCAGCCTGCTGCCGGAGCTGATGGTGCGGCACAGTCCTACGCCCATCAAGGTCTGTCATGCGCCCCTGCATTTCTACCGTACCATCGGCATCGGTGTCAAGGACAAGAAGGCACTTTCCAACTCCACCCGTCTGTTCGTGGACTATGTGCGGACGTGGGTAACGGAGAACGGGAATACATAAACGTTCAACTTTCGCTAAAAAAACATGAGAACACGTCATGTAATACAGACAAGAAGGCAGTTCCCATACGGCTTTACGGGAACGAACAAACGACGCCACAAAAATGTATCCTTCCGCGAAACAAATACCCTCTTGCAAAACGGCGGGGTGTTCATCATAATAGCACCCGTAGTCCCCGAAAAGTGAATAGGCTTACCGGTCTGAAACGCTGCGGCGTTTCGGTGAAAGTTGGAATGTGGGTCAAAGTCCCCGCGAACAGGTCACTGTGAGGCTCCTCTGAGGCAGGAGATAAGTCAGGTCGCGCCGGTAAGCGTCACAATGCACACGCCTGAAACCGAGCTGCATGAACGGGGGCTTCGCGCCCGTTTACACGAGAGAAGCGTCGGCATTTGCCGGCGCTTTTTGCATGAAGTCAGGGCACCTATGGGGGACGGAAAGGTGCTTGAAAAAATGGGAGAACGCAGGAAATACGTCCGCAGGGACGCCACGGTGGAACGGCTATCCGCTATCTTTTTAGAGGATATGGAGGGGAGCGTAAAGCCATCCACGCTGGCGTGCTACCGCCGCAACATCCAATGCCACATTCTGCCGGCGCTGGGCGAGTGCGTGGCAGCGGAACTGACGGCGGCGGAGATCAACGACTACATCCAGCAGTTACAGGAGGACTATTCGCCCAAGCTGGTGCGAGAAATCGGTGGCCTTCTGCTGCGGATCGTAGGTATGGCCGGTGTGGGCTACGGCGAGGATGTGACGCTGCCGAAGGTGCGGCAGAAGGCCGTGGAGGTGTTCACCGAGCCGGAACTGAAGCAGATGGGACAGGTCATCCTGCGCCGCCCAGACAGGACGGGGCTGGGCGTGCTGCTGACAGCCTACACCGGATTGCGGCTGGGAGAGCTGTGCGGCCTGCAATGGCAGGACGTGGACGTCGGCGCGGGACTGCTGCACATCCAGCGGACGGTGGAGCGCATCGCGCAGATAGGCGGCGGGACGTGCCTGACGGTGCAGCCGCCGAAAACGGAAAATTCCGAACGCTGGATACCCATTCCGAAAGAGATGCTGCGGATGTTGAAGCCAGAGACAAAGCAGCCGGACAGCTACCTGCTGACCGGCGGGGAGATCGTCCCCGACCCGCGGGCGATGCAATACCGCTATAAGGTGTTGTTGGAGCGCTGCGGCGTGCGGTATCGGAATTTCCATTGCCTGCGGCACAGCTACGCCACGCGGTGTGTGGAGCGCGGGGTGGACGTGAAAAGCGTCAGCGAACTGCTGGGCCACGCCGATGTCCGCACCACGCTTCGGCTGTACGTCCACTCGTCTATGGACTACAAGCGCAGAGCCGTGGAGGGGATAGGCTTTCTCAAGGGAATAACATGAAAGAGACAGGCAAATGCCTGTCTCTTTTGCTTATGGTTGAATGGGGACGAACTCTACCTTGAGAGCCATGCCCATACCGGCGGCCAGACGCTTGAGCGTCCGCAGCGAGGGGTTGGCTGTGCCGCTTTCCAGACGGCTGATGTCAGCTTGCGTGATGCCGGTGATCTCTGCCAGCTGCTTTTGAGTCATGTCCTTTTCCTCGCGGCCTTCGGCAATCGCACGCATAATCTGACGCTCCGGCTCTTGCGCGTTCCACTCTGCCAGAAATGCGGGATCTTTCATTCGCTCGTTCAGCGTATCACGAAAATTCTTTCCCATAGCGTCATACCTCCTTGCTTTCGTAATCAGCCCGATACCGCTTCGCCCGTTCGACCTCGCGGGACGGGGTTTTGGCGGTTTTCTTTTTTCCTATGCATATTATATGTGATAAAAAACATATTGTCAACGCAAAAATTTTCGCAAAGTAACATACTTTGCGAAAAAGCGCGGAACGCCTTGTGCTGCAAGGCATTCCAGATTTATGCCAGAAAAAAGTCGAAAATTAGAACTCGTTGTTGACACGGAAAAACGGCTGGTATATACTGTTATTCGGTTGAAATTGGAAAATTTTCGCAAAGTATGTTACTTTGCGAAAAAATCGAGGCCAAAAACTGAATAAAAGGTCTTGCGAAGTCGTGTGGCTGTCACTGTAAAGACGGTATATCATTACCGTCAGGCGGCAGTTTTGAAGGAATGGGGTGATGCCCCCTGCGGACGGCGCTGTTGACGTAAGGAATGGACCAAAGCGGCAGAAATGCCGTGTGGCGAATAGCAGCCATTGGAGCGAACGCTCTGAGAAGGTAGGTTCAGGTACGAGAAGGGCAAAAGCCCTTCGTGACGTTAGGGCAGAAGAATTGCACGATGGAGGATCAGTGTTGTACAGCGGGCGATCTCTCCCTGACGGCATAGGCGGGAGTGCGCGCTGGCGAGATTCGTCAGCGCATTTTCATTTCTGCCGGATCACCGCTGGTTTTCTTTGGAAAACCGGCGTTTTTTTGTAAGGGAGGATCACGTCTATGTCCAACAGGAATCCCCGCGAGAGATTTGACTACAAGAGTTGGTTTGAGCGTAATGTGGCCAAGCGTACCGTGGCGGCGCTGGAAGCGCGGGACGCGGAGTTTGCCGAAAAGCACGCGGATACGCCGCTGGCGCATTTGGCGCAATACGTCGGCAATCGTGCTGAACTGCTGCGGCACACGCCCAGTCCCTGCGAGATAGACGGCGGCACGTTTATCGAGGAGCGCTTCGGCGGTTGGGCCGCAGTATTGGAGATGGCACGTCTGCGGCCACCGGCGAAAGAGCCCAAGTTGAAAGACACCGCACGCTACAAGCGGGAAAAAGCCGTGCAGGAGCCGCTGTTCTACGAGGAATCCGAGCGCAAGAAGAAGGCGAAACGCGCCAAGGCCGCAGCCAGTCATGCGGCGCAGCAATCACGGCTGAAAGAGAAAAAGCGGCTGGAGCAGGAAAAGAAAGAGGCTCGTGATGCCGCTGCCCGCCAGCGCGAAATTGAGAAAGCGGCAGAAGCCGCCGAGCAGGAGGTGTCCTGCTGAGTTACCCTTGTCAAGCCATGACGGTCTGAACGGAGACTGTCAGCTTTCCATAAGGGGGACGGGGTCTAAGCCGCCCCTCCCACCTTCCTCAAAAATCCAAGGCGAACGCCTTTTTAGATAGAGAGAAGATCACACGACCCCGCGCCCTCCGAATTTCGCCCCGCAGGGGGTGCAGCGCGGGGCGCGTGGGAGAACAAAGAAGAAAGGAAGAAAACGGAATGAAAAAGAGAATTGTATCATTCCTGATGGCGCTGGTGATGGCGGTCTCGCTGCTGCCCACCGGCGTGTTGGCAGCGGAGAAAAAATCACTGCCTTTCACATTGACAGACGGCAATGGCGCTGCGTTCAGCGGCGGCTTTGTGGCTGGAGATAAATATGGAGATGTATATTTCTTTAGCTGCAAGAACACCGATTTGATTCAAATCAGTGGCTGGAATGGTCAGATTCATAATGATAACCTAACTTATATATGCGACAAGGAAGCACAATACGGTGCAAAATATGAGGAATATTCCTATGACAGCGCAACAAACACTTACAGAATTCCCGTCATTGCGTTCAAGGATGATGGTACAGACTGGTTAACTGACTATTACCCTGTTACCATCAATGCTAATGCCACCTATTATCTTGCGGAGGTCGCGGGAGGTAACGGGTTTACGTACTATATCCTCTTTGAGGAAACAGCCGACACCGACACCCCCATCACCGGATCTGCTTATGGTGACGGCGTGGAGGTGGTGCTGAAAAAGCTGCCCGCCAATGCCACCAGCTTCTCCGTGACGGTGCCGAAGGGAACATTTATTAGAACAGGAAATGATACCAGCGCAGAGAACAGTAGGTATTATGCATCCAAGACCTTTTTAGACAGTACAGCTTGGTACAATTCCCTTGATGCCGTCATGGAAACAGAGGTAAAAGACAATCTATGCGATTCTGTTGAACAGTTGCTTCAGAAGAAGCATTGCAGTACGAGTGAGGAATACCTGAAAAGCCTCGATTATGCGTCGCCGGCGGAATACTGGAATGATTACCTCTGGTTAGATAGCTATGATGCGGAACCTTTCACATTGGAGGTTTCAAAGTTGGCCGCAATGGAATCCGACTTTTTTGATAGTCTATTTGCCGACGCCAGTGTGAAATTCGATAAACAGGTACGATTCCGCCTGCTTGAGTTTCACACAGACTCGTCCCTGATGAGGGAAGAATACACTCCTTATGGAAAGAAAGCTCCTGTACAGGTCGTGCTGCTGCAATTCGGCGATCCGACCCTGCTGGACAAGACCGCCCTGCAGGCTGCCATCGACGCCGCGCCCAAGGCGGAGGACGGGAAGTATTATACCTCCGGCGACCGCTATAACGGCAAGGCGGAGGACACCATCGTCAACGATAAGAATGTCGGCTGGGACGGCAGCTTCTGGAAGGAGTACCAGAAGGCGCTGGCCAGTGCGCAAAAAGCCCTGACCTACGCGGATTCCCAAGAGAAGCTGGACGCCGCTGCCGCCGCCCTGCAGGCCGCCATCGCCAAGCTGATCCCCACCGACCGGGTCAACGCCACGGCGCTGTACGAGACGGTCACAGGCGACTGGGTATGGAAGGGCAAGGATATCTCGAACAGAAAAATCTATGTTGGGAATGCTGCTTTTTTGAAGGAGGTCACAGCGGAGAACACCACCCCGGCCTCTCTGGCGGCATACCGGCGGGATATAGCGGCGGGCGAAGCGCTGCTGAAAACGCTGTATGACGAAAACGGCGTCCCCACGGACAGCAACAAGGCCGCCGCGCAGGCGGAGGTTGACCGGCTGGCTCAGGCGCCGAAGCGTCTGGTGTTTGCGGAGACGTACAAGGAGCTTATGGCCTATTATGAGGCGCATAAGGCCGAGGCGCGGACACTGCTGACCCAGTATGACCCCGCCAAGCTGAAGAGCGGCGACTACACGCCGGAGAGCTGGAAGGCCTATACCGCGGCCTACGCCGCCCTGAAGGCGGATATGGCTTATACACCGGGCGCCGCCGGCTCCTATGAGGATTATCTCATGCTGCGGGGCTTCTACGGATATTACGGGAACAATGAGGCCGGTGAGTATACCCATTTTGAAGCGCATATCGACGCGCTGAAAACCGCCCGGCGGCAGCTGACCAGCCGCGTGGCCGTGACGGTGTCCTTTACCTACATCAACAACTTTTCCGCCCTGTACCCCTCGATCCGGGAGAGCGGCACGGAGCTGTATGCAAACAACGCCCTGACCCTGCCCGGCGGCAGCACCACGCTGACCGGCGCGGTCAAGGCCGCCGGCATCCGGTGGGACAGACGGGAGCTCAACGAGCTGCCCAACAGCACCTATAACACCTGCGACACGGATCCCTACCTTGCCGTGTTTGTCAACGGCGAGAGCTACGGCTTTACCTCGCTGAGTATGCTGGAGCGGGGACTGGACACCACCCAGCTGCATCAGGGTGATCAGGTGCGCCTGGTGCGCGTGGCGACGCCTATGAGCCGGCATGAGGCCTCCAGCGGCTACGACTCCACCCAGATATTTACCGGCTTTGCGTCCAATGCCAGCGAGTATCAGAGCAGCATTGCCCAGATCCACATGACCGCCCCCGTCAGGGCGAAGGTGGGCGACAAGGTGAGCGTTTCCGCCGCCGTGACCTGCGCGGACATCAACAGCCTGGGTCAGAGCAGGAGCCCCGCGGGCATCACCCTGTTCATCAGCGCGCCCTCCGAGACGGAAACGCTGGGGCAGCCCATCTACAAGACCGCCGCCGTCACCGGTGAGGACGGGAGCTTGCAGTATGTGTTCACCCAGCCGGGGTGGTACACGGTGGCCATGTTCAATGTGACGCCGGACAAGCTGACCTTTACCAGCGTGTATAACGAGGTGACGCTGGGCGAGTATTACTCCCTCTACGGCGGCGACTATGCGATGGTCTATGTGGCGGAGGCAGACGATCCCGCCGCGCTGCTGAAGCAGTACCGCGCCGAAAAGGCCGCCGAGGCCAAGGCGTATTTCGACGGCTTCCACGACTATGACTTTACGGCGGAGGGCTACGCCGCGTTCAAGGCTCAGTACGACGCACTGACGGCGCATCTGGACGAGGCCACCGACCTGACGGCCCTGATGGACACCTTCGATGCGGACTTTGCCCGGCTGAAGGAGCTGGGCAAGGCGGCCATCGACCACGCGTCCGTCATCGCCGGCCTGCGGAAGAACCTGAACTATCTGCCCGGCGACCTGAACGACCTGAACGCCGACGACCACAAGCGGCTGGTGCAGGATATCCAGACCACCTACGCCGCCCTGAACGGCTACCAGCGGAAGCTGCTGTCCGCCAATGAGCTCAAGCGGCTGGACGAGGTGGCCAAGATCAACGCCGATGAGCTGAAGGCCGTGGCGAAGGTCACGGTGAAGGTCACGGTGGAGGGTACGCTGCCCTCCTGGTCCGGCACCGGCGGCAACGCCTACATGGGCTGGCCCTGCATTACCTGGCGCGTGCGGCCGAATCTGGACGGCAAGGTCATCGTCTCCAACCTGGGCAGCGAAAAGCAGACGCCCCAGGGCGCCGAGCTGATGGCGAAGGCGGGGGATCATATATTCATCCGCCGCTATATGCCCAACCACACCGATGAGAAGTATTGGCTGGTGGGCTCGCTGGACGGCGGTAAGACCTGGGAGCTCGCCAGGCATCAGACCCTGGGCGACTATCCTGACTACTACCTGCTGGAGTATGTGGTGCCTGCCGATGCCGCCGATGGCAGTACCATGGACATCAAGCTCAAGACCATCAGCAAGCAGGCCTATGAGGAGCAGTCCGTCGACACGCTGCTGGCGGTGCGCCAGGCCGCTCTCTCCCGCCTGAAGACGCTGTATGACAGCCTGGGCAGCAAGGCGAAGGAAGCCTATGACGAGGGCGTGAAGAACATCAACGCCGCCAGCTCCGCCGCAGCCATTGATCGGCTCTATCAGGCCGCTGCGGTGGCCATGCGCGAGGCCGTCAACAACTACGGCAAGGTGCGGGTCATCGTGGAGAACACCACCTTCACTGAAGATATGTGGCCTAACGGAAAGAGATTCTGGGACGGCCGCCAGGTGGACGATGAGGTCGCTCTGACCGCCGACAGCACCATGATGTCCTGCATCGTGGCCGCCCTGAAGGACAACGGGTATACGCAGGCCGGTGCGGACAGCAACTACATCTCCTCCATCACTGTGGGCGACCAGCCGCTGGGTCAGTTTGACGGCGGCCAGCAGTCCGGCTGGATGGGTACCCTGAACGACTGGTTCACCAACGAGGGCTTCGCGGCCTTCACCGTGGCCAACGGCAAGCTGGCGGACGGCGATGTCATCCGCGTCATGTACACCCGCGAGGGTCTGGGCGCCGATTTGGGCGGCACCTGGGGCAACAGCGACACCACCATAAAGGCGCTGGAGATCCAGGGCGGTAAGCTGGCAAGCGCTTTCACCCCCGGTGAGGCCGGCGGGCTGTACGAGTACACCCTGACCATCGAGGGCGAAAGTGCTGACCTCCGCCTTACCCCCACCGCCAGCAACAAGAACTTCCTTACCAAGATCTTCCTCAACGAGAAGGTCACAGGCAACACCGAGGGCTTCAGCTTCTATAAGCGCACGGAGAGCATCCCCGTGAAGGCGGGCGACACGATCTATGTGGGCTGCGGCGCACGGGCGTGGCCCACCATGAACAATCAGGCGGGCAACACGCAGGAGAGTGACGGCACATGGTATGTGCTGCGGGTGGTCAATGCCAACGCGGGCGCGGACTATGTGACAGAGCTGATCTCCCAGCTGCCCGAGGCCGCCTCCGTGACCTACGCAAGCTATCAGAAGATCGCCGGGGCTGCCGCCGCAGCGCGCAGTGCTCTTGATGCCCTGAGCAAGGATCAGCAGGCCAAGGTCGATGCATCAAAGCTGGAAAAGCTGGAGGATGCGATCAAGGGCTTCCGCGCCATTGACGATGTTAGGGCACAGATCGATGCGCTGCCCGATGCGGATAGGCTGACCACTGCGGAGCGGGAGGCCGCCAAGTCCGCGCAAAAAGCCTACAACGCGCTGACGGCAGAGCAGAGGGACTATCTGACCGGTGCACAGCTGGAGAAGATCACAGCCATTGCCACGGCTTTGACTGCCATGGATGCCAAGCACAGCTCCGGCAGCGGCTCCGCCTACACCGGCGGCCACACCTTTACCACCGATCTGGAGCCGGGCAGCATCACGGGCGTATTTGTGGACGGAAAGAAGCTCGACAGCCGCTACTACACCGTGTCCGGCAGTGACGTGACGCTGACGGCGGACTATCTCAAGACCCTGCGCAGCGGCAAACATACGGTGAAGATCGAAAACGCCACTAAGGTGGCCACCGGCTCCTTTACCTTGAGCGGCAGCGGTGCGGTGCAGTCCAGTCGCACCGGTGATCCCGGCGTTGCCATCTACTTTGCCATGGGCGCTGTGAGCTTCCTCGGCTCCGCCGCATGGCTCCGCAAGCGCAAGGAAACCTGATCACAATACTTTCTCTGCATCATCTCTATATGGCAGCAGCGGAGGCGCATCGCACCTCCGCTGCTGCCATAGCAGAAAGAAAGCGCACAACCAACTTTGTGTTGGCTGTGCGCTTTTTCTATGTCGAAAGCTGTCGTTTTTCCCTCGCTGCCGGGGCCCTCCGTTTCCGTCATTTGCGATCTTTTTCAAAATGACGAAATGGAGGTAACAACACCGTGAAAAATGCGAAGAAAAATTTTTTGAAAAATTTTTCAAAAAGTTGGCCAAAACGGCTCACTTCAAACGGAGTATTTAGTAAGAAGGAAAGAGAGAACCCTTTCCCGGCAGCAAAGGAGGATGACGCTTTGAAGCTTCCCTGGAATCAGAAAGAGAGCGTCCGGCACATATTCGACAGCTATTGCAAGAAGATACTGCGTCAGGAAAACGCGGATATGCAGCGGTCAGAGGTGCGCCGCAGAGCGCGGGAGTGTAACTTTTCGGAGTTGCCCCCGGAGCTTCTTGCGAAGCTTTGCTCCGAGGACGTTCACCCCGTGGAGTTTGAAGTGTGCGGATACCGCATCCCCGTCAACGATGACCGCCTTGCGGCGGCGCTGGCCAAGCTCCTGCGGGAGAAGCGCGACGTGATCCTGCTGTCCTACTTCATGGATATGAGTGACCGTGAGATCGGGGAGCTGCTGGACATGGCGCGGCGGACAGTCCAGCATCGACGGACAGATACTCTTGCTGAACTCAGAAAACGAATGGAGGATGACGATGACTAATCTCTTACATACGAAGCGTGTCCGCAATAAGACACTGCTCCCGTTTTCGGTGATCCACGCGGCATCTCAGGGCGATGAAGCCGCCATATGCTGCATTCTGAAGCGTTATGAGGGCTACATACGCCGCCTGTCTACACGATGCTTCTACGACGCCGCAGGGAACCTCTACTACTTCGTGGATGAAGCGGTGCGCGGTCAACTTGAGATAAAGCTGATCGAGAGCATCCTGAAATTTGACATCATGCGAATCGCATAGCCTCCCCCTGTTTCGCGGCGGCGGTGTGTTTTCCTTTCCACATCGCCGCTGCGGTTTCCTCTTCATGAGTGTGCATCAGCCATCAAAGACTTGATGGCTGATGCAGGCTGATCAGGAGCCGATGTTGCACATTGAAAAGAGCTGCGATTGCGGCAGGAATAGAGCAGACAGGTACGTTCGTGCCGGTGTGAGCTATAGGACAGCGCCCGCCATGATCTTCCCATGGGGAGGGAGCGAAACAGACGCTATTCCGAAACAGAGCGGCACTCTGTTGGCCACGACCACCGGCACCTTTAATGATACTCCCGCATTGGACGCCCTCAAAGCATCGTGCGGCGCACCCATCAG
>ERZ772812.2654-NODE-2654-length-11059-cov-3.083333_pt1 | contig 11059 bp, 12 predicted proteins | sample MGYA00511343_ERZ772812 | MGnify/ENA primary metagenome ERZ772812 (study PRJEB29015, sample SAMEA2737706) | human gut metagenome | biome: human gut; feature: human-associated habitat; material: faeces | place: China | collected 2012 ...
GTCATTTCCTGAATATACATCAATGTTACCGTCTGTCAGGTTCATGATCTTTGCAACCTGCGAAATATTTCCTGATGCTTCCTTTATACCAACGATATTATCTACTTCTTTCACCAGTTTTGCTGCTGTTGCAGGTTCGATATTGCATCCCGTTCTGCTTGCAACACTATACATAATGATTGGTGCTGTTACTTCTTTTGCCACTGCACTGAAATGTCCGATCAGTCCATTCTGAGTTGCTTTATTATAATAAGGTGTAACCAAAAGTAAACCATCTGCCCCATATTCTGAAGCTTCCTTCGACATATCAATAGCAGTACGTGTACAATTAGAACCTGTTCCTGCAATAACCGGAACTCTCTTGTTAACACGGTCAATTGTGAATTTTACACACTGCATATGCTCTTCTTCTGTCATGGTAGCAGATTCTCCTGTTGTACCGCAGATTACAATGCTGTCTGTTTTATGCTCACAATGAAACTCAATCAATTCATCAAGTCTATCATAATTAATACTTCCATCTTCATTAAATGGTGTGACAATTGCCACGCCGGCTCCTGTAAAAATAGCCATAGTGATCCTCCTGACTTTCATATAATCTAATGAAATTCTATCATCAATTAAATATGATGTCAATCCGAACCCTTATCGAAAATTCATCCTTTACACCGGCTCATCCATACATTCCAGCTTGCTGACCGATACCTCGTAGGCAACTCTTTTCTGTGTTTCTGTTTCTGTGATCTTCTTCGTATATTCACGGCTCTGAATTCTTCCAACCACCTGCACGTGCTCCCCAACTTCAAATGCAGAAGCGAATCTGGCATTCCTTCCCCAGCAGATACATGGAATGTAATCGGATTTCCCGTACGGTCTGTTCACTGCCAGCAACAGATCTGCGATTTCCCTTCCCAGCGGTGTTTTTCTATATACCGGCTGTTTACAGATATATCCATCCAGTAAGATTTGATTCGTCTTTGCCCCGTCAAGCTCTTCTTCAATAAAAAAGAGTTCTCTGACAAAAACAGAAAGAATCAATCTGTTTTTCATCTCTTCGTGCCTGTTATAAGACCGGAATTGTCCGTTTACCATAATAAATTCCCCTGTATAATCTTTCGAAACATCTATCAGACGTTCTGAAATCATCAGCGGTATCCTGTCTTTGGAATTACTGAGTCTTTTCACATCCACTTCTACCATATAAAAGCCTTCTCCGAATACTTCATGGCTGAATAAAAACGGGGATACGATTTCTCCCATCATAGTTACCTGGTTGTTCTCAATCATCTTATCTGACATAATTTTGTAATCTCCCTTCCTCTGAATCGTATTTTGAGTCATTACAAAGTCTATGAATCAAATCAGCATTTTAGAACTAAATACTTGTAAATTTCAAAAAATGTGATAAACTAATGTGGTTGCAGATAATAATAGGTAGAGAAAAGGAAGATTCGTAATGAAGACAAAACGTGAAGATGTACGTAATATCGCGATTATTGCCCATGTTGACCATGGTAAGACAACATTAGTAGATGAATTATTAAAGCAAAGCGGTGTATTCCGTGAAAATCAGGAAGTAGCAGAACGTGTCATGGACTCTAACGATATCGAAAGAGAACGTGGAATCACAATCCTCTCCAAGAATACTGCCGTCACCTACAACGGTGTAAAGATCAATATTATAGATACTCCGGGACATGCTGACTTCGGTGGCGAAGTAGAACGTGTCCTTAAGATGGTTAACGGTGTTATCCTCGTCGTTGATGCATTCGAGGGAGCTATGCCGCAGACCAAATTCGTACTCCGCAAAGCTATGGAATTAAAGCTTCCAGTCATCGTATGTATCAACAAGATCGACCGTCCGGAAGCAAGAGCCGAAGAAGTGATCGATGAAGTTCTCGAACTTCTCATCGACCTTGGTGCTTCTGACGAACAGTTAGACTGCCCATTCGTATACGCATCCGCTAAGAATGGTGTGGCTGCACTTGAGATTTCGGATGAAATGAAAGACATGAAGCCTCTGTTTGAGACCATTCTGGATTATATTCCTGCACCAGAAGGAGATCCGGAAGCTCCGACTCAGGTTCTGATCAGTACGATCGACTATAATGAATACGTTGGACGTATCGGTGTTGGTAAAGTAGATAACGGTACAATCGCAGTTAACCAGGACATGGTTGTTGTCAACCATCATGATCCTGACAAACAGAAGAAAGTTAAGATCAGTAAATTATATGAATTTGACGGTCTGCAGAAAGTAGAAGTAAAAGAAGCATCTATCGGTGCAATCGTGGCAATTTCAGGTATCTCTGACATTTCCATCGGTGATACACTCTGCTCACCTGAAAATCCGACACCAATTCCGTTCCAGAAGATTTCTGAACCAACAATCTCTATGGATTTCGTTGTAAATGACAGTCCGTTTGCCGGACAGGAAGGAAAATATGTAACTTCCCGTCACTTACGTGATCGTCTGATGCGCGAACTGAACACAGATGTCAGCCTTCGTGTTGAAGATACCGAAAACATGGACGCATTCAAAGTATCCGGACGTGGTGAACTTCACCTTTCCGTTCTAATCGAGAATATGAGACGTGAAGGATATGAATTCGCAGTCAGCAAAGCTGAGGTTCTGTATCACAAAGACGAGAATGGTAAACTTCTTGAGCCAATGGAGATTGCTTACATTGATGTACCTGATGAATACACTGGTGTCGTTATTGATAAACTGAGCCAGAGAAAAGGTGAATTACAGACAATGGGTGCTGCCAATGGTGGATATACACGTCTTGAGTTCCGTATCCCATCCCGTGGTCTGATCGGTTACCGTGGTGATTTCCTGACAGACACAAAGGGAAATGGTATCATGAACACTGCATTCGACGGATACGCTCCATATAAGGGAGATATCCAGTATCGTAAACAGGGATCTCTGATTGCATACGAGACCGGTGAGTCTGTAACTTATGGTCTGTACAGTGCTCAGGAGCGTGGAACACTCTTCATCGGTGCCGGTGAAAAAGTTTATTCCGGTATGGTCATCGGTGAAAATGCAAAAACAGATGATATCGAAGTAAATGTATGTAAGACCAAGCATCTTACCAATACTCGTTCTTCCAGCGCAGATGATGCACTTCGTCTGACACCTCCGACGGTCCTCAGTCTGGAGCAGGCAATCGACTTCATCGATACAGATGAACTTCTGGAGGTTACTCCGGAATCACTCCGTATTCGTAAGAAGATTCTGGATCCTAAGATGAGAAAACGTGTAAATCGCTAATGAATAAACATTTACGGTTATAACTGACCGCACGAAAGCGGCAGAAAATAAAATATATAAAACAGTTTTTGTTCACGAAAACCTGACAATTTATATATTTTATTTTCTGCCGCTTTTTTGTTCTCATCTGCAGCACACATTACTAAAAATTTTCCTTCTCCATTGTTCTTCATTTTGATATGATATCTTTCTTTGGGATATTGGCAAATATCTTTTTTTCACTTATACTGGAATTACAGCGAAAATCTATATAAAAGAAAGGAATCCACGAATGAAAGAACTGATTTCTCACCTTCTCAAACAGGTGGCCGCAATTCTGGAATATGTGATTGCATTTATGCTTGCGATCGGTATCATACTGCTTTGCCTTCGTATGGTATGTTCACTTCAGTATATTCCGAATCTGAACACCTATCCGAATTACGATGATCTTCTCGAGGTTTGTTTTAATCTGATCATCGGTGTCGAATTGATCCGTATGATGTATTCGCACTCTCCGAGTACCGTATTTGAGGTTCTGCTTTTTGCGATTGCAAGACACATCATTATGGACCACACTTCCATCTACAGCAGTCTGATCGGCGTCTGTTCCATCGCAGTCTTATTTGCAACCAGAAAATTCTTATTCTCAGAATTCGACATAGCAGACGAAACGGTATTCCGTGCTTCAACCAAGGCTAAAGTTGTCAACAAGATTCTCAGCGTGAACATTCCGCATGAAGCAGATGATACCCTTTCCAATGTACTGCTGCGGCATCTCGAAGAACAGAATATCACGCCCCGTGTTGGTGCATGTTATTACTTCCACGATTGCGGTCTGCGGGTTGCCAAACTTCATGATGGAAAAATTTCAAGAATTCAGGTAATTCGTGCTATACATTAGCGGCCAAACATGTTATACTACACATATCAGATAGATTGCCGGTTCAAGTAACAATTGTCAGATTATAATTCATTTATTTGATGATTGTATAACGTACATTTATTTGAAATTATGTCGCAAAGGAGTTGGGCATCATGAAATTTATTATTATTGGAAAGAACATCGATGTAACACCAGGCTTAAGAGAGGCCGTAGAAAGCAAGTTAGGAAAGTTAGGAAGGTACTTTACTCCGAATACAGAGATTCACGTAACCTTAAGTGTACAGAAAGGACATCAGAAAATTGAAGTAACAATTCCTGTAAAGGGTGGTCTGGTTCGTTCCGAACAGGAAAGTTCTGATATGTATGTATCGATTGATCTTGTAGAAGAAGTCATCGAACGTCAACTTCGTAAATATAAAAATAAACTGGTAGCACGTGAACAGGAAGGCGGTAACTTCAAACAGGAATTCTTTGACGCCGAAGATAATATTGAAGATGACGGCGAGATTAAAATCGTACGTACCAAAAAATTCGGATTTAAACCTATGTATCCAGAAGATGCGTGTGTTCAGATGGAACTTCTCGGACATGATTTCTATGTTTTCTGTAATGCAGAATCAGACGAAGTGAATGTAGTATACAGACGTAAAAACGGAACATTTGGTTTGATCGAGCCTGAATTTTCTTAAATCGCAACTCATAATCTTATAAAAATATGGCAATAACAAAAGCCGTACACAATATCTCCTAAAGAACAGCTCCTTTCATGAGATATCGTGTACGGCTTTTGTATATTATTTTTATATTATATTTTCTTCCAAAATTGTCGGCACCCCATCAATCTCTGCATAATAACATTCTTCACCTGCTGTCATCTCTGCCTGCGCATTTGTCCCCTCAGTAATTGCATGCATAACCTGATCCACATCCGTTTTTGGAATCAGTACTTCCAGTTCTACTTTATCCGTATAGACAGTATCTAATATCTTCAGCTCTCTCTGCGCCAGAATATACTGAATCTTTCCAAATGTCGTATAGTCTGTTTCTATATGAAGTTTCACTCCTAAAATTTTCGTAATGACCACCGAGGCATCAAGTCCCGCTTTCACGGCTCCCGAATATGCTCTGACCAGTCCACCGGTTCCAAGAAGGGTTCCTCCGAAATACCGGGTCACCACAACAGCCACATTCCTCAGTTCATTTCCAAGCAATACATCTAGCATCGGTTTGCCGGCTGTACCGTTTGGTTCGCCGTCATCACTGCATCTTGTAAATTCCCGGTGTTCCCCGATGGAATAGGCGTAACAGTTATGTCTGGCGTCCCAGTATTTCTTCTTCATTTCTTCTATAAAAGCGTGGACTCCGCTTCGGCCGGCAACCGACTCCGGCTGGTCGGAAGATACGAGCTGAAGATGAAAGCCGTTTCTGAATAATATGCTGTGTTTAGGATAACTTACAGGATACCGGGGACGTGTAAAATGTCCCGGTATTTTGCTCTCACCAACGATGTAATCGACTCCCCTGACAAGCATAGACCTCTTGCCGCTCTGGATGGGCTTTGAAAAATACGATTGTATTTGCGGAACTATGTTGGTCATTAGAGATACATACGTCTTGCTCACGAGAAAGCCTAACTCCGTAGGCATGGCATTGGCGACACGTATTATTCTCGGGCCTATTATTCCGTCTGTTTTTCCGCCGCCGCGCGCCACTTCTCCAATAAGAACGTTCGAGTCTATAATATTAGCCTTTATCTGCATGGCATTCATATAGGCATCTTCGAAGTCAAAATCATCTGCAGTGGTACTGTTTGTTTCCATATTTTCAATCGCTTTCTATTACGGTGCTCTCGATATCGATAACATTCGCATCGTGTTTCAATCTGATTTTCTCTTCGTTTTCTATAGGAAGACTGTCGATAAACTTGAGATAGAAACCTTCATTGTATTTTCGGGCTATTTCTTTGAGGTTTTTACGTTTAAAGCCTAAATCTTCCGGAGCAAGTTCAGGGGATATTATAAACACCGGAGCCCAGTCGCGATCTACTTCTGCGGCCTCGGAAGCTCTGCGCCGGCATTCTGCCTGAGCGTCGACACATATTTTGGCTGTTTTATAATCGCCTTTGGCTATGGCTATTTTTTCAAGATCGGCATAACGGTCGGCAAAGTTCTCTTCCCAAACTTTAATTGTGACGTTGTTGTCGACAGAAAAATAATTTATAGCTGAATATATACGGGATTTACACGTGCGTACATCGAGGTTTATTTTTTGTTCTGCCGCCACGCGAACATGTAACTGTTCGGCTGCACGTGTTATATTTTTTTCATACTTATATATTTCGACCGCAAATTGTATCTGGGCAATAAATAATTGAAGCTCTTTGGGAATGACAGAGCTATCGCCAGTCTTTAAAAAAGAGGCTATTATGTCAGGGTGATAATTATTTATTTTATCTATATAGCTACTCATATTCCGAATAATTTGTGTCGGAGATCATCCTCTGCCCTATCCTTTTGCCGTTGCGTGAGACGGTCTACAGCATCTACATCTCCGGACTCAGCATGTTTACGCAATTCAACATCTATATTATATTCTCCTATGGCTTGACCTGTCACATATGAATCATAGAGAACATCACCGCATGTCACAATTCTATACAGAAACACCTTACGTTTGTCGCCAGACAAGCCGAGCATATTGGCAATTCGCTCCGGAGAATATCCAAGCGCTCCGAAATTTTTAACTTTCCCGACATATTCCATGTCGGATATGATTTCAGCCGGTAATTTTTCCATTTTGAATGATTGTTAGCGTTTCTTCTCGAGTAAAGCGTTTTCCGTCACGTTCCAATAAAACCACCTGCTCGGGAAACATGGCCATATATCTGCCAACCGTTGCAGAAACATAAACGGGGTCTATCTCCATGGCATATCCCCTTCGGTCCACTTGCTGACACGCCATTATAGTAGAACCCGATCCCGAGAAAAAGTCTATGACAACATCCTGAGGCTTTGACGAATTACAGATAGCATATGCCATGATAGCGATAGGCTTCATAGTAGGATGGATACCATTGCGGGTAGGTCTGTCAAATTCCCATACCGTTGTTTGCTTACGGTCGGAATACCACTTGTGTGCCGCTCCTGATTTCCATCCATATAGTATTGGTTCGTGCTTCCATTGAAAGTCTTGGCGACCCATTACCATGCTGTTTTTTACCCAGACACAACACTGAGCAATATAGAACCCGGATTTTCTCAATGAAGCGCGAAAATTTTCTCCCTCTGAGTCGGCGTGAAACACATAAAATGAAGCTCCGGGATTCATAACCGAAAACATCATACCAAATACCTGACGGAGGAAAACAGCAAAGAGATCGTTTTCCATGCTGTCATTTCTGATAGTCAGTTCATCGGACGTGCCACCGGAATAATCTACATTGTAAGGAGGATCGGTAACGCACAAATCAGCAAGATGGCCGTTCATCAGTTTTTTTACATCGGACGATTCGCGGCAATCCCCACACATGAGTCGCTGAGCACCCAACAGCCATATATCTCCTTTTTGCGCGAATACACGAGCCTCTAACGACACGTCCGTGTCAAATGCATCTTCCTTTACATCTTTACCGTCAACATTCTCAAAATCGAAGGAAATGGGCTCCTTGTCAATATCGAAAGGTTTAGCTTCGAACGGAAGATTGAACCTGTTGAGTACATCTGAGGATATCTCGTATTTTTCGAACAAAACCGTATCGGGATTTTTCTTTGCAAATTCGGAATTATAGGCTGCAATTTCCTCTACCGCTTCCTGTTTTGTTGAACACTGTATGGGTTCGTATGGGATGGGCGGAATATCAAATCCGGCTTTTGACAGGGCAATAAGAGCTTTTCGCCGCTGGTGAGCATCGATAATCCAAAGCTTTCCAGCGTCGTCTTTCCAAGCCTTGAATGAATACTTAAATCCTCTAGAGAGGATAAGCATCTGTAACTTGGAGAGTTTGTCGGGGTCTGAAATCTTGAAATCCTCTTGAAGCTCATAAAAATTATCGAGAGGAGCGACTGGCAGACCTCCGAGATTATATACTTCTATAGTTTTAGTCTTCATCTTCCAATATGTTTTTAAAAATAACAGCAAGGTCTTTATACTTCTTCAAATTAGCTTTATCCGATAGCCGTTTGTCGACTCGGTCTTCGCGTTTGAGAAACGAAGAGTACCGCTTAATATTGTAACAGCAATTGTTGTACTTTCTTAAAAACTCATGCGGTTCCTTATACCTCAGTTCTTTTAACTTGGACACTTCCGCTTCATTCCTGACAAGCGGATGTTCATACACCCATTTACCGGTGTTGTTGAACGATTGCAGCTCCTTAAAACAAAGAAGGTTCTCTATGCGCAATTCTGCAAACTCACGTACCTTTTTCGCTGTAGGTTGTGAATCCAGTTCAGCGTCGAGAACCTTCATCTTTCTGTGTGTGTTTATCCTGTGATTATATATCAGGATTGCTTTTTGGGTGTTTTTATTGAAGATGTCCTCCCAGCTGATTTTCGGATACTCTTCTTCTTTGGTGAGCTTTTTTTTTCAGAAACAGCTTTTAATTCGGACTCTTTTTTTGAAAGTTCTTCGTCCCTGTCGTCCAATTCAGCTTCCCTCTCTTCGAGTTCTTCTTCTTTTTCAATCAGTTCGGATTCCTTTTCTTTAAGTTCAGATTTTAAAAGCTGAACGTCAGAGTAGTCCTCGCCATCAGGATTGACATCATCAGACTCGTTGGCGTCATCGACGGCAGGGTTGACATCTTTTTTACACATTGAGTTACGCCTATGCAGCCGGATATCTTCTTTCGTAGCCTTATCCAACAATATGTACAAGACTTCCTCAGAATAGCGCATAGGACAACGACGTGCTCGCGAGAGAATTTCATGCCCCGGAGCGAGGCGGCTGAGAAGAGCTATGTCTGCTTCAGCCGCTTCCGGAGAAAGCATTTCACGTAGTATTTTCAGTTTTTCTTTTATAGAATACATGGCTGTGAATTTTTATGCGGTTTGTATACGCGAACCCTGTATTTCCACAAGAGTCGTGGAATCGAGAATCCGGAATGATATGCGTGAACCGGCCTTAGCCGTCCATGTGGCGCCATCTTCAAGCACGAAAGCAGAATTGTCAGCTATGGTAGCCGATTTCTCTTCGCCTGCTCCTACAAGGGTTATCGTTCTACCCTTGTCACTGTCGGTAATGCCGGAAACAGAAGCAATGGCATAGGTCTCAGAACCCCCATCAGGAATAGAATACACTCCCTGTCCTCTCAATATAGAGAGTGTCGTATCGCCGGCTGTATGTTTTGCGGCAGGCGCCGTAACTATGTTGCCGGTATATTTGTTGTATTGTTTTACGGAATTTCGTTTGAATGTAACGGTTACATAGCGACCGTCCTTGTCGTTGTGCCCCTCGTCCTGGCTGAGTTCAGTGAGACCGCCAAGAATGAGCTGGGGATCCTGGACGCGGCCCTGGAGCACATCCTGACCCTGACCGTGGATGCCTTTGAAAATGAGGATGAATTTTCCGCCAGGATATTGTTCTATGAACGAGAGTATCTGATCCCTCGTACCACCAAGGACAAACGACAATGTGTTGTCTCCGGTAGTTGTGATATCTCCTTTTTCGCCATTAAATGTGAGCAGAGGATTGTTGTGGGCGACAAAATGCTTCATATATTCGCCGTCTTTCATAGGAATCTGGCCAACTTCCCGCGTGGCTATATTCGGCTTCGGGAAAGGAACATTATCGTCAACCTGGTCAACAGCTATTATATATAGTTTACCGGCAATATTCTCACCTGATGTCTCGGCATCGGAAACATCTTCGATATTTCCTATTGCGAGCATGGATGCCATAATAGGAGCTGACGAAAGCAATGATATGCTGACATCAGAAAAGAGAGTCAGCGTTATGACGAGAACAAATATTGAGAGAAATCCCAAAAAGACCTTAAATAATATATTTTTCATTTCTTTACTGTTTTATTTTTAACATTTTTGTTTTTCAGAAAATGGGCGGCCGTAAGGCCGTCCATTAATAATTATCTCGCCCCGGGAATGTTAGGCTGAAGTTCTTTATTGATGGTTCTTACCCCTCCTTCGCGGCGTTCGAGCTCGAGGAATTTACCTTCGCTGTTGAGGATAACCATGATATAGTCACCTACTTTCGTAGGAGAATATGCTTTTGTTATGGCTTCGAATTTGCCGGATTTGGCGATGGTCGAAGCGTTGGTTGTACCGCCGCACTCGATTACATAGGCTATTCCTTTTTTCGCACCGGAAATGTCAGTTACTGCGGTAGCTTCAGTGTTATCGGGCGTAACGAGCCAGAAACCGGAAGAAGGAAGCGTCGCGAGGTCCGCGCCGACTTTCACAGCCGGCTTGTTGCAGAATACCTGCTGGAACGAATAATTATTCTCCTTGAGGGCATCGAGGGAATCGAAATGCTTACCTACATACTCCGCTCCGAAACCTTCTTTCCACGTGGACCACCCTTTCACGAGCTCCATGTCTTTTTGAATCTGAACGTTCAGCATTTCTCCCGGAATGTTCTCTATGCACTGCAGATTGCCGAGCACCTCGAGACACATGAGTTTGAACTGCCCCATATTCGGAACCCAGACGATAGGTGTGCCATCATCTGGTACGATATCCCTTCCTTTGATGTCTTTGAAATCGGCATCCTTGCCATATTGTGCACGGATGTTTTTCAAGAACCATGTCCGGTGATTGGCATTGAGAAGGAGAACCATTCCGTCAAGGTTTTGGTCTTCGTCCTGGGTTGTGCGTACATCGGCGACGAATTCCTGTACGGCATCGAGGAACGTCGTAGCGGAATAATCAGCGTAGGATTCGTCTTCATGAGGCAGAAGCGTGTT
>ERZ772812.2667-NODE-2667-length-11014-cov-6.221006_pt1 | contig 11014 bp, 11 predicted proteins | sample MGYA00511343_ERZ772812 | MGnify/ENA primary metagenome ERZ772812 (study PRJEB29015, sample SAMEA2737706) | human gut metagenome | biome: human gut; feature: human-associated habitat; material: faeces | place: China | collected 2012 ...
TATAAAGGAGACGAACTATGACAAAACAGTTTAGTATGGAACTTGCAGGACGTACACTGATGGTAGAAGTTGGACGTGTTGCAGCACAGGCAAACGGTGCAGCATTTATGCACTACGGTGATACTGTTGTATTATCTACAGCAACAGCATCTGAAAAGCCAAGAGATGGAATTGATTTCTTCCCATTAAGTGTAGAATATGAAGAGAAATTATACGCAGTAGGTAAGATCCCAGGTGGATATTTAAAGAGAGAAGGAAAACCTTCTGAGAATGCAATTCTTACAGACCGTGTGATCGACCGCCCAATGAGACCACTGTTTCCAAAAGACTACAGAAATGACGTTGCATTAAACAACTTAGTTATGTCTGTAGATCCAGATTGCAGCCCAGAACTTACAGCAATGCTTGGTTCTGCGATCGCAACAGCAATTTCAGATATCCCATTTGACGGGCCTACAGCATCTACAATGGTAGGACTGATCGACGGAGAATTCGTGATCAACCCAACTTCTGCACAGAAAGAAGTTTCTGATCTTGCATTAACTGTTGCATCTACAAGAGAAAAGGTAATCATGATTGAAGCCGGAGCAAATGAAGTACCGGAAGCTAAGATGCTCGAAGCCATCTTCGCGGCGCATGAAGTGAATCAGAAAGTCATCGCATTCATCGACCAGATCGTTGCAGAATGTGGAAAACCAAAACATGATTATGTAAGCTTTGCAGTACCGGAAGAACTCTTTGAAGCGATTCAGAAGATCGTAACACCGGAAGAGATGGAAGTTGCAGTATTCACAGATGACAAGCAGACAAGAGAAGAAAATATCCGTGAGATCACAGCAAGACTTCAGGATGCATTTGCAGATAATGAAGAATGGCTGGCTGTTCTTGGCGAAGCCGTATATCAGTATCAGAAGAAGACTGTTCGTAAGATGATCCTCAAAGATCACAAACGTCCGGATGGACGTCAGATCACACAGATTCGTCCTCTGGCTGCAGAAGTTGATATCATCCCAAGAGTACATGGCTCTGCCATGTTTACACGTGGACAGACTCAGATTTGTACAATGACAACTCTGGCTCCTCTTTCTGAGGCTCAGAGAATTGACGGACTTGATGAGTTTGAAACATCCAAGAGATATATGCATCATTACAACTTCCCGTCTTATTCTGTAGGTGAGACAAAACCATCCAGAGGACCGGGACGTCGTGAGATCGGTCATGGTGCACTTGCAGAGAGAGCTCTTGTTCCAGTACTTCCGTCAGCAGAAGAGTTCCCATATGCGATCCGTACAGTATCTGAGACTTTTGAATCCAATGGCTCCACTTCTCAGGCAAGTATCTGTGCATCTACGATGTCTCTGATGGCAGCAGGTGTGCCGATCCGTAAACCGGTAGCAGGTATTTCCTGTGGTCTGGTAACAGGCGCTACAGATGATGACTACATCGTTCTGACAGATATTCAGGGCCTGGAAGATTTCTTTGGAGATATGGACTTTAAGGTTGCAGGTACACATGATGGTATCACTGCAATTCAGATGGATATCAAGATTCATGGTCTGACAAGACAGATCGTAGAAGAAGCTATCCGCAGAACAAAAGAAGCAAGAGAATATATTCTTACAGAAGTTATGGAGAAATGCATTGCAGCTCCTCGTGATCATGTCAACAAATATGCGCCGAAGATCGTACAGATTCAGATCGACCCTCAGAAAATCGGTGATGTAGTCGGACAGAGAGGAAAAACGATCAATGCAATCATCGAACGTACAGGTGTTCAGATCGACATCACAGATGAAGGTGCAGTATCTATCTGTGGCGTTGACCAGCATGGTATGGATGAAGCAAAGAAAATGATCAAAACAATTGCAACTGATTTTGAAGCAGGACAGATCTTTGAAGGTACAGTTGTCAGCATTAAAGAATTTGGTGCATTTGTTGAGTTTGCTCCTGGCAAAGAAGGAATGGTTCATATTTCCAAGATCAGTGATCACAGAATCAATCGTGTAGAAGATGTTCTGACACTTGGCGATAAGGTAAAAGTTATCTGCATGGGTAAAGACAAGATGGGAAGAATGAGCTTCAGTATTAAGGATGTACCGGAAGAAGCATAACTATGAGATATCATAATATAACCAAGGATGATATGCTGAACGGAGACGGACTTCGGGTAGTACTCTGGGTTGCCGGCTGCAATCACTGCTGTCGGGAATGCCAGAATCCGATCACCTGGGATCCAAACGGAGGCCTTCCGTTTACGGAAGCAGAAGAAGCAGAGATCTTTACAGAACTGGATAAGGATTATATCGGCGGCATCACTTTTTCGGGAGGTGATCCGCTGCATCCATCCAATATTTCTACGGTTACTGCTTTCGCAAAAAAAATTCGTGAGAAATATCCAAATAAGACGATCTGGCTGTATACAGGTTCCTTATGGGAAGAAATCTGTAATGAAGAGATTGTACAGTATTTGGATGTCTGTGTGGACGGTGAATTTCAGATTGATAAAAGAGATACTTCTCTTCGCTGGAAGGGCTCATCCAATCAGCGTGTGATAGATGTTCCTTCTACACTTCGTGAAGGCAAAGTCGTTCTGCATTGTGATAATTAAAGAGCAGGAACAGGCGAATAAACAGGAGGCAGCATGAAACGAATTGCAAAATTTCATAAAGTAAGTCCGGAGCAGTTTGCAAAGGACTGGAAAGATACATTCCCGGCAGCGGATGATAAAGAAATACAGGACACTTATGAGAAAATTTCTCTTCCTGTAAGGGCAACAGCCGGAAGTGCAGGATATGATTTCTTTGCACCTGCGGATATTGTACTGAATCCGGGTGAAACAGCCAAGATTCCAACGGGAGTCCGCGTGGAAATGGAGCAGGACTGGGTATTGAAATGCTACCCGAGAAGTGGACTGGGATTTAAATTCCGTCTGCAGCTGAATAACACAGTAGGTATCATTGACAGTGATTATTTTTATTCTGATAATGAAGGTCATATCTTTGCGAAGATTACCAATGACAGTAATGAAGGTAAAACTGTGAATATTCAGGCCGGAACAGGTTTTATGCAGGGGATTTTTGTTGAGTATGGTATTACTGTAGATGATGAAGCTACCGGAATCCGTAATGGCGGATTTGGAAGTACTACCGAGAAAAAATAAGAATTAGTAATTGTTATAGAGATAAAATAAGCAAAATGAAATGGAGATTCAGGCCGATGTGGCTTAAATCTCCATTTTGTTTTGCTTATTTTGCAGAAAAATTTTGTTGTTTATGGAAATCTTTATTCCAGAGGTTCTCCGGCGGCTTCTGCCTTACGTGCATTGTCAAGAACAACGTCAAAAGCCTCTGCAGCTTTTGCATATTCATCATCACTTTCGATGTTGGCAAGAATTGGATCTCCTGTTTCTGTACGGGAGAATTTATAAAGATATACCTCTCCACTCTGATTCTGGCCATTTTCGTCCAGCGGCAACAGCGCAATGTATTCCTGTTTTTCTACTGGAAATACGGTCAGAATTGCACATTCGATCTCAGTGTCATCGTCCAGCGTCAGTGTAATGGTGTTGTGACTTTCCAGAGAAGTGTTTCCGCAGTCCAGTCCGCAGGAAGCACAGTCGCTGGGTGCACAGGTTCCATTTTTGAATTCATCACTCATTTGATAATCCTCACTTTGTATTCGTTGTCATTCCATTTTAACAGATAACAGCAGTGAATACAACGAAAAAGCTCGAAAATAAAAAAATGTGTTTAAACTGATTCATGAATCATGTATAATAGAAATATCAGACATTTGATCGATTTGAAGGAGTAAATGAGACAATGAAATGTATTTCATGGAATGTAAATGGAATCAGAGCCTGTATCACAAAAGGATTTGAAGATAGATTTAGAGAACTGGATGCGGACATTTTCTGCCTTCAGGAGACGAAATGCCAGCAGGGTCAGGTGGAACTGGAACTTCCGGGCTATCATCAGTACTGGAATTATGCAAACAGACGTGGCTATTCAGGAACTGCGGTATTTACAAAGAAAGAGCCGATCTCTGTGAAAAATGGTATCGGAATTGAAGAACATGATAAGGAAGGACGTGTGATCACACTGGAATTTAAGGAGTTTTATTTTGTAACTGTGTATACTCCAAATTCTCAGAGTGAATTAAGACGTCTGGAGTACCGTATGGAATGGGAACGGGATTTTCTTGCATATCTTCTGAAATTACAGGAGAGCAAGCCAGTGATCTGTTGTGGTGATCTGAATGTGGCACATGAGGAGATTGATTTAAAAAATCCAAAAACAAACCGAAAGAATGCCGGATTTACAGACGAGGAACGTGCATGTTTTACAAAAGTGCTTGAGAGTGGATTTATAGATACATTCCGCTACTTTTATCCGGATAAAGAGGGAATTTATTCCTGGTGGTCCTATCGGTTTAAAGCACGTGAAAAGAATGCCGGATGGAGGATTGATTATTTTATAACTTCTCCATCTTTGAAAGAAAAGCTGCAGGGAGCAGCAATTCACACGGAAATCATGGGATCAGACCATTGTCCGATCGAATTGGATATTGATTTGAAGTAAATACAAAAGTTACAAGGAGAACCGGAAATGGAAAAACAGAACAGAATACGTGCATACAAGGGAGATCCTGTAAATCCTGGTGTCAGTAGGAAAACCGTAGGAATAAATTTTGCAGTGGAGATTCCCTGTGGCATATCCGCGTCACTGGTGTTATATCGCAAGGGTGCTGCGCTGCCGGAGGTGGAAATTCCTTTTACAGAAGAACACCGGACAGGCAGAATGTGCGCAATACTGATATCTGGATTAAAACCAGATAAATATGAATATAATTTCCGGGCGGCCGGAAAAATCATGCAGGACCCTTTTGCCAGGGTAATACGCGGACGTGAGAAATTTGGAGCACCGGTATCAGAGGATGAACATGCTGTACGCTGTGGGTTCCTTTCGGAAAAAGAGTATGACTGGAAGGAAGATACTGCACCGCAAATCCCATATAATGAAATGATCTTATACAAAGTTCATGTACGTGGATACACAAAGCAGGCGAAACTTTCGCCTAGAAAAAAAGGTACTTTTGCAGGTCTTGTGGAGATGATTCCTTATTGGAAAGAGATGGGAATCAATGCAATTGAACTGATGCCGGCATATGAGTTTCAGGAATGTACACGCAAAGAGACGGCGGGCAGTATGGCAGTCCGTTCAAAAAAAGATGACAGGATAAATTACTGGGGATATGCACAGGGATTTTATTTTGCGCCGAAAGCATCTTACTGTGCGACCAGGGAACCGGATCGGGAGTTTCGTGATATGGTCCATGCACTGCATCAGGCAGGAATCGAGTGTATCATGGAGATGTATTTCCCAGAGAATACGCCGTCATTGCAGGTAGTGCGTTCCCTCTGGATGTGGAAACTGTTTTATCATGTGGATGGATTTCATCTTATGGGAGATGGCGTTCATCAGAAAGTCCTTGAACAGGATCCGATTCTTTATGGGACAAAGAAAATGTTTTCTGAGATCGCGGGCAATGCAGATACGGAAAATATGCTTGCAGAATATAATGCAGGATTTAAGCAGGATATGAGAAGATTTCTTAAGAGTGATGAAGGCATGATCTCAGGGGCAGAATTTCATGTGCGAAGGAATACGGGCTCTTTTGGAACTATCAATTATATGGCAAATCAGGATGGGTTTACGCTGTATGATACAGTGGCATATAATTATCGCCATAACGAAGCGAATGGCGAGGACAATCGTGATGGCAGTGAATTTAATTATTCCTGGAACTGTGGCATTGAGGGAGCAACACGCAAACAGGCAATTCGCAAAATGCGTGAGCAGCAGATGAGAAATGCGTTTCTGATGCTGCTTTTGAGTCAGGGGACGCCAATGATCTATGGTGGTGATGAATTTGCCAATTCACAGGCGGGAAACAACAATGCATGGTGTCAGGATAATGCAGTAGGATGGACGGACTGGAAAAATGCGAAGAAGCAGGAGAATCTTTCCACTTTTGTAAAGGAAGCAATTGCTTTCCGAAAAAAACATCCAATCCTTCATATGCCACAAGAAATGCGTGGAGTGGATTACATGGCGAAGGGATTTCCGGATATTTCTGTACATGGGGAACGTGCATGGTTTCTTAACCGTGATAATACCAGCCGCCTTCTGGGCGTGATGTACTGCGGCTCTTATGCAGAGAATGAAAATGGAAATGCAGATGATTTTATTTATATAGGAATGAATTTTCACTGGGAAAAACGAAATATTGCACTTCCGAACCTTCCTGACGGACTGGGTTGGAAAAAGGTTGCGGATACTTCCGGGCAGACACCAGAGCAGTGGTTTGGAGAATATGAAGAAACATATAAAAAATCAATTAAGATCAATCCACGTACGATCGTGGTACTGATCGCAAAGCGGGAGGAATCAGGGCATGCATCCATGGCTGCACTTCAAGACAATAACGAGGCATAAACTGCTGGTAATGAAATATTGTTTTCGCATAGGACTTTACAAACAGGGCCTGCTTCATGACCTGTCAAAATATTCACCGACAGAATTTCTGGTTGGCTGTAAATACTATCAGGGGACGAGAAGCCCGAATAATGCAGAGAGAGAAGACATTGGAGTATCAACTTCATGGCTCCATCACAAAGGGAGAAATAAACATCATTTTGAGCATTGGGTAGATTATTCTGTAAATGATGGTGAGCATGTGATCATGGGAGCGCAGATGCCGCGCAAATATGTGGCAGAAATGGTCATGGACCGGATCAGTGCATCCAGGAACTATCTTGGGGATGCGTACAATGACAGCCAGCCATTGGAGTATTTTCTGAAGAGTAAGGAAAAACTTTGGTTTATTCATCCTCAGACCAATAAAGAACTGGAAGCACTTCTCAGGATTTTGAATGATCATGGTGAAGAAAAGCTGCTTCATTATATTAAATATAGATACCTGAAGGGTGAGACCAGAAAGATTCGTTATTGAAATAAGAGAAATGAGTAAAAGCCGTTATCTTGTGTTAGAGATATTCTGACAGGATAACGGCTTTTTATAATTTTGAGAGTGAAATGTGAAATAAAGAAATGATATGAATAAACAATGCAGATAAACAGTATATAACAGTTGACAACAGTGATGCACTGTTATATACTGTTTGCAGAAGGAGGGATGAAGTTGAACCTTATTATAAATCATACTTCCATGGAACCAATCTATGAGCAGATTGTAGCACAGATCAAGGCAGAAGTGATTGAAGGAAGAATGACGGCCGGAGATGCGCTTCCATCGGTGAGGGCACTTTCAAGAGAGCTGAAGATCAGTGCGCTGACAGTAAAAAAAGCCTATGACAATTTGGAAGAAGAAGGATTGATTGTGACTGTCCATGGAAAGGGAAGCTTTATTGCGGCAGCAAATCAGGAGCTTCTGATGGAAGAGCGGCGCAAGGAATTGGAGAAAGAACTGGAAGCTGCTGTACAGAAAGCCCGTACCGGGGGATTGACAGCGAAAGAAATCCGGGAGTCATTTGAGATCATAATGGAGGATGAGGTATGTTAGTACAACTGGATCGTATGAAGAAAGAATATGATGGATTTTCACTGGAACTGAATATGGAGATTCCAGAGAATCAGGTGACCGGATTGATCGGGGCAAACGGAGCTGGAAAGAGTACGACATTTAAACTGATGCTTGGACTGATCCGTCCGGATGAAGGAAATGTGGAGATATTTGGAAGAAATGCTGCGGAAATGGGTGCAGAGGATAAACAGAAGATTGGAGCCGAATTCTCCGATAGCGGATTTTCCGAATATTTGAAAGTACAGCAGCTTATTCCAATCATGAGCCGTTTTTATCCGGATTTTCAGGAAGAAGAGTTTCGTGGAAGATGTGAGAGATTTAAGATTCCGCTGAATAAACAGATCAAGGAGTTTTCTACCGGAATGAAAGCAAAGCTGAATGTACTTCTTGCACTCAGCCACGACAGCAGATTACTGATTCTTGACGAGCCAACGGCGGGGCTGGATGTGGTTGCAAGAGAAGAAATCCTTGATCTGCTGCGGGAATATATGGAGATCCCGGGACGATCTATTGTGATTAGCTCTCATATTTCCGGTGATCTGGAACATTTCTGTGATGACCTGTATATGATCCATGAAGGCAAAATCGTCCTTCACGAAGAAACGGACCGTATTCTTGAGGAATATGGATTCCTCAAGGTATCAGAGCAGGAATACGAAGCCCTTGACAAAGAATATCTTCTGCGTGTGAGAAAAGAACCCTTCGGTTATAGCTGTCTGACAAACCAGAAGAATTATTATCTGGAAAATTATCCGGGGATCATAGTCGAAAAAGGAAGTGTAGATGAAGTCATATCCATGCTGGTGAAGGGAGAACTGTTATGAGGGGATTATTGATGAAGGATCTGGAATTGATTAAAATAAATATGAAAATATATCTGGCAGTTTTTCTGATAGGAATTATTTATCTGGTTGCACAGGAGAACGGAAGTACATTTTTTGTAGCTTATGCGATCTTTGTGAGTATTGGTGTCTCTGTCGGAACAATTTCCTATGATGGTTACCATCATGGAATGAAATTTCTAATGACATTGCCGGTCACAAAAAAGCAATATGTACAGTCAAAGTATCTGCTCAGTTTTGGTTTTGCAGTACTGGTCAGTGTTATCAGCCTGCTTTTGGGGATGATAAGAATACAGATTTCCGGAAAACAGGAAGCAGAGGACCTTTTGATAAGCGCAGGCACTGCACTCGTTATTTCCTGTATAATACTTTGCGGAATGATTCCGCTTCGCTTGAAATACGAAGCCGAGAAAAGCAGGATTGTTATGGTGGCGGTGGTAGCAGTAATCTTTCTGGTGGCTGCTGCATGTAAGGAACTATATGATGTATATCAGAAGAGTTTTGGGAAAGGTTTGCAGTTTCTGGATACCCTTTCCGGATGGCAGATAGCGGTTGGACTGATTGTAGTTATGATGATTTGTCTGGCCGTGTCCGTGAAGGTCAGCGAGAGGATTATGGAGAAGAAGGAGTTTTGAGACACTATAAACATTGATTTTTGGATACTTTAGAAGAAAAACTAATTCCGCTCTTAAAATAATTAACTGGAACATTTTGTTTAAATGCGTTATCCTGTAAAAAGAGAATTTATATCTGTGATATATAAGAAACAGGAGGATCGCTTATGGAAAAAAATCAGATTTTTATAAAAACTGGTACAAAATACAAAAAAATGACCAGGGAACTTCTGGAAGAGAGCAATCTCGCAGAACTGATTGGTGATAAGAATAAAATGGTAGGTATCAAACCCAACCTGGTATCCCCATCAGATCCGGCAAATGGAGGAACAACACATCCGGAAATCGTGGCGGGAATCCTGGAATATCTGAAAGAAAACGGTTTCAAAAACAGTATGATCCTCGAGGGTTCCTGGGTAGGCGACCGTACTGCAGATGCATTCGAAGTGTGCGGTTACCGGCAGCTTTGTGAGGACTATGATGTGGAGTTTTATGATACGCAGAAAGACAAAAGCTATACAAAAGACTGCTGCGGTCTGGAACTGAAAATCTGTGAGAGCGTGAAAAAAGTAGATTTCCTGATCAATGTGCCAGTCATGAAAGGACATTGTCAGACAAAGATTACCTGTGCCCTTAAGAATATGAAGGGATTGATTCCGAACACAGAAAAACGCCATTTTCACTCTATGGGACTACACAAACCAATCGCGCACTTAAATGTTGGTATCCATCAGGATTTTATTGTAGTTGACAATATTTGTGGTGACCTGGATTTTGAGGATGGTGGAAATCCGGTGGTGATGAACCGTATCTGGACTGCCATGGACCCGGTGCTGGTAGATGCGTATGTCTGTCAGCAGCTCCATTACAAAGTATCTGATGTTCCATATGTAAAACTTGCGAGTGAGCTTGGTGTAGGTTGTTCTGATATTACTAAAGCAGATATTCGTGTACTGGGAGAAGACATTCAGCAGAACATTCCAGAGAGACGAAAAGTGGTAGAAGTGGCAGATGCGGTAGAAGAAGTTGATTCCTGCAGCGCATGTTATGGCTATCTCATTCCGGCACTCGATATGCTGAAACAGGAGGGACTCCTCGAAAAACTTCACGAAAAAATCTGTATCGGCCAGGGATATAGAGGAAAGACAGGCGAACTCGGCGTCGGCAACTGCACCAGAAACTTCAAACACCACGCAGAAGGCTGTCCACCAACCGAAAACCAGATCTACGAATTCCTGAAAGAATATATCTCTAAATAAAACAAGTGGGGGAATGTGCGTTCCCCCACTTTGCTATTTCTTCGCAGCGGCCTCCTTGATAATCTGTATAATTGCCTCCTGGCTGAATTTACTGCTGTCGATACACAGATCGTACTGTCCCATATCCATCCATTTCTGATCGGTAAAGAATTCATAATAAGCACGACGTTCTTTATCCATCCTTTTTACCAGTTTCCGTGCACTCTTTTCTTCACGGTCAAGACGTTCCATGATGGTTTTTACACGCGTTTCAAATGGCGCATAGATAAAAATATGGAGTGTATCATCGCCTGTCAGAATGTGATTTGCACACCGGCCGACAATGACACAATCTTCTCTGTCACTCAGCGAAAGAATGATCTCTCTTTGAATACCAAAAAGAACGTCATTCATCGGAATAGGGTAGCGATCGACCCCAATCTGAAGTTCGTTGTCAATTGGAAATCCCCACGGGCTCGGACGCTTTTCATCAACTTCTGCAAACTGATCGAGAGGAACATTTTTCTTATTGCTGGCCATTTCGATCAGTTCCCTGTCATAAAAACCAATTCCCATTTCATTAGCAAGGGCTTTTCCGATGATTCGTCCATTGCTTCCATACATACGATTGATTGTGATAATACGTTTATTCATACAGGTTCCTCCTCTCGAAATATACATTTTTTATTTGTCTCTATCATAGTACAATTTTTGG
>ERZ772812.2669-NODE-2669-length-11007-cov-4.558254_pt1 | contig 11007 bp, 10 predicted proteins | sample MGYA00511343_ERZ772812 | MGnify/ENA primary metagenome ERZ772812 (study PRJEB29015, sample SAMEA2737706) | human gut metagenome | biome: human gut; feature: human-associated habitat; material: faeces | place: China | collected 2012 ...
TTCGGTGTATCGCCTTTTTTGATGAAGTCTGTAAGTTTTCCAAGATTTACGAACTGGTATCCGATGATCTCGCCTGCTTCATCGAGTGCGATACCTGTTACATAGCCCTCTGCCATCTCAAGATAACGAGGTCCTTTTGCTAATGTTCCGTACATTGTTCCTACCTGAGAGCGGAGTCCTTTTCCAAGGTCCTCAAGTCCTGCTCCGATAGCAAGTCCGTCTTCAGAAAATGCGCTCTGAGTTCTTCCGTATACAATCTGTAAGAATAACTCACGCATTGCTGTATTGATTGCATCACAGACAAGGTCTGTATTCAATGCCTCTAAAATAGTTTTTCCTGGAAGGATTTCTGAAGCCATAGCAGCTGAATGTGTCATTCCGGAGCAGCCGATTGTCTCAACCAATGCCTCCTGGATAATTCCATCTTTCACATTCAGTGTCAGCTTACAAGCACCCTGCTGAGGAGCACACCAGCCAATGCCGTGTGTAAAACCGGAAATATCTTTGATCTCCTTAGCCTGAACCCATTTTGCCTCTTCCGGAATCGGAGCTGGTCCGTGATTAGCGCCCTGCGCTACCGGACACATCATTTCTACTTCCTGTGAATAAATCATTTTAAAACTCCTTTCAACTATGTAAGTTTGCTTATCGTAAGGTTTGTTATCTCTTTAACATCCATACTTGTATTTATTTTCTCATATATTTCGACATTCGTCAATTGATTTTTCTCTACATTTTTGTATGGAATTTTCTCTTTTTTTGGCACAATTTGCAAAAGGTTCTTCTCGGGGAAATACCATTCCCGAAGAAGAACCTTCTCATATCTCTTTCGACCTGTTTTCTTTCAAAAGAATCCTTATCTGCCTTTTTTACAAATTTCTTCTGAGCCTACATACCGCCCTGTGTCAGTACCTGTACATTCTTTGCAATATAATCGATCAAAGATACGATTGTAAGTACCAGAGATACCCAGATCAGTACCTGTGCGATCATGTTAAATGCACCGCCAAGATCTGCGATCAGAAGGATCAGCATGAACATCTGGGATACCGTTTTGAATTTTCCCCAGTAGCTTGCAGCGATCACAATATCGTTGTCTGCTGCTACCAGACGGAATCCGCTGATGATAAATTCTCTTGCAATAATTACGATTACAAACCATGCCTGCAGTTTTCCAAGCGGGATCATGCAGATCATAGCCGAACATACAAGCAGTTTATCTGCCAGCGGATCCATAAACTTTCCGAAATTGGTTACAAGATTTCTGGCCCTGGCGATTTTTCCGTCCAGCATATCTGTAAGACTTGCCACGCAGAAAATAATCAATGCGATCCATTTGTTTGCAGCTCCGCCCACGCCTGTCAGCATGAAAAATACAAAAAACGGAACCATGATTACTCTTAAAACAGTTAACTTATTTGGTAAATTCATTATATCAACTCTCCTATCAAATCATATTCTGCTGCTCCGGTAACTTTCACTTTTGCGAAATCACCAGTCATCAGTTCTTCATCGGTATTTACAAAAATCAGTCCGTCTACATTCGGTGCATCGCGGTAAGTTCTTCCGACATATGCATTCTCATCGGCAACTTTTCCTTCGATCATAACCAGTACTTCTTTTCCGATCATATCTTCTGCCTGATCGAATACAATCTCCTGCTGCAGCTCCATAATATCTGCCTGACGGTCTTCTTTTACTTCTTCGTCGATCTGATCCGGCATGGTCGCCGCCGGAGTATCTTCTTCCGGCGAATAAGTAAATACGCCCAGTCTTTCAAATTCCATCTCATCTACGAATTCCATTACTTCTTCATGCTGCTCCTGTGTCTCCCCTGGGAAACCGGTGATCAACGTTGTACGAAGTGCGATGTCCGGAATCTCTTTTCTCAGTTTTGTGATCGTATCGATCAGCTGCTGCTTGGAAGTTCTTCTTCCCATTTTCTTTAAGATCGCATCGCTTGCATGCTGGATTGGGAGATCCAGATAATGGCAGATCTTCGGTTCTTCTTTCATCACCTGTATCAGATTGTCATCAATCTCTTCCGGATAACAGTACAGAAGGCGGATCCAGCGGATTCCTTTGATCTGACATAACTCTTTCAGAAGCTTATGCAGGGATTTTTCACCGTAAATTTCCTGTCCATATACCGTTGTCTCCTGTGCAACCAGGATCAGTTCTTTTACGCCCTGGTCAGCCAGTTCCTGTGCTTCTTTGATCAGACGCTCCATCGGTACACTGCGGTAATTTCCACGGACTTTCGGGATAATACAGTATGTACAGTGTTTGTCACAGCCTTCTGCAATCTTCAGATATGCATAGTGACCTCCGGTCGTCACAAGTCTCTTTGTCTCCGGAAGCGGCAGCGCATTGATATCGGCAAGTTCTACTTCTGATTTACCTTCCAGTGCTTCTTCTACTGCTTCTACAATCTTATCATACGAAGTCGTCCCAAGCACTACATCAACTTCCGGGATCTCATCAATAATCTCCCGCTTATATCTCTGTGCCAGACATCCGGTTACAACCAATGCCTTCAATCTTCCTTCTTCTTTATATCTTGCCATATCCAGAATCGTCTGGATACTTTCTTCTTTTGCGTCATGAATAAAACAACAGGTATTAATCACCATAACATCTGCCTGTGTCTCATCATCAACAATCTGGTATCCTTTCGCATCCAGAAGTCCAAGCATGACCTCTGAATCTACCAGGTTCTTATCACAGCCAAGTGATACGAAAAATATATTCATTCGGTTCTCCTTTTTATTTATTTCTGATTTTTGCAGTATGCATTCTATTCGGCACACATCTTTGCTATCTTGCTATATCCAGTTCAAGAAAGGCAGACACCTTGCGGCATCTGCCTTTTGTATCTCAGTCAGCAATGTGTCTGAAAGAATCCGTCTGCAACGGATCCTTAAGGTGTCAGATTTTATTCTTCTTCCTCTTCATCCTGTGCAATAATCGTCATCTTTCCCTGATTCATCTCATCAATTGCAATAGAAAGCGGCTTTTCGCCAACCTTTGCATCAACGAGCGGCATAGATCCGTCAATAATCTCTCTTGCTCTCTTTGCTGTAGCCATAACGATGGAATAACGGCTGTTAACTACCTTTGTTTCGCCCTCTTCAACGTCTTTATTTACTACTTTCATTAAGTCTGTGTAAGATGGATGTAACATACACTTATTCTCCTTTCAATTCTTCTTTCATATGCTCTATAAATTCAGCGTTACGGAAACTTCTTCTGTGCTCACCCTGGATGATCTGATGCATCTCTTCTACGCATTCCTGCAAGTCATCATTTATGATCAGATAATCATATTGATCCATCTCCAGTGCTTCTTCTTTCGCACGGTTCATGCGGAATTCGATCACGTCCATTGTCTCTGTTCCACGGCCCACCAGACGGCTCTTAAGTTCCTCTGCGCTCGGCGGTGTTACAAACAAAAGCAGTGTATCCGGGAATTTTTCTTTTACTTTCAACGCTCCCTGAATTTCTATCTCAAGAATCACATCTTTTCCTGCCTCTAACTGCTCCTCTACATATGCACGCGGCGTTCCATAGTAATTATCCACGTACCTAGCATACTCTATCAGTTCTTCTTTCGCAATCATTTTTTCAAAATCTTCTACAGTTTTGAAGAAATATTCCCGTCCGTCTTCTTCTCCCGGACGCGGATTTCTGGTGGTGGCGGAAATAGATAATGCATAATTATCATACTGTTTTAACAGCTCTTTCATAATGGTTCCCTTACCGGAACCTGAAAAACCTGATACAACGATCAGAATCCCTTTTTCTCTCATTTCGATACCCTCTTTTAATCTTCTTAACAATCTGATTTATTCAATATTCTGTATCTGCTCTCTGACTTTCTCAATCTCTGTCTTAAGTTCGATTCCGATATTGGAAGTCTCCAGATCATTCGCCTTCGAAAGAATCGTATTCGCTTCACGGTTCATCTCCTGTGCAATGAAATCAAGCTTACGTCCGATTCCACTGTCATCAGACTGAAGGGTTGCCTTCATATGTTCCACATGACTTCTCAGACGTACCACTTCTTCATCGGTACAGATCTTGTCCGCAAAGATCACGATCTCTGATGCGATCCGTCCCTCATCGATCTGTGTGTCCTCCAGAAGTTCTTTTACTTTTCCTTCTAGCTTTTCTCTGTACTCCGCAATGATCTTCGGTGCACGTTCTTCAATCTGTCCGACCAGTTCAAGCATACCGTCCAGCTTCGCGATCAGATCCTTCTTCAGATTCTCTCCCTCTACGGTTCTAGTCTGTACGAACTGTGCGATCGCACCATCCAGTGCTTTCTTAAGTCCTTTCCACAGTTCTTCTTCATCATCCATCTTCTCTTCCATTGTAAGGACTTCCGGATAACGGGACAATGTGGATACACGGATGTCATTCTCCAGTGAGAATTTTTCTTCCATCATTTTAAACTTTTCCAGATATTCTGCTGCCAGTGTCTCATTGTATTTTAAAGAGACCTGACTCTCTGAAAAGTCTTCATATGTAATAAAGATGTCCACCTTTCCACGATGAACACTTTCCTTTAAAAGGCTTCGAATGGCACTTTCAAAAAAATTAAGCTTCTTCGGCATACGGATATTGGCATCCAGATAACGATGATTCACTCCCTTCATCTCAACCGTGAATTTACGTTCCTCATCAGCCGCTTCGCAGCGTCCGAATCCTGTCATACTCTTAATCATGATATGATCCTCTTCTTATTCATTATTTAAAATAAACCAGCATTTATTATAAGACATTTGGCAAAGTTCGTCAACTATGCTATACTAGACAAATATGAAATTCTGTAAGGAAAGGAAGGTCTTTGTATGGCTTTTGACGGAATCACAGTCGCAGCAGTCGTTCAGGAATTAGAACATACTCTGGTCGGCGGACGTATCTCCAAGATCGCCCAGCCAGAAAATGACGAACTGCTTTTAACAATAAAAGGAAATGAAGGACAAAAAAGGCTCTATATCTCTGCCAGTGCTTCTCTTCCACTTATCTATTTAACCAACGAGAACAAACCAAGTCCGATGACAGCTCCTGGATTCTGCATGCTTCTGCGCAAGCATATCGGAGGCGGACGGATTACCGCAGTCTCCCAGCCGTCACTCGAGCGTATCATCCACCTGGATATTGAGCATCTGGATGAGATGGGTGACTTGTGCAGGAAAAAACTGATCATCGAGATCATGGGAAAACACAGCAACATTATTTTCTGTGATCTGAACGGACGCATCATCGACAGTATCAAGCACGTCTCTGCACAGATGAGTTCGGTACGTGAAGTATTGCCGGGACGCGATTACTTTATTCCGGATACGATGTCGAAAAAGAATCCGATGACGGCTACGCAGGAAGAATTCATTTCGGCAATCCTTGCAAAACCGATGCCGGTATCCAAAGCAATCTATTCCAGCATGACAGGTATCAGCCCGGTCATTGCCGAAGAGATCTGTTATCTTGCAGGTGTGGACTCTTCCATGACGGCGCATGATCTTTCCGAAGATGTACTGACACATCTGTACCGTCAGTTTACCTATTATATGGAGGACGTAAGACAGGGAAATTTCCATCCTTCTATTTATTATAATGGAAATGCACCAAAGGAATTCAGCGCCCTTCCGGTCACACATTTTAACGAATATACAAAAAAAGAGTTCTTTTCCATCTCGGAAGTCCTCTATACGTATTATTCCACACGTAACACACTGACCAGAATCCATCAGAAAAGTGCAGATCTCCGGCATGTTGTCCAGACAGCACTGGAACGGAACCGCAAAAAATACGATCTTCAGTCCAAGCAGTTAAAGGGAACGGAAAAGCGTGACAAATATAAAGTTTACGGAGAACTGATCAATACTTACGGCTATAATCTGGAACCGGGATCAAAAGAACTGACTGCCCTGAATTATTATACCAACGAAGAGATTACTATCCCGCTTGATCCGACACAGACTCCGGGCGAGAATGCGCAACGTTATTTTGCAAAATACAACAAACAGAAGCGTACATTTGAAGCATTGACGGAGCTGATCCAGGAAACTGCCGATGATATCCAGTATCTGGAATCTATCAGCAACGCACTTGACATTGCTCTGAACGAAGCGGATCTTGCCCAGATCAAAGAGGAACTGATGCAGAGCGGCTATATCCGCAGAAAACATACGAAGAAAAAAGTTAAACTGACCAGCAAACCAATGCATTACATTTCCAGTGATGGTTATGATATGTACGTTGGAAAGAACAACCTGCAAAATGAAGAACTTACTTTTTCTTTTGCCAATGGCAATGACTGGTGGTTCCATGCAAAGGGTGCTCCGGGATCTCACGTTATCGTCAAAAGCGGCGGGGATGAACTTCCGGACCGTACCTTTGAAGAAGCAGGTCGTCTGGCCGCTTACTACTCTAAAAACCGTGGAGCAGACAAAGTGGAGATCGACTATATCCAGAAAAAACATATCAAGAAGCCGAACGGGGCAAAGCCGGGATTCGTTGTTTACTATACAAACTATTCTCTGGTCATTGACTCCGATATTTCAAATATAAAAAATGTGCAGGATTAATTTCTGCACATTTTTTACAATACATTACATTTTATCTGGTTCCGGCCAGATAATCGATAAACTGCTGGGCAGTTCTTCCGGATAATCCACCGTGACTTAATTCCCATTTATTTGCTTCCAGGAATAATTCATCGTCTGACATGTCAATTCCGTTTTTCTTTGCCAGTTCACGCACAATCTCCTGAAACTGTTTCTTATCCGGCTTTCCAAAGTATATAGTAACACCGAATCTTGCAACCAGAGACAGTTTTTCCTGAACGGTATCATTTGTATGAAGTTCTTCATCTCTGTCTTCTTTATCTTTGAATGTCTCGCGGATCAGATGTCTTCTGTTTGAAGTTGCATAGATCAATACATTATCAGGCTTCTTTTCAAGTCCGCCTTCGATCACAGCTTTCAGATATTTATATTCAATCTCGAATTCTTCAAAAGAAAGATCATCCATGTAAATGATAAATTTGTAATTGCGATTCTTAATCTGTGCGATCACATCATTCAGATCCTGAAACTGATGTTTGTATACTTCGATCATACGCAGTCCCTGGTCATAGTACTGGTTCAGGATTGCTTTGATAGAAGAAGATTTCCCTGTTCCCGCATCACCGAACAGCAGACAGTTATTCGCTTTCTTTCCCTCAACAAATGCTTTTGTATTATCGATCAGTTTTTTCTTGGCAATCTCGTATCCTACCAGATCATCCAGATGTACGTGCGCAATCTTTGTGATCGGTTCGATCAATGCACCCTCTTCTGTGTGCGCAATACGAAATGCTTTGTGAAGTCCAAGTTTTCCGACACCGAATTCCTTGTAAAACTGTGTTATAACAGCTTTAAATTCTTCTGCCGTCTCTGCTTTTGCAAGTGATTTGCTCAGATCGCAGATACGATCCCGGATTCTTTGGTTGAACACACTTCCGTGTCCGCTTGTTCCCACATAATCATGCAGCATGGAAATACAGTCAACGCCCATCACACTTTCCATATCTGCGAAGTCATAATCAAATAATTCTTTGAATATTTCGAAATCGTGCAGTGCAACCTGATTGATGCTTCCATCTACCGATCCGACAATTTCGCAGGATGTACTGTAAGCATTCTCATGGCTTGCCATCAGGTAAGTCAGATAATTATGCCAGAGATCACCCTCGAATCCATGGCTGACTGCCATCTCCAGGATCTCGTTGACTGCATCATATAACAGTCCTTTCATATCTTCCATATTATAATAGTCATTCTGATAATTCTCGATCAAGAATGTGATATCCTGCAGAATCTGTCCGTTCTCCATATGTTTATATAACATCAGTTCATTTGTTCTCATCGTCTTTCCTCCAATATATATCCATTCTGCCTCTGCCTGATGACTTCGACGTTGTATTTTTTCTTTTAATAATTTCCAAGAATTCTCAAGTTTCTGCTTTCCTCACGCAAACCACGGATCGCATTCTTTACTGCCGGATCTGCAAGATTTCCCTCAAAATCAATGAAGAAGCGGTATTCCCAGCTTTTTCCTTCCATTGGTCTTGATTCAATCTTAGTCATATTCAGATCATTGTATGCAAAATGCGACAGCAGATGATAAAGAGAACTACTTTCATGTGGAAGTTCCAGGCAGATACTGATCTTTGTTGCATCCTTCAGGAATACTTTCTGATTGGTGATCACGATAAATCTGGTAGAATTGTTCTTTTCATCATTGATATTATCTGCAAGCACGGACAGACCATACACAGATGCCGCATATGCACTGCACACTGCCGCATGACGCTTATCTTGATCTTCCAGGATCTTCTTTGCCGCCAGTGCGGTATTTGCCACACTGATCTGCTGCCAGTCACCATGATCTCCCAGAAAATGTGATGCCTGCATCAATGCTTCTGCCTTGGAATATACTCGTTCAATCTCTGAAATGTCTGTCCCCGGTAATCCGGACAGCGTATTTTTAATCGGAATGATCGTCTCTCCGACAATATAATTTTCAAATTCTACCAGCAGATCATAAATCTCATTGACTGCACCTGCTGTCGAATTTTCAATCGGAAGCACCGCATAGTCGGCTGCACCTTCTTCGATTGCTTCCATTGCTTCCCGGAACGTATGTACATGATAATTATTACAGTCTTTTCCGAAATAATGCTCCATAGCAGCCTGACTGTAAGCACCTTCTGTCCCCTGAAAGACAACTCTGGCTGTATCTTTATCCAAAAGATCAATTCCTATAAACGGCAGTCGTCCAAGTGCTCCAGCCTCAACCAGCTGCTTATACTGCAGCTTTCTGCTGATTGCAAGAAGCTGCTCATACACTTCCCCGATGCCCTTTTTATTAATATCGGATGATACCTTGTTCATCACGTCTGTTATAGTATTTTTTTCACGCTGACGGTCAAACGTCTTATAGCCATTTTCAATCTTACAGATTCCGATCTCTTCACAGAGTTTCATCCGCTCTTCGTAAAGTTCTACGATCTTGTCATCTACACTGCCAAGCTGTGCCCTAAGCTCTTCCAATGATGCCATATACTCTCTCCTTTATGTATATTATGCAGAAAATCTGCAAATCTATTAAATTATAATACATTCTTTCCATAAAATCTACCCATCCGTATCATAGCATTTCAAAAAATTACATAGATTAAATTTCTTTAAAAATTATTTCAAGACATTGAAAATCCATGTTAAATATTATATGATGTATGAAAGATTTGAAAACGGAGGTGAAATCATGAATACAATTGAATGTATGAAAACAAGACGCAGTATTCGCAAATTCAAACCTGATTCTGTAAATCATGCCACATTAGAATCTGTGATCGAGGCGGCATCTTATTCTCCATCTTGGAAAAACACCCAGATCACACGTTATACAGCAATTGAAGATTCTTCTGTTCTTGATAAAATCGTTACCGATTATACCCCAGATTTCAATGCAAAAATTATAAAGCAGGCACCGATGCTGATAGCAGTTACTTTCAAAAAAGGCCGTTGCGGCTTTGAACGTGACGGTTCTTACAGTACCAAAAAAGAAGACCGCTGGCAGATGTTCGATGTAGGCGCCGCCTGCCAGACATTTTGTCTCGCCGCACATGATGCCGGTCTCGGAACTGTTATTATGGGAATCTGGGATGAAGACGGTATCACAGATCTGCTGCAGATTCCGGAAGACCAGGAACTTGCCGCTCTCATTGCGATCGGACATCCGGATATCGATCCGGACACACCTAAGAGAAAATCCGTAAGTGATTTATTAACTTATTTATAAAACAGGAGGTTTTTACATGAAACACTTATTAAGTCCACTAGATTTTTCCGTGGAAGAACTAGACAACCTGATGGATATTGCGAAAGACATTGAAGCCAATCCCGAAAAATATGCACATGCATGCGAGGGCAAAAAACTTGCCACTCTTTTCTACGAACCAAGTACACGTACCAGATTAAGCCACGAAGCAGCCATGATCAATCTTGGCGGCAGCGTTCTTGGTTTCTCATCTGCTGATTCAAGTTCTGCTTCTAAAGGGGAAAGTGTAGCAGATACAATCCGTGTAATTTCCTGCTTTGCAGACATCTGTGCAATGCGCCATCCAAAAGAAGGGGCTGCTATGGTTGCAAGCCAGCACGCCACGATTCCGGTGATCAATGCAGGGGACGGAGGACATCAGCATCCGACACAGACCCTTACTGATATGCTCACGATCCGTTCTTTAAAAGGCCGTCTTGACAATATGACGATCGGATTATGCGGGGATCTGAAATTCGGCCGTACCGTACACTCTCTGATTCATGCGCTGGTACGTTATCCGGGTATTCGTTTTGTTCTGATCTCACCGGAAGAATTAAAAGTGCCAAGTTATATCCGTGAAGAGGTCTTAAACCGCAATCATATCCCATATGAAGAGGTCATCCGCTTAGAAGATGCCATGGACAAACTGGACATTCTCTATATGACACGCGTACAAAAGGAACGTTTCTTCAATGAAGAGGACTATGTGCGCATGAAGGATTTTTACATTTTAGATAAGAAAAAAATGGAGTTGGCTCCAAAGGATATGTTAGTACTCCATCCGCTTCCGCGTGTCAATGAGATCTCGGTCGAAGTTGATGACGATCCGAGAGCAGCTTACTTCAAACAGGCTCAGTACGGTGTCTATGTGCGTATGGCACTGATTCTTACATTACTGGAGGTGGAACTGCCATGTTAAACGTAGGTGCTCTTCGTGAGGGTTATGTTCTGGATCATATCAAAGCCGGCAAAGCAATGACGATCTATCACGACCTGAAGCTGGATAAGCTGGATTGTACTGTTGCTATTATCAAAAATGCCCGCAGCAAGAAAATGGGAAAAAAGGATATCATCAAGGTTGAATGCCCCATCGAGGACCTGGATCTGGATATCCTTGGTTTTATCGATCACAAC
>ERZ772812.2670-NODE-2670-length-11006-cov-6.777829_pt1 | contig 11006 bp, 8 predicted proteins | sample MGYA00511343_ERZ772812 | MGnify/ENA primary metagenome ERZ772812 (study PRJEB29015, sample SAMEA2737706) | human gut metagenome | biome: human gut; feature: human-associated habitat; material: faeces | place: China | collected 2012 ...
GATCTACACAATGCGTTTCGTCTTCAAAGTGATCAGATGGTTCATTGAAACCGATATGACCATCGTGGCCAAGACCGAGAATCTGAATGTCAGCAGGACCGACTTTGTGAAGCAGCTCATTGTAAGCGGAGCATGCTTTTTCTGCATCCTGTTCAGTTCCGTCCGGAACGTAGGTATTTGAATAATTGATATTGATCTTGTGGAAAAGATGGGTGTTCATAAAATAACGGTAGCTTTGCATGTCAGAACCGGACAGACCTTTGTATTCATCGAGGTTTACAGTTGTAACCTGTGAAAAATCAAGATCACCGTTTTCGTACATCTTAACAAGATGTTCATAGGTTCCGATCGGTGAAGAACCGGTAGCGAGTCCCAATACGCTGGTTGGTTTTAAAATCACCTGTGCAGCGATGAAATTGGCTGCCCTGCGGCTGAGTTCCTGATAATTTTTTACTTTGCAGATATACATATTTTCCTCCCTGCCCGACTGGCGGACTTTATATTCTATAGTTTTATATCCCTGCGATCAGGAATGACGCTGTGGAAGTTCAGATATAGCTTTGATGGATGTGGCATATTCCGTAGGAGTCATTCCGGACAGTTTTTTGAACTGCCTTGAAAAATAATGAATTGACGAATATCCCAGAAAATCAGAAATCTGGGTAAAATTCATATCGTTTTCACGGATAAGCTGTTTGGCAAAGTCGATTTTCATGCGTGAAAAAAATTCAATTACACCACATTGATACTGATCGCGAAAAAGCTTCTGAAGCTGTGAACGGCCGATCATATTGCTTTTTGAGATTTCATCGATCGTCATGGATTTCCGGATATGCTGTTCGAGATAATGAATGATATTGCGGCAGGCTTCAGAAGTGGACTGGCAGGAATCATAGATACCGGCGGAGGCAGAATAATGAGCCATCGTATAGCGCCGGATAACATGAATCAGCAGTTCTTCGAGATATAAAGTCAAAAGCTTCTGTGCGCCAAAAGGAATATCGTCTTTCTTTTCCATTTTTTCCAGATAAGGGGTATCCAGCGGAGACGCAAAACAATTTCGTGCCTCTGCAATGATACGGCCGAGGATGCTTCGCTCAGTGTCTGAAAATTCAAGAACTTTATTTTCAAAAAAATTCATGCAGGGTGAATCACAGGAAAAAGAAATTACGATGATATTTGGTGCGGTTCTGCCGGCGGCTTTCAGTGTATGAAATTCGTTTGGCCGGTGAAAGATTACCTGATTGCGGTTCAGTATATGGCTTCCGTTATCGGTCACAATTTCTGCAGAACCTTTATCCACACACTGAAATTCCCAGAAGTTATGACGTTCACCTGAAAAGTAAAAATCATTCTGGTATTCGTAGTAGTGGATCGTGTATATTTTTTCTATGGAAAGCTCTGAATCCAGCTGTACACTCTGATAAGCCACGAAAAAACATCCTTTCTGAACAGAATTTGTGGTTTTTGAATATTGTTTCTAAATATCATAGTAATAAAATTGTGGTAAATAGTCAAATGATATGTCTAAATGTATAAAAAAAGAATGAAATTGTGCAAATACTATTTATAATCAAAATGTCATCCTAATGAAGGAACATTCAGATAAGGATTGTATATAAAAAGAAATTATTGTATTATGATATTTTGTGTTGTACCATAAATCCAGTTGGAAAAAACAGGAGGAGAAATGATGAAGAAACCAGTTTTAGTAGTTATGGCTGCAGGAATGGGAAGCCGTTACGGCGGATTAAAGCAGATCGATCCGATTGACAAAGAAGGCCATATCATCATGGATTTTTCTATCTATGATGCAGTGAGAGCAGGATTTGAAAAAGTTGTATTTATTATAAAGAGAGAAAATGAAGAAGCGTTCCGTGAAGCAATCGGAGACCGTCTGAGCAAACAGATCGAGGTTGCTTATGTATTCCAGGAGCTTACAAATATTCCGGAGGGATATTCTGTACCGGAAGGCAGAGTAAAACCATGGGGTACCGGACATGCGGTATTAAGCTGTATTGATGAGATTGATGGACCATTTGCCGTAATAAATGCAGATGATTATTACGGTGTACATGCATTTAAGATGGCATATGATTTCCTGACTTCCAAAGAGAAGGATGAAAATGTATATCATTATATGATGGTAGGATACAGGCTGGAAAATACACTGACAGAGAATGGTCACGTGGCACGAGGAGTCTGTGTGACAGATGAAGAAGGCCATCTGATCAAGATCAATGAGCGTACACATATCGAGAAGCATGATGGTGGTACTGCTTATACAGAAGATGATGGAAAGACATGGACGATGCTTCCGCAGGGCAGCATTGTTTCTATGAATATGTGGGGATTTTCAAACAGTATTTTACAGGAACTGAAAGCACGTTTCCGCCCGTTTCTGGATGATGCGATTGCAAATAATCCGATGAAGGGCGAATATTTCCTTCCGTTTGTTGTAGATGAACTTCTGCAGGAAAAGAAAGCAACTGTCAAGGTGCTGAAATCCGAAGACAAATGGTATGGGGTAACTTATAAAGAAGATAAACCAATGGTGATGGATGCAATCCAGAATCTGAAAGATCAGGGACTGTATCCGCAGAAACTGTGGGAGGAAGCATAAGTGGAAATAAACGAAAAAATACAGGAAGCGATTGATGGATTTAAGCTTCCGGGAGAACTGAATGAATGTGTTGTTTATGGAAACGGACACATTAACGATACTTACCGCCTGACATATGAGATCCCAAACGGAACAAAGAGATATATTCTGCAGCGGATGAGCAAAAGCATTTTTAAAGATCCTGTCGGACTGATGGAAAATGTTGGAGGTGTCACTTCATGGCTTCGCAAAAAGATCATCGCAAATGGCGGAGATCCGGAGAGAGAGACGCTTACGATCGTAAAGAGTCAGGAGAACCTTCCGTATTTCAGAGACTCCAAAGGTGAGTACTGGAGAGTTTACCTTTTTATTGAGGGCGCGACTTCTTATGATGCTGTAAAAGATGATAATGATTTCTACCAGAGTGCTGTTTCTTTCGGACACTTCCAGAGACTTCTGGCTGATTATCCGGCTGAGACATTGCATGAGACGATCAAAGATTTTCACAATACACCGGATCGTCTGGAAAAATTCAAAAAAGCAGTCAGAGAAGATGTCTGCGGAAGAGCTGCTTCTGTACAGAAAGAAATCAGCTTCATTCTCGAGAGAGAAGAACTGACACATGCTTTATATGATTTACAGCAGGAAGGTAAGCTGCCGCTTCGTGTTACACACAATGATACAAAGCTTAACAATATTATGATCGATGATGAGACTGGAAAAGGTATCTGTGTAATCGATCTGGATACAGTTATGCCGGGACTTGCAGCGCACGATTTTGGTGATTCTGTCCGTTTTGGTGCAAGTACTGCGGCAGAAGATGAAAAAGACCTGTCAAAAGTATCCTGCGATCTTCATTTATTTGAAGTTTATGCAAAAGGCTTTATTGAGGGCTGCGGTGGCGCGCTGACAGATCTGGAGATTGAGACACTTCCGCTGGGTGCGATACTTATGACATTCGAAAACGGAATCCGTTTCCTTACCGACTATCTGGAGGGGGATCATTACTTTAAGATCCATCGTGAAGGACATAATCTGGATCGCTGCAGAACACAGCTGACACTGGTAAAAGATATGCAGGAAAAACTTCCGCAGATGAACGAGATCATAAAGAAATACAAATAATACATTAAAGAGCAATAAAAAAGCTTCGAAACTTTCCGGGTTTCGAAGCTTTTTTGATGTCATAAGATTTAGCCTTTGACACCGCCTGAGGTAAGTCCGCCGACCAGATGTTTTTCGATCAGGACAAACAGGATGATGACCGGTACTGTTGCGAACAAAGAAGATGCAAACAGATACTGCCATTCAACCATGTTGTAACCGTTGAAGATGGTAATGCCGACCGTCAGCGGTTTGAAAACATCTGTTGAGATCAGTGTCAGGGCAACGGTATATTCATTCCATGCATTGATGAATACGAAGATCAGAGCAGTTACGATTCCCGGTGCAGCTACAGGCAGAAGAATGCGGATCAGTGCAGATACTTTGCCGCAGCCGTCAACAGTTGCTGCCTGTTCCATTTCCGGAGAAATGGAGATGAAAGTACCGCGCAGAAGCCAGATCGCAAAGGCCTGGTTAAATGCTGCGTTGATAAATACAAGACCTACAAGGCTGTCTGTCATTCCGAAGGTAGACATGATCTTATAAATGCCGACCAGAAGGACAACCGGTGCAAACATCTGGGAGATGATAACGATTCCCAGAAAGATTTTTTTGCCTTTGAATTTCATTCGTGCAAGTGCATAAGCAGCAGGAATGCCGCATACGATCGCGATCAGGGTAGAACCGCCGGCAACGATCAGGGAGTTAATGAAATATCTGGAAAGCGGTGCCAGTGTCCAGATATCTTTGAAGTTCTGCCAGAGCCAGTGGATCGGAAGTAAGGTTCCGTCGGTAGAATAGATTTCTGCACGGCTTTTGGCTGCAGTTGTAAACATAACAAAATATGGATACAGGGTTACAAGTACGACCAGAATCACAAAAAGGTAAAGAAGAACACGAAGAATGACATGTTTTGTGTCGCGTTTATGATTATTCATTATTCTTCCTCCTTTCTGAGTGAAACGACCATATAAATGGATGCGCACAGACACAGGATCAGGAAACCGATCACGGATACTGCTGCTGCCTCACCGGATTTTCCTTTATAAAAGGCAAGTTTATAAAGGTATGTAACAAGAGTATCCGTACGGCTTGCCGGGTCACCCTTGGTTATTGTCCAGATAATAGGGAATGAGTTGAATACATAAATGATATTCAGCACAGTACTTACAGTCAGGGAGGATTTTACCAGCGGAAGAGTGATCTTGAAAAGTTTCTGCCAGTAGTTTGCTCCGTCGACAGTGGCTGCTTCGTAGTAGGAATTATCAATGCTCTGCAGTCCGGAAAGTACGCAGAAAGTTACAAACGGTACGGTAACAAAGATACCTACAAAAATTTCCCATGCAAAATATGCCTGAGGAGTCGGAGTCCAGTTAACAGGACTGGAGATCAGACCGATCTTCATTAAAAGGGTGTTTAAGGCACCATAGTCTTTGTCAATGATGAATTTCCAGACACCTGCCTGAATGATCAGGGAAGTTGCCCATGGAAATACAACAATTGCACGAACCGCTTTACGGAAGCGGAATTTGTTGTTCAGTACAAGGGCGAGGATGAAGCCGAAGACAGTGGAGATTACAACAACGGCAACAGTCCATACGATTGTATTGTGCAATACAAGTTTGAAGGTAGAACCTCTGAGAACTTTGGTAAAGTTATCAAGTCCGCAGAAGCCCTTGATAAGGCCGGCCTTACTTACCTCACTCATAGAAGTACGGAAAACTTCGAAGATCGGAAATAGGATAAAGACCGTCATAAGCAGGATGCTGGGGAGCAGCCAGAGATAAGGCTCTACAGCAGCAAAAGGTTTCTTTTTTTTCATTTTTTACACCACCAGACTAATTTAGTTCAGACACAAGCGGGAGCCGGTCACTAAAGTTCCGGCTCCCGGTTAAGTTGCATTCAGTTAAAAATATGCGATCAGCCTGCGATATCAGCCTGAAGATCGTCAAGGAGTGTCTGCACATCATCACCGAGAAGTGCGTTCTGCTCTACTTCGATAACACCCTGTTTTACGTCTGCCCATTCTGTCTTTGTTGCCGGATAGAAGTTGCAGCTCTGAAGGATGTCGATCCAGGATGCAAATGTGTCATCGTCTTTTGCAAGAAGATCAGCAGCTGTCTGTGTGGTAGGAAGGAATCCTTCGTATACCATGTAATCTGCATAACGTTCGTCATCATAGAAGAAGTCGAAGAATTTGGTGATGGCAGCTGTACGGGCATCCTGATCCTCAGCAGAATCATCTTTGAATACTTCGAGACGGTCACAAACACCCATAGCTACGGATTCGCAGCCTTCGTTAGCCGGGATAGTAGTTACATCGTAGTTGATGTCATATCCGCCGTCGGAAAGGTAAGTAGGAATATTGTTTGGTCCGATCATCATGGCAACTTTACCTGCACCGAACATATCCTGAAGGTCATAACGTGTTTCGTTAGCAGGATCAGAGTTGGTGTAGCCATCGTTTACAAGACCGACTGCAAAATTCAGAGCTTCTACGTTCTTCTCACTGTTCAGAGCCCAGTCACCGTTTTCATCAACGAATCCGCCGCCATTGTTCCATGTGTAGTAGGAGAATGCAGCCTGACCTTCGTCAGTAGTCATGTCGATACCCCATGGATAAACGTCATCGCCGAATTTATCTTTGATCTTCTGTGCAGTTTCCTGAACTTCTGCCCATGTAGTCGGAACAGATGCACCAGCTTCGTCAAGGATATCCTTATTATAGAAGAGAGCACGGCAGGATGCAAGGATCGGTAATGCATATACAGTATCATCAATTGTGCTTGCGTCCCAGAATGCCGGGAAGAATTTGGACTGGAGATCTTCGGATGCGTATTCGGTAGCCGGCATCAGAAGGTCGTCAGCAACATAGTCTGCAAGAACGTCGATGTTCAGGATGTCAGGTGCATTGTTATTTGCAACAAGTGTATTTACTTTTGTATAAAGATCATTCCATGAAACAATTTCTATATTCAGATCAACATCAGGATTTTCTGCTTCAAAATCTTTTTCAAACTGAGACCACCATGCCTGTGTCTGGGTACCATACTGGCTGATGATGACATCAAGAGTAGTTTTGCTGTCTGCTGCAAGAACAGGCTGAGCCATAGATGCTGTCATTGCCAGTACCATTGCTAATGCGAGTTTACGTTTCATAGATAAATCCTCCCTTATGTTTGTGATAACTGACGGAGCTGTCAGTTGTCTGTCGTGTCCGCAATTGCGCGGATGTAATGAATCAATTATATCGTTTACACAGAATGGTGTCAACAAAAATGAATAAAAAATGGATGAAATAATAAAAAAAATGATGTATTTTGCCTAAAAATATGGTATGACAGGATGCTCAGACATGAAAAATCGGAATTATAAGCTGCAAAATAAAAGGAGATCACCGAAATGCTTAATAGTAAAATCTGATGGAGTTTTAGTAAAATATGAGGGAGAAACGGGGAAAATATTGTGAAAAAAAAGGATTAGTGCTACAATGACTGCGAAAACAGAAACAGAGTAAACGTCAGGAGGAGAAAATCATGGCAATTTTAGTAACAGGCGGAGCAGGTTTCATCGGAAGTCATACAGTAGTGGAGCTGCAGAGCGCAGGATATGAAGTCGTAGTGCTGGATAATCTCAGTAACTCCAGCGAAAAGAGTCTTGAGAGGGTACAGCAGATCACTGGGAAACCGGTGAAATTTTATAAAACAGATATTCTTGACAGAGAAGGCCTGAATGAAGTCTTCGAAAAAGAGCAGATTGATTCCTGTATTCATTTTGCAGGATTGAAAGCAGTCGGTGAATCTGTAGCAAAACCATGGGAATATTATGAAAACAATATTGCAGGTACACTTACACTTGTAGATGTGATGAGAAAACATGATGTCAAAAATATTATTTTCTCCTCTTCAGCAACTGTATATGGAGATCCGGCGATTATTCCGATTACAGAAGAGTGCCCGAAAGGACAGTGCACCAACCCTTATGGATGGACAAAATCTATGCTGGAGCAGATTCTTACCGATATCCAGAAAGCAGATCCGGAATGGAATGTGGTACTTCTTCGTTACTTCAACCCGATCGGTGCTCATAAGAGTGGCCTGATCGGTGAAAATCCGAACGGTATCCCGAACAACCTGATGCCATACATTACACAGGTAGCAGTTGGCAAACTGAAAGAACTTGGCGTATTCGGAAATGACTATGACACACCGGACGGAACAGGTGTCAGAGATTATATCCATGTCGTAGACCTTGCAAAAGGCCATGTAAAAGCGGTTAAGAAACTGGAAGACAATTCAGGCTTAAGTATTTACAATCTCGGTACAGGTAAAGGGTACAGCGTATTGGATATCGTTAAGAACTTTGAAGCAGCTACAGGCATAAAGATTCCTTATTCTATCAAACCACGCCGTGCAGGTGATGTAGCTACATGCTACTCTGATGCAACAAAAGCCAAAAAAGAACTTGGCTGGGAAGCAGAATATGACATCAAAGACATGTGCGCAGATTCCTGGAACTTCCAGCAGAAGAACCCGAACGGTTACGAAGACTAACGTACCGACAGCTGTATCAGCAATAATTATATAAGAATATATGCAAAATCCCGATGGATGTATGTCCATCGGGATTTTGCATAGTGCGCCCGGCGGCGCATGTTTCGGATTACTGATAACAAGATTTGATGTTTAGTGGTATTTCTTTTCTTTTTCAAATTTGGGCTCGCAGGTCAGCTCGATGCCGAGTTTGCGGAACTCCCAGATGTCTACGGAAGAGAGCATGACAGAAGTATGCGCCTGACAGCCTTTCAGTGAACGGAGTTGTTCTAAGGCCTGTCTTGCTTCCGGATTGCTGGCTGCGCTGACAGAGAGTGCAATCAGAGTTTCATCTGTATGCAGACGAGGGTTTTTGCTTCCGAGGTATTTGGTCTTTAACTCCTGAATCGGGCGGATCGCTTCAGGGGAGATCACATGATGTTCGTGATCGATTCCTGCAAGCTCTTTCAGTGCGTTCAGAAGAAGTGCGGAAGATGCACCGAGCAGATCTGATGTTTTACCATAAATGATACGTCCGTCCGGAAGTTCAAGAGCAGCAGCAGGAGCTTCTGTTTCCTGTTCTTTCTGAAGGCTTGCCGGTACGACTTTGCGGTCTTCAAGAGAAGCGTGTGCCTGTTTCAGAAGAAGCTCGATCTTGCGGACTTCATCTTCTTTGCCTGTGCCGGTAAGAAGAGCAGCGCAGCTCTTGTAATAACGGCGGATGATCTCCTGGCGGGATGCCTCACAGCATGCTTCGTCATCAACAATGCAGTTTCCTGCCATATTGACACCCATATCTGTAGGAGATTTGTACGGGCATTCGCCCATGATCTTTTCGAACATTGCCTGAAGAACAGGGAAGATTTCTACATCACGGTTGTAGTTTACTGTTGTTTCACCATAAGCTTCCAGATGGAACGGGTCGATCATATTGACGTCATTTAAGTCTGCGGTAGCGGCTTCATATGCCAGATTGACCGGATGCTTCAGCGGGATATTCCAGATAGGGAAAGTTTCGAATTTGGCATAGCCGGCAGCAACACCACGTTTGTATTCATGATAGAGCTGTGAGAGGCAGGTCGCCATTTTTCCGCTTCCCGGTCCCGGAGCGGTGATGATAACGAGTGGTCTTGTTGTTTCGATGTATTCGTTTTTGCCGTATCCTTCATCACTTACGATAAGCGGGATATTGCTTGGATATCCGGGAATACTGTAGTGGAAGTATACTTTTTTACCGAGTTTTTCGAGACGCTTTTTGAAAAGGTCAGCACTTTCCTGACCTGCGTATCTTGTGATACACACGCTTCCTACATAAAGACCGCGTCCGGTAAACTCATCAATAAGACGGAGAACATCTTCGTCATAAGTGATGCCCAGGTCACCGCGCATTTTGTTTTTGTCGATGTCTGCAGCACTGATAACAATGACGATTTCAGCCTGATCACTGAGCTGCATAAGCATACGGAGCTTGCTGTCCGGTTCAAATCCCGGAAGAACACGGGAAGCGTGGTAATCGTCAAAAAGCTTTCCGCCGAATTCAAGATACAATTTGTTGTCAAATTTGCTGATGCGGTCGCGAATATGCTCAGACTGCATCTTCAGATACTTTTGGTTGTCAAATCCTGTTTTCATTTATCGTTTTCCTTTCCCATCACATTTAGCCGGAATATAATTTTCCGGCCATCACGTTGATAGTATACTACAGTTGCGGTTTACAGGCAAGTAACATGCTACAAACATTCACAGTTTTCCAGTTGATTTATACAGGAAATCTCTTTATAATATAGAGGATAATAAGAGGAGGACAAGAATGAACAATCACATGGATAACCGGCCGGATGGAAACCGTCCGAATCGAAACAATCCCGGAAATCAGGGACCGAATAAAAACCGCCAGTCAATCCTGGCTTTTTTGATTTGTCTGTTGATTTCGCTGGTATGCTTAAGTTTTGTGACAGATATGATGAGCGATTCGTCCAGTGAAATCACGTATGATAAATTTATTGAGATGGTAGATAAGGATCAGGTAAAGGAGGTTACGCTTCAGTCAGGAGTACTGACCGTCGTACCGAAGATCCAGAAATCATATTATCAGAATGCAAGCTATAAAGTAAATCAGATGGAGGATGTCGATGCTCTGACGAAACGTCTGGAAGGGACAGGAATCGTTTTTCATTATGAACAGCCGGACGCGATGGGTGAGTTTGTTTCGACAATGATCAGTGTGCTGCTTCCGACAGTAGTCTTGTTCTTTATGCTGATGTTCCTCATGCGGCGCATGAACAAAGGCGGCAGCGGAATCATGGGTGTCGGCAAGAGCCGTGCAAAAGCATACATTCAGACAGAGACCGGAGTGACATTTAAGAATGTTGCCGGGCAGGAAGAAGCAAAGGAATCGCTGCAGGAAGTTGTGGATTTCCTGCATAATCCGGGTAAATATACGGCAATCGGTGCGAAGCTTCCGAAGGGTGCCCTTCTTGTAGGTCCACCTGGAACAGGTAAGACCCTTCTTGCAAAAGCAGTGGCAGGTGAGGCGAACGTACCGTTCTTTTCCCTGTCAGGTTCTGAATTTGTAGAAATGTTTGTCGGTGTTGGTGCTTCACGAGTGAGAGATCTCTTTGAGGAAGCAAAGAAAAATGCACCGTGTATCGTGTTTATTGATGAGATCGATGCCATCGGTAAGAGCCGTGATTCCAGATATGGCGGCGGCAATGATGAGCGTGAACAGACACTGAACCAGCTTCTTGCAGAGATGGATGGATTTGACA
>ERZ772812.2671-NODE-2671-length-11006-cov-3.753447_pt1 | contig 11006 bp, 6 predicted proteins | sample MGYA00511343_ERZ772812 | MGnify/ENA primary metagenome ERZ772812 (study PRJEB29015, sample SAMEA2737706) | human gut metagenome | biome: human gut; feature: human-associated habitat; material: faeces | place: China | collected 2012 ...
CATGCCCAATCGCTTCTCACTCATATCTCATCCCTCCTTACGCCTTCTCGATCTTGTACACGCCGCCCGAACGTCCGGGAGATCCGGCTTCGGGGTCAACGAGCGGGAAGAGGGCGTCCACGGACGGATCGAGCATCGTTTGCAGGTGGATGCCTGCGCCGATCGCCGGATCTCCCGGACGAGCCTGCTCCCCTTCGATGTTGATGTCTTGCGCGCCGTAGGCAAGATGGCCGTAGCCGTAAGCGACGGCGAACGTCCCCTTCGCGACGCCGGCACGGACCATTGCCTCGCCTTCCATGACGTCACCGGTAGGATTGACGATTCGGATCGTATCGCCGTCCTTGACCCCGAACGTCACCGCATCCTCTTCGTTGATCTCGAGATAGTTGTGCGAGCAGAGATCGCGCATGATCGGGCTGTTCGCCAGCATCGAGATCGTGCGGAAGCGCGGCTTGTAGTTCACCGAACGCAGCGGCCATTCGGTTTCGGGGTACTTCTCGCTGAGAAGCGTTTGATCGATGAGGGTCTCGGGTTCGTGGCGGAGGGTGCCGTTGTAGTTCCGGCCCGTGTAGTCGTTGGTGTTCAGCGCCTTCGCCTCGCTGTAGAAATACGCACAGCTTTCCTTCGCGTAGGCGGAGCGCCCGCCGTCTCCCATGCTTTCCTCGACCGGCCAGAACCGTCCGCCGCGGGAGAGCACATTGAGGACCTTGGGCCACTCTTCGGCGCTGACCGCCGCTTTCCACGACTCGGGCAGCTGATCGAGTGCCTGCAGATGGATCTCGTCCTGATCGATGTCCGCCACTGGCTCGACATCGTAGGCGAGGTTCGCGATGCCCTTCAAGAAGTAATCGCAGGCGTCATGGAGGGGATACAGTGTTCCGTCAGTGCCGCTGATCGCGTCTTCGCCGAATCCGGGAAGGTTGCAAACTTCAGCGATATCGATGAGGAACGCCTCGTAACTCGCGTGCCGTCCGCCGGAGATCTCGATGGTCTCGGGGTTCTTCGCGGGCCAGCGCACGGTGTTGCCCTTGCCCTTCCAATGCCCCTCTTGCGTGACGATGCCGAAGCTCTCGAAGGGGATGGTGTCGGGCACGATGTAGTCGGCGACCTGCGCATGCTCGCCGATGAACGCGTCGCAAGCGATGTGCAGCGGGACGACCGAAGGATCGCGGAGCTTTTCGAGGATGGGCTCGCGCAGGGCGCCAGAAGTCGCCTGCAGCGTGTCCACCATCCAAGAAAGCACGATCTTCGCCTGATACGGATACTGGTTGACGATCGATACGAGCGCTTGGTTGTCGGAGCCGCTCGAGATATTGATCCAGGGAAGCTTGGGCTTCGGGTCGGTCTCGCCTGCGGCAACGCGATTCTTGTACTCGTCGGTCGCCGAGAACTTCCTGTTCGTTCGGGAGATGTAAGTGGCGTTTTTCGTCGAGACGTTCGGCGTGCCTTTCACTGTCGAAAGAAGGTAGCGTGCGCCGTCCGTGGTGGTCTTCGCGCCGATTCGACGAGCCATCATGCCGCCGACCATTTGGTCGGAGCCGATCATAGCGTTGAGGATCCTCTGCGCGTGAACGCTGGTGAGGCCGTTCGCCAATGCCGTGCCGCCGAATCCGGTCGTCGCAGCGGCTTTCACGCCATGGGAGGTGAACTCGCGGGCGACGTTCTCGATGGTTTCGACGGGAATGCCGGTTATCTGGGAGTATTCATCCATCGTGTGCTCGTAGGCGCTGTCCTTGAGGAAAAGGAAAGCGGTGCGAACGGCGACGCCGTTCACTTCGCCTTCGTATTCGAGCACACCCTGCGTGCAGGCAGTGTGAACGGCGGGTTGATTGGTGCTCGCGTCGAGGACGACGAATTGGTCGACCGCCTTGCCGTCCTTGTCCTTTTTCTCGGGAACGTTCATGCCCGCGTCTGCGGGACGCATGATCTTGCGGTAGTTGGGATGGCTCTCGTCGACGATGACGAGATGCGTCGCGTTGGTGCAGGAGGCGAACCCTCCGTCCCAAGCCGCTTGATAGCTGGGGTAGGAGAGGAATTCCGCGTTGTGCGCATTGTTGTCCAGGATCCATTGGACTATGCCAAGGGCGAATGCGGCGTTCGTCGCCGGTTTGATGGGGTGCCAGGCGATGCGGCTTTCGGTTGCGGTGACGCATCCGTTGCCCATGACCGGGTCGAACACGTCCATTGTCGCGTTGCCTCGTGCGACGTTGTCCAAGCAACGCTTGGCGATGGATTGGAAGCTTTTTCCGTTGGATCCGGGGTAGGTGCCCATCCAGAGGATGTATTCGGCATCTTCGACGTCAGGCTGGGTGCTTGCGCCGGTTTTCTCTGTGTACGAACTCGCACATGCCGAGCCGCCTCAAGTGGAGCCGTGGCCGAACTGGTTGATGGTGCCGAAGCTCTTGGTGAAGCGTGAGTTGACTCCTCCGCGACCGTCGCCTCGTCCTCCCAGGAAGACAAGCTGATTGGAAATCGGCCCCAGACCCGGCTGGTCGGGATCCATCGGGGTGTTCGGATCATGGAGGTCGATGAAGCCGGCGATGTCCTGATCCTCGCCGATTTCAGCGAACAGCTTGCCGCCTTCGGTCACTTCCTGGATCAGCTGATCCCAGCTGATGGGCTTCCACTTGCCCTCGCCGCGCTTGCCCGCGCGCTTGAGCGGCGTGGTGATGCGGTCGGGCTGAGTGTAGCCGTCTTGGGTGCCTTGCCCGCGGCCGCACGAAGTACCGCGCAGCAGGTTGCCCTTGCCATTCGCGTAGCTCATAGAAAGGTACGCATCGGTCAGGGGAGCCTCAAACGGCAGGTAAGGGTAGGCGCAGCTGGGATGATACGGGTTGCCTCCCACTGACAGGAGACGGCCCGTGTCGCGGCTGAGCTTCACGCGGTTTCCGCAGGATGAATAGCATCCCAAGCAGGCTGAGTAGCGGATTATCACCTCCTCGTTCACCTGCAGATCTCCGGTCTTGGGATCGACTGCCGCCTCGACGGGCAGTCCTTGCCCGGCCGTCCGCTCGGGAAGCTGCACGTCATCCGCCAAAGCGGTGCGCTGCTGTCCCGATAGCCCGACGCCCATGACGGAAAGCGCTCCTGCGCATCCCACCGCGGCAAGGAGCTCCCTGCGGCTTACATTGGTCGATCTCATATCCCCTCCTCTCGACGTCATCGTCACGATCCCTTTGCTCGTGACGTGCTGCGGGGGTCGTCCGCAGCGATCCAGCTCTGTCTTTTCGGGCAAGCTTTCCATGTGCCTGCCTGAGCGCACGCTGGCTGATTCCAATGTATGGGGAAACGGTTTCGAGCGCATCGTAAGCAGATGGGTAGATGGGGTGCGAGGTGGCAAAACGCCTGATGGAGCCTAGTCATCAGTTGGGTATTCGCGATTAGGCGTCTCGAAGCATAGCTAACGCCTAGGGGCTTGAGGTACTATGTAAGGACAGGGTCGAAGGAGCGAAGGGTACGCGATTTCCGCGGTGCAGAAGAGCTGCACAAAGGGGGTATGCTCCGTCATGGGAACGAAAATGCTGAAACGGGCCCTTGCGGCGTATAGTAAGTGCGCAATAGGGTTTTCGTTCTTTCTCGCATGGGTTTACTGCTCGTTTTTCTCGTGCGGCCTGGTTCCCAATCTCATCATTCGTCAAAGCATCGAGAGGGCTTTTCCTTTTTTGGGCGTTACCGAAGTCTTGGTGGGCGTGACAGCACTGCTTGTGGCTTCTCGGTTGGATATCGTCTCGCGTAAGAGTGCTGTCATGGTCGGATGCGTCTGCGCCTCTGCGGGGTCCTTGTTCATCTGGCTGAGCTATTTCTTTGCGGGAGAGCTGTTCCCGGTGCTCCTGGCGATCGGGGGTTCTTTGAGCGGCGTGGGCGTCGCCCTGCTCGTTCTTTTGTGGGGCAAGGTCCTTTCTGGTTACGACGAACACCAGATAGAGCTCTCGGTGGTAGTGTCGTTTGTGATCGCGGTGGTGCTGTATCTGGTTCTCCTGTTTGCCAAAGAGGGCCCCTTCGTTTACGTGTTTCTGCTGGTGGATATGGCGTTTCCGGTCATTTCTGTGACGTTTGCTTTAAGAGGGGAATCCTTTACGACGCGAAGGGCTCCGCTTCCGCTTCCTTCGCAGAGCGAGAAAAAGGCGCTGCTTCGCCAATTCGCAACGATGTTCCTGCTCTTCGGCATGCTGTGGTTCCAGTTCATCTATTTCCGGGTGATTTCGGCGCCTCCGGGAGGGGATCGGTTCGTGCACTATCTGATCCCGTTCCTCTGCGCATTCTTGCTCACGGTGGTGGCGTTGAGACGGTGCATCATCCAGAGTCGCTACGTCAATTTCACCCTGGTGTTTCGCTGGTCAATGCCACTCATTGTGATCAGCTATGGGATCTTGTTCGTCGATTACCATAATCCCGTTTTGAAGGTTGCGGCTTATACGGCGAACTTCGCCGCCATGCTCGGCGCGCAGCTGGCATGTTGGATATCAATCACGAAGCGCGCACGCCGCAACAGGCTTCCCATTCAGGTGATCATGGGCGGCATGGTTATCGCCGAGGGCATCGGCATCGTTTCGGGTGTGCTCTGCGGGCTCTATGTGTTCGATGGGGGCTTCGCTGATAAGGTCGTAGGCCCGTCGTTGCTAATGGTGGGGGTGCTGCTGGGCACCGTGATGGTGATCGGATTCAATCCGACATGGCTTTTCTCCGGGACCGTTTCCTCTCGTTTGAGCAGGGGTGGACACAAGGCGGTTGAAGCCGGGTCGGTTGTCGAAGACCGAGGGGGTGCCGATCGTCCTGATGCCGATTTCCCTCACGATGGGGATTCTGGACGCGCGGAGGAGGTGGAGCTGCGCGATCTCCTCAAAGAAGAGGCGCGTAACTTGCAGAAATCGTTCGGTCTGACCGCGCGCGAGACCGAGATCGCGGCTTTGCTGCTCGAGGGACGGAATCGTCCGTATATCCGCGACGAGCTGATCATCGCTTTGAATACCGTTCACGCGCACGTTCGCAGCATCTATGCGAAATGCGGTGTCCATTCCCAGCAAGAGTTGATGCGTCTTGTAAGGGGCGAATCGATGGATCAGGGGTCGGCAAATGGGGCGGCTCAAAGATCCGCGAAGGTCGACTTGTCGGAATAACCGACATCCGGCGACGGCTGCTGGGACGATGCTATATCACCTCTCGCCACTCACCCCTTGACAGCGTCGCCGCAGGTCGGCATTCGAAGCGTCCGCCGCGTTGACGCTGCTTCACGAAAAACGAGCAAAACCACCATATATTGTGGCGCTGTTAAAAAAGCGATTCAATATATGGTATTGACTCCACCGTCGTCCTCAATGCGTGGTAGGATGGGGGCCACCGTCTTCCGCGACGGCGCTCCGCGCCGCGTACGCAGACGGCCCTCCACGCAAAGCGGACGAAAGGACTCACCATGTACCAAGTCCAGAAACGCGACGGAAAAATCGCCGAATTCGACGTCACCAAGATCACCGCTGCCATCGCCAAGGCGTTCGATGCGCTGGGCAAGCAGTACCACCCCTCCACCATCGATCTGCTCGGGCTCAACGTCACCGCCCATTTCGAGCCGAAGGTCAGCGACGGCATCATCTCCGTCGAGGCCATCCAGGACAGCGTCGAGGAGGTGCTGTCCACCGCTGGATACGCCGACGTTGCCAAGGCCTACATCCTTTACCGCAAGCAGCGCGAGAACGTCCGCAACGCCAAAGCGACGCTGCTCGACTACAAGGCGCTCGTCGACAGCTACCTCAAGGTCGAGGACTGGCGCGTCAAGGAGAACTCCACCGTCACGTACTCCGTCGGCGGCCTGATCCTGTCCAACTCGGGCGCCATCACCGCAAACTACTGGCTGTCGGAGGTCTATGACAAGGAGATCGCCGACGCCCATCGCAACGCCGACATCCACCTGCACGACCTGTCGATGCTCACCGGCTATTGCGCCGGCTGGTCGCTCAAGCAGCTCATCCAGGAGGGTCTGGGTGGCGTGCCGGGCAAGATCACGTCCAAGCCCGCCAAGCATCTGGCGAGCCTGTGCAACCAGATGGTCAACTTCCTCGGCATCATGCAGAACGAATGGGCGGGCGCCCAGGCGTTCAGCAGCTTCGACACCTACCTGGCTCCGTTCGTCCGCGCCGACAGCCTGTCCTACGAGGAGACCAAGCACTGCATCGAGAGCTTCATCTTCGGCGTCAACACGCCGTCGCGCTGGGGCACCCAGGCGCCGTTCAGCAACATCACGCTCGACTGGACGTGCCCGGCCGACCTGCGCGATCAGCCCGCCATCGTCGGCGGTGTGGAGCAGGACTTCACCTACGGCGACTGCCAAGCCGAGATGGACATGGTCAACAAGGCGTTCATCGAGATCATGATCGAGGGCGACGCCGAGGGCCGCGGGTTCCAGTACCCCATCCCCACCTATTCCATCACGAGCGACTTCGACTGGTCGGAGACCGAGAACAACCGCCTGTTGTTCGAGATGACCAGCAAATACGGCACGCCGTACTTCAGCAACTACATCAACTCCGACATGGAGCCCTCCGACGTGCGCTCGATGTGCTGCCGCCTGCGCCTCGACCTGCGCGAGCTGCGCAAGAAGTCGGGCGGCTTCTTCGGCAGTGGCGAGTCCACCGGCTCGGTCGGCGTCGTCACGATCAACATGCCGCGCATCGCCTACCAGGCGGCCGACGAAGCCGACTTCTACGTGCGCCTGGACCACCTGATGGATCTCGCCGCGCGCTCGCTCAAGACCAAACGCACCGTCATCACCAAGCTGCTCGACGCGGGGCTCTATCCCTACACCAAGCGCTACCTGGGCACGTTCGACAACCACTTCAGCACCATCGGCCTGGTCGGCATGAACGAGGCGTGCCTGAACGCCGGCTGGCTGCGCTGCGATCTCACCGACGAGCGCGCGCAGGAGTTCACCAAGGCGGTGCTCAACCATATGCGCGATCGTCTGAGCGATTACCAGGAGAAATACGGCGACCTCTACAACCTGGAGGCCACGCCCGCCGAGAGCACCACGTACCGCTTCGCCAAGCATGACAAGGAGCAGTTCCCCGGCATCATCGCGGCCAACGAGAACGGCACGCCGTACTACACCAACAGCTCGCATCTGCCGGTGGGCTACACCGAGGACATCTTCAGCGCGCTCGACATCCAGGATGGGCTGCAGACGTTGTACACGTCCGGCACCGTGTTCCACGCGTTCCTCGGCGAGAAGCTTCCCGACTGGAAGGCGGCGGCGACGCTCGTGCGCAAGATCGCCGAGAACTACGAGCTGCCGTACTACACGCTGTCGCCGACGTATTCGGTGTGCAAGAACCACGGCTACATCGCGGGCGAGGTCTACGAGTGCCCGCAGTGCCACGAGGAGACCGAGGTGTACTCGCGCATCACGGGCTACTACCGCCCGGTGAAGAACTGGAACGACGGCAAAAGCCAGGAGTTCAAGGACCGCCGCCTTTACGACGTCGCGACGTCCAAGCTGACGCATGTCGGTCCACTGGCGCATCAGCCCAAGGTGGTGGACGTGTCCGCCGGCGCGGCGGTGGCAACGCCGACGAGCAGCACGCTTCCCGCCGGCCGCTACCTGGTGGCGACGCGCACCTGCCCCAACTGCAAGTTCGCCTGCGCCCAGATGGACGAGGCCGGCATCCCGTACGAGGAGCTGCTCGCCGAGGAGAACGTCGAGCTGTGCCAGCGTTTCAGCATCATGCAGGCGCCCACGATGCTGGAGGTGGCACCCGACGGCACCGTCCAGATCATCGCCGGCGCCGCCCCCGTGCTCCAGCACGTGAACGACCTGCGCGCTGCCGCCGTGACGGCGTAGAGGAGCGTCGGCGTGACGGCGTAGGAGGGGGTTGTCGTGGCGGTGTAGGGTTGGGTCGGCGCGCACTATTCGCGCCGATTTGACGGCGCCAAGCTGCCTCGCGCGGCAAATTTGCTCGAATAGAGCGCGTCGGAAGCGCCTCCTGCGTTAATCCGGGAGCGATTGAAGGGACGTGATCTGCAAAAGCGCAGGTCACGTCCCTTCTCCTTTTGAGAGGTGCCGCGCTTTCGGAAAAGGCCGCACACTAAACGAGCGTTTTTGGCAGCGCGACGCGTTTCGGGTGCCAAAACCTCGCGAATAGAGTGCAGCCATCTACGGAAGGGGACTCTTGAGCCCGATGCCCCCCCCCCTCAATCTTGAGCCCGATGACTCCTCCAAACCCTCGCGAATAGAGTGCAATCTCGCGAAGAGTGCTCTAAAGCGACGGTAGTTCTACTTTTTTCGAAAATACTTCGGCAGAGAGCGGCCATCAGGAGTCCGAGCAGCCATACGTGCGATCGCATCGCAATTGCATTCGGAAAAATGCCAGGTCAGGCCAAGCCCTTCTTCAAAAGAAATCGCCCGACGACAAGAGAAAGCTCTTTATCGGACGATTTCCGAAAAAGTCAGGAGAACGTTCGATAAAGAGCGATTGCGCGAAGACGGGACGTCAGCTGGAGGATCGAAGTGAAAAAGTGGGGGGGGTACTAATAAACCGCCTCCCATTTCCTGGACAAAGAAACCAAAGTCCGGGAGATGGGAGGCTTCCTCATGCCGATCAACCTGCGATGCAAGCACGCCCGCCCGCTCGGAGAACGCGCTGCCGACCTGTTCGAGGCGGGATGGGGCATGCATCCGTCGCCCGGATGAGAAAAAGGGACAGTCACTTTTTCTCATTCCAGTGGGCTTAGGATTCCGCGATCTCCGTCAGCGTGTAGAGGGCGGGTTCTTCAGGACCGGCTTCTGCCTTGGCGCGGGCCTCGTCGGACGGTTCCTCGTCGTTGGCCATCGCGAGTTCGTAGTCGTAGCCGCTTTCGTTGACGGCGTTCCAGTAGTCGGTGATGCGCTGCTCGTAGTCGGGGACCAGGCCGATGGCGTACGTCTTGGTTTGCGCGCTGCCGTCGGTGAACGTCGCGGTAATGGAGAGCTTGCAGGTGGCGAGGACCTCGGAACCTGCAATGTCGAGCGCGGCGCTAGCGTTCATGCTGGCAGTGCGTCCGGCGGCAAAGTCTTCGGTGGAGAGGGCGACGTCCCAGTTGGAGAGCGTCTTGTCGGGCACGGGCACCTTCAGATAGATGCTGAGGATAGCGGGGACGTCGCTGACCTGCATTCCGTTTTCGAGTGCGACATCGTCGTAGTCGAGAGTGAGGGATTTGGAACGCTGAAGGTTGGCGTGCTCTAGAATGTCGGTTTTTCCTTCCCGAAAAGCATTGATCTCTTCCTGTGCGAGAGGACCGTCCGATATCGTTTCCAGGTACGCCCCCTCGCCCTCGATGGAATAGGTGGCCGTCTCGACGCTGTTGCCGGCGACGCTGGCGTTCATGCCGGCTTTCATGCCGGCGAATGCGCGCCTGTCGGCTTGCTCGCCGGTTTCCGGATCGATCCATGCGTTGTTGTAGTTGACGAGGCGGATGCCGCTTGCGTCCAGATCGATGGTTGTTCCGGCATCGGCGGGTCGGCTTGCTTCGTCTGCGTAGGCGGCCAGCGTGAAGAAGTTGCCCTCGGGCAGTGCATCGGAGGAGACAAGGCCGCTGCCCGTGTCTTCCCGCGCGGTATCGTGCTGCGCTGCAAACGGGCCGACGGCCAACGCGAGCGCTCCGATGCCCATTGCGAGCACCAGGCAGGCAGCGATGCCTATCCAGCGGCTTCGCGTGCGGCGCGGCGCGATCCGGCACGTAGGCTTTGCATGCTGAACAGGCGAAGCGGCACGCTCGGCGTGAGAAGACGCACTGTTTTGGACGGCGCCGTCCACGATGCGCGCCTGCCTTTCGGATGCCGGCAGAGACGAATTACGCGCAGCGCGGTTGCTCGCCGCTTGGGCGCTTACCGCCTCGGCGTTCGCTTCGGCTTCACGCGCCTTGGTCATCACGGCGCGCCTCACGCCTTGGGGCATGTCGATGCCGTCCATCAGCTCGGCATACTCATCCAGCGTTCCAGGCTGGCTCGGTTGGTTTCTCATCTGAGGCCACCTCCTTTGTGGCTCGATAGACTGTCTTCGATGGCGCGGCATGCATTCCGCCGACGCCTTCGCGTTTCGTGGAAGGGCGGCTTGCCGAAATGCGCGCTTGTCCTTGGCGGGCCGGCTCTCTCGCCGAATCTGCTTTCTCCGCGTTCGCCAAGGCATCGCGCAGTTTCTTGCGTGCTCGATGCAGGCGCGTACGGACGGTCGCGGCTTTGCAATGTGTGAGCTGGGCGATCTCTTCGGTCGAGTAACCTTCGACGTGGTGCAGGTGGACGGCGAGCCGCCATGCTTCCGGCAATTGCTGCATCGCCTTCCAAACAGGGCTTTTCGCCAGGGCGGCAAGGGCGCGCGCTTCGGGATCATCGGTGGGATCCCCGTCCGCGACAGCTTCGAGCGTCGCCCACTCCTCGTCGGTTCCGATCACCGCACGCCGGCGCCAAGCGGAGCGGCGAACCTCGAGGCAGCGGTTGATCGTCACGCGCAAAAGCCACGCCTTCAAGTGCCCGTCATCAACGAAATCCGTCTTGTCGCGCAGCAGCCGCAGGAACACGTCTTGGGACACGTCCTCCGCATCGTGGGGCGAGCGCGTCTGGTTGAGCGCGAGTCGATAGACCACGCCCCGTGCGCGTTCATCGCGCGCTCCATGAACTCCGGCGATCGCGGGGCTTGTGGAATGGGTTGGATCCGCCGTTCGGCGGACGGTGTGGGGCCGGCTTCTGATGCCGCGCGCGTTTCGGTCTCGGGTTGCAGCCTGCCACGCGGTGCGGGGTTTGTTTCGATGTGCTTCACGAGTCTCATCACCTCCTCGCATCCTAACATGCGGCACATGCTCGATTTGTTCCCTGAAGGCAGGATCTGTCCGGATCCGTTGCCCTACAATATGCTGCGACAAACGAAGGGGATGCAAGGAGACGGCGACATGGCGGGCGCAACGGAGACGGGCACGCTGTTTTCCGTGTACAGATTTCTGCACTATCAGGTGGGATATAATGCATATGCTTACGATTGCGTAGAAGT
>ERZ772812.2675-NODE-2675-length-11000-cov-9.062129_pt1 | contig 11000 bp, 9 predicted proteins | sample MGYA00511343_ERZ772812 | MGnify/ENA primary metagenome ERZ772812 (study PRJEB29015, sample SAMEA2737706) | human gut metagenome | biome: human gut; feature: human-associated habitat; material: faeces | place: China | collected 2012 ...
CGGCAAGACCATTCTGCTGGAGGGTCAGCTGGGCTCCCTGAAGGATCCCGATTTCGGCATCTATCCCATGACCACCTCCTCCCACACACTGGCCGCCTTCGGCTGCGTGGGCGCAGGCATCCCGCCCAAGGAGATGAAGCAGGTCTATGTGGTTACCAAGTCCTATTCCAGTGCAGTGGGCGCAGGCGAGTTCGTCAGCGAGCTCTTTGGCGATGAGGCGGAGGAGCTCCGTCATCGTGGCGGCGATGCAGGCGAATATGGCGCCACCACAGGCCGTCCCCGCCGTGTGGGCTGGTTTGACGCCGTGGCGACCCGCTATGGTGTCTCCGTTCAGGGCGCTACCGATGTAGTCCTCACCTGTCTGGACGTTATGGGCTATCTGGATGAGATCAAGGTCTGCACCGGCTATGAGATCGACGGCAAGGTGACCGAGGACTTCCCTGTGACCCACGAGCTCAAGCATGCAAAGCCCGTCTACACCACGCTCCCCGGCTGGAAGTGCGACATCCGTGGCACCACCCAGTGGGATAAGCTCCCCAAGGCTGCGCAGGACTATGTGCTGTTCATTGAGAAGCAGATCGGTGTGCCCATCTCTATGGTGTCCACCGGTCCCAAGCGTCATGAGATCATTATGCGCTGATTCACCGCAATAAACCCAAACCGGCTGCATCCAATGGATGCGGCCGGTTTTTGCGTTGTCCCAAAATACCGCACTGCAAAGAGCAGTGCGGTATTTTCGTATATGGAATCAGTCCTTCAGGGTCAGATCTCCATCCTTGACCCAGCCCAGCTTCCGCACGATCATGTTGATCAGGGGGCAGAGCACAGCGGGCAGCACAAAGGAAATGAGGATCAGCCCAACCCAGTCCATTGTGGTGATGGCGCTCTTGGCGCCGGAGGCAACGTCCGCCACCCAGCCGGTGTAGACGCCGATCTGACCCACCAGACCGCAGGTGCCCATGCCGGAGGAGACCGCCGCGCCGTTCATCTCAAAGTGGAACAGGCAGGTAGCCAGCGGGCCGGTGATGGCACTGGCCAGCGTGGGGGCGATCCAGATGCGGGGGTTCTTGATGATGTTGCCCATCTGCAGCATACTGGTGCCCAGACCCTGACTGACAAGGCCGCCTACACCGTTCTCCTTGTAGCTCATCACGGCAAAGCCCACCATCTGGGCGCAGCAGCCCGCCACGGCAGCGCCGCCTGCAAGGCCGGTCAGACCCAGTGCGGCGCAGATGGCAGCAGAGGAGATGGGCAGGGTCAGTGCCACACCCACGATGACCGACACCAGAATGCCCATGACCAGCGGAGCCTGCTCGGTAGCCCACATAATAAGGGTGCCCACCTGACTTGCGGCTGCGCCGATGGGGGCGGCGATGAGCATGGAAAGCCCGACGCCCGCAAAGATGGTCACCAGCGGGGTGACAAGAATATCCACCTTGGTCTCCTTGCTCACAGCCTTGCCCAGCTCTGCCGCCACAATGGCGATGATGAGCACGGCCAGCGGGCCGCCTGCACCGCCCAGTGCGTTGGCCGAGTAGCCCACGGTGATCAGGCTGAACAGCACCAGCGGCGGGCAATGCAGTGCCCAGCCGATGGCACAGGCCATGGCGGGGCCGCTCATGGCCGTTGCGTAGCCGCCCAGATCCACCAGCAGTGCAAGACCGGTCTGCTGACCCACCGTCTTGATGATGGTGCCGATGAGCAGACTGGCGAACAGCCCCTGTGCCATTGCGCCCAGTGCGTCAATGAGGTAACGCTGCGGAGAGATGACGATATCCTTCCGCGCCAAAAATTCTTTCAGCTTCGACATAAAACTTGCCTTTCTATCCAAAACAGATCGTTAAGGTTACGAACGTATGTTCTGTATCATACCATACACCTGTCAAGACAGCAAGAGGTTGCTGGAAAAATTGTGAAATTTCGGCTTTGTGCAATGTTCTGCCCTGCCGGAACGTATTCCATTTGGAACTTTTTCCGACACACTGCCCCGGTGGAGAATTTGTGTAGAAGCCCGCTGTGCCGTTGACGGCTCCCCGCGTGCGGGTGTATACTAGAGGAAGCGTAAAGTTATCATCCGCCGTCCTTTTTATCCTGAACCCATGGGCGGCGTGGAATAAAAGCGGACCCGCCCCGGGCAAGGGGCAAAGACCCGGGGCAGCGCTGCGCTGCACCACCGGGAGATTCGGAGGCAGAGACGACAGATGAAAAAACGATTTGACCGATCCGGCACAGCCCGCCGCAAGGCGGTGACAGCCATTGCAGCGCTGACCATGGCGCTGGTTCTGGCTGTGGGCGGCGCAGGGGCAGCGACCCTGCTGTCTGCACAGCCGGAAACTTTGACCGTGGGCGCGGTCGTGCCCCACATCACCGCCGAAGCACCGCAGCAGATTGCTCCGGCTGACCCTGCCCCGGCAGCGGAGAGCACGGCGACTGCCCCGGAGCAGGCAGCGGAAAGCACCGCGCAGCCGCAGCAGGCTGCCTCTGCCCCGGAACAGGCAGAAAAACCGGAAACCGCCGAAACCGCGCCGGCTGCACCGGAAGAAGCTGTTGAAACGCCGGAAGCACCGGCACAGCCCGCCGGGGACGCCGCACTGGAGGAGGAGAACTCCCCTGCCATGCTGCTGGAGGAGACCCCGGAGCTGGCCGCGCAGGACCCGCAGGCTCCCGCAGCGGACGGCACCGCACAGAATGATACCGCCGCCCAGCACACCCCGGAGGGCAGCGTACTGTTGACCCCGGAGCAGATCCAGCAGGCGCTGGATTCCGGCGCGCTGGAAGATGCCGAGGCGCAGTGCATCGACCTGACTGACGAAAACGGCTTTTTCCGGTGGCTGTTCAACTGGCTGTTCGGCAGCAAGGATAAGGAAGAGGAACCGGCTCCGGTCTACTCCGGCTGGCGCACCGAGAACGGCAAGACCTACTACTACGCGCAGGACACCAACAAAAAAGTCACCGGCCTGCGCTCCATTGACGGCAAGCTGTATTATTTCGATGCCAACGGCGTAAAGCAGGACAATGTGACCTTTGGCATCGACGTGTCCAAGTATCAGTCCGGGCTGGACTGGAACAAGATCAAAAAGTCCGGGGTGAGCTTCGTCATCATCCGCATCGGCTACCGGGGCTACGGCGCTGCGGGAAACCTGGTCAAGGACCCCATGTTCGAGGAGCACTTTACCAACGCCCGCAACGCGGGGCTGAAGGTGGGCGTGTATTTCTTTACGCAGGCCGTGAACGAGGCCGAGGCGCAGGAGGAGGCCGATGGCTGCAACTGGGCTTTGAATGGCCGGATGCTGGACTACCCCATCTTCTATGACACCGAGGCCTCCACCGCCCCGCACGGCACCGGCCGCGCCGACGGTCTGGGCGTCGAGGACCGCACCAAATGCGCCATCGCCTTCTGCGAGCGGGTGAAGGAACTGGGCTACAAGCCCGGCGTGTACGCTTCCACCACATGGTACCGCAAGCGGGTGGATTACAACACCCTGCGCAGCCGCTACACCATCTGGAACGCCCACTACGGCGTCTCTTCCAGCCCCATCGGCTGCGATATGTGGCAGGGCACCGAGAAGGCCCGCATCAACGGTTACAGCGGCGAGCTGGACGCCAATATCAGCTACATCGGGTAAAAGAGACTAAACACCCCGGTCAGCGGCGCAAGCCCTGACCGGTGTTGTTTTTATCATACTCCCCTGTTTTTGTGCATAAGCTGGTGGCAGAGTATGCAAGCGCAAATGGCGGGGAGGCATGGGGATATGTTTGTGGTCACACTGAGCAAGACGAACCTGAAAAAACTGGGAGCAGGGGCGGCATGCTGCGCGCTGGTGGTGTTCAGCGCCATGCTGGGGCGGTTCATCAGTACCCGGACGGTGGCGGTGGCTGCCCCGGTGAACCGTATCGAGAGTGCGCAGGACATCCAGACATGGTTTACCGGCTACGGGCTGGAGGTGGACGGCGCGTCCATCACGGCGGATAAGGTCAAGATCCCCCGCAGGTGGGACGACAGCTTTTCCGCCTTCAACGGCGTGGTGCAGCAGAGCGGCATGGATCTTGCCCGCTACAAGGGCAAGACGGTGGAAAAATGGTCGGCGCTGCTCCCGGCGGCAAGCAACGGCGAGACCAGCCGCTACGGGGTGCTGCTGGTGTATAAAAAGAAGGCCGTGGGCGCGTATCTGCTGGAAAAGCCCTCCGGCACGGTGCTGGGACTGCAGGACGCTCAGAACGAACTGGCAAAACAAACTTCCGGCGAGGATTACAGCGGCGACTGGGGCGAGCGGCACGACGAGCAGCTGACCGACAGCACCGCACAGCAGACCTCCGGCGAACCGGAGGCAGAACCCGAAGCCGCCCCGCAGGCAGCCCCCTACACCGAGCTGCCGCTGGACGCAGAAGGGTACCCCGTGGAATAGGGACGGCATTGCCGTAAAACGACCTTTTTTAAGCTCTTGTCCGGCAGTTGCACAAACTGCCTAGTTTTTACAAACGATTCGGCAAAAATTAGACAAAACACGGATTTTTGTAGCATCCGTATGTTCAAATATAACAAAAAATTCTTGTAAAAATCGGCAATATGAAACGATGCAAAAAAACCGGTACGGGTTTATAATAATAGTATACCAATCCCTGTTGGCAAAGCCATGTTCCGGGGCTGAATGTGCAGCCCGGGCAGAGGGATCAAGTAAGGAGAAAATGATTATGAAGGAATTTCAGTACACTGTTAAGGATGCCTGCGGCATCCATGCCCGTCCCGCCGGCCTGCTGGTCAAGACCGTGAAGGGCTTTGCAAGCACCGCCACCCTCGAGAAGGACGGCAAGAGCTGCGATATGCGCAAGCTGATGGCTCTGATGGGCATGGGCGTCAAGCAGGGCGAGACCGTGACCATCAAGGTCGAAGGTGATGATGAAGAAGCAGCCGCAGAGGCCATCCAGAAGTTCCTGAGCGAGAACGTCTGAGCCGCGGCTTGAAAGCCGAGCCCTCGCGGGAAAACTGCGGGGGCTTTTTTTAACAAAACGCCGGGCGCTGCACGCCCGGCTGTAAGTGGAAGGAGAACGTGCTATGCAGGTAGGCACCGGCAAAAGCGTACTCAATGGCATCGCCATTGGCAAGCTGAAGATCTACAAGAAAAAAGATACCGCGATTTCCACCGCCCCTGTGGCAGATACTGCCGCAGAACTGGAGCGTTTTGAAGCTGCCCGCCAGAAGGCCATTGAGCAGCAGACCGCCCTGTACGAAAAGGCACTGGCAGAAGCCGGCGAGGACATCGCCGAGGTGTTCAACATCCACGCCATGATGCTGGATGATGACGACTTTGTGGACGCCATCAAGGAGATCATCAACGGGCAGAAGATGTGCGCCGAGTACGCCGTCAAGACCGCCGGCAACAATCAGGCTGCGGTGTTCTCTGCCATGGACGACCCGTATCTGCAGGCCCGCAGCGCCGATGTGCTGGACATTGCGCAGGCCATGCTGGACATTTTGCAGGGGGTGGACAACGCTTCCCTGCAGGGCACCGAGCCCAGCATTCTGGTAGCCGAGGATCTGGCTCCCTCCGAGACCGTGCGCATGGATAAAAGCCTGCTGCTGGGCTTCATCACCCGCGAGGGCAGCTCCAACAGCCACACCGCCATTCTGGCACGCAGCATGAACATCCCCGCCCTGATCCAGTGCAAGGACATTCAGGACGACTGGGACGGCAAGATGGCTGTGGTGGACGGCTACAACGCCTGTGTGTATGTGGACCCCACCCCCGACCTGCTCAAGAGCCTGAAAAAGCGCCAGCAGGAAGATCAGAAAAAGCAGGCCCTGTTGCAGGAGCTGAAGGGCAAGCCCAACACCACGCTGGACGGCAAGACCATCAACGTGTTTGCCAACATCGGCGGCATGGGCGATGTTGGCGCTGTACAGCAGAACGACGCCGGCGGCGTGGGTCTGTTCCGCACCGAGTTCGTCTACCTGAACTGCAAGGACTTCCCCACCGAAGACTACCAGTTCGAGGCTTACAAGCAGGTGTTGGAAAGCCTTGCACCCCGCAAGGTGGTGGTGCGCACCTGTGATATCGGCGCAGATAAGACCGTGGATTACATGAAGCTGGATCACGAGGATAACCCCGCGTTGGGCTACCGTGCCATCCGCATCTGCCTGACCCGCAAGGACTTCTTCAAGACCCAGCTGCGCGCGCTGCTGCGTGCTTCCGCCTACGGCAACATGAGCATCATGTTCCCCATGATCACGAGCCTGCGGGAGCTGCAGGACGCCAAGGCTGTTCTGGAAGAGTGCCGTGCCGAGCTGACCGCCGAGGGCGTAAAGATGGGGCAGAACATTGAAGTAGGCACCATGATCGAGACCCCCGCCGCCGTGCTCATCGCGGACGAGCTGGCCGCCGAGTGCGACTTCTTCTCCATCGGCACCAACGACCTGACCCAGTACACCTGTGCACTGGATCGCCAGAACGCAAAGCTGGAGCCCTTCTTCAACCCCCATCACCCCGCCGTGCTGCGCGCCATCAAGATGACCATTGAAGCCGGTCACCGCCACGGCATCTGGGTGGGCATCTGCGGTGAGCTGGGTGCCGACACCGCCCTGACCGAGACCTTCCTGCGCATGGGCGTGGACGAGCTGTCCATGAACGCCAAGAGCATCCTGCCGGTGCGCAAGATCATCCGCAGCATCGATTTGAGCAAGCCTTCCGATAAGTAAGGAGCGCTTGACCCCAAAAACTCCGCCCCCGGCAGGGAACTTCCCCGCCGGGGGCTTTGCATACCCGAAAAATTTTACCGAAATACTTCAAAACCATAAAGTGCAGTGCTATACTGGTAGCATCGAAATACCTGCTGAGAGGGAATTTTATGACACAACTGCTCATCCGCCTGTTCGTCCGGCACCCGGACGATACCAAGAACGCCGCCGTCCGCACGGCCTACGGCAATCTGGCCAGCCTTGTGGGCATGGCCTGCAATCTCCTGCTCTGTCTGGGCAAGCTGGCGGCGGGGACGCTGTTCGGCTCCATCGCCATCATGGCCGACGCCCTGAACAACCTCTCGGACGCCTCGTCCAACGTGGTGAGCCTCGTGGGCTTCCGTCTGGCGGCCAAAGGCCCGGACGAAAAGCACCCCTACGGCCACGCCCGGTATGAGTATCTGGCGGGCCTCGTGGTCTGCGTCACCATCCTCGCCATCGGGCTTTCGCTGCTGAAAGAATCTGTGCTCAAAGTGCTGCATCCGACGGCAGTGGTGTTCAGCTGGCTCAGTGTGGGGGTGCTGGCGGCGTCCATCGGCGTCAAGCTCTGGATGAGCCGCTTCAACAAGACCATCGGCCAGCGCATCAACTCCGAGACTCTGATGGCTACCGCCGCCGACAGCCGGAACGACGTGCTGACCACCAGCGCCGTGCTCCTGTCCACCGTCCTCTCCCACCTGACGGGCTGGGACGTGCTGGACGGCCTCATGGGCGTGGCAGTGGCGGCGTTCATCCTCTGGTCGGGCTGGGGGCTTATGATGGACACCCTCAGCCCCCTGCTGGGTGAGAGCCCCTCGCCGGAGCTGGTGGAGCACATCGAGCACACCGTCATGAGCTACCCGGGGGTGCTGGGCGTCCACGATCTGATGGTCCACGACTACGGCCCGGGGCATCAGTTCGCCTCGCTCCACATCGAGTTCCCCGCCGAGGCCGACCCGCTGGAAGCCCACGACATCATCGACAACATCGAGCGGGATTTTCTGAAAAAAGACCACTTACAGGTCACCATCCACTACGACCCCATCGTGACGTCGGACGCCGCCGTAGGCATCCTGCGGAGCCGCTTGATGGAAAAAGCCCGCCAGATGGACCCTCGTCTGTCCATCCATGACCTGCGCATCGTGCCGGGGGACAGCCACACCAACGTGCTGTTCGACCTTGTGTTCCCGGCGGGCTACACCGGCGACAAGGACGCGCGGCTGGCCGAGATGTGCAATTTCGTCAAGGAGCAGGACCCGAGATACTGCTGTATGGTGAAGGTGGAGCAGAGCTATGCCTCCGCTCTGCCGGAAGAGGATCAATAAGAAAAAGAGGGAAAGTATTATGCTGAACGAGACTTACCGCGCCATGCTGGGCCACAAGAGCGTCATCCGCGAGACTTTCATGTACGGCAAGCAGCGCGCCGCCGAGATAGGCTATGAGAACGTGTTCGACTACTCGCTGGGCAACCCCAGCGTCCCCTGCCCGGACAAGTTCACCAAAGCCATGCAGACCCTGCTGGCCGAGGAAGAGCCTGTCGCCCTTCACGGCTACTGCCCCAGTCAGGGCGACCCGGGCTTCCGCACCGCCGTTGCGGCCCATCTGGCAAAGACCTTCGGCCTGCCTTATGAGCAGAAGGATATTTTCCCCACCACCGGTGCGGCGGGCGCTATCGCCCACGCCATCCGCGCTGTGACAAAGCCCGGCGACGAGGTGCTGACCTTCGCCCCCTACTTCCCCGAGTACGGCCCTTATGTGGAGGGGACCGGCGCTGTGCTCAAGGTCGTGCCGCCTCAGGCACCGGCTTTCCAGCCGAATCTCGACGCCTTTGAAGAGATGCTGACCGAGAACGTCACCTGCGTCCTCATCAACACCCCGAACAACCCCACCGGCGTCGTCTACTCCGCCGAGACCCTGAACCGTCTGGGCGTGCAGCCCGAGCGCGTTGACCAGCTCGAAGTGGCCATCGACGAATATGACAAGGTGCCGGACATGATCGACGAATTCGTCGCTCGCATCGTGGAACTCGGCCCCAACCCGTTCAAGGGCATGTAGGAGGAAGGCTGCAATGGCACAGAATATTCTCAAGCCGGATTCCACCTTTACGCGGGAGCTGATGGAAGCGGGCGGCGAAAGCCTGAAAAAATGCTATCAGTGCGCCACCTGCTCCGTGGCCTGCCCCATGGCTCCGGAAAACGCTCCCTACCCCCGCAAGGAAATGGTGTGGGCGTCCTGGGGCCTCAAGGAAAAGCTGGCCACCGACGTGGACCTGTGGCTCTGCCACAACTGCGGCAACTGCGCGGACCTCTGCCCCCGTGGTGCCCGTCCCGCCGACGTCATGGGCGCTGCCCGCAACATGGTCTACCGCGATCTGACCGAGCCCACCATCGTGGGCAAGTGGATGAGCAAGCCCTCCGGTCTGCCCTTCCTCTTCGCCATCCCGGCCCTGCTGTGGCTCTTCATCTGGTGGATCCGCGCCGGCTTCAATGACGGCAACTGGTTCCCCCGCGCCGCCGACGGCCGCATCGTGTTCGGTCAGGTGTTCTATGGTGACTACACCATCGACCCCATCTTCATGATCACCTTCTTCGGGGCCTGCTTCATCCTCTACAAGGGCGTGCGCAAGCTCTGGGGCATGTTCAAGCCTGAAGGCCGCCTGACCGTGCTTGGCAAGACCAAGGCCTGGTACTGGCACCTGCTGGACGTGCTCATCGACGAAGTGGTCACCCACCGCAAGTTCGACGACTGCGAAGCTGGTCCCAAGACCGGTACCTATGTGCCCAACCGCAAGGCCGGCCACATGATCCTGGTCTACAGCTTCGTCATCCTGGCCTTCGTGACGGCCGTTGTGGCTCTGGGCCACTGGGGCGGCAAGATCATCCCGCTCATCAAGATCGAGACCCCCATGCCGCTGCTGTACCCTGTGAAGATCCTGGCCAACCTCGGCGCCATCATGCTGGTCTGTGGCCTGGCCATGCTCACCGCCCGCCGTCTGAAGCTGAACCCCAAGCATCAGGGTTCGAGCTGGTATGACTGGTACCTGCTGGGCATCATCTGGCTGGTGGCCGTGACGGGCATCCTGTCCCAGGTCTTCCGCCTGGCCGATGCCATCCAGCCCGCCTTTGTGGTGTACTATCTGCATCTGGTCTTTGTGTGGATGCTCTTTGCCTACCTGCCGTGGTCCAAGCTCGGTCACTTCGTGTACCGCACCGCGGCCCTGCTGTTCGTCCGCATGTACGGACGCGGCTACTAGGATGGTCTTCCGGGCCGTCGCCCCGTGACGACGGCCCGCACAGGCTCACACTGCAAAACACCGTTCTCCGAGGAGGAGGCCGAAAATGTCTGATACCGCTCGCAAAATGTTCCCTGTGGAAACCGTCCTGGCCCTGGCCGTCGCCAAGAAGGGCGCGGACGTGAAAGATATCGCCGGTTACATCACCGGTCGCAGCATCGTCTGTGACGCCTGCGCCGCCGCCGTGGCTCCCTTCGCCGCTGCCTGGCTGGCCAAGCTGTCCCCCAAGTTCCTGGACATGAACTACAAAGACGGTGACAACTGGGGCGACTTCGTCAACCAGGGTGCCCGTCTGCTGGGCGACACCATCTCCCTGACCCCCATGGACGACTGCCTGAAGAACGCCGTCGCCACCGTGCTCGACATGATGGACGACATGCACGGCACCATGGTCAGCCAGCGCGCCGAGATCGCCACCCTGCGCCAGCAGGTGGAGACCCTGGCCCCCTATCAGGGCAAGGCTGAAGAACTGCAGAAGAAGTGCGACAAGCTGGAAGACACCATCAAGACCATGAAGACCGACATGGGCGGTCTGCGCCGTCAGGTGGCCGAATTCCAGGGCAAGGTCGCCATCAACCATGACGAACTGATGCAGAGCATCAAGGACGCCATCAAGGACAACCTGAAGAACATCACCGTGGGTGTGGCTGCTGCCGGCGTGGCCGGTGAAGCCGCCGCCGAAGAACCCGCCCAGGAAGAAGGCGGCGTGCCGGACGATTTCGGTTTCGGCACCAGCGGCGCCAACTCCGACGGCTTCGGCTTCTAGTCCCAAGTCAAGGCATCGCCTTTCAAGGCGCGTCCGTTCCGGCGGGCGCGCCTTTTTTCGTGGTCGTCCAGCGCGGAGTAAAAGGGGCAGTGCCATATGGCAGCCCCTGCCCGGGATGAGGAGGAGCCGCAGCGCGACAGCCAGCCGTCCGATGGACGGCCGCGGCCCGGTTCTCGGGCCTGATCGCCTCCGCAGCGAAGCGGCAAGGGGGCGGGGCCTGCGCGGCCCCT
>ERZ772812.2676-NODE-2676-length-10998-cov-7.107466_pt1 | contig 10998 bp, 12 predicted proteins | sample MGYA00511343_ERZ772812 | MGnify/ENA primary metagenome ERZ772812 (study PRJEB29015, sample SAMEA2737706) | human gut metagenome | biome: human gut; feature: human-associated habitat; material: faeces | place: China | collected 2012 ...
GGCGGGGTATTTCCTCCGCGCGCAGTTTCGCAGCGCAGCGAGAATGTTTGAGCATGGAATGATATATGGGCGGCTCCCGCCGAGCAGCGGACTATCGCCTAGCGGATATGCGCGGGTTTTCCGCCCCAGTAGAAGCGGCAGAAGGCTCTTTTGCGCTTTTGGGGTTTGCCTACGAGCTCCATGGTTGCGATGGCTATGTCTTCGGCTGCGTGGGGGCGGCGTAGTACTTCGCCGTTGATGAGTAGGGCTTTGAGTGATTCGGGATGGTCGTGCAAGTGACGTAGGGTAACGATGAGTTCTCGTGCGGTGGTGACATGCATGCTGGCGCCCATGCCGGTGAGCATCGTGGTGTTGGCCTTTTCCTGGCCGTATGATTTGCCCAGCAGGATCATCGGCAGATGTGCGCATAGGCACTCGGTGACGGTGAGTCCGCCCGATTTGAGAATTGCCAGGTCGCAGCCGTGCATAAGGGCCGCCATATCGTCGACATAGTCAAGAACCGTGACATTTTCGAGCTCCATGGCATCGAAGAGTGTCTTGAGGCGGGCGGCGTATTCCTTATCCTTGCCCGGCAAAAAGACAAAGTGCATGTCTTCGAAACTGCGTAGGAAGGGGAGGGTGCGGTCCATCTCCGCGCGAAAGCGAACGTACGGTTGAGGCAAGCTGGCACCGGCCATTACCAGCACGACGGTCTTGTCGGTGGGGAGGTTGAACTTAGCTAGCTCTTCTTCGCGATCGTAATCCGTGTCGAATCCGGCGCGAATAGGAATGCCGGTAATGCGAATCTTTGTCTCGAGCACCTTGCGCGGACGCAGCGTTTCGGCCATAAATTCGTTGGCAACACAGAATAGATCGGTGTCCTTGTGGGGCCACCAGCCCTCGACTTCGTAGTCGGTCGGCACACAGATGACCGGATAATCGATACCCGTAATTACGCGGGCACCCACGGCAACATTGGCTGCTGTGATGTGCGTTGCGACCACGGCTATGGGCCTACGGCTACGAATATATTCGTTGAAGGCGGGGAACATGATTCGCGACCATGCCGTGCCTCCACCCCAGAGAAGATGTCCCGTAAGCGTATATCGCCAGGTCAGGTCGTAGATGGGGCGCGTGGCTCCCGTAAAAGATGCCGCGGTCTTATTGCCGTCGAATCTAATGCGTCCAAAATCAAGGATATCGAGGACTTCAATCTCAACATCCTCGGGGATGCCGCTGGTGCCGCGAATGAGGTCGAACGCCTGCGCAATTGCATTTGCGGCGGCCTTGTGGCCCGAGCCGACCGAGGCGTGCACGATGGTCACGAGAGGTTTTAGCTGAGCCAAGAGCGCTGTTTGCTCCGATTGGGGAGTGCTGTGCGTGAGCAGGGGAGCGTCGTCGCTCGTCTGCGCCTGATCCATCGATAACTCCCCTTCGACGTTGTAACTCGGATTTATCATTGTAGTGCATGAGTGTCATGTTCACGTAAATTTGGGTATGAGCGCAAAGAACGCCAATCTTTCGACAGGAGGTCTTTTCATGACTACCCATCAGCCGATCGATGTTGCGATTATCGGTGGCGGCCCCGCGGGCTATGCTGCCGCCATTTACGCTGCTCGTGCCAACCTAACGACGACCGTGATTGAACAGGGCATGTCGGGAGGGCAGATCGCCACAACCAATGAGGTCGAGAACTATCCGGGTATTCCGCTCTTGAGTGGCGCCGAACTCGGCGAGCGTTTTCAGCAGCATGCAGAGGGCCTGGGAGCACAGGTTGCATGGAGCATGGTTACGGGTATCGATTACGATGCCGATAAAGCGCTGTTTACGGTGCATCACGATATGGGCGATACGCTGGCCTCGAGTGTTATCGCTTGCATGGGGGCAACGCCGCGATCTGCTGGTTTTGTTGGCGAGGATACGTATCGCGGTCGTGGCGTTTCGTATTGCGCGACGTGCGATGGCATGTTCTTTCGCGGTAAACAGGTCTATGTTATCGGTGGCGGCAATGCTGCCTGCGAGGAAGCCCTGTTCTTGTCAGAAATCGCCAGCAGCGTGACCATCGTCTTGCGCCGCGATCAGTTCCGTGCCCCCGATGGCGTGGTTCAAAAGGTGCTCGCAAAAGATAATATTTCAGTTAGGTACCAAACTAGTATTGTTGAGCTTTCTGGTGAAGCGATGCCCACGACAATCACGTTCAAGGACAATGCGACTAGTGAAATGCACACTGAGTCCTTTGATCCTGGTTCGTTTGGCATTTTTGTCTTTGCTGGCACGCAGCCCCATACTGAGCTTGTAGAGCATCTGGTAGATTTGGCGTCCGACGGCGGTATTGTAACCGACGAATCGATGGCCACCCGCACGCCTGGCTTATTTGCCGCTGGCGATATCCGTTCCAAACGTTTACGCCAGGTTGTGACCGCTGTTTCGGATGGAGCCATAGCAGCAACGAGCGCATACGCGTTACTCCGTGGATAAGTACGATAATATATCTTATGTAAGGTTGTTATCAATTTACTAATTGGCGGGACGATGCATCAGTGCACTGTCCCGCCAATTTTCTTGGCGGCTATGTGGTATGCAAAACTAGATAATCTAGAATACAATATAGAAAAGGAACGGAGGACCTTTATGAACCACGTTAAACACGTTATTCCGATGTCCGATTCGTCGGTCAGCATTAAGCCTGAGGATATTCAGCCCACTGTGCTGCCCGATGCATTTATTCAGTCCGATATCGTACGCAAACTCAATTCGTTGAGTCTGCCGCGCTATGAGCAGTTGCCCAATGTGACGCTCTACCGCGACCAGGTTATTGAGTATGTTGCGCTGTGGATGGATCCGCTGTCCATTTGCGTTGAGCAGCCTGTCATTACGCCATCGATGATCAATAACTACGTGAAGGTCGGCCTGGTGCCTGCTCCGGTCAAAAAGCAATATGGCCGCGAGCAGATTGCCCGCCTGATCGCTATCTGCATCTTTAAGCAGGTGCTACCTATTGCTGCGGTGCAGGCACTCTTTAACATTCAGCGTTTGAGCTACGATGCCCCGACGGCCTTTGATTATGTGGTCGATCAGCTCGAGGCATCGATTCGTTCGGCGTTTTCCGTCGAGCAGACGCCGGTTCCCGATACGGCGCATCAGGTAACGCGTGAGTCGCTGCTTGTGCGCAGCGCGGTTTCATCCTTTGTTTCGAAGGCTTACTTGATGAGCTATCTCAAGTTCAACGGGTTTAATAGCTAGCCGACGTATAAAACGGGCGGGACAAAGAGCCATCTGTCGCTTTGTCCCGCTCGTATTTTTGCTTGGTTGGACTCTATTTGCCCGAAGCTACGCCCATGCCGTAGCCGATGATGAGGCCGTGCATCTCGGCGTAATAGGAATCCAGGCCGTTGCAGGGCATGATGATGGTCTTGGAACCGGGCCAGCGCTCCACAATGCGGCTGGCAAGTGCCTGGGCGCCTGCCTCATTCTCGACATGGTCGATGACGACCTCGCCGCCCGTAAAACCCTCGGCTTCCATGGTGTCGATGATCTTGTTGAGCATCTTCTTTTCGCCACGCGTGTGCCCGACGAGTTCGATTTTACCGGCCTCACTCGCCGTGCCCAAAATGCGGATATTGAGCTTGTTGGCAATGACGCCGGCTGCCTTAGGGATACGTCCGGCTTTGGCGAGGTTTTCGTAATTGCACAAGCTGAAGAGGATTTTGCTATTCTGCTCAAGGCTATCGAAGTATGCGCAAGCGTCCTCGAATGAGACATCCGGATTGCTTGCAAGATAGCGGTCGAACAGCAAGAAAATGAGGTCCATTTTGCCGCCAGCTGCGCGTGAATTGACTAGATGAATCTGCCGGTCGGGCTCCTCGGCAAGAACCATATCGCGAGCCGTGGCTGCCGCGTTATAGCTGCCCGACACGCCCTCAGAGATCGGCATGCAGATGGTCTTGTCTGCCAATTTGAAGAGCTCGGCCCACTCCCCTACGCTGGGACAAGCGCTCGAAGAAGCGTTCGTCTCCGCCTGAACAGCGCAGTTGAGCTCATGAACATCGAGTGAAAGGTTATCGACGAATTCCCTCTCCCCCACTCGAATTTTGAGGGGCGCAAATGCAAAGGTGGTATGGGGCGCGGTCGGTTGCCAATCGCGGAGGTTACAGCTCGAATCGGAGATAAGTGCCCAGCTCATAGAGGGTCCTTTCTATATGCTTCTCAATCATTATAGCTATATTGCTCACCGATGAAGCGTGCATCTAGTATTGAAAACTAGCACATTAGGATCATGTATGGAGCACGGTCATAAAAAAATGAACCTCGCAGCTCAAAGGCCACGAGGTTCACCTTCGTTCGCTATACAGAGTGACTTAGTAGCGCACGAAAATGTAGTTGTTGTTCATACCGGCTGCGACGGAACTGATGATGACGCCCGTTTTGTAGTCGGAAGCATGGATCATCTGACCATTACCGATATAGATGCCGGTATGGTAGGAGTTAACCACAACATCGCCGGGTTGCGGATCGGACACACGGGTCCAACCCATGAAGTCGACCGTGGTGCCCAGACGGCAGTAGCGTCCCGTGAGGCAATAGCTTACAAAACCGGAGCAGTCAAAGCTGTTCGGCCCAATGCCACCCCAAGAGTAAGCGTATCCGAGCTTGCTATAGGCACGCGAAACAACGGAACCGCCGTCAACGGACTGGCTCGGTGCGGAAGGCGTCGGAGCCGGAGCCGGAGCGGGCGTCGGGGGCTGCGGAGTGGGAGCGGGCGCGGGCGTGTTTCCGCCGCCGTCGTTGGTCGTACCGCCACCCTTGTTGGTGTTCTCGCTCGTACCGGCGGTGTCGTTGCTCACCGTGGCCTTTTCGGCGGTGCTAGCATTTATGCCAGCCTGCAGCGCGGCGTTGGCCTCGGCCTCTGCGGCAAGCTCGGCCTGCAGCTGCGAATCCAGGGAGTTTACGACGTTCTGGGCTTCAGCCTGCTGGGCGTTAAGCTCGTCGACCTTCTTTTGCGTGGCGGCGACGTTCTTTTCCTGCTCGGACTGCTTATCGGTGAGCTGCTGCTTAAGCTCCTTGACCTCTTGAATGGTCTGAGCTTGCTTATCGGAAACTTTGCCGTAGTAGAACAGACGGTTGAGCATATCGCTCAGATCATCGACACCCGTCAGAACCTGAAGCAGGCTCAGACCGCCGGTTTTGTACTCGCCGGCGACATAGGTCGAGAGCTTGGCCTGACCATCGGCGATCTCCTGCTGCTTTTGCGTGATCTCGCCGGCAGTCTGATCGAGCGCCTGCGTCTGCGTGGCGAGCTCATCGTAAATCTGCTGAGTTTGGGTACCGATCTGCTCGAGCTTCGTACGAGCAGCGGCAAGGTCGGATGCGGTATCGGCGTAGGCAGGAGCCGCGAGGCCCAAGCCCAAAACACAAGCGAGGGTTGCCGTAGCAGCGCAGCGTGCCATGTTTTTGTGCGTGTTTGCTGTGCGCATGTAGCTTCCTTTCCAGTAACTAAGGGTAACGGCTAGTCCACCGTCACCAGGCTAAAGAGCTCCACATCGTCATTAGACGGCGTGAGCTTCTCGCGCGGGTTGAGAAACGCAAGCTCAAGGATACAACCGTAACCGACAAGCTTTGCGCCCATATCTCGCACCAGTTTACCTGTTGCCTCGACGGTTCCGCCCGTCGCGACCAAGTCGTCCAGAATCAACACGGTATCTTTAGAGCTGATAGCGTCGGCATGGATCTCAATTGAATCGGTGCCGTACTCGAGCTCGTAGCTCTGGCTTACGGTCTCGCGCGGCAGCTTGCCCGGTTTACGTGCGGGAACAAAGCCGGCGCCAAGGGCTACGGCCACCGGTACACCAACCATAAAGCCGCGAGCCTCGGGACCCACGACCTTGGTGATTCCCATGCCGGCAAAGTGCTCGGCGAGGGCATCGGTCATGGCTTTGAGCGCCTCGGGATTGCTGAAGAGCGGCGTGATGTCTTTAAAGATGACTCCGGGCTCGGGATAGTCGGGGATGTCGACGATTTGAGATTCGAAGTCGTACATTACATGACCTTTCAATGGGTTGCCGAAACTTCGGCAGCGGTTATTTGCCCGCGGTGGCGGTGCCGGATTGCGAAGGGGCGACGACCTTGAGCGGTTTTACGAGAGAATCCTCGTGCGAAGCCGGAGCGGCTGTCTCTTCGTTTTTGGCCTTGGTGGACTCGGAACGAGTGATTTCCTCATCGAGTGCATCGATGTCGGCGTCCTCGACCACGGCGTTGAGCGACTCAAAAACGCGGTTCTTGAGCAGCGCGGTGTGCACGCCCTCCGTCAGGTCGTGAAGCTTCTTAAACGCACGCTCGAGCTTGGCGTCGCGCTCGTCATCGGAGGTGTCCATGCCGAGCATGCTCACGAGCACCTGCTCAAACATCGAGGACTCGCGGTTGGCGGAAGACACGTACTGACGCAGGTTGCGGGGCTCGATATGGAAGCGCGACAGCTCGGAGCAGTAGCGGATGATCGGAAAATCGCGGCCATCGACGAGCTCACGATTCTGCGGACTCTTGATGATGCGAATGAGGTCGTTCTCGGCGAGCGAGCGGATAAACGAAATCTCGACGCCCAGCATATCGGGAATGGTCTCGATGGGATGTAGCTTTTGCTTGGTCTCCTTGGGTTCCGTCTTGAGTGGAACATCGGACAGCAAGCCCACCTCGTAGGCGAGCGTTGACAGGTCCGTGGCGTTTTCCAAGCGCTGCTTAATTACGTTGAGCGGCATGTAGCGAGTCTTCTGCAAGTGCAGAATGACCTCCAGGCGATCAACGTCCTCCTTGGAGTACTGACGGTATCCCTTAGGCGTACGATGAGGGGTAATGAGCCCCTCATCCTCTAGAAATCTAATTTTTGAGTTCGAAAGATCGGGGTATGCGCCTCGAAGTAAGTTGACGACTTGGCCGATACTCAGATAGTTGCGTTCGGCCATGCCCTACTCACCGGTTTCGATGCGCTCCGGCGTGCTCTCGTGGTAGATGAGCGTAAACGTACCGATCTGGACGGAAGAACCGTCGTGCAGCGGGGCTGCATTGACGATGGCACCGTCAACCCAGGTGCCATTGAGCGAGCCCAGGTCCTCGATGTGAGCGCCGAGGCCCTCGCGAATAATGCGCGCGTGGCTGCGCGAAACAGTCATGTCGTTGAGGAAGATGCCGTTCGCAGGATCGCGGCCGATGGTGGTCACGTCGTCCTCGAGCTCAAAGGCGGCACCAGTCTGCGGACCCTTGACGATGGACAGAACGGGGGCGGTGATGCGCACGTTGGCCATGAGGTCGGGAACGGTGACGTCGCTTGAAGGCACGCGGAATACGCAGGTGGCGTCAGCAGTCTTATCATTCTGAGGCATATTGTTAACCATGTTGTCCATGACAACCCCTAACTTATCGCGGACGTGCCGCAAATAATGAACCGTACGTAATCATACCCCAACGAATCAGTCTTCGATTTCAGGGTTCAGAAAGTCGATGTCCTCGTCCTCGGGATGCGCGAGAGCCTGTTTAATGGCCGCTCCGCCCTTAATGGAGTAGATGACAGCCGTGAGCATGGAGAAGATCACGCCGCCGTACACAAAGAAGATGCCGAGGGGCACCGAGCTTCCGTTGAGGCCCGGGAAGGCCTTAAGGGTTGAAGGTAAAAGATGCAGGCCGTCAATAACGGGGAAACCGAGCAGCATGAGCGAGAAGCCGGTCATGAGCAGCGCTGTGGCAATCTTTCCGGGGAAGACGACATCGATGGGGCGACGGTGATAATGACGCACGATAAGCGTGCCGATGCCCAGATAGATGTCGCGGCCAATAATGAGTACGCAGACCCAGATGGGCAGCTCTCCGCGGACCACCAGTCCCAGCACGCCGGTGAACAGCAGCGCGCGGTCGCAAATGGGATCCATGACCTTGCCGAGCCACGAGACCGTCTTGGTCATGCGGGCGATCTGCCCGTCCATCCAGTCGGTGGAGGCGGCAACGGCGTAGATAACGATGGCGATGACACGGTTGTTATCCGTCACAAACAGGTACAGAAATACCAGGGTGAGGATCAGGCGCGTAAAGGTGATGAAATTGGAGATCGTAAAGATCTTATTCGACGGGTAATCGGAAGTGCCGATAAGCTCCTTTTTGATCTTCTTTTTGATGCCCACAGGACTCCCCCGCTGGTTAACGACAAAACTTTCGATACTATACCCGTTCCGGCGATGTCTATCCAGCGCAGCCATAGAGAGTCCAGACATGTGGAGGGCGCCTCTGGGCTGCGCTGGATTCTGCATTTGTGTACATCAGCCTCCAAAAGCGACATTTTTTGGCATCTTTGGTGGCTGATGTACACGTTTTGATTCGGTGATTACATCGATCGGGAAAGTTGTTGCTTTAAGCAAATGCGTGCGGGTCGAGATTGGCTGGCGCCAAAAGAGCCCAACGGCCGTTACGGCTTCGTTAGAAACGCGCCCCACCATGGATGGTGAACCCGAAAGGTAAGACGCGCGGGCACGGTGAATCGGCCCGCGCGCCCGGAAGAGAAAGGACGAACCCATGGGTTACATGCTCGAGACGCGCGGGCTCACCAAGCGCTTCGGCCGCGGCGACCAGGCGCAGGACGCCGTGGCCGACGTGAGCCTTCATATCCGCGAGGGCGAGGTGTACGGGCTGCTCGGCCCCAACGGCGCCGGCAAGTCGACAACGCTCAAGATGATCTGCGGGATGCTGCGGCCGACGGCCGGGGAGATCCTCTTTGCCGGGCACGCCTGGCGCCGCGAGGACCTCTACGCAATCGGCAGCCTCATCGAGGAGGCGCCGCTCTACCCCAACCTCACCGCGCGCGAGAACCTGCGCGTGCGCACCACGCTGCTGGGCCTTCCCGAGAGCCGCATAGATGAGGTGCTCGCCGCCGTGGACCTCGCGGACACCGGGAAGAAGCGCGCCGGGCGCTTCTCGATGGGCATGCGGCAGCGCCTGGGGCTCGCGCTGGCGCTGATCGCCCGGCCACGCCTGCTCGTGCTCGACGAGCCCACCAACGGCCTCGACCCCATCGGCATCGAGGGGCTGCGCGACCAGATCCGCGGCTTCGCGGCGGCGGGTACGACGGTGATCGTCTCGAGCCACATCCTCTCCGAGGTGCAGCAGATGGCGGACACCATCGGCATCATCTGCGGGGGGCGCCTCGCCTACGAGGATGCGCTTCGGCCCGGGCAGGACCTCGAGGAACTCTTCATGAGCTTCTGCCGGGAAGGACGACGAGCGCGCGGGGAGGTGGCAGCATGACGGGCGAGAAAGGCGGCCTGCTCGCGGCCCTGCGCGCCGAGGCCCTGAAGTCGCGCCACGCGGCACCGGTTCGCCTGGCCGTGCTCATGGCGCTGCCGATGCCGCTGCTCGGCGCGATGCCCTACCGGGGCGTGCAGATCTTCAGCGCGTGGAACTACTGGTACGCGCTCTTCCTGCCCGTGTGTCTCTCGCTCGTGGTGGCGTGCGTCGCGCGGGCGGACGCTCGCACGCGGATGCGGGGGCTTCTGGGCCTGGGCTTCCCGCTCGGGCGCGCCTGGTGGGCCAAGGCGCTCTGGTGCCTCGCGCTCTGCACGCTCTCGAACCTCGTGGTCTTCGGCATCTACCTCGCGGGATCGGCGTTCTCCTCGGAGGGCCTCACGGCCGCGGGCACGCTCACGATGCTCCTCTGCGCGCTCGCCAACACGGTGACCGCGGCGTGGATGATTCCCGCAGGGCTCTTTCTCACGGCGCGGCTCGGCATGCTCGCCGGCATCTTCTGCCCGCTCGCCGCGCAGCTCGTGGGTGGGTTCGCCTGGGCGCTGATGCCGCTGCCGCAGCTCTTTCCGCCGTCGGCGAGCATGGTCATCCCCACGAGCTTCATTCCCGTGCTGCCGAGCGGCGAGCCGCTCGCGGCGGACATGGCGCTCGGCGGGGCGCTCGCGGCGGACGGCATGCTCACACTGGCGGGCCTTGCGGTCAGCGCGCTCGCGTTCGCCGCGCTCACGGCGGCGGGCGCGGCCTGGTTCGCGCGCTCCGAGGAGAGGTGATGGCCATGACACGACTCTCCGACCCGACGCCGCGCATGACTCTCCCGCGGGCCCTGCTCTCCGAGGCCCTGCGCCTGGCTCGCTCCCCGCTCGCGGCGGTGCACCTCGTCTGCGGCCTGGCAGCCGGTCTTGCCTGCGGCGAGTACTTCTCCGTAGCCCGATGGGACCCGGCGCTGGGCGCGGACGCCTACGTCCAGTTCCTCATGCCGCTCATGTCCGCCATCGTCTGCGGGCTCGCCGTGGACGAGGAGCGCGCTGCCGGGCGTCTCGCCAACCTCACGGCGGTCCCCTCGCGCGGGCGCGCCGTCGCGGCGAAGCTGCTCGCCCTTGCGGCGCTCGGCGCCGCCGCGCTGGCCGTGGCGCTCGGCGTGGAGTTCTTGAAATGGAAAATAAACAGCCGTCCGGAGGATAAACCTGCCGCGGCGACGAATGAAAGGAAAGACGACAATGGAAGAGAATAAGATCAACGCTCTCATGGACATGACGGTCAGTAAGATCCGGCAGCTGGTTGACGCAGACACCATTATCGGCAAACCCATCAGCACGCCCGACGGCATTACCGTCATTCCTGTCTCGCGCATGAGCTTCGGCATCGGCACCGGCGGCACGACCGGCAGCAAGGGCATTTCCTTTACCGGCGGCAACGGCGCGGGCGTCAAGGTCGAGCCGGTCGGCTTCTTTGTCATCAAAGACGGCACCTGCCGCATGATCAGCGTTTCCTCCAATCCGCTTTCGACGATGGACCGCGTTGTGGAGATGATGCCCGATGTGCTCGACCGCATCGACAACATCGTAAACAAGAAGAACAAGGAATAATTTCCCCGGCATACCGGTCATACTAAGCACCGCCCGAATCAATCCATGGGTGGTGCTTATTTATGAAAAAAACGGTAATTCTGGCTCTTGCAGCGGCGATTCTGTTCTCTGCCTCTGCTCCGGCGGCAGCCTCGCCGCCCGGCACTTCGGCAGA
>ERZ772812.2682-NODE-2682-length-10974-cov-2.424856_pt1 | contig 10974 bp, 9 predicted proteins | sample MGYA00511343_ERZ772812 | MGnify/ENA primary metagenome ERZ772812 (study PRJEB29015, sample SAMEA2737706) | human gut metagenome | biome: human gut; feature: human-associated habitat; material: faeces | place: China | collected 2012 ...
GGATTCATCTTCTGCAGTACTCTCACAGCCTCATGAATGAACTCCACCCGCTGCTGCTCATCCTCCATATCGTATCGCTGCTTTACCATGTTAAGTTTAAAATCTCCATACGGTATCGCATGATCCACCAGATCCAGAAATGCATTTCTGCCGTTTTTCTTGATGAATTCATCTGGATCCTTACCATCCGTCACCTTGAGGACCCGTGCCCGGCAGCCTTCCCGGTACAGGATATCAAGACCGCGAAATGCTGCGTTCTGTCCTGCCTGGTCGGCATCGTATGAAAGGATCACATTCTTCGTGTAACGTTTGATCAGACGAGCCTGATTTTCTGTCAGCGCCGTGCCCAGCGAAGCCGATATGTTGCGGATCCCGGCCTGATACAGGGATACTGCATCCATATATCCTTCCACCAGTATGATGGCATCTTCCCGGCTTACATCCTTACGGGTCAGATTCAAAGCATATAGATTGTTTTTCTTCTGAAATACATCAGACTCCTGTGAATTAAGATATTTCGGTTCTCCTTCGCCGATGATCCTTCCCCCGAATCCGATTACCTTCCCCGCAGTATTCATGATGGGAAAAATCACCCGGTTGCGAAATTTGTCAAAGCACCGGTCATTTGATTTAGAAATCAGCCCCAGTGAAAGCAGCTTGTCCTCAGAGATCCCTTTCTGAAGAAGGTAATCATAAAGACTTCGCCACTCCCCATCGGCATATCCGATCCCAAACCGATTCATCGTATCCTCGGAGATCCCACGGTTTTTCATGTATGTATAGCCTGGATTTGCTTTCTCCCGCAGTGCGCGAAAAAAGAACATAGCAGCCTGCCGATTGATCTCGTATGATTCATCCTTGTCTTTGCTGGTTCGAAATGCGCCTTCCAGCGAGATACCGTATTCTTTGGCAAGCATCTCCACAGCCCCTTTAAAATCAAGACTGTAATACCGCTCCACGAAACCGATCACATCTCCTGTTGCGCCGCAGCCGAAGCATGTGAAGATCTGCTTTGTTTCCGATACAACAAAAGAAGGCGTCTTTTCATTGTGAAACGGGCAAATTCCCTTGTAATTGCTTCCGGCTTTTTTCAACGGAACGATCCTGCCTACCACATCAACAATATTACACCTGCTTTTGATCTCATCCACAATATTAGTTTGGTTTCGACTGCTCACCCTGATATCCCTTCTGTATCAATAACACATCCTACTTGTATATACGACAAAAAACGTCTGTTTCCTTTTTTATTTCTTGAAATTTTTTAAAAAAGTTTTTCATACAGACTGACCGCATATCGATCTGTCATGCCTGCCACGTGATCCTTGGCAAGTTCTTCATCAGGAAACTCGCCACGCATCGCAGCCAGCTCCGCCGGGAGCTGATCCGGATGCTCAGAAAAATAGGTGAACAGCACGGTGATTATCGTCCGTACCTTGCTGAGATCCTCAGCCTTTTTTACGTTCTGGTTCAGATACACATTCTGGAACATATAGCTGCGCAGTTCATTCATGGCCTGCGTTTTTTCCTCGCTCAGCTTTGCCTGAGGTTTTTCGAAACTGTTTTCGATCATGTCACGCACCAGCGTATCGATCCGCTTCTTATGAGTGTCTCCCAGGACTCTGATGCATTCCTTCGGCAAATCATCCGTTGTGATGATACCACTCCGCAGCGCATCATCGATATCGTGATTGATGTATGCGATCCTGTCGCTCACTCTTACTACCTGACCCTCTGGCGTGACCGGGAGCACCTTTCCCGTGTGGCATAAAATACCATCCCTGACCTCGTAAGTCAGATTCATGCCTCTGCGGGAACTGCTTCCGGATTCCAGAACATCTACGACCCTCAGACTCTGCTCATTATGATGGAACCCTCCGGAATAGATCTCATTTAAAACCGCTTCCCCGCTGTGTCCAAAAGGGGTGTGCCCCAGGTCATGACCCATGGCGATGGCTTCTGCCAGATCTTCATTTAAACCTGCGCCTCTGGCGATCGTTCTTGCGATCTGAGACACTTCGATGGTATGAGTCAGACGCGTCCTGAAATGATCGCCCTCCGGGGAAATAAAAACCTGTGTTTTATGCATCAGACGTCTGAATGCTTTAGAATGGATTATCCTGTCCCTATCCCTTTGAAAATCCGTCCGTATACTGCACTGTTCTTCCGGGAGCACCCTGCCCCGGCTTTCTGCCGCCTTCGTTGCACAGGCAGAAAGAACTGCAAATTCTCTTTGTTCTAAATCTTCTCTGATAATCATGGATTTTCTGCCTCCTTCCCCTTTATAATAACCATCTCAAACCCTCTTGTAAAGCGGTTTAGACCAGCTTTTGCACTGTTTCCCCAATGTTTTTCCAAAGCTTTACAAAAGACGCTTCTCCACTTCAGATGCAAGCCGCAGATCTGCCTTTGCAAGAAGAGTCACTACATCTTTCTGCAAAGCCTCCTCCTGAAAGAAAAGACTCTCCGCAATGGCTTCCGTCAGTTCTTTTTTATCTTTTTTCTCTAATGAATCATAAAAATTACCTGCCTGGATCATTTCCTTCATGTGCGCACTCCCCTTTCTGCACCGCCCGCTTTATGTGCGTAATCCGCGAAATCCGAAAATTCATCTTCCCACAATGAAATCCCCGGGCCCAGATGACCAGGCGAAAAACACAGTTTCTCTGATTGCTCCAAGGGCTCCATTTCTGTCAGTTTCAGTATACCAACCCGGACTGGAGGAAAAATCGCTTCATTCCAGGACACGGTCCTGCGCTGATACTCCGGATGACTGCTGTAGCTGGCATCCATGATCTGCACCCATAGTTCAAAAGCCGGAAACGCCCCTTCTGCCACAGCAGTTTCCAGATCATCCTGCGCCGCATCCGGGTTGTATCCCGCCATAAAATCTGCTATGATACGCTCCTCCCCGATGCGATCATCTCCTTCCTTCAAACCGTTGCGATCATTTCCCTCAGGGATCCACCTGTATCGCACCAGAAACTGTTCTCCTTTTTCATTGTTCCAGACGCATGTATGTACCGAATACCAGCAGATCCTCCTGTAGGATGCTGTCAATCCCTCACCTGAAAACAGCCGCAGCGCACAGTGGAGAGCTTCCGGATGCTTTACAACAAAACGCCAGAACTTTTCAAAGGCAATCCCATCAAACCATGTGCGGCATCTCATGGATTCTGCCAGTTCCAGAAAATCCCTGCTTCTGTTGATAAAAAACACCGGCAGGCTCGAACACACCACATCATACTCGCCTGCCCCCGAATACAATCGCACGGCGAACCCCTTGATATTCCGCCTGGTGTCCGCCGTTCCCCCATCGCCCAGCAGAGCCGAAAACCGCGCCCGCACCGGGAACGACCGGTCCATCTCGCAAAAAATATCCGCACTCGTATACTCCTTGAAGGATCGATAGATTTTAAAATATCCCCGCATACCGATCCCCTTCCGGTACATCAAACGTGGACGAGGCAATTCACCCATCATCCGATGCAGCTGTTCCACCAATAAAAAATCTGTCATAAACACCACCTCACGGTAGTATATGCGACAGATCTTTTTTTGCCAGTTATTATCATGATCGATGATCTCACCAAACGGTTTTCGTGCAGGCCTGCACCAGTCCTACACTCCTGTATGACCAAAACCGCCGCTGCCTCGCTCCGTTTCCGAAAGCTCGTCTGCAACGGTAAATTCCACTTTCTCATAACGTGCCGCCACCATCTGCGCTACACGCTCTCCATTGCTGATCACAAAAGGTTCGTCGCCCCAGTTGATCAGTGCGATCTTTACTTCCCCACGGTAATCGCTGTCGATGGTTCCAATGCCATTGACAAGACCGATCCCGCGCTTGATAGCAAGACCGCTTCTGGCACGGATCTGCACTTCATAGCCCTCAGGGATCTCCAGATAGATCCCGGTCGGGATCAGCGCCCGCTGTCCCGGCAGAAGTTCCACCGGTTCCTTCAGATATGCACGAATATCCATGCCGGCAGATCCGGCCGTCTCATATGCCGGGACGATCCCCGACTCCGACTTTATCTTAATTTCCATGTTTTACGATCCTTTCTAAATCAAAATCCCTGCCAGTAACAGCAGCGCCGCAGTACGAAGAATAATCGCCGATCATCTCAGCGACTTCACGAATATCCTCTCTCGTGACACGATCAAAGGAAGACAGCACTTCCTCCTCGGCATATACTCTGTCGAGAAGCAGCTTGTTCTTTCCAATGGAAAACATCCGGCTGTTGACACTTTCCAGCCCAAAGATATAGGAACTCTTCATCTGCTCTTTCGCCATAGCCAGTTCCTCTTCCGTCACACCGCTTTCCCGCAATGTATCCAGCTCGTAATGGATCGCATCCAGCGCCTCCTCCGCTTTTTCCGGAGATACCCCTGCATAAATGCTAAAAAATCCCCAGTAGCTGGAAAACAGATTCATGGAACATACCGAATATGCCAGTCCCTTCTGCTCCCGAATATTCTGGAACAGACGCGAACTCATGCTTCCGCCAAAAATACTGTTGAGCAGCACAAACGCATAATACCGCGGATCATCCAGCGCAATACCCGGCGTTGCCAGGCAGATATGAGTCTGCTCGATATCGCGAACCTTTACATTGAAACTCTGCTGATACGGCTTCAGCTGGATCTCCTTCTTCGGCTTTTTATCACGCAGCGACGTCAATCGGTCTTCAAAGATCGTCTCGATCGCCTCCTCATCAAAATTTCCGGCGACCGCCACCACGATACTGTCTCTGGCATACATCTGATCCCGATAATCCACCAGCCTGCTCCGGTCGATCCCCGCAAGACTTTCCGGCGTTCCCAGAATACTTCTTCCCAGAGGATTTCCACCCGCTACCAGTTCCGAGATCGTGTCATACACGTCATCATCAGGCGTATCTTTCACCATCTTAATCTCCTCGCAGATGACCTGTCTTTCCCGGTCCATTTCCTCCTGATCGAACTTCGAACCAGTCAGCATGTCGAGCAAAATTTCTGCGCCTTTGCAGATGTTCGACGACAGCGTCTTGATGTAATAGCAAGTCGCCTCCTTACCAGTAAACGCATTGAAGACTCCGCCGATCTTATCTACATCCTCCGCGATCTGCTTCGCCGTTCTGTTTTTCGTACCCTTGAACATCATGTGCTCAATAAAATGAGAAACACCGGAAACCTCGTCCCACTCATCAGAAGCGCCGGCTCTCACCCAGATGCCCAGTGCAGCTGACTGGACACGCTCTGATTTTTCCATGATCACTGTAGTCCCACAGTTGAGTTTTTTTATTGTAACCATATCATTCTCGTCCTTTCATACCTTGTTATTTTACCACATCACGCGAAAAATTTGTGACGAACATCCGAAGATTTCACCGAATTTGCCGACTCTTTTCCAGTAAAGCCTCTTTCTCATTGGGAAGTTCTTCCTCGATCACCAGTTCCAAAAGCTGCTCCAGGATCTCTCCCAGCTCAGGTCCTGCCGGCACGCCATCTGCCATCAGATCTCGTCCATCGATCGCCAGAGAGCTTCGCGAAAAACACATCTGCTCCTTTAGGATCATATCGATCCCCTCTTCGATCCTGCAAAGCTGGCTGCGCCAGCGCGGCAAGCCGCCTTCTTCGCTCTTTTCATGCTGTCCGCTCAGATCGGCGGTCCGGATCATGAGCATCATGCGGCAGTTTTCCACACCAAACCTTTGCAGCCGCCGCTTTAAAAAGCGCCGATCATCCTTCCATTCTATGCCATGCTGCTTTACCAGCAGGCCGACTCTTCGGATCGTCTCTCCGTCTGCTTTCAGTCTCTGCAGGATCCGCCTGCAAATGTCACTGCTTACACTTTCGTGACCATAAAAATGACCGATACCGTCCCCGGCCTCAAAGTACACTTCCGGTTTCCCTATGTCATGAAACAGCATGGTCATCTCCAGATCCAATTTATCTTTTGGCGCCAGTCCCGCATCATCAGCCAGCTTTGCTGCTGCCTTCACCGTCCGCAGCGTATGCTCAAGCACGTCAAAATCATGATGAGGATTGTTTTGCACAAAACCATCAAGCGGTGTGAGCTCCGGGATCACCACGCACCATACGTCAAAATACTCCCGCAGGATCTTTGCAGCATCTCTGCCCAAAAGCGTTTTGTAGAACTCCTTATAAATGCGTTCCGCCGAAATGCATTTCAGGAGGTGCCGCTGCGCATGCAGAGCCTTTGCAGTACCCTCTTCCACGGCAAACCCCAGAACAGAAGCAAACCTTAAAGCCCGCAGGATCCGCAGAGGATCCTCATCGAACCGCTCCGCCGGATCACCGACTGCCCGGATCACACCGTTTTTTAAATCTTCCCGTCGCTCCAGATCCTCCATTCCGCCAAACACATCGATGATTCCAGTTTTCGGACTGTATGCCATGGCATTGATGGTAAAATCCCGACGTTTTAGATCCTCCCGCAGCGACCGCACGAAAGTCACCTGATCCGGATGACGGTGATCTGTGTAGGCTCCTTCTGTCCGATACGTCGTCACTTCTGCCATCTGCGGCTTCACCGTCACTGTGCCGTGGGCCAGTCCTGTCTCGATGATATTTTCTGCACCAAAAACAGCCATGACCTCTTGCGGTGCGGCATTGGTTGTGATGTCGATGTCATCGCATGGCTCACCTCGCAGCGCATCCCGGACACATCCGCCAACGAACCAGGCTTCCCAGCCGTTTTCTTCCAGTTTCCGCAGCACCTGCTGCGCTTTTGCGTAATGTTCCATGAAAGATCTCCTTTTCCTGAAAGCATTGTAACACAGATCCCTGCTTCTTCATATACTACAGCGAATGATAAGGAGGTAGTTTATGAATTGTCTTGGTACATCAAACACGGGAGCCGGCGGCTGCTGCAATGCCAACACGCTCTGTTCGTTCAACGGTAATCTGGAGGATGTTGTCTCCACCCCGATCTATGTACAGAGCGTCTACGATGCTGTCCGATTCCACATGAACGGAATGAAAACCGTACAGAATCTGCGGTTTACTCCGGCGCTGCCATGTGGCTGCACCATCAGTCGGGTCAAAGAGATCCGCTGTAAAAAGATCTTCGATCCTTCTCAGGCAAAAGACTGCGACAACCTGACCATCGACATGGAGACCGGCATTTCCGGTGCGACTTTTTTAAACGACTGCAGGGGGATAGTGGAAACCATCGGACCTGACGGAGTCCCGTCGGAAAAAATCATCTTCGCAGACACATCACACTGTGATGAAGAAGGATGCGGTACGCCGATCTTCGGTACACAGAATGTCCGGATGTGGGGAAACATCATTGTCTATCTGGATCTTTGCATCTGCGACAGCTGCGGGCGGGAAAGCAGCATGACCTGCTGTGCTGAAGTCAATATCGCAAGTCCTTCCCATCCGCTGGTACTTACTAATTTCTTTGAACTCTGCATGCCGAGCACAGGCAGTTCCGCCTTCCTGCCGCGCCTGACAGAGCTTTGCAATTCCGGCTTCACATGCCGCCTGGCGACCAACAACGCCGGCAGAGATCTCTGCATCAGTCCTAACGGAGAAATTTCCGCCAACCTGATCGTCGGCATCTGTGTCACCATGGAAAAAAAGATCACCGTTCCGGTTCAGCTCTGCGTTCTGTGCACCGGTTTTGCCGAAGCACCTCTGCAGGAAAACACGTCCGATCTGATTTCCTGCCCGGGACTGTTTCCTGAACGAACTGATGCAGGAAGTCAAGCCTCTCGCACAGGATCTGATCCGGACGCTCGCCCTGCACTCCCAGGCTGCGATCCATGCAGCATACAGCAAAGTGACGGCAGCAGCTGCCGGTGCGGTGATTTCCCGCCACAGTCGTGCCGGTAAATAATGTTGCCCACGAAAAAAGGACCGCATATCGCGATCCTTTTTTCATACCGTTTAAGTTGTCAGATCAAGTTGTAAGTACTCTGTGTGATCCTAAAAGTCCACTTCTGTGTCATAATAGCAGCACTTGAGGAGTTTTTCCATTTCTTCCTGCGTCGGGATCCTCGGATTGGAACCTGTGCAGGCATCGCCGATGGCATTCTTTGCTACTTCCGGCAGACGTTCCAGGAATACTTCTTCCGGAACAAAACCTTCTTCCGTCGGATAGCTGTCAGCGCCGTAGTTCTTGATGCAGTGCGGAATGTTCAGCTCATCGTTCATGCCGCGCAGATATTTGATCAGCAGATCAACCTTTTCTTCATCGGTAGATCCACCCAGCTTCATGAAATCAGCAATCTTGCCGTATCTCTTCTTCGCCGTCTCATCCTTTGCATTAAATGCGATGACCTTCGGCAGATACATAGCGTTGGCAGCACCATGGATGATATGTGCGCCGTAATCTGCGAATGCAGCCCCTGTCTTGTGTGCCATAGAGTGTACGATCCCCAGCAGTGCATTGGAGAACGCCATGCCGGCCAGACACTGTGCATGATGCATGCTGTGACGTTTTTCCATATCGCCGTTGTATGACGGGATCAGATCTGTCTGGATCATCTCGATCGCGTGAAGTGCAAGCGGGTCAGTAAAGTCGCAGTTTGCAGTGGAAACATAAGCTTCGATCGCGTGAGTCATCGCATCCATACCAGTGTGAGCCACCAGTTTCTGCGGCATAGTCTCTGCCAGTTCAGGATCTACGATCGCCACATCTGGCGTGATCTCAAAATCAGCGATCGGATATTTGATACCCTTTTCATAATCAGTGATGATGGAAAAGGCCGTTACTTCTGTTGCAGTGCCCGAAGTGGAAGAAATCGCACAGAAATGAGCTTTCTTACGAAGTGGAGGGATACCAAATACCTTGCACATATCTTCGAATGTGATATCCGGATATTCGTATTTGATCCACATAGCCTTCGCTGCATCGATCGGAGATCCTCCACCGATAGCCACGATCCAGTCCGGTTCGAATTTCAGCATTTCCTCAGCTCCGCGCATCACGGTCTCTACCGATGGATCCGGTTCGATCCCTTCAAACAGTTTCACTTCCATGCCTGCTTCCTTCAGGTATGCTTCTACCTTGTCCAGGAAACCAAATCGCTTCATCGATCCGCCCCCTACGCAGATCATCGCTTTCTTTCCGGTAAAGCTCTTCAGTGCTTCCAGTGCACCTTCCCCATGATAAATGTCTCTTGGTAATGTAAATCTTGCCATAACCAGACTCCTTTCTCTAATCAGACCAATAAGTATTATATTGTCAATATGTTGAAAAATGTATTGTGTCAAGGCCGTTTTCCAGAATTCCCAACTTCTCGAAAATGCGTTTTCCTTAACTTTGTTAAAAGTATAACACTCGTGTATACAGAATGCAACCCTTATTTGTGATTTTTTTCACATGCTTTCACCGACCGTTTCCTTTCCAAAAAACGAACAGCTCTCTGTCCGCATATTTCTCAACGAACAAAGAGCTGTGGTTTTTTACATTATATTTCTGCCATTTTTCCCGTGACCTATCAGAAAAGCAGGTGAATAGCAACAGCTGCCATCGGAATCGCTACGATCGTTCTTTCAAGGAAGCATACCAGCAGTTCCCAGAACTTGATCGGCGACTTGGTAGCCAGCATGACTGTTGCTGTCTCCGAGAAGAAGATGATCTGTACCATGGAAACAAGGCACACGAATACACGAGCCTGATAGCTGATCGCTACCGTTGCAGCAGTACCGTTCATGACCAGAACCGGCAGAAACATTTCCGCGAGTCCTACAGGCATGGATGGTGCGATGGCCGCAGCATCCGGCACCTGACAAACCATGAGAAGCGGCTGGAATATGTATCCGAGCCATGTAAAGATCGGAGTATATTCTGCGATGATCATGGCCGATACACCAATAGCTGAGATCATGGTCAGCACCTGCGGCATGATCACAACACTGTCCTTCAGGCTAAGACCGATATCCTTAGGAACTCCTCTTGCGATCGCAGCACGCTTTACCGCTCTCCGACATCCTGTCGGAATCGTCTTGGAAGTATATTTTGCTTCACCCTTTCGATCTTCCGGAGTCTGTTCCTTACCATTGTAGAACACATCTTTCTTCCAGCGGATCGGCGGGATGCGCACCATGATGATCTCAACGAGGAATACCATGATGAAGCTGATAAGATATATCTTTGCGAAATCTTTTCCGCATCCTGCAGTCTCGATCACCAGACCGGCGAATCCAATGCTGACTGCCGAGAACCCGGTCATAATAGCAACCATTTCTTTTTCTGTGTATACGTTATTCTTCCACAGACGGTTGGTGATCAGAACGCCCAGAGAAGACGAACTTACGAAAGAAGCAGTCGCATCGAGAGCGGCCTTGCCTGGAACTTTAAACAGTGGACGCATCAGAGGCTCCAGCAGAACGCCAATGATTTCCAAAACGCCATAGTTCAGCAGGAACGGCATGAAGATCGCTCCAATAATGATGATGCCGAATACACCCTTGCATACCGGCGGGATCACGTTGCCGCCCGTCATGTCTCCAACGATCAGTTCCGGTGCATCAACGCCTGCTGTCAGCCAGAGACTGTACACCAGCACATAGAAGAATCCCAGTGCAAACAGCACCGTGTGCACCACATTATCATTAGAGTACACATCAAACAATATATTTGAATGCTTTCCCTTATCGATATATTTACAGTAAACGTGCAGAATGAAGTTCAGTCCGATCAGTAATACCAGGATCCAGTACACACCCTGTCCAAACAGGTTCAAAAAGCTGTTGTACAGGAAGCTGAATACCGTTTCAGAACTCCCATCGGCATGAGTGACAGATCCGAAGAATACAACGATGCCTATGATACTGCATACCAGAAACAGGATCAGCCCTTTGACCGTCTTGCTTCTGCTCAGCTTTATTCTGATGTTTTCCAGTAAACATAGAGATTAGAAAGGGTGAGGAATTGTGGAAAACAGCACATTATTCCCAAGAGAGGAAAAGGCAGAGCTTTTATTTGAAAAGATCCTGAAGGATCCGGAGGCG
>ERZ772812.2700-NODE-2700-length-10913-cov-5.893535_pt1 | contig 10913 bp, 10 predicted proteins | sample MGYA00511343_ERZ772812 | MGnify/ENA primary metagenome ERZ772812 (study PRJEB29015, sample SAMEA2737706) | human gut metagenome | biome: human gut; feature: human-associated habitat; material: faeces | place: China | collected 2012 ...
GGGACTATTTGATTAATATTAACTTCGTCCCAATTTTAACGGGACACTAATGACAATATTGCATAAAAATGATATCGTCCATGCAAGAACAAACATCATTTGGGTCCGGTAAATCAGGTAATGGGCTCGGTTTATCGGGTTTGTCTGGATTATTTTCGCTGTCTTCGCTTTTACTGCATCCTACGCCCATCATTATGGCCGCAACAAATAATATGGTTAGTGTTTTCATTTCTGGTATAGTCTAAAATTAATTTCAGTTATCGAAACAATCGTTTTTTCTTCGGTCTTTGAAAAATCACCTAATCCCTCAGTCGAATATTCCGTTCCCAACTTTTTATTGATAAATAGGCAAGCTTGTTGGGTTAAATCAGGTTGCTGCGTGTCGGGAACCACATCTTTAACTGTCAGAAAGACATCCATTGTTTGTGGTGTGACAGATTCAAAGGCTTTTTCGAAACGAAATTCACCTTTTTCATAGATTAAATTAATCATTGGATTTAGATATTTACCCCAGCCAACTCCGAATCAAGGGGATTATAAAAAAAGAAAGTGTGGAGTTGTTAGTTTATCTGACAATAGGCATTTGGCGTGGCCCGAGAACAAATAAACAATACCCCACACTTGAGCAGTATATCGAGGATGATATAGCTACGCAAGTGATGAGTGTTTGTATTGCTTACCCTTGTTCTCTTAAAATCGCCAAATTTTATTGTCAAGGATAAAAGCTAAACACTTTCATCAATCAATATGTCGCTACCCAGCGGATAGCATCACAAAGTTAGAAAATGTTTTTTAAATACAACGACTCAACGGGGGATTGTAACAACAAATTTCGGTTTAAAGTTTCAGAAAATCAATATTGATCTGAGAAAATGTTTACTCTTTCTTGCGGGGGTCTGCCCTTATGTAGGCCACAAAGACAAATATAAGCCCTCCGATAAGTGTCAAATACAAATCTTTCATAAATTCAGTACTCTAAAATAGTGCATAATCGGCACGTCTCACAATGATAGCTGAGTGCCCCCAAATAAAAAGAGAGGCATGGATCGCTCCACACCTCCCGTTGGTATTCAAATCTCCGGTTTATCCCCGGATGATTTTCAGATAGTACGTCAGACTTTGAATTACTACACCTTCGATAAACTCCACAAAGGCCGAGTTATCTCCCGAGGATGCCTCCTCCAAAGTCTCATAGTAGCGTCGCCTTGTCTCATTGTCTCCCTTGATATTGGCTATGGGATAACCGTGTTGCATCAATATCAGATTCATCAACAGACGGGCTGTCCTGCCATTCCCGTCAATAAAGGGATGGACAGACACCAGTTTCTCGTGCATCTGAGCGGCCAATACAACCGGGTGCATGGAATCTTTGTTTGCCTCGTACCATTGAAACAACTCGTCCATTTTGGGCTGTAACAGATAAGGCTGGGGAGGAATATGCTTGCTACCGCTGATAATGACAGGTACACGGCGGCATTTCCCGGCATTGTCCTTGTCTATACTGTGCAGGACTATGGCATGAATATCCAAAAGCACACGTTCCGAGATCGGCTCTTTCTTTTGAGCTATATTCTTGATAAAGTCAATAGCTTCTTTGTGATTGATAGCTTCCAAATGCTCCTTTAACCCTTTACCTGCAATGGTAATACCTTTATTGACCACCATGTCTGTTTCATGGAGGGTCAGGGTATTTCCCTCGATGCGGTTGCTGTCATAGGTGTATTCAATCTCCAGGGCCTCTGTGATGCGGTAATTTTCATTGGCCCGGTATTGATTCAGTTCACCTAAAAGGGTGTCGATCTGTTGCAACTTGTCATTCATACTCACAAAAATACACAAATTTCAGACAAAAGGTAATTCCCGGCGCTCTTTTGGAGGGCTTGTACACCTATCTTTCCATTATATAAGAGAGATAGATGTACAACTCCCGCGCAGATAGATTCCATTATTATAAGCAATTAAGTGCGCGTTCTCCAACTTTCATATCATAATGGATAATAGACAGACTGTAGCACTTCCGGTAAGAAACCCATTTATAGCTGAGATGGTAAGTTAATAACAGAGGGAGATTTCCGGGAAAACCCCACGCACATACTTTTGAATTATTTAGAAAGTAAGTGCGGGAATTACTCTACAAACCACCTGTACTCGCTCTCTCCATACAGAGCCTTGTTGATACCCTCAGCCAGTTGCGAGGCATTGAGTGCCCTGTCCAGAAAATTGTCGATGTAGGAGGACTTATTAGCCCCTGTAAGTAGGTTGTAGACCTTCCACATGGAAATCTCTCGGCTCTGTGCATCTACTCCGAAAGCCTCGTCCTGATAGTAAGCCCTTGCCACCAGATTGATCTGGGTGTCTGTCATTAGAAGCTGGGGCAGTCTCTTTTTATCCTCCTGGGGCAGGCATTGATAAAGCCGTGACTTTCCCAAGAACTGAGCGAACTGATGTTCTGTCATGGAAGAGTTCACAAGGGTTTGCATCTGCCTTGTGTGTTTCTCGGGGTTATAGAGCTGGAACAACTCCATGACAGCCTGAAAGAGGGCCTGTGTATTCATCACCTTGATCTCGCTCTTATAGCCGTCCGTGGAGACACACATATTGCAGCAGACCATGTTCTGAAAGCCCACAAAGACCTTGAATTTCTCCGCAGATTTTTTGTTGTAGAGGTTTTCATGGTTGTAGGCCCTTACCCCTCCTACTGTCAGCTTTAAGGGGTTTCCGTCGATGTCCTCGTGAATAGTGGGGATTTCAAAGCAGAACATCATCCGCTCATAGTAGATGGTCTTGTCTGTCTCCAAAAGCTGATTCACGGGCTTATGGATAGCCTCGGGGATTCTGCCCTTGATGATATGGCTCACCCTTATTTCGGGGCTGTCGATGGCCTCTCCCCGGAAGAACTGCTGAGCCGCCTCGTGGACTGTCTCCACAAAGGCAGGGTGTGAAATGGTTACCTCGTTGTCTTTGGAGAAAACCGGGACCACGCAATCACTTTGCAGGTGGCGGAGTGAAACCTCTTTGGTATTGGCCTCTATAAAGGGTGTGGTCTTATCCGTCCTGAGCGGCTGTGTAATGGTGATAGGATGCTGTGTCGGCAGAGGAATGATCTCTTGCCTAACGGGATGGAGTTGGAGCGCTGTTTCCATAGTTTTGAGGGGTTTGGGGTTGAATGATGTTTGATTGGGGATTGAGGTTGCACCAATTCAGGATGGCTTGGCCTACTTTGGGAGTGATGGTGAACTCGGGACGGCCCATGAACAGGCCTGTTCTGTCTTTGGAAGCCTGCACATGGTGTTTGAGGTCTATATCCAGAACGACGGTAAATTCATAGTCCATGCCATCCCTTTGCATGGCTTTTAAGCCCACTTTTTCCGGGACCATCTTGCCGTTCTTTTCATTGAGGACATAATCCTGCTTGGTGCGCATGGTACAGATGATATGCACGGGAGATTGGAGGATTTTCTGCACAAAGGCATTCTGCCGGGGTGTAACCTTGGCCCAGTTTGCAAAGGAATTGCCTTGCAGTCCTGCATGGAAATCCAGCAGGTAGTCCCAGCATTGGGAGATACTGTCCACGATGATTACCTCCATACCTGCATTTTCACATAAGGTGATGGCCTCGATGTAATTCTCCGGGGAGTAATCACCGCCGAGGGAGACCACATTGTAGGTCCCGAGGTGAGCATAGAGATCGGCCGAGCCATTTTCTGAATCTATGACGGCAATTTTGGACCAGTCAGAGGTCATGCCATAGGCCAACAGGAGGGCTGAATAGGTTTTGCCCGAACCTGCACAACCTTGGAGGGCCAATTTGATTTTGGCCTGCTTTCTTGTAGAGGGGCGGATGTTTAACATAAAATTAGTATATTTAAAAGCTAAAAACAGAACTCATGAAAGATGATAGAATAAATCAGTTTATAGATGAACTGAATCAAACAATCGCTCCTAATTATCAGATAACCAAAGAAATTTTTAACAGAGAGTATGGCTATCCAGAGTTAGATCCATTAAGAGACGAGATATGCAAATGTCTAATTTGTGGCTTATATCAAGCAGCCATAACACTAACCAATCATCTATTGGAATCTTCGTTAAAGAAATGCTTGGCTATAAAATATAAAATTGAACACGAAAATGTTCAATTGGAATTGAAAGATGCTTTTAAAAAAAGTATCGAGAAATATGACAAAATGGAACTGAACATGACTATTAATCAAGCATGCTCTCAAAATTTAATATCTAAAACGCAGAAAAAAAGGCTCCACAAATTCAGAGAAGATTTTCGCAATGCTTTTTCTCACGCAGAATCTTCAAAAATATTCAAAGATTTAAGTATTCCTGTAAATATTTTATCTATAGAAAAAAATGAAGGTCCTGAAGATGTGATGAAAAAATTCTTTTCATCCCCTAATTCAGAACTAACAATCAAAGATTTTCTGCCTATACAAGGAATATTACAAGCTAAATATGCTCAAATCACAGCTATCCCCTATTTCTGCGCTGTAGATAAGATAATTCGGGATATGGTAGCAATTTTAGATAACCTTATAAATAAAAAACAGGCAGAAAGCCCAAAGCCTCCTGCCTGTCCTGACAACCTCTAATCAGCCTAAAACACGGCCAATGTAGGTGCTCCCCCTTCTCCCCGCTGATGGAGCATCATAAACATCTCTCCTGTCTCGGCATTGCACACCTGAGAGACTACCGGGTCTGTCAGTTGTCCTGTCTCTACTTTCCGACTGCAAGGGCCTGTTTCAAGGCCATAGACAAAGAACACCTTACCTGTGTGGGGATTCTGTTTTACCTCCAGCTTCTCAACTCCCTGCTGGGCTTTGAACTGGGCTACCTCCCACGTCTCGATAAATTTCAGATTGCTTTCCATACCACAAATTTTAGATTAAAGTGTTGTGGCGGGGGACCATCCCCACGCCGAGTGCAGGGAGAGGTCATGTGGTGATTGGGGCAAACGTGTGCGGACAAAACTGAAAAAAAAATAAAATAGTTAGAACTTAGGGGTCAGGAAATAATGTCTTATTAATAATAATGTTTGCCAACACCAACAGATTCATTTACTTATGATAAGGGCAGGAGTTGGATAATCCCGCCCTTATGCGCACTTAGTTTTATAATTATATAATGGCTTATCTGAGCAATTCCGATAAAGGATAAATAGCATTTTAGTAGTGTCATACTCAAACGGTTCTTTCCCATGTAACCACTCTTTATAAGTCTGATGCCCTAACCAATCACATGTCAGCATTAATGAATCGGGATAATTGTCAAATTGAGGATTTTGCAGATAATCACCAGCAAGCCCTATATAGCCTTTAACTCGTAAAGATTTTAAGTGTTTGTAGTAAGCTGTTCTTGAAATACCTAATCTCTTAATGGCTTCCGTTGCAGATAGTCCCATATTGAATGAATTATTAAACCCTATGCAATAGAGAGCGAGCAGGAAGCCCTTTTCTTCGGATGAGAGCCTATTATCTTCTAATACCCCTCTGTGGATAATCCTAAATTGTTCAGTAACATACGGCAAAATATATCTTTTGCGCCTGTTGCTGTTTCTTACAAATTCTTCAATGGTACAAAGACCGCTATTTTTCAGTCTTTTGGCAAAATGATCCTTTATGTAACCCAGGGATTTTCCTGTAAATCCGGCTAATTGCTCATAGGTGACATCCGTTATATTATCATCATGTGCTGTCAGGCAGAGAGCAGTAAAAACATAAAGATCATTGAGAGGCAGCTTCTCAGCTGCTTCAGTGGGGATAACCGTATAATTTTTCATAGGGTGCAAAAATGGTGTTTGTATTTTAGGCTGTTCTATATTACTTACTATCTATTATTAGAGATATAAAGAAGGTAGGTAATATAGATTCGCATAAAATGCGAACACACTTAAAAATGACACTTAAATTGGATTCTTGGAGGGCCTAACCTCCTGAAAGACAAGACAAAGATAAGTAAAATTTTTGGATTTTGCAAATATTTTAGCGGTTATTTTTCTGTAAATCAGGAATTTATAGCAAGAAATATTTCAGTAGATTTTCCTCGGTTCTTGGGATTCTCAGCGGGCCGTGCTTTTTGAATCCCATCGGATTTTTCCCCTTTATAAGGTAAATTTTAGGTCTCTCTACCAAGAATAGAGCTTTCAGCAGGCTTACTGATGCACGCTGTTTGATGGTTTTGTGAAGATGGTATTTTACTATTGGAGCAGTCAGCTCCTGTATTTCCGAGGCTTTATATTTTCTGCCGATCTTGAATACCCTGAGTAAATCCCGTTTGAATGGGTGCTTATCATCCAGAGCCCAGAACACAGCGGCATTTTGGAGGTTTTTATAGGCTCTCTTATCGCTATGGCGAATTTCCCATAGATGGTCAATAAGGGTGTTTGCATCTACATATTTTTGAAGAGAATAGAATCTGTTCACAAATGCCGAGCACCCTTTACGGGATTGAAAGGTTTGTTTTTCTCCTGCTGTCAGGTGTCGAGATTTAGTGATCTCTCGCACCTCATCAATTATTTCAGCAAGTTGAGCGTCAACAGTCGTCTGTAACTCATCCTTGTTTATTTGTTCTATCTTTTTCTGTTGCTCGGACAGGGGGAGTGTTCCATATCTATTCTCGAATGCAATCTTGTGCCCTTGCGCTTCCAAAGCCTGTTGCAAGTGGGCGATCGAATCATAGATGGTATTACTCAGCTTCTGACGTTCTACAAGGTAGTCAATGTTCATATAGGCAACCACATCCTTGCTGAAACTGTCTCTGCGAGTTAACTGGATAGGTCTCTCTCCAGAAATAGAAATCGCTCCTTTCTCCCGGATTGCAGTTTTAACTATCTCGAATAAGTCCAGTAAATCTTTATCCTGTCCTGCTAACTCGGAGGCTGATTTTTGTAGGTGAAGAAGAGCATCAGCCTGTTTGAGCAGGGTGGCTTGGTAATCTCCGTCTGCATTCTGTCGCCACTTTTCACGGGTGTTGTAAATGATGGTGTCGCTCAATATCCCATTCGAGAATCTGCATCTTCCATGTATCTGCGTCAATTTATCCGGGGAAAGCATCTGATAGTTCTGTCGGGCGTTGGAAACCGTAATAAGGTGATAGTAGTCCTCAATGTCCACTCCTGCAAAATAGCAGCTTGTGATGAAATTGATTCTTTTAGGCAGCTTGTTCCCTTCGGCCAATTCCGCATAATATGTCCCGGCTTCCTCTACTGATGAATCACTACACAGAATAGCACAATCCTTTAGGTGTTCATCGGGCAGCAGTTTGATGATATTCCTGCAATGCCGGATAGAATTGTAGGCAATCACTATCTTTTCAGTCGGAGGTAAAAATTGTATCTGCTGTGATGTCAGCGCATCCAGATTATCCGTGTAATAGAGTTGTATCTTGCGTTTGGGTGCATCTTTCCATGATAAGTTGAACTTGCATTCCTGTTGCAACTGAGGATTGGAAAACTCCCTCATAGTTGCGGTTACAAGGCATCTGTTCTTGGGTGGAAATTCAAAGTAATGGTCTATAAGAGATTCCAAACTGGGCCTGTAATTACTCTCCGACTGAATCATGTCCACCTCGTCAATCATCAGAAAATAATCCTTATAGTGCTCTTTTCCGATGATCTGCAATAGTTTGTATAGACTGTCAGCCACTACAAGGAATTTCTTGTATACTACTTTATCGTCGGACAGATAACTTTGGATTTCTTTTATGCTCGTCGTATCTCTCTCGTCATTGATTTTTCCTCCGACATAAAGAAGTTTGGTCTTATTCCGCTGCCATTTGTTGTAGGCCAGAATCTTGGTCGGAAATACAATGATGGAATTTCTTTTTGAATCAATTTCCAATGAAGTTGCTCCAATGCCTGCTACCTGCTTATCCACTATACCGTGAGGCATCTTATCCATATAAAAAGATAGCTTCAATTGTACACTATTGCTTCCAACAGGAATGGGGACAGGTGTTCCCTGTTCAAGGGCATTCATTATTTCATCCACATTGCCTGGGAAGCCGATCTCCAGGGAAAGGTCCGATAGCTGATTTATCTCGTGATCCATAAGAGCCTCCTTGTCTTCAGCGGATGATATCCACCCATCCGCTGAATCATGCAGGTCTTTATAAGTATTAGGAACAGACTGCTTGGTCGTTACTGTCGGTGCAGAAAGTTGAGGTGTTGCCACTAAAATCGTCTTCTCCTCCTTTACTGGTGCGGCCTCATCAGGAAACTCCTGTAAAACAGAAAAATTCAAATTGGAAAGGTCTAAATTCCCATTTCCCATAATATCTGCAACCTCTGCTGCGATATCATCCAGATCTTCCAAATCAATCATATCTGCTCACTTAACATTTTAATACAAAACTTATCTATCTGAGCAAATATAGCAAAAGTTAAGGGGAATATTACCGTTCCCCTTAACTTTATACAAGATGTTGCATTGCCTCGTCAATCTGTTTATTTTCAAAACTATCCAGATAAATTTGGGTGACTTTTTCAGAACTGTGTCCCAAAGAGCTGCTGATAATAGAGGTTGCAACCCCAGCTCTTCTGAGGACTGTCGCATAACTGTGCCTTGCTACATAAGTGGTCAGTTTATTTGGGATTTTCAACTCCTCGCCGATTTGTTTCAGGGCCTTGTTGGTTTTAGCAAGGGCTTTGTGAATCCGGTTGAATTTCTGCAACTCTGTTTTGTGACTGCTGTTAAGGATTGGAAATAGATATTCAGACGTTGGATTCTGGTATCGTTGTATTATCTCCAATGCTTTAGGCATCAATTTGTAAGAGAGTAATTTCCCGGTTTTATGCCGCGTGTAATAGAGCCTCCCGCCTGCAATATTTTCCTGTTTCAGCCGTGCCATGTCACCGAAATTGATTCCGGCAGTATAGTAGCTGAAAAGAAAAATATCACGGGCCAATAGGATGTATTCTGTGTTAGTGCATTGTGGGGAGTAGTTTTCTATGAGGATAATGTGTTGTTTGGCAATAGCCCGTTTATGGGTGGAGGTCCACAATTTGCCTACCTTGAATTTGATGAATGGATTGGATTTAGGACAGAATCTACCCTCTTCAACAGCCCTGTTATAAGTGGCTTTTAAGATACTGAATTTAGTAGCTATGCTATTATTTCGATTGCCCCTATTTCTTAGAAATAGTTCAAAATCATTTAGGAATTGCGTATCTATCTCATCCAATCGAATAGGAGTGGATTTATATTGCCGAAGCAGAGATAAGGCCACTTTGTGTTTTGATGCAGAGTTATATTTCCCAAAGGCTTCCAATCGCTCAATAATTTGTTCCAAGCACTCATTCATCGTAGAAGCGATAATTTCTATCTTTTTCTCATCGAGCAGGGTATTCAATATGAATTCTTTATCCAAACTGTCCAAAAGAACATGAACAATCCATTTAGGAACTGAAACTCGTGTCTCCCCATCCTCCATCCATATTTTCCTAACCCGCCCCCATGGCCCTGTATACATTTCATCCTCCATTTGATATAAAAAATTAAATGATCATCAGTAAATATAATAAAAGCCAAGGGGAAAACTTACTATTCCCCTTAACTTTATATAAGATGTTGCATCGCTTCATTCATCCGTTCATTTTCGAAACTGTCCAGATAAATTTGGGTCACTCGCTCAGAACTGTGCCCGAGAGATTCAGAAATAATAGAGGTAGGAACACCAGCCCTTTTCAGCACCGTGGCATAGCTATGCCGAGCTACATAGGTTGTGAGTTTAATCGGTATTTTCAACTCCCTGCCTATCTCGGCCAAAGCCCGGTTTACCTTGGTAATGACCTTGTGATGCCTGTTTAATTTTTGTTGGATCGTTTTATGTTCCTTTGAATAGATAGGGAACAGGTAGATGTTCCCGGAAGCATAACTTTCAATAATCTCCATAGCCCGGCTGTGAATAGGCAAATTCAACAATTTCCCGGTTTTCTGCCGCCTGTAAACCAATCTGCCATCCACAATGTTCTGCCGAGTGAGATTGGCCATGTCTGCGAAATTAATACCACCCATCAAATAGGAGAAGCTGAAAAGGTCAATGGCAAACCGGGTATAAAAATCCCGCCCCTCACATGGGAAATCCATAACAGCTTTCACCTCAGTCTTGGATATGGCCCGTTTTGGAGTTTCTGCGTGCAATTTACCCACTTTGTAACTCTTGAATGGGTACTGCTCCATCTTGGCATATCCACGCTCTATGGCCTGATTAAAGACCATTCTCAGGGTTCTGAACCGGACACCTATGGTATTCTCAGCCCTACCCTGCCTGCGGAGCCACAATTCATAGCGTTTCAGCCACAAATGGTCGATGTCAGAAAAATAGACACTCAGGTGCTTATTGAATTTGAGCAACGACCGATAAACTTGCTCCACAGAGGTAGCATAACCTGTCCTGCGTTCATCCTGCAACTCCCGGATGATCTGTTCAAAGAGTTCTCCGACGGTCACGGCCTTCACAGGTTTGGAGATTTGTTCTTTAAGGGTTGTTGCGGTAAATTCCCGATTCTCGGATTTCAATTCCACAACCTTGCCCTTACACTCACATAATTTATTGGCAATCAGTTTCTCCAGATATTCTCTGTCAGGACAATCCAATGTGGGCTGATTTCTGTCGAAATCCCAATACTGAGGTGCAACAGACACTCCAAGGCTGATATACTTGGTCTTGCGGTCTTTTGTAATGCGTATTCTTAAAGGAAATTCATTGTTTTTGAGAGGCTTGTATTTGAAGCATACCACCTCGATAGTTGTGCTCATGGGTAAAACACCGGGTAAAACAAACCCTGTTTTTCGCCCGTTTTACACCAAAAAGAAAGAGAGTCGCATTTCTGCAACTCTCTGATTTTTAAGTGGTACCACCAGGAATCGAACCGGGGACACAAGGATTTTCAGTCCTTTGCTCTA
>ERZ772812.2706-NODE-2706-length-10899-cov-3.080136_pt1 | contig 10899 bp, 5 predicted proteins | sample MGYA00511343_ERZ772812 | MGnify/ENA primary metagenome ERZ772812 (study PRJEB29015, sample SAMEA2737706) | human gut metagenome | biome: human gut; feature: human-associated habitat; material: faeces | place: China | collected 2012 ...
CGGTAAGCCATGCGTATGGAAAGGGATTGTACGCCGATGCTTTCCTGCAGGGATAACATATGGTCCAGAGAATAATTAAGCAGTTCAACGGAAACGGGAACGGTTACCGGCAGGTTGTATAATATAGACAGCAACAGGCGTTTGGAGCCCTGATGTTTGCAATCCGATAAACGGTAGACGAGGTCATCGTACAGCGGGATAAACCAGGCTGGATGTATTTCGCTCAGTTTCTCGCATACCCATGTCGCCCGCCACGCAACACTTTGTTTTTCGTCCGACATCAGCCGATACATAGCTTCGAAGCATTCCGGCTGATGACAAATTTCCCGTACCAACACGTCTACCGACAGATTACGGATAGGAACGTCCAAAGCTTTTCTGAATTCTTCCGATTTCGACATAAGTATATCCTGAAAAAATGAAAAAGGGACTATCGTTTTTTTGGATAGCCCCCCTTCGCGTTTAACTGTCTTTTATCGGTTATGCAATGCCGTGAGCCGATACATTGCTGTCGATTTTCTTGATAAGTCCTTGCAATACTGCACCCGGACCGCATTCCGTGAAGTCGGCAGCACCGTCGGCAACCATATTCTTGACTGTTTGAGTCCAGCGTACAGAAGCTGTCAATTGTGCAACAAGATTTTTCTTGATTTCAGCAGGGTCGGTATGAGGAAGGGCATCCACATTCTGATATACAGGGCACTTCGGAGTGTGGAACTCGGTTGCGTTGATAGCCGCTTCCAGTTCAACTTTGGCAGGGTTCATCAACGGAGAGTGGAATGCACCGCCTACTTTCAAAGGCAAAGCACGTTTCGCTCCGGCAGCTTTCATCAGTTCGCAAGCTTTGTTGATGCCTTCGATAGAACCGGAAATAACGATTTGTCCCGGACAGTTGTAGTTGGCAGCTACGCAGACTTCACCTTCGGCACTAACCTGTGCGCAGATTTCTTCCACTTTTTCATCCGGCAAAGCGATAATGGCAGCCATTGTAGAAGGCTGTGCTTCACAGGCTTTCTGCATAGCCATGGCACGGGCATAAACCAGCTTCAAGCCGTCTTCAAAGCTTAACGCACCAGCAGCAACCAATGCGGAGAACTCACCGAGTGAGTGGCCGGCGGTCATTTCGGGCTTAAAGTCGTCGCCCATGCAGAGTGCGGAGATTACGGAGTGAAGGAATACGGCAGGCTGTGTTACTTTGGTCTGGCGCAAATCTTCGTCTGTACCGTTGAACATGATATCTGTAATACGATATCCGAGGATATCATTTGCTTTTTCAAAAAGTTCTTTGGCCAAAGCCGAATTTTCGTACAGGTCTTTACCCATTCCTACGAATTGGGCGCCTTGACCCGGAAATACAAATGCTTTCATATTCATTTATTTTTAGTGTTTAATAAAAAGTGGTGCAAAGGTATAGGTTTTTCTGATAACCACCGCACAAAAGGGCGTTTTTTGTGCAATGTACCTTTTTCAAATACGTCTGCAATACAATATGTCCCCCTCTGGCAAGATAAATGTACGGATATAGAAATCCTTAAGAATTAGGTACTTCATAGTTATTGTATCTGCTACAATTACCCCTTGCTGCTACGGATTTAAATTACATATTGTATTTTATACGATAACACAATAAGATGATATTGTAAGATATACGATATGTATATATTTGAAAAATAATGCTTTATAACATTGTAAAAATACCCTTTTTACTTATTGCATATTTGAAAAACCTCATTATATTTGCAGCGCTTAAACGAAAATATTATGCAAAACGTGGAACAAAATACGCCATTGGCAAACAATCATATTTCGGTAGACTGTGTGGTGATTGGTTTTGACGGAGAGCAGTTGAAAGTCTTGCTGGTTAAACGTGCCGGAGAAGAAGAGGGTGAAGTCTTCCATGATATGAAGCTGCCCGGCAGTTTGATTTATATGGACGAAGATTTGGACGAAGCTGCCCAGCGGGTTCTGAATGAACTGACGGGACTTAAGAACGTAAATCTGATGCAGTTCAAGGCGTTCGGCTCCAAGAACCGCACCAAAGACCCCAGAGACGTGCATTGGCTGGAACGTGCCATGCAGTCCAAAGTAGAGCGTATCGTGACCATCGCCTACCTTTCTCTCGTGAAGATAGACCGTACGCTCAACCGCGGCCTGGACGAGTATATGGCAAATTGGGTTGCCTTGCCGGATATCAAGGCACTGGCTTTCGACCACAACCTTATCATAAAAGAGGCGATAACCTACATCCGCCAGTATATCGAGTTCAACCCGTCTTCTCTTTTCGACCTGCTTCCGCGTAAGTTCACCGCATCCCAGCTCCGTACGCTGTATGAACTCTTGTACGGGAAACAGATAGATGTGCGCAATTTCCACAAAAAGATAGCTCTTATGGAGTATGTGGTTCCTTTGGAAGAGAAGCAGCAGGGAGTTGCCCATCGTGCGGCACGGTATTACCGGTTCGACAAGAAGATATATAATAAGGTAAGGCGGTAGGCAAGACGCCTGAATTCAAAACCTGATACGGAATAAATCGAAAATTTAACAATATAAACTCAAAGACATGTATTTATTAGGATATGACATCGGCAGCTCGTCCGTTAAAGCGAGCTTGGTAAATGCAGAAAGCGGTAAGTGCGTATCTTCCGCGTTCTTCCCGAAGACGGAAGCGGAAATCATAGCCGTGAAGCCGGGATGGGCGGAACAGAACCCTGAAAACTGGTGGGAAAACCTGAAGCTGGCAACGCAAGCCGTATTGGCGGATGCGCGTGTGGATGCGGCAGACATCAAAGCCATCGGTATCTCTTACCAGATGCACGGATTGGTGTGCGTGGACAAAGAACAAAAGGTATTGCGTCCTGCAATCATCTGGTGCGATTCCAGAGCCGTTCCTTACGGACAAAAAGCATTTGAAACGCTGGGAGAGGAGTTATGCCTCTCGCATCTGCTCAACTCTCCGGGTAACTTCACCGCGTCCAAACTTGCCTGGATAAAGGAGAATGAACCGGCTGTCTATGAAAAGATATACAAGATTATGCTGCCGGGCGATTATATTGCCATGAAACTGAGCGGTACAATCTGCACTACAGTCTCCGGACTGTCCGAAGGCATGTTCTGGGATTTCAAGAACAACCGGGTAGCAGACTTTCTGATGAAATATTACGGTTTCGATTCCTCGCTGATAGCCGACATCAGACCTACATTCTCTGAGCAAGGCCGTGTAAACGCCGCTGCCGCACAGGAGTTGGGTCTGAAAGAGGGAACGCCTGTCACATACCGTGCCGGCGACCAACCCAACAACGCATTGTCGCTGAACGTGTTCAACCCCGGTGAAATAGCATCCACAGCGGGTACTTCGGGGGTGGTTTACGGTGTGAACGGTGAGGTGAACTACGACCCGAAATCACGCGTCAATACCTTTGCGCACGTCAATCACACGGCGGAACAAACCCGCCTCGGCGTACTTTTGTGCATCAACGGTACGGGTATCCTCAACTCGTGGGTGAAACGCACCGTTGCTCCCGAAGGCATTTCTTACAGTGACATGAATGTTCTTGCCGCCCAGGCGCCTATCGGAAGCGCCGGTATCAGCATCCTGCCTTTCGGCAACGGTGCCGAACGTATGCTGGAGAACAGGGAAACGGGCTGTTCCATTCAAGGAATCAACTTCAACCAGCACGGCAAGCAACATATTATCCGTGCGGCACAGGAAGGTATCGTATTCTCTTTCAAGTATGGTATCGACATTATGGAGCAGATGGGTATTCCCGTACAGAAAATCCATGCGGGCAAAGCCAATATGTTCCTCAGTCCGCTGTTCCGCGAAACGCTGGCAGGCGTAACGGGTGCCGTTATCGAACTGTACGACACCGACGGTTCGGTAGGTGCAGCCAAAGGTGCAGGTATCGGTGCGGGCATCTATAAAGACAACAACGAAGCCTTTGCTACGCTTGAGAAACTCGAAATCATCGAGCCCGGACAAGCCGACCGTCAGGCATATGCCGATGCCTATGCACGCTGGAAACAATATCTGATGCAGAGCTTACGGCCTGCTTAAGTTTTGTTCTGCATTCTTCGGAAAGTCCTTTTTGAGATTGGGTTGCTGTTTTTTATGAGAGCGTCTACGCAACGAATAAAAAGGAAAACAGACCGGAAAGAAATTCCAAAGAAACTGAATAAAAGGCTTCTTGAAGAAGATTTAAACAGACATTGAAAGTAAACAAGTAAACAACAGTAATAATTAACCCGCGGGTAATGTGCCCGTTGTCAGCACATCGGCGCATTACCGCATTAACACATTTAATCATTATGGCAACAAAAGAGTATTTTCCCGGAATAGGAAAAATCAAATTCGAAGGCAAAGAAAGTAAGAATCCTATGGCATTCCGCTACTACGATGCGGAAAAAGTAATCATGGGCAAGAAGATGAAAGATTGGTTGAAGTTCTCTATGGCATGGTGGCATACACTCTGTGCAGAGGGTGGCGACCAGTTCGGCGGCGGAACGAAACACTTCCCCTGGAACGGTGATGCCGATAAACTGCAGGCTGCCAAGAATAAAATGGATGCTGGTTTCGAGTTCATGCAGAAAATGGGCATCGAATATTACTGCTTCCACGATGTTGACCTTTGCGACGAGGCCGATACAATCGAAGAGTACGAAGCAAACCTGAAAGCCATCGTTGCATACGCCAAGCAAAAGCAGGAGGAAACAGGTATCAAACTGTTGTGGGGTACTGCCAACGTATTCGGTCATGCACGTTACATGAACGGTGCCGCCACCAATCCCGACTTTGACGTTGTGGCCCGCGCTGCCGTTCAAATCAAGAATGCCATTGACGCAACAATCGAACTGGGCGGTTCGAACTACGTGTTCTGGGGTGGACGCGAAGGCTATATGTCTTTGCTGAATACCGACCAGAAGCGTGAAAAAGAACACCTTGCACAGATGCTGACCATTGCACGCGACTATGCCCGTGCACGCGGCTTCAAAGGTACGTTCCTGATTGAGCCGAAACCGATGGAACCGACCAAGCATCAATATGACGCAGACACGGAAACGGTTGTCGGCTTCCTGAAAGCCCACGGTCTGGACAAAGACTTCAAAGTGAACATCGAAGTGAACCACGCCACACTGGCAGGCCATACTTTCGAACACGAACTTGCCGTGGCAGTAGACAACGGTATGCTGGGTTCTATCGATGCCAACCGCGGTGACTACCAGAACGGCTGGGATACAGACCAGTTCCCTATCGACAATTACGAGCTGACACAAGCCATGATGCAAATTATCCGCAACGGCGGCTTCGGTGACGGCGGTACAAACTTCGACGCCAAGACACGCCGTAACTCTACCGACCTTGAGGACATCTTCATTGCTCACATCGCAGGTATGGACGTAATGGCACGTGCATTGGAAAGCGCAGCCAAACTGCTCGAAGAGTCTCCTTACAAGAAGATGCTTGCCGACCGCTACGCTTCTTTCGACAGCGGCAAGGGTAAGGAATTCGAGGAAGGCAAGTTGACACTGGAAGATGTCGTAGCCTACGCAAAAGCTAACGGCGAACCGAAACAGACCAGCGGCAAACAAGAATTGTACGAAGCAATCGTAAATATGTATTGCTGATAAATAGCGGTTAGTGGTTAGCGATGAGTGATTAGCGATTATTGGTTAGTGATAAAGGATGGGGGAATAAGCAATTATCACTAAATTACTGACCATTAATCACTCATCACTAATCGTTCATCACTAACCGCTCATCACTAACTCCTAACCACTATTATCATGAATTATACAGAAAAAGGCAGCAAGCTCTATCTCTTTTCGATTGTGCTCGTAGCTGTCATTGGCGGTCTGCTTTTCGGCTACGATACGGCAGTTATCTCCGGCGCAGAAAAGGGGCTTCAAGCTTTCTTCATGGGAGCCGATTTTGAATACACAGACGCGATACACGGCATCACATCATCCAGCGCATTGATAGGCTGTATCATAGGTAGCGCCGTTTCCGGCTTTTTCGCTTCCGGATTGGGCCGCAAAAACTCTCTCTTTTTGGCAGGTATCCTGTTCTTCTTGTCGGCGCTGGGTTCCTATTATCCCGAATTCCTGTTCTTTGAACATGGCGTTCCTTCCTATTCTCTTCTGGTGGCTTTCAATTTCTACCGTGTCTTGGGCGGTATAGGTGTGGGGCTGGCTTCCGCCATTTGTCCGATGTACATTGCCGAAATTGCCCCTTCCGAAATTCGTGGTAAATTGGTTTCCTGTAATCAGTTTGCTATTATTTTTGGCATGTTGGTAGTCTATTTTGTCAATTATATGATTAAAGATGGTATGCCGGATGAAGTGCTTGTTTCCGATGGTTGGAGATATATGTTTGGTTCAGAAGCGGTTCCGGCTGCATTATTTGGCATTTTATTGTTTTTGGTTCCTGAAACTCCGCGCTATTTGGCTATGACCCATCAGGATGATAAAGCGTTTTCTGTACTTGAAAAAGTAAATGGAACAGATAAGGCTAAAACTATTTTGTCTGAAATAAAAGCTGTAACTTCCGAGAAAACGGAAAAACTGCTTACATACGGGCTGACAGTTATTGTAGTCGGCATCTTGCTTTCTGTATTTCAGCAAGCTATCGGCATTAATGCTGTGCTTTATTATGCACCGCGTATTTTTGAAAAAATCGGTGGCGGTGGCGATGGTATGATGCAGACTGTGGTAATGGGGGTAGTTAATATTCTCTTTACATTGATTGCCATCTTTACCGTAGAGAAGATGGGACGTAATCCCTTGTTGATTGTTGGTTCTATTGGCATGGCTGTAGGTGCATTCTGTGTTGCGTTTTGTGATGAGTTTCAGGTGGGAGGTATTCTTCCTGTTCTTTCCATCATAGTTTATGCTGCATTCTTTATGATGTCATGGGGACCTATCTGCTGGGTGTTGATTGCAGAGATATTTCCGAATACTATCCGCGGCAAGGCAGTGGCTATTGCTGTAGCTTTCCAGTGGATATTCAATTATCTGGTTTCTTCCACTTTTCCTGCCATGTATGAATTTAGTCCGGTATTTGCCTATGGGCTTTATGGCGTGATTTGTGTGCTTGCAGCTCTGTTTGTGTGGAAGATGGTTCCTGAAACAAAAGGAAAGACTTTGGAAGATATGACTCGTCTTTGGAAAGAAAGAGCAAGATAAGTTGGTGCGATGCCGGAAATGGTGTCTTTCATACCGGAGAATAGAAGCCATCCCTTTCAACTTAACAAATAGAAAGTTGGACGCGAAAATGCCCTCATGCCCTCACTTTGGCTCTAACTGGTTTATAATGAACTGCTTATTAGTGATGGTAGCATCTGTGTTAGTGAGGGCATTGCCCTCACTAACACAGATGCTTGAAAATAAATTATTCTAACTTTATCATGTGATATAAAGTACCTTTTCTGCTGGTTTTTGGGTGAATGTTCAGTTTGCGGATAATGTGTCTGTATTAATTTATCTTGTTGATTGACAGGTTTTTCACGTTTGTACTCTTGCAAATAATTGAAAATCTTCATGTGCGGTCAGCCTTTCTCCCTTCTTCTCTGTAGTGGCGGAATAGAAGTGACATTTAAACAACTGTTCCAAAGGCGAAATTTACTCAAATTCGGTGTTGTTTTGCCAAAATACCTTCTCATTTTCATCATTCAACCCATAACGTTCGTTCTTATAAAGCAGCTGCATGGCTTGTGAATCGAGTTGGTGGTAGTCTATGTGTGCATATTTCCCTGTCTCTTATTTCTTTTCTTTCTTTTCTTTTCCTACTTTTTATATGTTTGTAATTGCTTATTCACCACTGTGACTAAGTTTAATTACAGTAGTGGTTAAAGTTAACTACAATAGTGATTAGACTTAATTACATTCGTGATTAACAGATATTGAACTTTTAATCGTCAAAGAAGAACAGTATGATACAAACTACGGCACCGTTGTTTATGCCGTTTGTGCAAGGAAGAAAAACTGAAAAAACAGGGGGCTTACCAAATAACCGGTTTATAGGCTTGTGAATGTATATTATATTGTGAATGAGTGTCTTAAGAGATGAGAATGAGGAATAAGGAGTGAGGGTAATGACTTTACAATGAGTGGGTTATAGTTGGAAATGAGGGCATGAGTGGGAACAACTTATAGAGCATCATTATGACATATTTAAGTATGCTCAGCATAGATGCCCCATACATTATCTTGCTGTAATGTATAGAAAAGAGCCGTATCATTACTCGGGAGTAGAGTTGATACGGCTCTTTTTATGGTTGATAAAGGGTGTCAAAGTAGCCTCGGATGAAAAGTCCTTTTCCTCAAAGGTTGTGTTTTGACACCCTTTTCTTTTTATCAGGATGGGATTGTTTTATTTCTTTTCCCCTATTGTTTTCAGCATTTCTTGTACGGCTGCTTCCAACTGCTGGTCTTCACCTGCCAATGCCTTTTCTGGAGTATTATAAACTTCAATGTCTGGAGAAAGTTGGTGATTTTCCGCATATTGTCCACGCATATCCATACAACCCACTTGAGGAATACCGAACACAATGCTCGGGTCGATCTGGTTTTCCCACCATACGGCAGTCATTGTGCCCGGAACCGGAGCACCAATCAGTTTGCCTATCTTTAATTCCTTGTAAACCCATGGGAAGCCATGTGCGTTACTGTAATTGTCCTCGCATACCAATACGCAGGATGGCTTGAGCCATTTATTGAATGGGTCGCTGCCTATGTATTGTCCGCGTGGAACGAAACGCTGATATTCCTTGCCGCTTAATAAAGTGGCCAAGTCATCATGTAGCCATCCGCCTCCATTGTGGCGTGTGTCTACAATAATAGCTTCTTTGTTGCGGCAGCGTCCCAATACTTCACTATATACTTCGCGGAAACTTTGACTGTCCATGCCTTTTACGTGTACATAGCCGATGCGGCCTTCGGATAACTTATCGACTATATTGCGGCAACGTTCTACCCAACGTTTGTACAGCAAGTTACTTTGTTCGCCCATGCTGATAGCTTTGATGGTGATATCAAAACGTTTGCCGGTAGCCGGATTATATATGGCCAGTAACACTTTTCTTCCGGCTTTGCCTTCCAGCAGCGGGAAGTAGTCTTGCCCTTTCACGATAGGTTTGCCGTCAATTTTCTCGATGATGCAACCGGGAGTAACATCCGTTTTTTTCACGGCAAATGGGCCTTTTGCCAATATTTCTTTAATTTTTAACCCGTCACCATCATAAGTTTCGTCATAGAATACTCCTAGGGTCGCTGTGGATAGTATAGGGCCGTTTGAGTAGTAACGTGCTCCGGTGTGCGAACCGTTTAACTCACCCAGCATTTCACTCAGCATTTCCTGAAAATCATAATTGTTATTGATGTATGGAAGAAAGCGTGCGTATGCTTCGTGATAGCCTTTCCAGTCTACTCCGTGCAGATCTTTTACATAGAATTTATCTTCTACTTGTTGCCATACATGATCGAAAATATATTCGCGTTCACCATAGGGTTGGTAGTCGAAGAAAGCTTCGAATTCTACAGGTTTGGTTTCACCACTGCTGACAGTGACTTTCTTGATACCACCTTGGCTGCAAAGGAACAGATTCTCGCCTTTCTTATCAGGAAGCAGGGCTCCGCCACCGACTTTTTTCATGACGATTTTAGTCTTGTTTTCTTTAAGATCGTGTTCCCATAAATCATATCCGCTTTCGAAGGCTGCTTGATAATATAGTTTGTCACCCTTCGGAGTTAATACAGCATCTCCCAATCGTGAAGAATTTACAGTCAGACGAATCACACGGTCACGGCTGTTTTCAAGGTCGAAAACCAGTGGCTTTACTTCCTTCTTGTCATCTTCTTTCTTGGAGTCTTTCTTTTTATCTTTTTTATGATCGGCCTTCTCCTTCTCTTCACTCTTCTCTTTGTCTTTCTTTTCCGAGTCTTCCAGTAAGGCAAGCTCTTCCTTGCTCATTCTGAAACGGTCGTATGCGTCTAGGTCGAAGAACATGATATAGATATCCGCTTCAGCACCCCAGCTTCCGTGACTGCGGAATCCTGCGCGGTCACTTTCCCAAATCATGGCTTTTCCATCCAATACCCATTTGGCATTGCCGTCACTGTATCCACTTTCGGTCAGATTATGAATTTCTCCGTTACCAGATGCGTTGACCAGTGCAACATCCTTGTTATTCCATCCGCCAATACCTATGTAGTTGGTAAGAATCCATTTGCTGTCCGGACTCCATTGATACCATTGATCACCATCACTGTATGAATATTCAAACTTACCGTCCATTACAGTGCGGACATTTTTACTTTTCAAGTTAAGCACACGAATCGTGGTACGGTCTTCCAAAAACGCTATTTCTTTACCATCAGGACTGAATTGGGGCTGGAAAGAAGCAATGGCTGAACCGGTCAGTTTCTCCTCTTTAATATCTGTAGCATAAGTGAATTGTTTCTCTTCTTTTTTGTTCAGGCTTGCCTGATAAATTTGCCACAAACCGTTTCTTTCCGAAGCATACACGATACTTCTTCCATCGGGAGCGAAGTTGATGTCGCGTTCTTGTTCCGGAGTATTGGTGATTTGTTTTGTTGTCTTATATTCCACTGAAGTGACGTAAACATCGCCGCGCAGAATGAATGCTTCTTCTTTAGCATCGGGAGACAGAGCTATTTCTGTTGCACCGTTTCGTCTGATTTGGCGAATCAGGTCTTTGTCATTTTTGTCCGTTAAGATGGATATTTGTACTTTCCGAGGTTCGGTTCCTTCTTTCATTGTATAGATTTCTCCATCATATCCGTAGCAGAGTGTGCCGTTGTCGGCAGCAGTAAGGAAACGGACCGGGTGCTTGGTATGGTGGGTGAGCTGAGTGGAACTTGTTCCATCCAGTGCACGTTTGAATA
>ERZ772812.2708-NODE-2708-length-10892-cov-7.101965_pt1 | contig 10892 bp, 8 predicted proteins | sample MGYA00511343_ERZ772812 | MGnify/ENA primary metagenome ERZ772812 (study PRJEB29015, sample SAMEA2737706) | human gut metagenome | biome: human gut; feature: human-associated habitat; material: faeces | place: China | collected 2012 ...
CGTGGCCGGTGATGTTCAGGGTGTACTTCAGGTAGTTGACCACAGAGGGGTCCAGGTCGCCGCAGCGGGTACCCATCATCAGGCCGGCCAGCGGGGTCATGCCCATGGAGGTATCAACGACCTTGCCCTGATCGACAGCGGCGATGGAGGAGCCGTTGCCCAGATGGCAGGTGATGAGCTTCAGGCGCTCAATGGGCTCCTCGAGGTACTCAGCAGCCTTGTGAGCAACGTACTTGTGGCTGGTGCCGTGGAAGCCGTAGCGGCGGACGCCGTACTTCTCATAGTACTCATAGGGGATGGCGTACATATAAGCCTTCGGGGGCATGGTGCTGTGGAAAGCGGTGTCGAAGACAGCGACCATCGGGACGTTGCCGAAGACCTTGCGGGCTGCCTCGATGCCGAGGATGCCTGCGGGGTTGTGCAGAGGAGCCAGGGGGCTCAGCTCACGGATGGTGTTGATGACCTCGTCGGTGATCAGGCAGCTGGCCTTGAACTTCTCACCGCCGTGGACGACGCGGTGGCCGATGGCGCTGATCTCGCTGACATCGTCGATGCACTTGCCCTCGCCGGTGGTCATCTTCTTCACGACCTCAGCAAAAGCCTCGGTGTGGGTGGGGAAGATAGCGGGAGTGGTAGCCTTGTGGCCGTTAGCTTCATGGGTGATCATGCTGCTCTCCATGCCGATGCGCTCGCACAGGCCCTTGCACAGCACCTTCTCACCGTCCATATCGATGAGCTGATACTTCAGCGAGCTGGAACCACAGTTGATGACCAAAACTTTCATCCGATATTTCCTCCCATTCACAAAAAAGCGCAGTTATGCTTTTTAAAATCGCTCCATTATTATATAATGATTATAAAGCATTTTCAAGCGCACGGCCGGAAACGCGCAAGAAAAAGCGAGAAAAACGGCCAAGATTCGCAATTTATGCGTGCACAGCGGCCGAAAGAAGCGAGGCAGCCATGAGAACAGCCGGTATCATCGCGGAATACAACCCTTTCCACAACGGACACGCCTGGCAGATAGCGGAGCTGAAAAAACGCGGCTTTGAGGCGGTGGTGTGCGTGTGCAGCCCGGGCGTGGTGCAGCGCGGTACTGCGGCGCTGTCAAGCCCCCTTTCCAAAAAGTTTGCACATTTTTTGTCAAAGTGCGTTTTCACCTTTCTTTCCTTGCCCCGGGCGGCAGAGTATGCTATCATAATATGCGTTGTGAAAAAACACAGGAGGTTTTCCATGATTTTCTCGATCCGTAACCTTGGCTTCGAGCTTGGCTCGCTGCTGCTGGAAGGCTGGGCAGCCTTTGCCGCCCGCGTGGTGTGCGCGGCGCTGCTGCTGGCGCTTGGCTGGCTGGCGCGGCAGCTTTTGTCCCGCAGGGTGTTCCCTGCCCTGCTGCGCCGCAACTGGCGGCTGGCCGGTACGCCCATTCTGCTGCGCAGCTTTGCCGTACCGCTGCAGCGGCTCACCCTTGCAGCGTTCATCTATGCCGCAGCGGCCAGCCTGCCGTGGGCCATTCCCGGCGTAAGTAAATTTCTGCTCACAGCCTTTGAGCTGGCCGCCACCTTTTTTGTGTGTCAGGGGCTGTACGCCGCCGCCGATCTCACCGACCTTTTGCTGGCGAGCTGCGGCGAGGAGGTGCGCACTAACCGCACCCTAACCACCCTGCTGAACAAGGTGTACAAAGTTCTCATCGTGGTTCTGGGCGTTATGACCATGGCACAGGAGAGCGGCCTGCCGGTGGGCAGCATCGTAGCCAGTGCGGGTCTTGTCGGTCTGACCATCTCTCTCGCGGCGCAGGACAGCGCCAAAAATCTGTTCAGCGGGCTGGTCATCCTGCTGGACCGCCCCTTTTCCATCGGCGACTGGATCACCGTGGGCGACGTTTCCGGCGAGGTGGTGGACATCAACTTCCGCTCCACCAAAGTCCGCGCGTTGGATAACTCGGTGTACATCCTGACCAACAGCACAGTCAGCTCTGCCACCATCAACAACGGTACTTTGCGCAACAAGCGGCTGTACCGCTTCACCCTCGGGGTCACCTACGATACCTCCCGTCCTCAGCTGGAACAGCTGATGACCGACCTGACTGCCATGCTCAAGGCCAGCCCCTACACCTACGAGGACTCGGTGCTGGTTAAGCTGAACGGCTTCGGCGCTTCCAGCATCGACCTGCTGGTGTCCGCCTACCTGCGCACCGCCGACATGACCCGCTTTTTGCAGATGCAGAACGACTTAAATCTTGACCTGATGGACGTGATGCAGAAAAACGGCGTGGACTTCGCCTTCCCCTCCACCACCGTGTATTTGGAAAAGAACAGCGAAAACTAAAAGACGATCCAGAATGGCCGCTGCTTGCGCTTTGGCCATCTTCAACGGAAGTCTATTTCTGTTTTATGTTTGCCGCGGCCTGTGGACCGCGGCAGACGCATTTTCACAGGTTAAAACGAAGAAACGCCGGTTTTATTGTAATAATCAGGCGCTTTTGCCCTATAATTTCCCGTCTTGTCATGTTATTCTTATAGCGTACCCGCATACACTGCGGGACACGCCATCAAATCATCTGTGGAGGAATCTTTTCCATGACACAGCTTTTGCTGCCAATTATTTACTTAGCCTTTATCAGTCTTGGTCTGCCAGATTCCCTGCTGGGGTCTGCATGGCCCACCATGTACCCCCAGCTGGGCGTTTCCTTCTCCTACGCGGGCATTCTATCCATGATCATCTCGCTGGGCACCATCGTTTCCAGCCTGAACAGCGACCGGCTCACCCGGGCACTGGGCACGGGCAGGGTAACCGCCCTCAGCGTGGGCATGACCGCTGCGGCGCTGTTCGGCTTCTCGGTCTCCGGCCGGTTCTGGATGCTCTGCCTGTGGGCTGTGCCCTACGGTTTGGGCGCGGGCAGCGTGGATGCCGCCCTGAACAACTACGTTGCCCTGCATTACGAGAGCCGCCACATGAGCTGGCTGCACTGTATGTGGGGCGTGGGCACCACCATCGGCCCCGTGGTGATGGGCGCGGCGCTTTCCGGCGGGCTGGGCTGGAACAGCGGCTACCGGTACATCGCCCTGTTCCAGATCGCACTGACTGCCGTGCTTTTTTGCAGCCTGCCCCTGTGGCATAAACGCCCCGACGCTGCCCCGGACGGTACTGTGCCAAAGGCGCTGACCCTGCCGCAGGTGTTCGCGCTGCCGGGCGCGAAGGAAGTGATGCTTTGCTTCTTCTGCTACTGCGCACTGGAGACCACCGCCGGACTTTGGGCCAGCAGCTACCTGACCCTTGTGCGGCAGGTGCCCGCCCAGACGGCTGCCAGCTTTGCCAGCCTGTTCTATATCGGCATCACGGTGGGGCGGGGCATCTGCGGCTTTTTGACCTTAAAGCTGAGCGATGACCAGATGATCCGTCTGGGGTTTGCGGTGCTGGGCGTGGGCATTGCTGCCCTGCTGCTGCCCGGGGCGCAGGTCTTTGCGCTGGCAGGGCTTGTGCTGGTAGGGCTGGGCTGTGCGCCCATCTACCCCAGCGTCATCCACTCCACCCCGGCGCATTTCGGCACACAGAATTCTCAGGCCGTCATCGGCATCCAGATGAGCAGCGCCTATGTGGGCAATCTTGCCATGCCGCCGCTGTTCGGCGTGCTTGCCAACAACATCACCCCGGCGCTGTTCCCCTTCTACCTGCTGGTATTTCTGGTGCTGATGGTGCTGATGCACCGGCAGCTGGTGCGCAAAACGGCGCACATCCGAAAGGGTCCAGCCTGCTAAAGTTAAAGGGACTGCCGTACCTCATTTGGTGCGACAGTCCCTTTGCTATTTATTCAGTTATTTGTAAAGAACTGCACTCAGAACTTATTGAGCATCTTTTTCAGCCTTGCCAGTTCCTCTGCATCGCGGGTATCATCCAGCAGGGTGAGGGCATCGTTGAAATAGTTGCGGTCCAGATAAGAGTGGGTGGCATTGGCGTGGGCAGCCATAGCCTCCAGCACGGCATAACCGGAGCGCACCAGCGGGTGGGTGGCAGGCACGCTGCCGCCCTCGGCCACCAGCGCAAACTTGCTTTCCGCCATATCCTCCAGCAGGGCGCTGTAAGCATTGTTGGGGTCGGTGCCGTGGTTCTGCAGACCCTGATACAGCAGCTGTGCCACAAAACCCAGCGTAGAAGCCGTATACCAGTTACCATTGAAATTATTGGGGTTCGCGGCCTTATCGGTGACCGGGGAGTTGATCTTGTTGGTCAGGTACACCACCACCAGATTCTCCACGGGGTCGATCATGGTCAACGTACCGGTCCAGCCCTGATGGCCAATGGTATTGGAGGGTGCCTGCGTACCGAAATACCAGCAGCGCTGGTTGTCGCCCTCACGCCACCAGCCCAGACCCCAGTTGGCAGCGTCCTCCTTCTTGGGTGCGGTAAAGGCGTCCATCACGTTGCGGGAGAAGTAGCGGTTCTCGCCGTAGCCGCCGGTGAGCATGACAGAGGCCAGTTTTGCCAACTCGGTAGCGTTGGAGAACAGGCCTGCATGGCCGGAAATACCGCCCATCGCGTAGTAGCACTTCTCGTCGTGCACCTGGCCCTGAATGGTGGCGGTGCGCACGCCGGTAAAGGAGATGGCACCATCACGGGTGTTGCCGTTCAGCTCAGTGGCGGCGCAGTCGTTGGCGGCAAAGCCGTTCAGCAGGGGGTTATAGGTGGTGTGGGTCAGACCCATGGGGTCCCAGAAGGTCTCCTTCAGGAAGGCGTCCAAACCCTTGCCGGTGATGGCTTCAATAGCGAAGGCCAGCAGCATATAGTCCACGTCGGAGTAAACGGTCTTGGTGCCCGGCTTATACATCAGCGGGGTCTTGAAGATGGACTTGAGGGTCGCGGCGCGGGTTGCAGCGCTGCCGTCCCAACCGGAGAAGAGCACGTTGGTGGCACCGGGAACGGTCTTTTGAGCGCACTGGTCAAAGGAATCGTTGTGGTACTGGGGGTCTGCAGGGAAGCCTGCCTGATGGCGCAGGATATCGCGCAGGGTCAGTTCTGCTTTCCACTGCTTGTTGACCTTCAGGCCCGGGTTCTCGTAGCCGTTGTAGGTAATGTCGATGGTGTCCTCCACAAAGGCGCTGCCCAGCAGGTCTACCAGACGGCTGTCCAAATTGGCCTTGCCCTGCGTGACGAGGTACTGTAATGCGTAGTTTGCAGTGTACATCTTGGTGTTGGAGGCCAGATCGTACAGGGTATCGTTGGTCACAGCCGGGCTGTCGGTCTTGGGGGTGCCGTCCGGATTATAGGAGTTCACCTTGCCCCATGCGTTCTGATACACCAGCTTGCCGTTTTTCACAATGGCCATCTGTGCGCTGGGGAAGCCGTTGTTCACGTCGGCCTGAATGATCTGCTCCAACAGCTCCAGTGCATCGCGGTCGATGCCCACGTCCTGCAGGCTGCCCTCCTGCACGGTGGGGTAGCCCACCCGCACGGTCACCTTTTTGCCGCGGGGACGGATGCCGCCCACCTGAATGGTGTTGCGGCCGTTGATGGTCTGGCCGGAAATATCCACATTCCACACGCCGCCTGCCGCCATGGCAGCGGTGTTGATCTGGCGGTTATTGACGAACAGGTTAAAGCCGGTCACGCCCGCCTCGGGCTCCACGCACAGCGTTCCCTGCCCTGCGTAGCCCACAAAGGTGTACATGTGGTTCATGGCCAGCGTATCGTCGGTGTAGCCCTTCCAGTTGGGGAACACCGGCTCGCCCTGCCAGCCGCCGCTCACGCTGCCGCGGCTGGTCACCTTGACCGAGGCCGCCTTTTTAGGGACGAGGTTCAGGGAGTTGGTATCCTCCGCTGCGGCGGCTGCGGGCTCGGCAGCAGAGGCTGCCCCGGCGGTGCACACGTTGAGCGCCATCATGCCCAGACCGGCAACGCTGCCCTTCAGGAACGTTTTACGGGAAAATTTGGTTGACATGGTAAGGTCCTCCCATTCTTTTTGCCGCAATGCGACAATATACCTGTATTCGTGCTTTTTTGTCCCGCAGCAGCGGGACTGCCTTGTGCCCCGAATTGTACGCGAGATGAAACAAAATGTCAATCATGTTTTTATCTTGTGGCACAAAGTTTTGCGTTTCTCAGTTTTTCGCCTATTTTGGCACATTGTTTTGCGTTTTGTTTCAAATTTTCATGCGTTTTGTATACAACCAGCCGCAAAAATGCGTAAAAAAAGCCGCCGCACAAACCCTTGTGCAGCGGCTTCGGTTCATAATTTTTCTTACAGGATGCGGGCGCTGATAGCGTTTGCCACCTGAAACAGGTCCTTCTGCCCAATAAAGCCAAACTTGGCCTCGTGGCCGTCCGCAAAGCAGACTGTCAGCTGGGACGCCTGCAGCGGATCGCCAAAACCCGCCGTCTGAATGCCATAGTGCAGCACCTTGCGGTAGGGCAGCACAAAAAGCTGCTGCCGCGTGCCCGTGACCCCCTGCATATCCACCATGATGATGCGGTGGCTGGTGAACACCACCTGATCGCGCACCGTCTTGTATGCGCCCACGATCTGCTCGCCCTCCAGCAGCAGGGCGTTAACATTTTTGCAGATATCCTTCTCCTGCAGGCGCATGAGGTTCTCCATCGGTTTATCGCGGAATTCCATTGTAGCGTTCCCCTTTCAGCGGTTTTATGGCTCTATTGTAGCATTTCCGCCGCCGGTTTGCAAGATGACTGCCCAGTGCAGGACAAAAAGAAAAGACCCGGACCGTTCAAGGTTCAGGTCTTTTGGAGCGGGTAATGGGAATCGAACCCACCTCCTCAGCTTGGAAGGCTGATATACTAGCCGATGTACGATGCCCGCATATTCTATTTTGCCGGGATGCAAGCAGTATTATAGCATGATTCGCGGCAAATGTCCAGCTTTTTTTGCCCAAAGTGCAGAAGGAGAAGAAACCTTTGCCGATGAGCTGGCGTTTGCCTGTTTACTTTGGAGCAGTTTTATTGTAAAATAGATAAGAGATAAAATCGGCGGCGCACAGCGCGGCCAAATCTGATACAGGTGGTGTATGTTATTATGGCATTGAAATATCAGCGTATCCTTCTGAAGATCAGCGGCGAAGCACTGGGCGGCGAAAAGGGCATGGGTTTTGATGAACCCACCATGGACGCGATCTGCGGCGGCGTGAAGAAAGCACACGAGCTGGGCGTGCAGATCGGCATTGTTGTGGGCGGCGGCAACTTCTGGCGCGGCCGTTCCAGCGGTAAGATGGAGCGTACGCTGGCCGATAAGATCGGTATGCTGGCAACGGTGATGAACGCCCTGGCTGTCTCCGACAAGCTGGAGCAGCTGGGTGTGCCGACCGAGGTGTTCACCTCCATCACCATGCCGCAGGTGGCCCCGGCCTTCACCCGCAAGGAAGCTCTCCACGCAATGGAAGAGGGCAAGATCGCCATCTTCGGCGGCGGTACGGGCAACCCCTTCTTCTCCACCGACACGACCACTGCTCTGCGCGCCGTTGAGGTGAGTGCAGATATCATGTTCAAGGCCACGATGGTGGACGGCGTCTATGACAAGGACCCCCATAAGTACCCCGATGCCAAGAAGTACGAGACTCTTACCTTTACCAAGGTGCTGGAAGACCGTCTGGCTGTTATGGACGGCACTGCCGCCACCCTCTGCCGGGACAACAAGCTCCCCATCCTCGTGTTCGACCTGGCCGACCCCGACAACATCGCCCGCGCTGTGCAGGGTGAGAACGTGGGTACGCTGGTCTACGAGGGCTGAGCATACTGCCCCGCTTCCGACAATAGAATATGCCAGACGCCTTTTCGCGGCTGGTGAGAATTGATAACAAACAGGAGACAAGGACAATGAGCAGCAACACCAAGGCATTCGAAGACAAGATGAAGAGCGCAGTCGAGCATCTGGAGCGCGAGCTGAAGACCGTGCGCGCAGGCCGTGCCAACCCCGGCGTTCTGGACAAGGTGACCGTGGATTACTATGGTTCGCCCACGCCCATCCAGCAGGTGGCTTCTGTGGCTGTCAGCGAGGCCCGCACCCTGACCATCACCCCGTGGGACCGCACTCTGCTGCGCGCCATCAGCAAGGCCATCTTGGCCAGCGATGTGGGCATCAACCCCATTGATGACGGCCAGACCATCCGCCTGAACTTCCCGGCTCCCACCGAGGAGCGCCGCAAGCAGCTGGCCAAGGAAGTCTCCAAGATGGGCGAGGAGGCAAAGGTCGCTATTCGCAATATCCGCCGCGACGCAAACGACCGCTGCAAGGAGATGAAGAAGGCAAACGAGATGACCGAGGACGAGGTAAAGCAGTCCGAAAAGGCTGTTCAGGATCTGACCGATAAGTACATCAAGGAGATCGACTCGCTTACCGAGGCAAAGAAGAAAGAGATCATGTCTATCTGATCTGCCTTCGCTTTTATCCGCTGCGAAGCAGTCGGTATTGAAGGCAGGGCTGCTCAAGAGCGACGGATACGCTTTTTTCGAGCTCCGACGTTATGCGGCAAAAACAATATTTGATTGGACGTCTCGGCTGCCAAAGGGCAGCCGGGCTATGATACAGAGAGGGGAGCGCCATGAGCGAGACAGAAAATGTGACGGCGGCTGTCGAGCCGTATGTAATAAATTCATACGGGGTAAGCAATGAGCTGCTCTCCGAGGGCGCCGCGCTTGTACGTGAAAGCGGCCTCCGCCATGTTGCGTTCATTATGGACGGCAACGGCAGGTGGGCGACGGCTCGCGGGCTGCCGCGTGAATCGGGGCACAAGGAGGGAATGGTTTCGTTCGAGCAGGTGGCGGAGTACTGCGCCGATATCGGCATTCGCTATGTTACCGTCTATGCTTTTTCGACCGAAAACTGGAAGCGCCCGAAGCACGAGGTAAACGCTATTCTTATGATCCTGCGTCGGTATCTTAAGCGCGCTTTGAAGCTCATTGATCAGAAGCGGGTGCATTTTGTTGTTATCGGAGACATTTCGCCCTTTGACGAGAAAACACAGCAGCTCATTCGCGACCTCGATGAAAAGTCCGCTTGCTATGATCGCGTACTCAATATTGCGCTGAACTACGGCGGCAGAGCCGAGCTTGTTCATGCGATGAACGAGGCTGTACGCGAAAAGGCGGAGCAGGGCGTTTCGTCTGCGGAGAGCATGCTGCCCGGGATGGGAGAGCTGCTCACAGAGGATGACATTGAGCGGCATTTGTATACCTATCCGTGTCCGCCGCCCGATATGATAGTGCGAACGGCTGGAGACAAGCGCCTGTCGAACTTTCTGCTCTGGCAGTCGTCGTACTCGGAACTTATATTTTCTCCCGTGCTGTGGCCGGACTACCGTCAAGGCGATGTGAACGACAGCATTCGCGATTTCCTTTCGAGGCAGCGTCGTTACGGCGGTGTGGAGTCTACCGTCGGAGTAAAGTGACCGAAAAATAAAATCCAGCGAGGTGGCATTTTTTGAAGCAGAGAATAACAACGGCTGTCATTGCGATAGCTATAATGATACCTTTCCTGATCTTTTCGAGATCCCCCGCTTTCCTTGTCCTTGTAACATTTCTCTCGGTCTGTGCGGCATATGAGCTGCTCGGCTGTGTCGGACTGCGCGGTAATATTCTTGTATGTATTCCGACATATATTCTGTCGGTCTCTGCGATAATTACTACCCGTTACCCTGCGATGGATGCGGCGAATTTCTTCATGGAGCTGTTTTTCCAGCTCTTTATCTACATAATATTTCTGTTTTCGGTTGTCGTATTTTCAAAGAATAAGATAAAATTCGGCGATGCCGCAGTACTTACCATTATGATGATATATGTGCTGTTCGGCTTTGCCTCGCTCGTGCGTCTGCGCGATGTTGCCTATCACGGAACATTCATATTCTTCCTTGCACTTATCTTTCCCTGGGTCAGTGACAGCTTTGCGTATTTCTGCGGCAGATTCTTCGGCAAGCATAAGCTCATTCCCGAGGTGTCACCGAAAAAGACTGTCGAGGGTGCTGTCGGTGCAATAATATGCACATGCATCTGCTCCGTGATCTACGGAATTATATGCGACTGCTTCTTTCATGTCCATGTAAATTATGTTACCCTCTCTATAATGGGCCTGCTCATCTCGCTTATCGCTCAGTGCGGCGATCTTATCGCCTCTGTCGTAAAACGCTCGTACGGAATCAAGGATTACGGTTTTCTGCTTCCCGGACACGGCGGTGTGCTTGACCGCTTCGACAGTACGATAGCCACTACCTCGGTCGTTTATATCTTTTGTCTTATGTTCCCGTTCTTCGAGCAGAGCCTCTGAGCCCGCCCGCCATTTTGCGGAGCTGACCGTAAAATATGCTTTGTACTTTGCACATCAAGGCTTACGTGCGTCTTTAACACCCGCAGCGCTCTGCGTGCATATCCGACCTATCGGCTCTGATATGCTGCACCTGAATTACCTATTATTTATCATAAAATATCTGTCATCGGAAGGAATTTCATCTCGGAATGAATTGCTCTAAAAAACCGAAAGATAAGAGGATCGTTGTCCTCGGCTCGACCGGCTCCGTCGGCAGGCAAACACTTGATGTTGCCGCACGGACCGGAGCCGAGGTCATTGCTCTATCTGCCTCCTCGAACATAGGTCTGCTCGAGGATCAGATAAGGCAGTTTCATCCGCACCTTTGTGCCGTTCGTGATTCGGAGGCTGCAAAACAGCTGCGTATAGCCGTATCCGATACCGATACCGTTGTTATCGACGGTGAAAATGCCGCATCGGAGGTCGCATCGCTGCCGGAGGCGGATATGGTGTTCAATTCTACCTCAGGCTTTGCAGGTCTTTTTCCGACGCTTGCGGCTATCGCGGCGGGGCATGATGTTGCACTTGCAAACAAGGAGACGCTGGTTGCTGCGGGAGAGATAGTTATGAACTCGGCGCGTGAGCGGAGGGT
>ERZ772812.2711-NODE-2711-length-10884-cov-5.484255_pt1 | contig 10884 bp, 10 predicted proteins | sample MGYA00511343_ERZ772812 | MGnify/ENA primary metagenome ERZ772812 (study PRJEB29015, sample SAMEA2737706) | human gut metagenome | biome: human gut; feature: human-associated habitat; material: faeces | place: China | collected 2012 ...
TTACCCGGTCAAGCGCGCGGAGGATGAGCTGCAGAGATTTGAAGCGCTCGGACTTTCTGACGCGGATGCCGAGCGGATACTCGGTGAGAATTTCAGAAGCTTTGTTATCGGAAAATGACCCTTCGGCAACCGTAGCTATTTGCGCAGGGCCTGCACCGGATGCCGAAAGTATTAAACGGTCGACAGTCTGCGGCTCGGAGTCGAAGCTTAGATGGGAGCCGAAGCCGATAGAACGCAGTCGAAGCGGTGAGATCCAAAAGCCGAGAGGGTCGGAGTCCGAAATTATTATTTAAGGAGAGGCGCTATGGAGAGCGGAGCAAGAGAATATGCCGGCATTGAAAAGCTGCTCGAGACCGAGCCGTTTATCATATGTCCCGTCCACGGCGACAGTATGTATCCGTTTATTAATGAGGACAGAGACTTTGTCCGGCTCGAGAAGCCGCACGGCGTGCTTGCTCCGTACGATCTGCCGCTCTATCGCCGTCCGAGCGGAAAGCTCGTCCTGCATCGGATAATCGAGGTACATCGCGGCTATTATGTTATATGCGGCGACAACCGCAGCTTCCGCGAAAATGTTCCGTATGACTGGGTCGTCGCTGTGTCTACCGGTGTTATTAGCGACGGTCGATATATTGCCGCCGACAGTGAGGAATATAAGCAATATCTCGAGGAGAATGTTGTCGGAGTTGTACCGGAGACACGTCGGGTACGTCGCAAGATTCTCAATGAGTGGTATACCGTGCTTTCGCTTTGTTCGGCGCTGCTCGGCAGAGGCAGGTCAAAAATATACGAGGATTGCTATCCGCCGAGACTTATGCAGATACTGCGCAAGCTATCTCTCGCATCGGCTCTTGCACCGTGTTTCCCCGAAACGGTCTCGGAAAAGCTCGGGCGGGAGGTACAGTCGCTGCGCGACGAAACGGCGGCTCTCAGAGCGGAGGAGCGTCGCATACTTGCAGCGCTTGCCGAAGCGGACATTTCGCTCGTGTCTCTCGATCTTTGGCATGCCGATTCGCGTTTGGATGGCGTTTGCGGCGATGCCGGACTCGGTTCGGCGCTTGTGTCGGCATCCGATGCAGAGCGAGCAGAGACGGTCATGCGCTCACTCGGATATGAGTGCAAAAGAGCACGGGACGGAGGTATTGTCTGTCATCGTACCGATACTAACGGAAATGCGCAGGATAGAAAGGTCCTGGAGAGAAAAGTATCGAGCGGAGCCGTGAGCGGATCATACTGCGATGCGGCGGAGGCATTTGTTATCTATTCGGATGCCGCTCTTCCGTCCTGTTTTTCGCTTTCTGCAATTATCGACAGGGCTCGCAAATGCGGCTGTTCACGCTGCGATTTATCGGGGGTTGTCAGACGTGTCGGCTCTGTCGATGCCGATGAGTGCCGCGATGCTGTCGACACGCGCTGCGACGACGGCGGTACGGAGTGCCGCCGGATCGGAAGCGATGACTGCTCCCCGGGCGGCGAAAAGCTGATCCTGCCGCAGAAGCGCGACCTTCTTGAGCTTATGTGTGCGGGATATGTCGGTCGATATCTGCCCATAGTTACCTCCCTTGTCGCCGCGCTATGGCGAGGCGAATTGTCGAATGGTTCGGAAAATAATGAAACGGAGCATATGTATGACACGGCGAAAAAAACGCTCGAAAGCGATATGTTTGCCGAGCCGTACCCGGATTATAAGGCGCTATGTGCTGCGTTCGGTTATGCCGGAATACCGACATCTGATGCGCCGAGCGAGAACGAGAAGCGGATAGCTGCAAGAATGTCAACGCCGCTCGGACGGATATTTCCGCCGCTGTCGGTTATGCAGAATTATTATCCGGTGCTGTATTCCGCGCCGGTCTTGCTGCCCGCGTGCTGGTGTCGGCGTATGCTCGGCGCTGCCGCAGGTCGTATCTTACGCAGAAAATAAGCGCTTGGCAGCGTACTATTCATCCTGCATAGGTATGTCGGCTGTCCGGTCAATAATCAATTAAAGAAAAAACTACGGGATGTCAAATTGTCGGCATCCCGCTTTTTGTATCTGAAAAGAGCATTTGTGCCGGGCGAGAGCTACACCGCTTGCCTCGCTTATATCTCCTCGCCGTCTCCGTACCGTCCGTAAAGCCGTGCGAGACGATTCCATGTGAGTGTGTCGACGATGCCGTCCTCTTCTATCCTATATATCTGCTGCAGCTCTCGTATCGCGTTTTCCGTCGGCTCGTCGTAGATTCCGGATAGCTCGACGAGTGACGCAGTTTCCATAACGGCGGACAGCGAGTTCAGCATAAGCTGCACCATCATCACATCTACGCTCTCCTCGCCCGCTGAGATGCCGTTTTGCAGAGAGCTCTGAACAGGTGCAACGCCGTGCGGCGGAGATAGCTTCTCGTGAACGGCTGCATAGCTGCCCTTGAGCGTGTTGTAGGTGTCGACGAGCAGGACGGCATTCGTCGGGTACAGCTCGCAGTAGCGCTTGAAGGCCTCATATTCGCTGTCGAACATCTGCACCCACGAATGGGCCATCGTGCCGCCCGCGAATACGCCGTAGAGCTGATCGGAGATCGTGCAGGCCGTTCCGTCGCAGCCGCCGATGTAGGCAGCGCGCGCGCCGAGGATAGCAGCCTGCGCGCCCTGCGCCCGGCGGGAGCCGAACTCCAGCACGCGGCGGCCCTCCGCCGCGCGGACGACGCGGTTGGCCTTTGTGGCAATGAGGCTCTGGTGGTTCAGCGCAAGCAAAATATACGTTTCGACGAGCTGCGCCTCGATGGCCGGGGCGCGGACCGTCAGGATCGGCTCGCGCGGGAAGACCGGCGTGCCCTCCGGCACGGCGTAGATATCGCCCGTGAAGTGGAAATTCTCCAGATAGTGCAGGAAGCCCTCGTCAAAGATGCCGCGGCCGCGGAGATAGGCGAGGTCGTCCTCAGAAAAATGCAGATCGCGGATATACTCGACCACCTGCTCCAGACCTGCCGCAATGGCAAAGCCGCCGCCGTCCGGAACATTGCGGAAGAAGACGTCAAAATAGCAGATCTGATCCGCCTTCCCGTCCACAAAGTAGCCGTTGCCCATGGTCAGCTCGTAAAAATCGCAGAGCATGGTCAGATTGAGTTTTTCATTCGTTTTCATACTGCACCTCTCATGCATATGTTATTACCCAGATTATAGCCCGGAATCATCAAAATGGCAATCTTTATTTTTGTTTTGCATTGACCTGACCCTGCAAATTTGGTACTATACTATGTGAGAAATCAGGCTGGCACCGCACAATTCCGCAAGAGCATTCGGCAAAAAATATCCGGCGAAGGCCGAAGGTGCAAGGATGCGGTGCTGCCTCTGGTCCATTTGGAGGATTATGACTATGGCAATTGAAATTGGACTGCAGGGCCACAGCGAGACGCTCGTCGAGCAGGAGGACACTGCAAAGTCCGTCGGCTCCGGCGATCTGCTCGTCTATGCAACGCCTTGCATGGCCGCCCTGATGGAGGGTGCGGCCTGCGAGAGCATCGCGCCGTATCTGGCCGAGGGCGAGACGTCCGTCGGCGTTTCCCTGCAGCTTTTCCACACAGCCGCCACGCCCGTCGGCATGGAAGTCCGCGCAGAATCCGTCGTCACGGCGGTCGACGGCAAAAAGATCACCTTCACCGTCACAGCCTACGACGAGGCGGGCGAGATCGGCCATGCACAGCACGAGCGCGTGATCGTCAAGGCCGAGCGTTTTCTGGAAAAGACCTATGACAAGCTCTGAGCAGGAGGACAGCATGCAGAAAAAATATCTGGAGGCGGGCGAGATCGTCAGCACCCACGGCGTGCAGGGAGAGGTCAAGATCCTGCCGTGGGCGGACGGCCCCGAATTCCTGCTGCAATTTGATACGTTCTATCTGGACGGCCGCCCCTATGCCGTCCGCTCCGCCCGTGTGCACAAGACGTGCGTGCTGGCAAGCCTCGAGGGCATCGACACGCCGGAGCAGGGCATGGCTCTGCGCGGCAAGCGCGTCTGCATCGACCGGGACGAGGCAAAGCTGCCGGAGGGCAGCGTTTTCATTGCCGATCTCATTGGATGCCGCGCGCTGGACGAGGACGGCGCAGAACTTGGCCGCATCGAGGACGTGCTGACCATGCCGTCGAGCGACGTCTATGTCATCGCGGGTGAGAAGCGCTACATGGTCCCGGCCGTCAGGGAATTCGTCCGCGAAATTCGCGTTGACGAGGGCTATGTGCGCCTGCACCTGATCGAAGGAATGGCAATCGATGAGAATTGATATCATGACGCTCTTCCCGGACACCGTCGGCGACGTGCTGAGCGAGTCTATCCTCGGCCGCGCGCAGGAGCGCGGCATTCTCCGCATCGAAACGCACCAGATCCGGGATTACACTGCGAACCGGCAGAATCAGGTGGACGACTATCCCTACGGCGGCGGCCACGGTGCCGTGCTGCAGGCAGATCCGCTCTACCGCTGCTGGTGTCATGTCTGCGATGAGGCAGGTGCGCCCGTCCACACGATCTACCTCTCCCCCGCCGGGCATGTGTTTGACCAGAGCGACGCCCGCCGTCTGGCAAAAATGGACAATCTTGTTTTTGTCTGCGGGCATTACGAAGGCATCGACCAGCGCTTCATCGACGAGTGCGTCGACGAGGAGCTTTCCATCGGCGATTTCGTCGTCACCGGCGGTGAGATCCCGGCCATGGCCATTACGGACGCCGTCTGCCGCCTTGTGCCGGGCGTGTTGTCCGATGCGGCCTGCTTTGAGGATGAGAGCCACTGGGCGGGCACATTGGAATATCCCCAATACAGCCGCCCCGCCGAGTGGCACGGCCTGCGCGTGCCGGATATCCTGCTCTCCGGCGACCACGCCAAGGTCGCACGCTGGCGCAGGAAGCAGTCCATCCTCCGCACGCGGGAGCGCCGTCCCGACCTGTATGCCGCCCTGCGGCTCGACAGCAAGGAGGACAAAAAAATTCTGAGGGAGATCGCAGATGAAGACGAAGATCGAGCAGCTGCGCAGCTGGATCGCAGAGAGTAAGCGCATGGTGTTTTTCGGCGGCGCAGGCGTCAGCACGGAAAGCGGCATCCCCGATTTCCGCAGTGTGGACGGCCTGTACCACCAAAAATTCGACTATCCGCCCGAGACGATCATCAGCCACAGCTTCTTTCTGAAAAATCCGGAGTATTTTTACCGGTTCTATCGCGAAAAAATGCTCCCGCTCGGCTTTGAGCCGAACGTCACGCACCGCGTGCTCGCCCGGCTGGAGCAGGAGGGACATCTGGCCGCCGTCGTCACGCAGAACATCGACGGTCTGCACCAGAAGGCCGGGAGCAAGCGCGTCTATGAGCTGCACGGCAGCGTTCTGCGCAATTACTGCATGAAATGCGGCAAATTCTATCCCGGTGAATTCGTCCGCGATGCAAAGGGCATCCCCCGCTGCACCTGCGGCGGCATTGTGAAGCCCGACGTCGTGCTCTATGAGGAGGCGCTTGACGAAAAGACGCTGGCCGGGGCCATTTCCGCCATCCGGCATGCCGATATGCTGCTCGTCGGCGGGACAAGCCTCACCGTCTACCCCGCTGCGGGCCTGCTCGGCTACTACCGCGGCGACCGTCTTGCCCTCATCAACCGCGACGAGACGCCCTATGACGACATGGCCGGGCTTGTGCTGTACGCCTCGCTCGGCGACGTGTTCTCGCAGCTGTAAGGAGGGCAATGATGGAAGAGACCTGCGTTCTGCGCCCCATTGCACATGTGCACAGTGAATTCCCCGGGAAATTCGGCATCCCGCGCCAGAGCGGCGTCGTGCCGGAGCTGCGCTCGGAGCTGATCTTCACGCCGGAGTTCCGCAATCCCGATGCGCTGCGCGGCATTGAGGGCTTTGACCGTCTGTGGCTCATCTGGGAGTTTTCCGCCAACCGCCGTGCCTCGTGGTCACCGACGGTCCGCCCGCCGCGCCTCGGCGGCAATACGCGCCTCGGCGTGTTCGCCACGCGCTCGCCGTTCCGGCCGAACCCGCTCGGCATGTCCTGCGTCGTCCTGACCGGCGTGCGGCAGGATACAAGGCTCGGACCCGTTCTGTGCCTGTCAGGGGCAGATCTCATGGACGGCACACCTGTCTTTGATATCAAGCCCTATCTTCCCTATTCTGACTGCTTTCCCGATGCCCGCGCAGGCTTCACGGCTCTTGCGCCCGACCTGCTGCTGGACGTCGATTTCCCGCCGGAGCTGCTCGCACACATCCCCGAGGCGCACCGCAGCGCCCTGCTCGGCGTGCTGTCGCACGATCCCCGGCCGTCCTATCAGGACGATCCCGCGCGCCGCTACGGCATGGGCTTCGCGGGCTTTGACATTCATTTTACCGTCTCCGAGGGCCGGCTGACCGTGGTCGACGTCGTGCCGATGGAGCCGTCTGAGAAAGGATCCGCAAGCCAATGATTCGAATCATGTTCGTCTGCACCGGAAATATCTGCCGCAGCCCCATGGCCGAGCTGGTCATGAAGCAGCTCGTGCGCAAAGAGGGGCTTGACTGGGTCATCTCGTCCGCCGCCAACACCGGCGACGAGGTTGGAAACCCCGTCTATCCGCCCGTCCGCGCCCTGCTTGAGGCCCGCGGTATCTCCTGCAAGGGGAAATACTCCGTGCAGCTCCGCCGCGAGGATTACCCGAACTACGACTATTTCATCGGCATGGACGCACGCAACCGCCGCGATATGCTGCGCATCTTCGGCGGCGACCCCGAAAATAAGGTCCATCTGCTGCTGGACTACACGGATCATCCGCATGAGATCGCCGATCCGTGGTACACGCGCGACTTCCGCAAGGCGGAAGCCGAGATTGACGAAGGCTGTACCGCCCTGCTTCACACGCTTCGTGCGCAGGAAACCGCCTAATCGAAAAATATCGGGCCGGGGGCATTGTGAAGTGCTCCCGGCCCGATGTTTGTCAGTCTCCCATGCACAGGCCAAGCTCCCGCGCCGCATGGACGAGCTCGCCGTCCACCGGGACGGTCTTGAGCCGTCCGGCAACTTCCTTGAGCGGCACCGGCACGATGCGGTCGTTCTGCACGGCAACCATGTTGCCGAACTTTCCCTCGCGGATGAGCTCCGCCGCCGCCACGCCAAGGCGCGTGCACAGCAGGCGGTCTGCCGCACAGGGCGCACCGCCGCGCTGGAAGTGGCCGGGGATCGTCACGCGGATCTCCTGACTGGTGATCTTCTGCAGCTCATCTGCCAGGCGGTAGGAAATGGACGGATACGGCATGGCCGCCCGGGCGGCCTTGAAGTCCTTCTTGCTCATGGCAGCCTCCTCGCGGCTGATGGCGCCCTCCGCCACCGCGACGATGGAGAAGCGCTTGCCCCCGCGGGCGCGCTGCTGGATGGCAGCCGCAATGGCCCGCGCGTCATAGGGGATCTCCGGGATAACGATGACGTCCGCGCCGGAGGCAATGCCCGCATGCAGTGTCAGCCAGCCTGCCTTATGTCCCATGATCTCCACGATAAACACGCGGCTGTGCGAGAACGCCGTGGAATGGATGGAATCGATGACCTCCACGGCGATGTTCATGGCCGACTGGAAGCCGAACGTCACCTGCGTGCCCCAGAGGTCGTTGTCGATGGTCTTCGGCAGCGTCACAACGGGAATGCCGTGCTCCGAAAGCAGGTTTGCCGTCTTGTGCGTGCCGTTTCCGCCGAGGATGACCAGGCAGTCAAAGCGGGCGCGGCGGCAGGTATCGAGCATTTTCTCGAGCTTTGTTGCCTCGTTCTCCTCTGCCTGCTGCATGGTCTTGAACGGCTGGCGCGAGGTTCCGAGGATCGTTCCGCCGCGCGTGAGGATATCGGAAAAGTCCTGCGGCTCCATGGGGTGATAGTCGCCCTCGATGAGGCCGCGGTAGCCGTCGCGGATGCCATAGATAGTCACGGCGGTCCCGAATTCCTGATACAGCGCCTTTGCCACACCTCGCAGGGCCGCATTCAGGCCCTGACAGTCGCCGCCGGATGTCAGCATACCGATTTTCATGGTTTCGTCCCTCCTGTAATTCTTCAGCTTGTCAAAAAAGTCCCTTTGGGCTTTTTCGCCAAGCTGATTCCAGAATTGCAAAATAGAATTATGTATTATTATTTTGCAATTCTGCCGCTGCGGCGGGTGATTGAACGCGAAAGGACACCCTGACGGTTTCCTTTCACACTTTCCTTCCCTCCGAAACTTTTGGCTTGGCAGTTTTTTGACACTCTGAGTTCTTATCATCTCTATCATCATACGACTTTTTGCCGCACTTGAAAAGGGGGGAGTGTCAAATTTTCATGATTTTACAACGCCGGGATTGCAGCAGCCGCGCATTTCCGGTATAATGGAGCAAACCATCTGGAAAGGAGCAGACCCCATGACGGAACCGATCTGGGAAAAGGGCTACACGCAGAACCGGGAGCTTTCGTGGCTGCAATTCAACGCCCGCGTGCTTGAGGAGGCGGAGGACGAGACCGTCCCCCTGCTGGAGCGCGTGAAATTTCTCTCCATTTTCACGAGCAATCTCGATGAATTCTATATGATCCGCGTCGGCAGCCTCGGCGACGTCGCCGCGCTGGGCGGCCACGGCGTGGACAACAAGTCCGGCCTGACGGCAAAGGAGCAGCTCGAGCGGATCTATGCGGCGACGGCCCCGCTGTATGAGCGGCGCGACCGTGTCTTCCGCCGCGTGGAGCGGGAGCTTGGCGCAGAGGGCCTGCAGCGCCTGCGCATGAGCGAGCTGACGCAGGACGAGCACCACTATATCCGCCAGCTCTTCCGCACGGCCATTCAGCCGCTGCTCTCGCCGCAGATCGTCGACGCACATCATCCCTTCCCCCATCTTGCCAGCAAGACGCTGCACGTCGGCGTGCGGCTGTCGCGGAAAAAATCGGAATTCTGGGGTCTTATCCCCATGCCGCCCTCCGTGCCGGAGCTGCTGTTCCTGCCGGAGCAGAATGGCATTTGCCGCTACGTTCCGCTCGAGGAGGTCCTGCTGTTTTACGCAGACAGCGTGTTTGAGATGTACAGCACGCTCGAAAAGGTCGTGTTCTGCGTCACGCGCAATGCGGACATCAACCCGGACGACGAGCCGTTCGCGCCGGACGGCCGCGAGATCGACCTGCGCGCCAAGATGGAAAAGCTGCTGCGGGAGCGCAGGCGGCTGTGCGTCGTGCGCGTGGAGCTTTCCGCGCCCATCAGCGGGCACTTTGCCGAGCTGTTCCGCAAGCGCTTCGATATCTCCGGCGAACAGATCTTTGTCTCCTGCGAAGCGCCGCTGCGCATGGATTACGCCTTCTCCCTCGGCGAGCATCTGCCGGAGGCCCGCCGCGCCGCCCTGTCCGACCCGCCCTTCACGCCGCAGCAGCCCGCCATGCTGCTGCCGGGCCAGAGCCTGCTGCGCGCCGCGCTGAAGCGTGACCTGTTCCTGTCCTATCCCTATGAATCCATGGAGCCGTTCCTGCAGATGGTGCGCGAGGCGGCCAATGCGCCGGACGTTCTGTCCATCCGCATCACGATCTACCGGCTGGCCCGCAAGGCCAAGCTCGTGGACTATCTCTGCGCCGCCGCCGAAAACGGCAAGGACGTAACCGTCCTCATCGAGCTGCGCGCCCGCTTTGACGAGCAGAATAACATCGACTGGTCCGAGCGGCTGGAGGAAGCGGGCTGCAAGGTGCTCTATGGCTTTGAGGACTACAAGGTCCATTCCAAGATCTGCCTCATCACTCTGCGGGAGCGCGGCGCACTGCGCCATGTCACGCAGATCGGCACAGGCAATTATAACGAGAAGACCGCAAAGCAGTATACGGATGTCTCGCTCGTTACGGCAGACCAGAATATCGGAGCGGACGCCGCGGCCTTCTTCAGCAATATGGCGCTCGGCAATCTCGAGGGCAGCTACGGCACGCTGCTCGTTGCGCCGCACCAGCTGAAGAAGCCGATCCTCGCACGCATCGAGGAACAGACGGCCCTCGGCCCAAACGGCTACATTCTGATGAAGTTCAATTCTCTGACGGATATCGACGTCATCCACGCCCTGTCGCGCGCCTCGCAGGCGGGCGTCCGCGTCGAGCTAATCATCCGCGGCATCTGCTGCCTCGCCCCCGGCGTGCCGGGCTATACGGACAACATCACCGTCACGAGCATCGTCGGCCGCTTTCTGGAGCATTCCCGCATCTTCTGCTTCGGCCGCGGCGAGCAGGAGCACGTCTATATCTCGTCTGCCGACATGATGACGCGCAATACCGTCCGCCGCGTGGAGATCGCCTGTCCCATCCGCAGCCCGGAGATTCGCCGCAGGCTCCACGAAATTCTGGACGCCATGCTGGCGGATACCGTCAAGGCGCGCGTCCTGCTACCGGACGGAACGTATACGAAAAAGCCACCTTCCTATGAGCCGGTCTGCGCACAGGTCCTGCTCATGAAGCGTGCCGTCGAAGCCGCGCAGCAGCAGAGCACCGCTGTCCCGCAGAAAAAGCGCTCGCTCTGGGAAAAGCTCTTCCACCGGAAGGAACGCTGACCATGGCGGAAGCATCGTCGTTTTTCTCGGCCGTCTATGCGCTCGTCGCGCAGATCCCGCCCGGCTTTGTCGCATCCTACGGCCAGCTGGCCCGCATGCTCGGCGCGCCGCGGGCCGCGCGGCAGGTCGGCTGGGCCATGCGCCGCTGCCCGGACGAACTGCCGTGGCAGCGTGTCATCCGAGAGGACGGCACGATCGCAGGCGGGGAATATGCCCCGCTGCGCCGCGCCATGCTGGAGGCCGAGGGCGTCCCGTTCACGCAGGACGGCCGCGTCGCCATCGACCGCTGCCGCTGGCAGCCCGGGGAAGCGGGTCTCGTTTGAGAGCTTGTCGAAAAAGCCTCGCAGAGTTTGCGCCCGCAGGCGCAAAGAAAATGGAAATCA
>ERZ772812.2712-NODE-2712-length-10884-cov-3.322560_pt1 | contig 10884 bp, 10 predicted proteins | sample MGYA00511343_ERZ772812 | MGnify/ENA primary metagenome ERZ772812 (study PRJEB29015, sample SAMEA2737706) | human gut metagenome | biome: human gut; feature: human-associated habitat; material: faeces | place: China | collected 2012 ...
GGCGCTGCTCGACCACATCAACCACACCGAGCGCCGCCACATCATCACGCTGGAGGAACCCATCGAATACCTGCACACGAGCGATCAATGTATCATCAACCAGCGCGAGGTGGGCGCTGATACCAGCAGCTTTGCCGCGGGACTTCGCGCTGCGCTGCGTCAGGACCCCGACGTGATCTTAGTCGGCGAGATGCGCGATCTGGAGACCATCTCCACCGCCATCACAGCCGCCGAAACGGGCCATCTGGTGTTCGGCACGCTGCACACCAAGGGCGCCGCCAACACCATCGACCGTATCATCGACTCGTTCCCCGCCGAGCAGCAGAACCAGATCCGCATCCAGTTGGCGGACGTGCTGGAGTGTGCCGTGGGCCAGACCCTCCTGCCGAAGATCGGCGGCGGCCGCACGGCGGTATTCGAGATCATGGTCGTCACCCCCGCCATTCGCAGCATGATCCTGCAAAGCAAGACCTTCCAGATCGTCAGCGCCATCCAGACCGGCAAGCGGTACGGGATGCAGCTTTTGGACGACGCGCTGGAGGATCTGGTCGACCGTCACGTGATTTCGCTGGAGACTGCCCTCGCCGCCGCCAACGAGCCTGATAAATTCAAGACAGGGCGGCAGACCTGAGAAAGGAGGGCGGCTCCATGCCCGGATTCAACTATACGGCGATCAACCGAAACGGAAAGCGCGTCCGCTCCTCTCTGGATGCGTCGTCCATCGAGACCGCGAAAAGCTCCCTTCGCGGCGCCGGTTATACGATTTTAGACATTAAGGAGCAGACCACCCTCAACCGCGATATCGAGATCCCGTTCCTCGGCAAGCCCAAGGCGAAGGACATGGCGGTGTTCTGCCGTCAGTTCGTCTCCATCCTGCGCGCGGGCGTGTCGGTCGCGTCCGTGCTTTCCATGCTCGGGCAGCAGACCGGCAATAAAAAGCTCCGCGCCGCCATCCGCGAAATGCAGGCGGACGTGGAAAAGGGCGAATCGCTTGCTTCTTCCATGCGCCGCCATCCCAAGATCTTCCCCGCCATTCTGGTGAATATGGTGTCAGCGGGCGAATCCTCCGGTAATCTGGAGGAATCCTTCCGCCAGATGGAGCTTTATTTCGACCGCAGCAAGCGCACCAAGAGCAAGGTGACCAGCGCCATGATCTACCCCTGCGTACTGATCGTGGTCATGATCATCGTGCTGATCGTCATGATGACGAAGATCATCCCCAACTTCCTCAAAACCTTTGAGGATATGGACGCGGAGCTGCCCAAGCTCACGCAGGGCGTGATGGCGGTCTGCGAATGGTTCGAATCCTGGTGGTGGGTGCCGCTGCTGGTGCTGGCGGCGCTGGTCGTGGGCGGCATCCTCTTCCACAGGACGAACAAGGGCCGCCATTTCTTCGGCTGGCTCGCCCGCAAGACCCCCGTGGTAGGCAACCTGACAGTCAAGACCGCCTGCGCCACCTTCTGCCGCACGATGGAGGTGCTGATCGGCTCGGGCCTGACGCTGACGGACAGCATGGACCTTGCCGCCAGCAACATGGGCAACATCTACTATCTGGAGGCCATCCGCGACGCGCGCGGCATGGTCGCCGAGGGCACCCCCCTGCGGGAGAGCCTCGTGCGGACGGGTATTTTTCCGCCCATGGTGTCGAATCTTGTCGGCGTGGGCGAGGAGACCGGCGACCTGCAAAGCATGATGGGCAAGGTCGCCGACTACTATGATGAAGAAGTAGATGAGGCCACCAAAAAGCTCCTGAACCTGATGGAGCCTGCCATCATCATCTTCATGGCGGTCTTCGTCGTCATCATCGTGCTGGCCATCTACCTGCCGATGATCAACATGACCAAGGCATTCGACAAATATCTCTAAATCCGTATATCCAAGCCGTGTATTCAGGAGCGGGAGATAGGGGCCCGTGCCGCATGGCGATGATATAAAATCCGACGCAAAACAAAGAAAGGAAGAAAACTCCTATGAAAAAGTTTGGTTCCAAGTCCGGTTTTACCCTCGTTGAGCTGATCGTCGTCATCGCGATCCTCGGCATCCTCGCCGGTATCGCCGTTCCCGCTTACTCCGGCTACATCAAGAAGGCCAACGAGGCTGCTGACTATGCTCAGCTCGACGCCATCAAGACCGCTGTCGCTTTCGCTTCCGTTGATAAGCAGCTTAAGACCAGCGACGAGTATGAGGAACTCACGAAGATTACTGTTACTGCTAAAGCCGATAAGGGCGCTACCATTACGGTTGAGCCTGCTGTTGAGGGCCTTGACATCTCTAATTATTATAAGATCGACGATTTCACGTTCAAGAGCAACACCTCATCGGCAGTTTGGACGGCTAGTACTGCAAAGTGGGAGCTGGTCCCGAAATCCTAAGCCTAATCCCCATCCCCGCACCACCCCAAGCACCTTGAAACAACGCCCTGCCCGTCCGGTATCCCTATCACCCGGGCGGGCGGGGGAGACCCCTGAGCGAAAAGGAGAGATTTCCCATGACCTGTCTTTTGCTGCTGCTCTGGACGGCGCTGGGTCTGTGCGTCGGCAGCTTCTGCAACGTGCTGATCTTCCGTCTGCCCCGTGGAGAGGAGTTCGTGAAAACGCCGTCGCACTGCATGGCCTGCGGCCATCGTCTGCGCTGGTATGAGCTGATTCCCGTGGCAAGCTGGCTGGCGCAGGGGGGCAGGTGCCGGGCCTGCGGGGAGAAGATCTCCGCCCAGTACCCCGTGGTGGAGGCGCTCAGCGGCGGCGCGTGGCTGCTCGCGGCGTGGCTGTATCAGGCCGAGCCGCTGCGGGCAGTGCTGTATTCGCTGCTTTTCTCCCTGCTGACGGTCGTGGCGCTCATCGACTGGCGCACCTTCGAGATCCCCAACGGGGTGAACCTTGCGATCTTCCTGCTGGGCGCGGTGCAGCTTGCCGCGGACGCATCTCACTGGAAAACCTATCTCATCGGGATGTTCTCGGTGAGCCTCTTTTTCCTCCTGCTGTGGTTCGTGACGAAGGGCAATGGCCTTGGCATGGGGGACGTCAAGCTGATGGCAGGGGCGGGACTGCTGCTGGGCTGGCAGCGCATCCTTCTTGCGATGATCCTCGGCAGCGTTTCCGGTGCGATCATCCACTCGGTCCGCATGAAACGCGGCGCGCCACGCAAGCTGGCGTTCGGGCCGTATCTTGCCGCGGGCATCTGGGTCGCGGCGCTGTGGGGCGATCGGCTCATCGCGGCGTATCTTGGCCTTTTTGGGCTGTAACACGGGAGAGAAACAGGGCAGGCGCGGACCTGCCCGCGAGAGAAAAACAAGAGCCTGTGGGAGGGGCAGAACCGTTCTTCGGGACGGCTGTGCCATTCCCACAGTCCGGGAGGGAACACTTATGAGCAAGCAAAGGCTGAGCGGCAGGGCGCTGGTGGTGCAGATCACCGAGCGGGAGATCCGCATCGCCCAGATGACGCTGGGCAGCGACGCCATTTCCACGCAGGTCATCCTGCCCACGCCGCCGAACGCGGTCGAGGACGGTCAGCTCGTGGGGCTGGACGCCCTGCGGGACGCGATGGAGCCGGTTCTGCGGCAGGGGCTGTTCCGCCGCTGCCGTAAGGTGGTCTTTTCGCTCTGCTCCACGCAGGTCATCAGCGAGAGCGTCACCGTCCCCGCGGTGAAAAAGCAGCAGCGCCTCGGTCAGATGCTGCTGGCGAATATGGACGAGTATTTCCCCATCGACCCGGGCGAGTATCAGCTTTCGTGGGAGAGCGTGGGCGTTGAGGCGCGCGAGGACGCGCGTCATCTGCGCGTGCAGCTCTGGGCGGTGCCGCGCGCGATGCTCCACCGCTACTACGCCCTTGCCAACAGCATGGGGCTGAGCGTTGCCGCCGTCGATTTCTGCGGTCACAGCCACGCCACCGCCGTGGACGCGGACTTTGCCCTGCCAAAGCACGCGAAGTCCTCCGCGGATACGGACGACGGCGTCTGCCTCTATATCAACGCTGAGAGCGAGCTGTTGCTGCTGACCTTCGTCTACAACGGGCAGGTCAAGCTGCAGCGCCTGCTGCAACGGGGCTATTCCCAGCAGGACGACCTCAATGAGGCGGGCATCGTGCTCGACTACTTCTCCGCCATGCCCGGCCGCGCCCGCCTGACGAGCGCCGTGCTTTCCGGCGGTCAGGGGAAGGAGGCGGGGCTTGCCCCGGCGCTCGCGTCGCTGCTGAATGTCCCCGTCGAAATGGCGGAGACCGACTACGGCGCGCAGTGGCTGCTCTGTCAGGGCGCGGCGCTCACCGCCCTTGACTTTGGCGACCCGGAGCTGAACCACATCACCGGCGCGCGCGCACCCATCAACCGCGCGTGGCAGTACGGTCTTGTGTTCCTTGGCGGCGCGGCGCTGACGGCGTCCGTGCTGCTGCTGCTGACCTCCAAGCTGTCGTGGAGCACGGAGCTGGACGGTCTGCGCGCACAGCAGGACCGCCTGACGGCGCTTGCCCAGCAGAATGCTGGCTGCGCGGAGAACTACCACAACTATTCGAGTATGTACGACGCTTACAGCGCCGACTGGGACACCGTATTCGACTCCGTTCGGACATATAACGACAACCTTGAACTGGTGCTGGACGAGCTGGAGGCAAAGCTCCCCAAGAAGTCAACGGTGACCGCTCTGAGCACGACCGAGTTGTGTCTTGCGGCGCAGGTCGCCTTCCAGAGCAAGGAGGACGCCGCTTATTTCCTCGTGGCGCTGCGCGACGTGCCCTTCATGACCCTCAGCACCGTTTCCAACCTGACCATCGGCCCGCGGGAAGCCTACTCCCCGGACAAAATGATCGCTGCGCTGTACGAGAAAGCGGAGAAGGAGTCCCCCGTGCCGAGCACGGAGGAAAGCGCAGCGGATGGTACCACGGAAAGCACAACGGATGGTACCGAGGAAAGCAGTACGGAAGAACCTCCCACCGAGGGCGGCTATTCCCTCGATGAGCTGTTCTCCAACGTTTCCAGTGGCAGCGTTGCCATCGACGGAAAAACGCTTCGGAATATGATCCCGCTGCTGAAAGCGGCGGGTGCCGATGACAGTACCATTGCAAAGATGGAAAATTATGCGGATGTGATGGAGCGTTTCGGCGTGACCATTACCCCGGATAACCTCGGCATCCTCTCCGGGATCCAGGGGCTGCTCCCCGGCGGCGGCACGACCAGCACGCCGGGCAGTTCCGGCAGCACAACGGTCGCGCCTGCCACGCCCAGCAGCGGCAGTACGTCCTCTGCTTCCGGCATTGAGTCTGCCGATATTGCAAAGCTGCGTCTCAGCCTGCAATACCTGAACTCCAACCAGCTGGACGCGCTGCAAGCCGTCTACGGGCCGGTGCAGGCAAAGACCTTCTCGCTGGATGACCTGCGCAAGCGCTCCAATACCACCCAGGAGAAGAACGCGATCCGGTCCCTGCTGCAAAACGATCCTGCCGCCATGTATCAGTTTTTCCTGCTGATGCGCGAGGATATCGCCCGTGAGGAAAAGGACCAGATCCTGTACGACAAGATCTTTGACGACATTTGGAAAAACGCCGATCAGCACCGCATGTTCTATGAGAGCGACGATGTGATGCTGAACAAATATCTGCCGAACCTGCTGAATATCCTGACCGACAACAAGACGAATGTCAACGCAGCGATCGCGCTCATTCGGCAGAATCAGACGCTGAGTGGCAAGCTTGCGCTCCATCTTGCCAAGGAAATGGGCGAGCTCCGCTCGGTCAACACCGCGCTCGACCTTGCGATGCTCCAAAAGGAGATCAACAGCGGCGCGGCGTTCCAGCGGGATGCCGCCACTGTGGCCGCGGTCAACGCGCTGCTGCGGAAGAATCAGCAGACCTCCGGTACATCCGGCACCTCCGGCAACACGGGCATGGATGAAAACGATCTGCTGATGTGGATCCTGATGAATCAACTCAAAAATCAAACCGGCGGCTCAGGCATCCCGGATATCTTCAACACCGGCGCTTCTCAGACGCAGAAGCCTGCCGACAACCGCTATTACCTGACGGTCGTGCTGACCTATGACGAGTCCTTGATCCAGGCGGAGCAGACGCGCAAGGGTCTGGATCGCGACGCCAAGGTGGAGAAAGTGGAGGTGGGCCAGTGAAAGTGATCGGTAGAAACTGGAAGGCTGTCCTGTCAGTCCTGCTCTTGTTGGTCGCCGTTCTGGTGTATGTTCTGGGCTACCGCCCCCGCAGTGAAGCTTACGTCATGGAGCGGGATCAGTTAAATGCTCAGATCACCGCGCTGCAAACCACCATCGTCGAAAACGAGATGTACAAGGACGTGCAGGATCAGCTTGAGCCGGCAGAGGCCGCGATCGAGGAAAGCCGCGCCGCGCTTTACGACAAGTTCCCCGCCGGGATGCAGGAAGAGGATCAGCTCCTCTACCTGCTGTATCTGGAAAAAACGCTGGGGACCGGCAGTAAGGAGCTGGGCTACACCCAGAAACTGCACGATATTTTCCTTCAGCGCTTCGGGAGCGGCGGCGACATCGAGTTTTCTTTCGGTGAGATCACGCCGATGCAGGCCTTGAGCGATGGCGCACTCCTTGAGGGCTTGAACCTGACGGTGTACTATCACGCCTCCTATCAGGAGTTCAAGAACATGGTGCACGCGCTGGCAACGGATGAGCGCATTACCTCCATCCGGTATGCCACCTTCAACTACGACAGCGAAAAGAAGCTGCTGGACGGGCAGATGACCCTGACGCTGTATCTGATGCCGTCCGCTCAGAACACCTATGAGGAACCGGGCGTAACGCCGCCCGCGACCGGTAAGACAGACATTTTCAACTGACCCATTGGGAGAGACAAGGCATGAAAAAGATCGGGAAAGAGAGAACAGCGGGCTTTTCGCTGCTGGAGGTCGCCGTGGCGATCGCCATCATCGGCCTGATCTCCGCGCCCATCTGCACGAGCCTGATTCTGGCAGGACGGATCAACGCCCACAGCCAGGCCGTAATGGAAGCCCATCTGAACGTCCGTACCGCCGTGGAGACCCTGATGAAGAACGGCGTCACGGAGGCAAATCCCGTTTTCCCCAACGTGACGGTCAAAACGGAGCAGGTCGACGGAAAACCCTATTATCATGTCACGGTGTCGGATAAGCCCACGGAGCCGCTCGTTAAAGTGGAAACCTATGTCCGCGCGGTGCCGAAAGGCGGTGGCGCATGAAAAAGCTCCGAAAAGACAACGGCGGTTACGCGCTGGTGTATGTGCTCATCGTCGTTCTGGTGCTGTGCGCCGTCGCCGTGTCCGTCTGCACCGCGGCGCTGAAAAATTATCAGGCGCAGGAGCGCTCCATCCGCCAGACGCAGCAGCTCTATCAGGCGGAGGGCGAGATCGAAAGATTCGTGGCGCTGGCGGAAGACGTACATCTTTTGGAGTTTCCCGCTGAGCATTACACGAAAGAGGTAGCAGAGGAAAAGGCAAGAACGGCTTACCGTACACATCTTCAAGATGTGTCGAAAGAGGTCAGAAGCTGCAATTACGACCCTGATGACACCATTACCGACAGCAATTCCTGCACCTTTCCGCTCACCTGCGCGAACGGCGCCGTTTGCATCAAGACAGAGATCCGCATGGAGCTCGCTTACGTTTACGATGAAGAAATGACGACGCAACCGCTGCCCGACGGAACGACCAAAGAGGTCATAAAGTACACCGCTAAGGTCAGCAAGGCCACGCACCACTACATCACCTACACCATCACCCACTTGACAGCGGAAGGGGAGGCGAGCGGATGAAACGAAACAACAGCGGCTTTACCATGGTCGAGCTGCTGGTGACCGTCGCTGTCAGCTCCATCGTGCTGGCAGCCGCAGCGTCGCTGATGCTGCTCGGACTGCGGGTGCATCAAACAACGCAGAAGGAGGCGGGCGAGCAGCAGACCGTGCGCATCGTGCTCTCCGCGCTGGAGGATCTCTCCGCCAGCGGCAAGATCTACCGCGTGGAGCCGCTCTCCGACGGCTGGCAGCTACAGGGAAAGACTGCCGACGGCACTCCCGGCGCGGTGCTGCTGCGCTACAACAGCGGAACGCTCACGAGCGGCACGAGCGGCGATCAGGTGCTGCTGGACAACCTGCGCGGCGCGCGGGTCGATCTGGACGGCAGCCTCGTGACCTTCACCTTCGCGACCGCGGCGCACAGCTACAGCACCTCCGTCTTCTGCCGCACCGGGATCGAGGGCGACAGCGTCGGCAGAGAAGAGGCGGAAGATATCCTGAAAGCCCCGCCGACCCTGCCGGACTCCGCTACATTGACCGAGATGGAAAAGGCGGCGCGCTTTGCGTTTCTGCAAAAGCTTGCCGACCAGTACGACAGCAGGGGAAATATCCTCAAGGGGGATACGAACCGATACAAATACTTCTCCGAATGGTACATCGACGGCTACGATAATCACCCCGGCTGGAACCAATACACTCCCTGGTGCGGCTGTTTCCTCTCGTGGGCAGCCGATCAGCAGAAAGCCTCCATCAACGGCGATCCGCCCAGCTTCGCAGACGTGGATGAGGGCATGAAGGGATTCAAGGATAGCCGTATGTGGCGCGAGCGCGGCGCAACGCCCATCCCCGGCGACTACGTCTTTTTCGATTGGGACGGGGGAACCGACCCGGACGGCGTCAAGGACCCGGACCACGTCGGCGCGGTGCTGTGCGTGGAAGGGAATTTCCTTTACACCATCGAGGGCAACAGCGGCGGCAGGGTCGCCGTCAACCGCTACCCGCTGTCGGATTCGCGCATCGTGGGCTACGGCGTGCTGAACTGGAAAACGCAAGGGGAAACCACAGAGTAATCATCTGTTCATATAATTCTCAAAAAGAAATCAAATATATTGAGGAGGATACAACATGAAAAAGCAAGTGAGGAACAAGCTGCGCGGCAGCGCAGGCTTTACGCTGGTAGAGCTTATTGTGGTCATCGCGATCATCGGCATTTTAGCCGGCATCGGCACGGTGGGCTACGGCGGCTACATTAAGCGCACCAACGAGGGTCTGGACGAGACCCTGTATAAGAACATCATCTACGCCGGTGAGATCGGCAAGTATGAGAACCCCGGCGCATTTGCCCGCGTTAAAGTTACTAATGGAAACGCTACCGTTACTTCCGACCATGGCGATAATGACAAGGAAATCGTTGAGCAGTGGCTGAAAAACGCCTTTGGCTCTGATTGGGCAACCTCGGTGAAGTACCGCACGTCTAAGTATGCGGACGACAGCAATTACAATACGATCATTCTGCCCATCCAGGAGCGCGAGCTGACCGATGACCAAAAGAAGCTTCTTGCCGATTTCAAAAACTCCAATCTGAATGGTCACGGAGTGGAATTGGCAAATACCTGCAACGACATTTCCAAACTGTTTACCAATTGGCTAGGCAGCGACGGCGATCTGCCCAAATGGATGCCCGAAGCCGACTATACGAAGATAACAACTGATCTCGAAAATAAGCTGGGGAGAAAGCCCACCCCTACGGAGATCGCAAACGCCACCATTCTTTATGTCGCTTCCAAAGCGCAAGAGATGAACAAAGATGAGTTTTTGAATGACGTAATAAAGAATCCCGAAAGTGTACTGACCGATATTTATCTCAAACAAAACGACCCGCTTACAAAGGCAGCTCTTCTGTATGGCACCATGACCGCCTATGGCAACTCGGACTATGCAAGTGAGACGTTCAAGGAAAAGCTTAAGACGACCAAACCTACGAGCAAAGATGACATTAAAGATCTCCTTACAGCCCTGATGGATGATGGAAATAAAGGCGGTAAGCCGCAAGATTATCTGCAAAACGAGAATAAGGGTGCTAAGGCAGACATGAAGGCGTACCTTGGCGCGCTGCAGATCATCGACGAAAGCAGAAAGAGCGGTGTTGAGTTCAACATTTCCAGCAACACTGCCTTCAACGACGACCAGACGCTTGCCCTGCTGCAGTCGATTCTGAACTCTAAAACCTAAACATGGCTCTGCTCACTTGGCTCTCTGACCATGCGCTTATTCTGCTGCTCGGCTGCGGGACGCTGTTCAACGTCTACTGGCTTCACCGCTGCCGCGAGCGGCTGCATCTGCGCTGGCTTTCTGTGCTGCTCCTTTCCGTGCTGCACACGGTTCTCGGCGTTCTCAGCGTGAAGGTGTTCGCGCTGTTTGAAACCGGAAATTTCAGCAATATGAGCCTGTTCGGCGGCGTCTTCTTCATGCCCCTGTTCTATTGGGGCGTGGCGAAGCTCGCCAAGCAGAAAACAGCGGATGTATTCGATGTGTTCACCATTTGCCTTGTATTCACGCTGATGTGCGCCCGCCTGAACTGCATTATTTCAGGATGCTGTCTGGGGGCGCACATCCCCATCGAGGGGCTGACGCATCTGCGCTTCCCCACACGCGAGCTGGAGCTGCTCTTCTATGTCCTCCTGCTCTCGCGCCTGTGGCGCAAGGTGCTCTCCGGCAGCGCGCGGGGCATGATCTACCCCATCTATATGATCTCCTACGGCATTTTCCGTTTCGTGACCGAGACGCTCCGCTTCTCGGACCGAACGGACAGCATTCTGCATGTTTCCCATCTCTGGGCACTGCTGTCACTGGGGATCGGCATCAGCATTTACGGCGAATTGCGAAAAAAAGAGAAAAAAACTGGAGGACGACGGAATGGTTAAACGAATTGGCAGGCGCTTTGTGTCGCTGCTCCTGACGTTTGTCACAATACTGACGATGCTTCCGGCGATGACGCTGCCGGCGCTGGCGGCGACCAGCGGAACCGTGACCGGTTTAGCCGACCAGAACATTGGACTGAGTTTTAATGGCACTGCGGACAACGCGTGGTCCGCCAGTAGCACGCAGATCATCGGTAAGGCTCGGTCTACGTCTGGGTCAGGCTGCGGCGGTG
>ERZ772812.2713-NODE-2713-length-10880-cov-5.885450_pt1 | contig 10880 bp, 9 predicted proteins | sample MGYA00511343_ERZ772812 | MGnify/ENA primary metagenome ERZ772812 (study PRJEB29015, sample SAMEA2737706) | human gut metagenome | biome: human gut; feature: human-associated habitat; material: faeces | place: China | collected 2012 ...
TTCCGGTGGTCCTTACAACTATGATTTAGTAACGGAACTTTCCAACATTGCAAAAGAAGAACAGCTCGATTATGCGATTGATGTCTATCCGCATTACGGCTCTGATGTAGAAGCAACTCTTCATGCCGGTTATGATATCCGTCATGGACTGATTGGTCCTGGAGTTTACGCTTCTCATAACTATGAACGTTCTCACCTTGATGGTGTAAAAAACACATTTTTATTGCTAACGACTTATATTACCCGATAATTTTTTAACCAAATCAAGGAAGTCCCCTGCTTCAATTGCAAAAAGCAATAAACAGTGGACGGAAACTCAGGCTGTAACAGAAATAGGAGTGGCAGAGTTATGAGCAGCAGCATTGTGATTGCGTTACCGAAAATTGAAGACGCAAAGAAAATCCGCACAATACTTAACAGACATGGGCTCACAGTAGCCTCTGTCTGCAGCTCTGTCTCTAATGCTCTGGCCAGTATCTCGGAACTTGACAGTGGTGTTCTGATATGCGGGTATAAGCTAACAGATGCCTATTATAAAGACGCTCTGGATGACTTGCCACAGTATTTTGAAATGCTGCTTCTGGCTTCTCAGCGTATTATAGATGAAGCACCGAATTCTGTCAGCACTGTACAGATGCCGATGAAAGCAAGCGTACTGGTAGATACGGTCAATGACATGCTCTATCATCTGGAACGCCGGATAAAAAAAGAAAAAAAGAAACCAAAGCCCAGATCAGAAAAAGAACAGAATTATATCTCGAATGCCAAACGCCTGCTGATGGAAAAAAACCAGATGACAGAAGAGGAAGCATACAGACATATCCAGAAATGCAGCATGGATTCCGGAACTAACATGGTAGAAACTGCACAGATGCTGCTCATGCTGATGTATGATGAGATTTGATTTATCGTATGTACTATAGCAACTCTGTAAAATACTGCGTCCTTCGCACTCTGCTGAACTGTCTTGATTGCATTATTTTGTGGAATTGCTATAAATAAAATATCCGAAAATAATAAGGAAAATTTTGTAAAAAATGACGATATTATTTTGACAGAATATGTGGTAATATACAAAATATATTTTTGTTCATATCAAGTTAGAGGCAAAATACATTTTGGCCCTGACATCATATTATATATAGAAAGAATACAAACAAACATAAAATAGATAATAACGGGAAGAATGATTACAAAGGCGTAATCAGAGAGTCCAGGGGATAAGTGTCTCCGGATTTTCTGATTACGCCTTTTTGATATTCCGGGGTTCAAGGTCAGAAAGTCGTTCATGCCTGCACGAAAAGACTTTTGAACATGAAACTCATAGAGATATCACAAAGGTTTTCAGAAATGAAGAAATGGAGGATGAGGAAATGGAATTTATGGATGGAACATGGAAAAAAGAAATCAATACCTGGGAGGAACTCGTAGGTAATAATCTCCTGAACCAGGAAGCCGTAATCGAAGGCGCTGTTCACAGCATCCGTAATATGGGTGATGTGGCATTTATCATTCTTAGAAGAAGGGAAGGTTTATTCCAGACAGTCTATGAAAATGAAATGGCAAATGTTTCCATTCATGAATTGAAGGAAGCAATGACGATCAGGGTGAAGGGAATTCTGCATGAAGAAGAGAGAGCACCCCACGGAAGAGAACTTCGTATCCGTCATATTGATATCTTATCAACACCTGCAGAGCCGCTTCCAATGGCAATCGACAAATGGAAACTGAACACTTCCCTGGAAGCAAAATTAAACTACAGACCGATTTCCCTGAGAAACATTCAGGAGCGTTCCAAATTTAAAATCCAGGAGGCACTGACAAAAGCATTCCGTGATTATCTTTACGGACAGGGATTCACAGAAATCCATACTCCGAAGATCGGGGCAAGAGGAGCAGAGGGTGGGGCAAACCTTTTCAAATTCAGCTACTTCCACAAACCTGCAGTACTTGCGCAGAGCCCACAGTTCTATAAACAGATGATGGTTGGCGTATTTGACAGAGTATTTGAGACAGGTCCTGTATTCCGTGCTGAGAAACATAATACCAAACGTCACTTAAACGAATATACCAGTCTGGACTTCGAGATGGGATATATTGACAGCTTTGAGGAAATCATGGCAATGGAAACAGGATTCCTGCAGTATGCCATGAACCTTCTGAAAACAGAATATGCAAAAGAAGTACAGATCCTGAAGCTTGAGATTCCGGACGTGTCCAAAATCCCGGCAGTCCGTTTTGACGTAGCCAAAGAACTGGTGTCACAGAAATACAACCGTAAGATCAGAAACCCATTTGACCTGGAGCCGGAAGAAGAAGCATTGATCGGACAGTATTTCAAAGAAGAATATGGCTCAGATTTCGTATTTGTCACACATTATCCGTCAAAGAAACGTCCATTCTATGCAATGGATGATCCGGAAGACGCAAGATTTACCTTAAGCTTTGACCTGTTATTCAAAGGCCTTGAGATTACAACAGGCGGACAGCGTATCCATGATTACAACATGATGGTACAGAAGATTGAAGACAGAGGTATGACACAGGAAGGTATGGAACAGTATCTGGATACCTTCAAACACGGTATGCCACCTCACGGAGGACTTGGTATCGGTCTGGAACGTCTGACTATGCAGCTTCTTGGTGAGGAAAATGTCCGTGAGGCATGTCTGTTCCCGAGAGATCTGAACAGACTGGAGCCGTAGGATAAGCAGGAGGAACAAAAATGGCAAAGATCATAGATGATGAAACAATTGAAAATGTATGTATTCTGGCGAAGCTCTCTCTCAGCGATGAGGCTAAGGAAAAAGCAAAAGAAGACATGCAGAAGATGCTGGATTATGTAGAAAAACTGGATGAACTGGATACAGATGGAGTAGAACCACTGTCTCATATCTTTGGTGATCAGAATGTTTTCCGCGAAGATGTGGTAACAAACGGGGATAACAAAGAAGCAATGCTTGCAAATGCACCAAAAGCAAAAGAAGGACAGTATCAGGTACCGAAGACTATCGGATAATGAAAGGGAATTCATATAGAGGAGAAAGATTATGGAACTGGAATCGATGACAGCTCTGGAGCTGGCGGCAAAGATCAGACAGCGGGAAGTCAGCGTCCTGGATGGTGTGAAGGAAGTCTTTGACCAGATTGAGAGCAAAGAAGATAAAGTGCATGCATATCTTGATACGTATAAAAAAGAAGCATATGCACGTGCAAAAGAAGTAGAAAAAGGAATTCAGGATGGAACATATACAGGACCGCTGGCCGGTGTTCCGATTGCGGTGAAGGATAATATCTGTATAAAAGGTAAAAAAACGACCTGTGCATCAAAGATACTTGAGAATTTTGTGCCGCAGTATAATGCAGAAGTAATTGATCGTCTGGAAAAAGCAGGGATGATCATTATCGGAAAGACAAACATGGATGAATTCGCAATGGGAAGTACTACAGAGACTTCTGCCTATGGAGTTACAAGAAATCCATGGAATCTGGAACATGTGCCGGGAGGTTCATCCGGCGGTTCCTGTGCTGCTGTAGCGGCTGGAGAAACGTTTATGGCACTTGGGTCTGATACGGGTGGTTCCATCCGTCAGCCAAGTTCTTTCTGCGGTGTGACTGGAATCAAACCGACGTATGGAACCGTATCCCGTTATGGTCTGGTTGCCTATGCTTCTTCACTGGATCAGATCGGGCCGGTGGGAAAAAATGTAGCAGATTGTGCGGCACTTCTGGAAGTGATTTCCGGACATGATCCGAAAGACAGTACATCTCTTGATCGCAAAGATCTCGATTTTTCAAAGAGCATTGAAGAGAAAAAGCTTCTTGGAATGAAATTTGGTGTACCGAAAGAATTTCTTGCCAGGGGCCTTGATCCGGAAGTCAAAGAATCTTTCATGAATACACTGAAAACATTGACAGAACAGGGAGCAATCGTTGAATTTTTCTCTGTAGAGACGATGGAATATATGATTCCTGCATATTACATTATTGCCAGTGCAGAGGCAAGCTCTAACCTGGAACGTTTTGATGGTGTAAAATATGGATATCGCGCAGCTGAATATGAAGGACTGCATGATATGTATAAGAAAACAAGAACAGAAGGATTCGGTGAAGAAGTAAAACGCCGTATCATGCTTGGATCGTTTGTCTTAAGCTCCGGTTATTATGATGCATACTATCTGAAAGCACTCCGTACAAAAGCCCTGATCAAGCGGGAGTTTGATCATGCATTTGAAAAATATGATGTGATCCTGGCTCCGGCTGCACCATATACAGCACCGAAGATCGGAGAGAGTCTCCAAGATCCACTTGCAATGTATCTTGGCGATATTTATACGGTTGCCGTAAACTTATGCGGCCTTCCAGGAATCACAGTTCCGTGTGGTCAGGATAAGGCTGGAATGCCAATTGGCATCCAGATGATCGGTGACTGCTTTGGAGAACATAAGATCCTCCGTGCAGCAGCTGCTTATGAAGCAGTGAGGGGTGCTTTCCCGGCTCCGGAGAAAGGAGGCAAAAAGGCATGAAACAGTACGAAACAGTCATCGGCCTTGAAGTCCATGTAGAACTTGCAACAAAAACAAAAATTTTCTGCGGATGCTCCACAGAATTCGGAGGAGCACCGAATACACATACCTGTCCGGTCTGCACCGGTATGCCGGGGTCTTTGCCGGTACTGAATAAAAAAGTAGTAGAATTTGCATTGAAAGCCGGTATCGCAGCAAATTGCCAGATCAATCAGTATTGTAAATTTGACAGAAAGAATTATTTCTATCCGGATAACCCGCAGAACTATCAGATTTCTCAGCTGTATCTGCCAATCTGCCATGATGGTTGGGTAGAGATTGGGACATCTGCCGGAAAGAAAAAGGTACGTATCCATGAGATGCATATGGAAGAGGATGCAGGCAAACTGATCCATGATGAATGGGAAGACTGTTCCCTTGTGGATTATAACCGAAGTGGTGTTCCGCTGATCGAAATTGTATCTGAACCAGATATGAGAAGTTCAGAGGAAGTTATTGCCTATCTGGAAAAACTTCGCTGTATGATGCAGTATCTTGGTGTATCTGACTGTAAACTCCAGGAAGGATCTATGCGTGCAGATGTCAACCTTTCTGTGCGTGAGGTAGGAAGTGAAACGTTCGGAACCAGAACTGAGATGAAAAACCTGAACTCTTTCAAAGCAATTGCAAGAGCGATTGAAGGAGAAAGAGAACGTCAGATCGAACTGATCGAAGAGGGCAGAGCTGTTGTACAGGAAACACGTCGCTGGGATGACAACAAAGAATCTTCTCATGCAATGCGTTCCAAAGAAGATGCAAAAGATTATCGTTATTTCCCAGATCCGGATCTTCCGCCAATCCATATCTCCGATGCATGGATTGAAGAACTGCGTGAATCACAGCCGGAACTTCGTGAAGAAAAACAGCTTCGCTATCAGTCTGAATATGATCTTCCGGCATATGATGCAGGAATCCTTACGGAATCCAGACATCTGTCCATGTTGTTTGAGGAAGTGGCAAAACTTTGCGGCAGCCCGAAAAAAGCAGCAAACTGGTTTATGGGAGAAGTTCTCCGTCTGACCAAGGATAAAGCTCTGGATGTGGAAAAAGTTTCCTTTACACCGAAGCATCTGGCTGATCTGATCCAGATGGTGGAAAAGAAAGAAGTCAGCACACAGAATGCAAAGAAGGTTTTTGAAAAAGTTTTCGAAGAAGATATTGATCCGGTAAGCTACATTGAAGAGCATGGCCTGAAGATCGTTGAAGATACTGGCCTGCTCAATGATACCCTTCAGAAGATCCTGGATGAGAACCCGGGACCGCTTGAGGAGCTGCTTGGCGGTAAAGAAAAAGTCTTTGGTTTCTTTGTTGGAAAGATGATGCGCGAACTGAAAGGTAAGGCAAGTCCGGATGCAGTACGCGAGGCACTTGTCAAAGAAGTTGAAAAAAGAAAAAATCAGTAAATTACAGGAGAATAAATATTATGGTAACGGTTAATAAAAATTATCTGAAATTACCGGGCAGTTATCTTTTTTCTACAATTGCAAAAAAAGTAGCTGCCTATCAGGAAGCAAACCCGGATGTTCAGATCGTCCGTCTTGGTATTGGTGATGTCACACAGCCTCTGGCTCCGGCGATCATAGATGCACTCCACAAATCTGTAGATGAGATGGCTCATGCAGAGACATTTCATGGCTATGCGCCGGATCTTGGATATGAATTTTTAAGAAGTGCAATCGCAAAAAATGATTATGAGACACGCGGCTGCCAGATCAGTGCGGATGAAATCTTTGTATCTGACGGTGCAAAGAGTGATTCCGGAAATATTCAGGAAATTTTTGGAACAGAGAACAAAGTTGCAGTCTGCGATCCGGTATATCCTGTATATGTAGATACGAATGTCATGGCAGGACGCACCGGTGATTATAATAAGAAAAACGAAAACTTTGATGGTGTGATCTATATGCCTTGCCTGGAATCAAATGGATTTCTTCCGGAACTGCCTGTAGAGACACCGGATCTGATCTATCTCTGTTTTCCGAATAATCCAAGTGGTGCAGCAATCACAAAAGATAAACTGCAGGAATGGGTAGATTATGCAAATGAAAATGGTTCTGTGATCATTTACGATGCCGCTTATGAAGCATATATTACAGAAGAAAATGTTCCGCACAGTATTTATGAGTGTGAAGGTGCACGCACCTGTGCGATCGAGCTGCGCAGCTTTTCCAAAAATGCCGGATTTACAGGTGTTCGCCTTGGATTTACGGTCGTTCCGAAAGATCTGGTAAGAGAAGGCGTTGCACTGCATGATCTGTGGGCAAGACGTCATGGAACAAAATTTAATGGTGCACCATACATCGTACAGCGCGCAGGTGAAGCTGTTTATTCACCAGAAGGAAAAGCACAGCTGAAAGAACAGGTTGCATATTATATGAGAAATGCCCATACGATCTATAACGGACTTAAAGAGGATGGATATTCTGTATCCGGTGGCGTAAATGCTCCATATATCTGGCTGAAGACACCAAATAATATGAGTTCCTGGGATTTCTTTGATTATCTTCTTGAAAATGCACATGTAGTAGGAACTCCTGGTTCAGGCTTTGGAGCGCATGGCGAAGGCTTCTTCCGACTGACTGCGTTCGGAAGCTATGAGAATACACAGGAGGCACTTAGAAGAATCAAGGCCTTATAAATTTGTATAAAGAATAGAGCGAAAAAGTTTTAAAAGAGGTGGTTTTTGACAAACTGCCTCTTTTTCGTTGCCATAGAAAAAAATATACCGTATAATCTTAATGCATATATTTTTTATCAAGAACGTAGCCGGATTTTATGAAATACAACCGGATACCGGTCAAAGGAGTTGTAATAGATGTACATAGAAACAACAGAAAAACTGCTTGATTTTATAGAGAAAAGTCCAACAGCATTTCAGGCAGTGGACGAAATGCAGAAGAGATTAACAGAAAATGGATTTGAAGTGCTTTCGGAAAAAGAATACTGGAAGCTGGTTCCGGGAGGAAAATATCTGGTGACCAGAAATAATTCTGCTCTGATCGCTTTCTGTATCCCGGAAAAGGAATCCAGAGTATTTCATATCATGGCGAGTCACAGCGATTCACCATCTTTTAAGATCAAGGAAAATCCGGAAATAAAAGTGGATAACAGTTATGTAAAACTAAATGTGGAAAAATATGGTGGAATGCTGATGGCACCATGGTTTGACCGACCACTTTCGGTTGCTGGAAGAGTGATCATCCGCAGAAATGGCGGACTGAAAGAAAAACTGATAAATATAAAACGTGACCTGGTAATGATTCCAAATCTTGCAATCCATATGAATCGTGAAGCGAATAATGGGGTGGCTTATAATCCACAGAAAGACCTTCTGCCATTATTTGCAGCGGGAAATACAGATCGGACATTGCTTGAAATCATTGCTGAACAGACTGGCATTAAAAAGAAAGACATTATCAGTCATGATCTGTTTTTGTATAATCGTATGCCGGGAACCATCTGGGGGGCGGATAAAGAATTTGTTTCATCCGCACGTCTGGATGATCTGCAGTGTGCATTTGCCTCCATGGAAGGATTGCTCCGTGCGCAGAATCATGGATCAATTGCAGTGCATTGTGTGATGGATAATGAAGAAGTCGGAAGCGGAACAAAGCAGGGAGCTGCGTCAACATTCCTGAAAGATACACTTCTTCGTATCAATATGGGACTTGGAAGGACTTACGAAGAATATCTGATGACATTGGCTGGAAGTTTTATGGTTTCTGCGGATAATGCACATGCACTTCATCCGAACTATACGGATAAGACAGATCTGACCAATCATCCGGTACTGAACAAGGGAATTGTCATTAAATTTAATGCAAACCAGAAATACTGTACAGATGCAGTATCAGCAGCGATATTTAAGGAGCTGTGTACAAAAGCCGGTGTACCATATCAGACTTTTGTAAACCGTTCTGACATTGCAGGGGGCTCAACTCTGGGAAATATTTCCAATACGCAGGTTCCGATGAATACGGTGGATATCGGTCTGCCTCAGCTGGCCATGCATTCACCATATGAGACTGCCGGTGTGGAGGATACCGAATATCTGGTCAGAGCAGCAGAAGAACTTTTTGCGTAAAAGTTTTGGATGAAATATTATGCAGAAGAAATGGCAGAACGAAAAGAAGGACAGAATGATGAGCGATAAAAAAGCAGTTTTTTTTGATGCAGATGGGACAATCTGTGATATAGAAAAAGGAGTACCGGACAGTGCGGTAGAATCAATTAAGAAACTGATTGCAAATGGACATCAGGCATGGCTGTGTACGGGCAGAAGCCGTGCATTTGTGCCGTGGTATCTTGAACAGATTCCATTTACAGGGATGATCAGTGCATGTGGTGCTACGATTGAAAAAGATGGAAAAAGACTTTATAACAATGAAATGACACCGGAAATAGCTGAAAAGTCTGTGGAGATTCTTCGGAAATACGGACTGATTCCAGTAATGGAAGGTGCAGATTATATGTATTATGACAAAGATGAATATACCACAGAGGTAAACTGGTATACGGATCTGATCACAGAAGCTCTTGGACCAAAATGGCGTCCGATCAGAGGCAATGAACACTGCATGCATATCAATAAGATCAGTGCCAAGATGCAGGACGGATGTGATGCGGATCAGGCATGCAGAGAACTCTCTCCATACTATGATGTGATTCACCATGAAAATAATGCATTTGTCGGAACTACGATTGAACTGGTTCCAAAGGGATGCAATAAAGCAGTCGGAATTGCAGCAGTGTGCAGGATCTTTGGAATAGAATGGGAAGATACCGTAGTATTTGGAGACAGCAATAATGATCTTTCCATGTTTGAATATGCGGCTACAAAAGTTGCTATGGGCAATGGTTCGCCAAAAATCCGGGAACTGGCAGATTATGTTACAACCGATATGTTCCACTATGGAATCCAAAACGGACTTACAAAACTTGGACTTATCTGAGCAGTGTAAATATAGTGTACAGCAGAGTTATATAGAGGGAGAGATTATGAAATACGGGAAAATAAGAATAGAGGATGGCAACTTTATTTTTTCCAAACATATGATGATGAATTATCTGCCGTGTAAAGATATCATCTGGGCATACAAACGAAAAGAAGGCGTAGAAGGTGGGGCACAGAAGCAATACAGTACCAGTTCACTGGTGATCATTACACGAAGAAAGAAAAGATATCAGTTTGAGATGACGGACAGAGAGATACAGAACTGTATACAGCTTATGCGGGCCCTGAATCCTCAGATGGTGACAGGGTTTCCTCAGGGAAGCCGGATTCCGATGCAAAGTCTTCCGAATACCAGAGATCTTGGTGCATTAGAAACAGAGGATGGCAGACATATTCTGCCGAAACGCCTTCTTCGTAGCGGAAGTCTGTATCATATATCTATTACGGATCAGGATATGCTGACACATGAATATCATCTTTCTACGGTTGTGGATTTCAGAACCCGGATGGAATGTCTGGAAAAGCCGGATACTATTATTGAGGGTGTACAATATCATGAGATTCCGATCGTTGATGAGGAAACGCTGGGAATTACCAGATCAGGAAGCCCGACAGAACTTCTGAGGAATTTTAAAGAAATTCCTGAAGAATTCATGCTGAAGCAATATGAATCATTGGTTCATGATGAATACAGCATCAAACAGTATGCACGTTTTCTGGATGTACTTCTGCATCAGAATGAGGGAGCTGTGCTCTGGCACTGCAGTGCAGGTAAAGATCGTGTCGGTGTAGGAACCGCTCTTCTTCTCTGCGCATTGGGAGTACCGAAAAAAACGATTTACGAGGATTTTATGAAAACAAACATGTATCTGGATAAAGAAATGGAATATATGATTCGTTTTCTTGAAACCAAAATGATCGTGGACAATCAGGTCATGGATAAGATACGTCTGTTTTACAGAGTCAAGGAAGAGTATCTGGATATCGTATTTGAAACAATAAAAAAAGATTTTGGTTCCATGAATATGTTTATGAAAAAAGCACTCTACATGAATCCTAAAAACATCGAAGTCCTTCGTAAAAAATATCTTGTATAAAAATAGATAAAATGTCAAAAAATGCAAGTTATCCAAATTTTATCGTTGACAAACGATTTATTGTTGCTATAATAAAACACATGTAAACGATTTTACAAGGGAATAATTTAAAAGATTAAAGTATTGAAAGCAGGTGCGTTATGCAGAAAAGAATTTTATCCCTGTTAGTAGATAACACTGCAGGTGTGTTGAGCCGTATTTCCGGGTTGTTCAGCCGCAGAGGTTATAATATTGACAGTCTGACAGTCGGCGTGACTGCGGATG
>ERZ772812.2715-NODE-2715-length-10880-cov-3.238891_pt1 | contig 10880 bp, 10 predicted proteins | sample MGYA00511343_ERZ772812 | MGnify/ENA primary metagenome ERZ772812 (study PRJEB29015, sample SAMEA2737706) | human gut metagenome | biome: human gut; feature: human-associated habitat; material: faeces | place: China | collected 2012 ...
CCGCCGTCTCGCTTCAAACGCGAAGACGCGGCGGATCAGGCGTCGTCGCGCACTCCCATGAGCGTCAGGGTGCTGGAATAGGCGAGCTTCTGCGCCAGAAGCTGCTGGCCCTGCGCACTGCGGATCCGGCCCTTCGCCTTGAGGGAATCGAGCTTCGCCGTGGCATCCGCCAGCTGCCGCTCGACGACCTCGACCGCATCCTCGAACGCGCCGAGCCGGTCGATCGCGCCGCCGCGCACCGCATCGCCGTCCGCCGCCGCCAGCGCCGCCGCGACGGTGTAGTTTCCGTCCCCGTCCTTGACCGTCATGCGCTCCATGGCATCCCCCATCGCATCGCATGCTATCGTTGTCCCTGATCGTTTCCGAACACTATACCCAAAGAACGGAAAGGCAGGAAAGCCAGGCCCATGAGCGATCGAACGCAGAACATCCCCACCATCCGCCTTGCGACGCCCAACGACGTCGAGGGCATCCGCCAGGTGTACGCGCCCTACGTCGGCACGCCGATCACGTTCGAGGAGGAGGTGCCCGCGCCGGCCGGTTTCCAGGCACGGATGGAGGACATCATGCTGTTCTACCCGTGCCTGGTGGCATGCGAGCCGGCATCCCGTGGCGCGGGCGAAGCGGGATCCGCCGATGCGGGCCCATCCGCCGATCGCGTCATCGGGTTCGCCTACGCGCACCGCCAGGCGGAGCGCGCCGCCTACGATTGGAACGTCGAGCTCTCGATCTACCTGCATAGCGATGTCGAACGGCGGGGCATCGGCACGGCGCTCTACGAGGCGTTGATGGAGCTGCTCGCCTTGCAGGGCGTGCGCTGCTGCTACGCGCGCGTCACGCTGCCCAACGCCGCCAGCGAGCATCTGCATTCCCGTTTCGGGTTCGACACGATGGGCGTCCAGCGCAACGCGGGCTTCAAGAACGGCGCCTGGCGCGACGTCGCCTGGTACGTCAAGCCGATCGGCCCCTTCGACGAGGATCCGGAGCGCCCCCTGCCCTTCCCGCGCGTCATGCGCGAGCGCGCCTCCGAGATCGAACGCATCCTAGGACGGGCGAACGAAACGCTGGAAGGGTCGGCGAACGGAATATAGCCCGCTTCCTCGCCCGCATCCCCGCGTTCGCGGATCCGGGCTGGACGGAGGAAAGCAGCGGCGGACCGCAGCAGGAGGTCACCCTTCCCAAGCGGCACGCAGACGCGCGATCTCGTCGGCGTAGCCGGACAGCTCCTCCTGCGGCGTCTCCAGGTAGAACGGCAGATCGCGCAGAAGGGGATGGCGCGTCACCGCGGAGAGCGCCTCGAATCCGATGAACCCCTCGCCGATGCGCGCGTGGCGGTCCTTGCGCGCGCCACGCGGGTTCAGGCTGTCGTTCAGGTGAACGGCCCTCAGACGATCAAAGCCGACGACCTCGTCGAACTCCCGCAGCACGCCGTCGAGATCGCCCGCGATGTCGTAGCCGGCGTCCCACACGTGGCAGGTGTCCAGGCACACGCCCACTTTGTCGCGCAGCCCGACCCGCTCGATGATCGCCGCCAGCTCCTCGAACCGCCCGCCGATCTCGCTGCCCTTGCCCGCCATGGTCTCGAGCAGAAGCGTCGTCGTCTGCTCGGAGCGAAGCGCCTCGTCGAGGGCGGCGGCGATCAGGTCGATGCCGACGTCGACGCCCTGTCCCACGTGGCTGCCCGGATGCATGTTGTAGAGCTGGCCGGGCATGTTCTCCATGCGCGCGAGGTCCTCCGCCAGCGCCATGCGCGCGAAATCGCGCGTCTTCTCGGTCGCCGATGCCGGGTTGAGCGTGTAGGGCGCATGCGCGAGGATGCGCTCGATGCCCTGCTCGGTCGCGTACGCGCGAAACGACGCCACGTCCGCCGGATCGATCGCCTTGGCTTTTCCACCGCGCGGGTTGCGCGTGAAGAACTGGAACGTGTTCGCGCCGAGCGACACCGCCTCCTCGGCGATGGCGCGGTAGCCTTTGGCTATGGACAGATGGCATCCTATGGTCAGGCCCATCCCGATCCTCCCCTTCCTATCATCCGCCGATCAGGCCCCGCCATGGCAGCGGTCCGAACCCGATAGCGGCAGAGCGGCGCCTCCCCGAATCCGATGGCGGCATTCCGCGCGCCGTGCCGCGTCAGCGCAGATGCAGCAGCGCATCCTCCAGCTCCCGGACGCTTTCGACGAGCTTCGCCGGTCGGCACGCCTCGAGCTCCTCGCGCGAGCCGTACCCGTACAGCACGCCGATCGCCGGCACGTCCCAGCGGGCGGCGCCCATCATGTCATGCTTGCGATCGCCCACCATCACGAAATCGTCCGGCGCGGCATCGGGGTACTCCCCCATCGCGCACTGGATGACCTCGCCTTTGTCGACGCGCGTTCCATCGAGGTTGCTGCCGACGATGTGGTCGAAGCGGTCCGCGAACCCGAATCCGCGCGCGATGCGCTTGGCGTACAGCGTGGGCTTGGATGTGGCGATGGACATCCGCAGCCCCGCCTCCCGCAACCGCGCGAGCATCGCGTTCACGCCGGCGTAGGGGGCGTTCTCCATCAGGCCCTTCTCAGCGAAATACTCGCGGTAGCGGCGCACGGCCTCCCACGCGCGCTCGTCGTCGAACCCGCAGCAGATGCGGAACGAATCGACCAGCGGCGGTCCGATGAAGCGCTGCAGCTCCTCGTCCGAGGGGATGGGCGCGCCCATCTGACGCAGCGCATAGCGCACGGAGTTGACGATCCCCTCCTTGGAATCGGTCAACGTGCCATCCAAATCGAACAGGATGACGCGATCCTTCACGCCGATCCGCCTCCTTTCGCACGGCCGCCGTCCGCGTCGCGCAACCCAAGCCCGCGCGGCCGTGCCCGCATTTCGCTTCCGCCATTGTGGACGAAACACTCCGATTAGCGCGCGTCCATGCGCACTATTCACCCCAAAAGCGGAAAACCGCCTGCCGACGGGGGTGCGGCAGGCGGTTTTCCTTGGGGGTCACCGCGACGTGAGGTCGGTCACGGTTTTATATGAATACGCTTGCGGACGGGATTGATGGACGGAGCTCCGCAGGGGGCGAAGCTTCATCGGGAGGGGAGGTCTCCCTATCCGAAGCGGTATTCAACACCCATGGTGGGCTGGGGGTTCTCCCATTTCTTGACGATGGTGCCCTCGCAGGCGATACGGCAGGTGCCGCACTCCAGGCAGCCGGCGTAGTCGAAGGACTTGTTTCCGTCCTCGTCGATCTTGTAGAGCGCGGCCGGGCACAGCAGCACGAGCTTGCGGAACTCCTCGTCGGAAGGATCCTCGACGAGCTCGATGTGCGCGTTCTCCTCGTCGACCTCGTACTTGTTGACGCTTAGCAGCTCGTCGACGTTGACGGTGATCTCGGATACGGGCTTCATCACAGCGCCTTCACCGCCTTTCGGATCTCCTTGAACAGGCTGAACAGCCCGCGCTTCTTGATGATGGGCATCATGCGCTTGGCCAGATGCTGCTGGGGCTTGCCGTCGACGGCGAACAGGCCGTTGAAGATCTCGCGCACCATCGTGGGATACTCGGTGAACATGCGATCCCAATGCTCCATCGTGGCAGGCCACGCCTGGAACGTCTGCAGGTCCTTGATCACGAAGGAATCCTCGAGCTTGGTCTTGTAGGAGGCGAGGCCGGCGGCGGAGGTGTCGCCCTTATCGATCGCCTCGCAGGCGGCCTCGGCGGCCATGCGGCCGGAAGCCACGGCGAAGTCCATGCCGCGCACCTGGTAGCCCAGGTTCATGCAGAAGCCCGCGGTCTCGCCCGCCAGCAGGCAGCCGTCGAAGATGTAGCGCGGGATCATGTTGTAGCCGCCCTCGGGGACCATGTGGCCCGAGTGCTCGACCATCTTGGCACCGCGGATCATCGGGGCGACCATCGGATGGTTCTTGAAGTTCTCCATCATCTGGTAGATCGGCATGTCCTGCTCCGCCGTGGTGGAGATGGTCGCGACGAGTCCCAGGCTGATGGACTCCTTGTTGGCGTACATGAAGCCGCCGCCGACATGCCCGTTGGTGCAGTCGCCGACGAACAGCATCGCGGCGCCCTCGCCCTCGGGGGTCAGGAAGCGGTCCTCGATGGTCGACGCGGGAAGCTCGAAGGTCTCCTTGATGCCGACGGCCATCTGGTTGGCCTTGGGACGCGGATTGCCCAGGCAGCGCTCGGCGAGCATGGAGTTGGTGCCCTCGCAGAGGATGACCACCTGGCCGGTGATCTCGTCCTCGCCGGCGCGCACGCCGATGACGCGGCCCGACTCGTCCTTGATGAGCTCCTCGACCGGGATGCCGTAGATCGCCTCGACGCCGGCTTCCTCGGCCTTCTCGGCCAGCCACTGGTCGAAGGGACCGCGCAGCACGCTGTAGCTGTCGGCGCCCTCGCGGGCGAGTTCGGGGCTCGTGAAGTCGATGGTCATCGCGGACTCGTGGTCCATCAACGCGATGCGCTCATGCGTGATCTTGCGCTCGAGCGGGGCCTCCTGCTCGAAGTCAGGGAAGACCTCCTTGAGCGAGTGGGAGTAGATGCGCCCACCCGTCATGTTCTTGGCGCCGGCGTAGTTGCCGCGCTCGACCATGAGCACGCTCTTGCCGGCGGACGCGGCCACATACGCGGCCACGGAGCCGGCGCAGCCCGCACCGACCACGATGACGTCGAAATCCGCTTCGGACATCACCGCTCCTTTCCTACTGATGTATCTGTCGTCTTGATCGGGGAGCGAATCGCTCCGAGAAAAACAAGGTCGCTGAATGAAAAAGAGTCAGCGAGGGTTTCTCCGGTGCTCCGAATCGCAGGGATCGCGAGGGCGCCGCGTACTTTGGTACGCAAGCTTTCGGGATCCCCGCGAAGCGGGGTACCGGAGAAAGCCGCAGCGTCGGCCAGAAGCTTTGTCCGTCAGGACAAAGCTTCCCAAAGACTTACAGAGCCTCGACCAGCGCCGGGATCGCCGTCTTCAGATCGCCGACGAAGCCCAGGTCGCACTGCTTGAACACCGGGGCGTTCTTGTCCTTGTTGACGGCGATGATGGTGCCGGCCTTGGCGACGCCCACCATGTGCTGCATCTGGCCGGACAGGCCGAGCGCGAAGTAGACCTTCGGCGCGACGATCTGGCCGGAAACTCCCAGGTACGCCTCGCGCGGGAACCAGTCGACGCCCTCGGTGAGGGGACGGGTGCAGGCAAGCTCGGCGCCCGTCTTGGCCGCCAGGTCGCGCGCCATCTGCAGGTCGTCCTCCTGCGCGAAACCGCGGCCGCAGCCGATGATGACGTCGGCGCCCTGCAGGTTGACGTCGGAGGGGGGCAGCTCCTCGCTGCCGGTCTTGACCAGCGGGGAGGCCGGTGCCTGCCACGCCAGCTCCTCGACGGTATCGGTGCCGGTGGCGCCCGCCGCGTCGAACGTCCCCGCGGCGACGGTGTACACGGCGACAGCGCCCGCAGCCTTTGCCTGGCGCACGCCCGCGCCGCCGAAGTACATGCTGGTGGCGACGCCGTCATCGATGGACTGGACGTCGGTGATGGCAGCCGTGCCCAGGTGCGCGGCCAGGCGGCCGACCAGCGACAGAATGCGCGCGGCGGGCTCGGCGAGCACGACGGAAGCGCCCTCGGCGTCGAACGCGGCGTTGACGGTGACGTACGCGTCATCGGCGACGGCGCCCTCGGGCACCGCGATGGTCAGGCACTTGTCGGCGACGCCCGTCACAGGCGCGCCCAGCTTGGTCAGAACGACCTCGTCGGCCAGCGTGCGGGCGCCGGCGCACAGCTCGCGCGCGACGGATTCGGTTTCAGCAAGAACGAAAGCCTTCATGTTTCGTTTCCCTTTCTGTCGATTGCCTACAGCGCGGCCTTGACGGCGGCGACGAATTCGGCGGCGTCCTCGTAGATCTTGCAAGCGCGGTCGGCCTGCTCGGGAGCCTTGACGGCGACGGTCTCGACCACGGCGGCAGCGGGAGCCTCGGCAGCCTCGACGGCCTGGGGCTTCTTGCCGGCGGCGAGGATCTGCTTCATGCCGGCGATGCGGGGCTGGGCAACGTCGGGCGACACGGCGATGACGGCGGGCAGCGGCACCTCGACGGTCTCGACCTCGGTGGCGAGCATGCGCTTGCAGACGACCTTGCCGTCGGCGGCCTCGACGGAGACGACCTCGGACAGGTAGGGCACGTCCAGCTTGGCGGCCAGCTGGACGCCGGTCTGCTTGGCGTACAGGTCGGCGGAGCCGTCGCCGCAGATGATCAGATCGAAGCCGCCCGCCTTCTCGACGAGCTTGGCCAGCTCGGCGGCAGTGGCGAACGCGTCCAGATCCGCGACGGCGTCGTCGGCGGTCATGTACAACTCGTCGACACCGCGGGCCAGGATGTCCTTGCGCAGCTTGGTGTTGCCGCCCATCGCGGCGTTGCACACGGTGATCGCCTTGGCGGTCGTGGCCTCGTCGGCCTCGGACAGCTGGGCGGCGCACTCGATGGCGTTGAGGTCGTAGGTGGAGATGACCGGCTTCGCCTTGCCGAAGTCCAGCGAGCCGTCGGCCGCGGCGACGATGTCCTGGTCGTCGGCGACAACCTTGCAGGGTACAACGATCTTCATTCTTGCCTTACCTTTCTCCCGGCGCACGCGCGCGATACACCCCGTTGCGGATCCGCGTGCGTCCCGTGCCTGGACACGGAGTCGGATTACTACCCACGTCGATCGGAAAGCCCTGATGATCAGCATGCTTTTCCTTATCGCTGACGATTATAGAAAGGGGTTCTTCTCCTGTGTTTAGGCAAAACGTTGATTTGTACTGAATTATCCGTTGATGGCGGGAGAGTTCGCAGGTCACAGCGGCATCGCGGCGAAAACGGCACCGATGTGAACGGGCGGATCGTCCGATGGTGCGGAATGCCCGGACCACGATGGACGGCGCCCGGCTCGCTGCGACCCATAGCGCAGGGGCGGATCGCCGGATGGCGCGCGGCACGAACAACGCCAGACGCACGGTGCGCAGTCCGCACGCCGCCGGCGCCCCGCTACTTGCGTTCGGTTTCGTCGATCTCGTTCTGCACGAGCGCGAGCAGCTCCTGCTGGGTATGGACGCTCAGCTTGCGGTACACGCCGCTGATGTGGGACTTCGCCGTGCTGAGCGAGATGCAAAGCTTGTCCTCGATGTAGGAGGCGTTGCGGCCGCGCGCCAAGAGGTTGAGTACCTCGGCCTGGCGCGGCGAGAGCATGAACCGGCGGGCGAGCCTGCCGCACACGATGTCGTAGCGGTCCGTGCTCATGACGAGGCGCTGCAGAAGCTCCGCATCGCTTTCGCGCAAAGGTGCAAGCGAGTCGCGGCCGGGCGCGAGCGGATCGTGGCCGGAGCGGAGGCCGTCATCTTCCGGCTCCACCTCCCGTTCGACGGAGCGGGCCGCGCCCTCCATCGGCGCTTCGGCGTGATCCGCACGGTCGGACACTCCCTCCTCCGCGCATTCCGCGAGATCAGGGCTCCTCTCCTCAGTCGAAAGCGACGCCGTCGATGCAGTTGCGGGACGTGCCTCCGTTGAGTCGACGCCGGCGTCGGCGAGCAGGATCAGCAGCGCGCAAACCGCACCCGCGAACAGGGCGAACTGCAGCACTTCGAGGGTGTCGGAGGCCACAGGATCTGCCGGCTTGCCGATGACGATGCTGCTGATCATGAGCCCCGCCGACAGTCCGAGGAACAGCATCGCGATCCCCCAGGCAAACGCCCGGCGGCACGACCTGCGCCCCTTACGGCGCAGACGCGGATGCGCCTTGCGAACCGTTTCGGGATCGTCGGAGTCAACGACTTCGACGCCGCCATTCGCTGAACCGAATGCAAGTCTCATCTCGAACTCCTCCCCGAACGCATTCCGTAAACTTAAAAGTTTCTTTAAAAACTTAAGCTTTTGGCCGACCTCGGCTCGACGGCTTGCGGTTTTCGCGCCGCCCGAATGCCTTCCCGAGCCTGCTCCACACTCTAGCGCCTTGGGCATCGCCGCGTTTTAGTTGAAATGCCGATATGCCCAATTCATCCCGAAAAACCCGTCCTCGCCGCCGCCCCTGATCGGGTGTTTTTCTCATTTCCCCAGGTCAGACACCTCATACTTTTTTCATACCATACTGATCATCATGCCCGCCCTACCCTTCGGCATTTGGAACTTTCTTCAATCCGGCGGCATATTGTTGCGATTTTCGGCGCTTTCTACCATATAAGTGCGCCTCTTAAGGACGAGAAGGTGCCGCGGACGAGCGCTTGCCGAGCAAGCGGCGGGGAACTGGTGAACGCCCGGCCGCCCGCGCAAGGGGAGACCAAGCATGCGGGTCATCCGACGGCATCGCATCCTGTTTGGGAGAAGCAATCAGGATGCGATGCCGCGACGTGTCCATCTACTAAAAGGAGGGAACATGGACAAAAAAGAGTTTACGGTCTCTGAAGTCATCGACTCCATTGGCCTAAGCTCGCACACGTGGGTGGTGTTCGTGCTGCTCGCGTTCGCGATGATCTTCGACGGTTATGACTTCATGATCGTCAACTCCACGAACCTGTTCGTGGCTCACACGTTCTGGCCGGACAACCCCAACCCCGGCGCGCTTATGGGCTCGCTGACCACGTGGGGCCTGCTCGGCATGGTGCTCGGCGGCGCCATCGGCGGCATCATGTCCGACCGCATCGGCCGCAAGAAGACGCTCGTGATCGCCGTTATCTTCTACGGCCTGTTCACGCTGCCCCAGGCGTTCGCGCCCACCTATGAGTTCTTCTGCGCGTTCCGCCTGATCGCCGGCTTCGGCGTCGGCTGCTGCATTCCGACAGTCATCACGGTGTTCACCGAGAGCATGCCGTCCAACCACCGCGGCGTGTTCGTCACCTGCGGCCAGGCCTTCATGGTCGGCGGCTGGGTTGTCGCCGGTCTTGTCGCCAACCCCATCTGCAACGCGGCCGACGCGCTGCTGCCGGGTTTGACCGAGCAGGTCACCTACATGCTCGCCGACGGCTCTTCCGCCACGATGTACGCCAACTGGCGTCTGTGCTATCTGATCGGCGCCATTCCGCTACTCTACGGCATCATCCTGTGGTTCGCGATGCACGAGACTCCGCACTGGTACGCCAACCACGGCATGAAGGACAAGGCCTGCCAGCGCCTGACCGAGATCGAGCAGGCCACGCGCCACACGTCGCACACCTACGATCCCGCCTACCTGGTCATCCCGCCCCAGCCCAAGAAGGTCGGCCCCGCGACGCTGTTCTCCTCCAAGTTCATCGTCGCCACCTGCGCCGTGTGGGGCGCCCAGTTCGTCGGCCAGTTCTGCGTCTACGGCATGAACTCCTGGCTGCCGTCCTGGTTCGTCGGCATCGGCTACTCCCAGTCTGAGTCCGTGGCGCTGTCCACCTGGAACAACGTCGCCGCGATCGTGTCCAATGTGTCGGTCGGCTTCCTGTCCGACAAGTTCGGCCGCAAGCGCAACCTGGTGTTCGGCTGGATCTTCTGCTGCGTCGCCATCATCCTCTGCTCGATGTTCGTGGCGCCTAACCAGTTCGGCCTGTGCATCGCGTTGATGCTGCTGTTCGGCTTCGCGCTTAACTACACGCTGACCGCCGTGCAGCCGCTCATGCCCGAGTCCTATCCCACCTCCGTGCGCAACACCGGCACGTCCTGGTGCCAGGCGTTCGCCCGCTTCGGCGGCTCCGCCTCCTCCATCGTTCTGGGCGGCATCGCCACCATGTCCCTATTCCAGCTCCCCGAGGGCGGCACCAACTGGTCGATGGTCGTTCTGGTCCTCATCATCCCGTTCCTGCTCGCCGAGCTGTGCAGCGTGCTCTTCGTCAAGGAGACCACCGGCCGCACCATCGATGAGCTGATGGAGGAAGAGAACAAGCTGGGCAACTCGGACTCCGACGGCGGCATGCGCTTCGGCATCATGATGGTCCTCGCCATCCTGCTGTTCGTCCTGTGCATCGTCTGCCCGCTGGCAGTGCCCAACTGGTCCAAGCTCGACATCGCCCTGCCCCTCATGGCGATCGGCCTGATCCTCCCGTTCGTGTACTTCCTGGTCTTCGGCCTCCAGCAGAAGGCCAAGAACGCCAAGAAGATGGCGTAGCGTCAACGCTTCAGGCGATGACAGCGCTTCCGAGCCGGCCATCTCCCCTTTAGGTCGGCTCGAAGCCAAAAGGAAACCCCCGCAGCCTCGAGGTTGCGGGGGTTTCCTGCATTAGGGGTCGTTTTCGCGGAGGGGGCGGGGCTTCGGGACCTGCAGAGCTCCGGGGCCTCCGAGATCTCTGGCGCCTCCGGCGTCTCCGGGGGCCTCCGGTGTCTTCAGGGCTCCGGCACCTCCGGCGCCGCAAACCCCGCCGCAAGCCTTACAGCCCGCGGGCGGCGCGGTTGGCGGCGATGCGCTCCTCGGCCGCGCGGATCTCCTCCTTGCGGACCGCCATGAGCGACTTGGCGATGAGGTGCACCATAACCTCGTCGGTGCCCTGGGCGATCTGGTTGCCGCGGCAGTCCTGCCAGATGCGGCCGATGCGCGCCTTGTCGGTGTAGCCGCGGCCTCCCAGGATCTGCAGCGCCTCGGAGGCGACCTCGGTGGCCATGCGCGGCACGGCGCGCTTCATGAGCGCGCAGTCGAGGTGGCTGCGCGAGAGGCCCTTGTCGACGGAGTCGGCGGCGTAGTAGACCAGCTGGCACATCGCGCGGTTGCGCACCTCCATGTCGGCGAGCTTCTCGCGGATCTGGGGCAGCGTGCCGAGCGTCTGGCCTTTGACGAAGTGGCTGCTGGCGTGGTCAAGCGCGTCGTCCATCGCCGCGAGCGCCATGCCCATGCTCGCGGCGCAGATGAGGATGCGCCCCAGCTCGTACTGGTGCTTGAGCATCGCATCGAGCCTGCCTTCGGTCTGGATGCGCTGCTC
>ERZ772812.2717-NODE-2717-length-10869-cov-321.187905_pt1 | contig 10869 bp, 13 predicted proteins | sample MGYA00511343_ERZ772812 | MGnify/ENA primary metagenome ERZ772812 (study PRJEB29015, sample SAMEA2737706) | human gut metagenome | biome: human gut; feature: human-associated habitat; material: faeces | place: China | collected 2012 ...
AGGATATGTTTGAGCATTATTTTCAGACTTTTTCCAAAATGGAAACAGCCGATTACATTTTGAGCAAATACCCTGATTTTATAAGGACTAGAACCAGGATAGTCAAAATTATGTCCAGTCCGGCGTACCACGGGGAAATGTACGGCGTAAAGAACTACTGCGAGCCATACATAACAGAGGAGCAGGCACAAAGAATTAAAGAGGTCTCCAGCCAGAAAAGCTGGATAGATTGCAAGAGGCGTATTTATATTTTCTCCGGGCTGATACGTTGCCCAATTTGCGGTTACAGATTTTCTGGGCGCACGATGGCCAAGGAAGAAAAGAGGTATAAAGTGTATCAATGCCCCCGATCTGCTGCGAAAAAGCACAAAACATACACGCGATCTGAACCAAAATTAGAAACATATATGCTTAAGCACATCGAAGAAAAAATACAGTTAGATGTATTAAAGGCGGAAGGTCGTGTGAAGGCAGCCGGAAACGATGTAGGAAAGAAAAAGAAAAAATTATCTAGTGAACTAGGAAGAATCAACAAGATGTTTGAGAAAGGCAGGATAACAGAAGAATACTATGATGAAAGATATGAGGCTATATCGAAGGAATTAAAAGAACTATCCCAGACCGCCGCAACGGAAGAGTTGGAAACTAAGAAAAAAATACAAAGCAGATTTCCTGACGGTTGGAAAGATATGTATATGCAGTTAGACGAACAAGGCAAGCAGGTGTTTTGGAAAAGTATTGTAAAAGAAATAAAAATATCCCCCAACGAATTTGTGGAGGATATTATATTTTTTTAGTTTTTGTTATGCAGTAACTAGCCGTAACCACCGGGTTAAAACCAGTTACTGCATAACAAAATATTAAAAATAAAGGAGATACAGTTACATTATACAGAAAGAAAGAGGACGTTTCAAGCGCCCTCTTTTATTTTTCGCAAAACCGAACGATATTCTCGCGGATACATTGCTTCTATGGCTTTCATGTGTTCGTCAAGTACATACAGCAAATGCTCAAAGTCTGCTTTCCGGGCTACCTCCTTAAATTCAGATTCCGGCTCGGATGCGTAAGAATAATATGCTGTTTTTGGTGTTGATTGGTTTGGTGCTTTATCTGGCTCCAAATTATTGCGTACATTGTATAAAATCGAAAGCCGTTCGCAAGTGGCGTAGGTTGTTTTTCCTGCCTCTAATGCCGCAATTTCGGCATTAATTTCGCTCATATTAATCATTGCGGCACCCCTTCCTTTTATCGGTCTAATTCTGCTAACGCCCTGCCTAGAGCCGCCTGATCTGTGCTAGACAGATTACTGTCATGCATCATGTCTTTAATGGTCTCTTTTACCTGCATTTTTGCATCGTTGTAAGAGTAATGGCCTCTCACATAGTGCTGACCTCTACGGGCATTGCTATAATCACCGTAATCCATGTCAGGATAACGCCCGCGGCTGTATCTTCCTGACGTGTCCCAGTCACCGCCACGGCTGTATTCGCTGTCGCCTTCCAGATACATAATCTTGTCGATGTTTTTAATCGTGTCTGTCAGTTTGTGGACTGCCTCCAAATCCCCGGCGCTCATGTCGCCTTTGTTCGAAATCTCGTCCAGCTCTCTGCACATCATTTTTTTTAATTTGTGTAATGATTCCATTCTTTGCCCTCCTTTACGCTACTCTCTCGACGATTAAATTGCTATTGGCTATATTAATTGCCTGCGTAGATGTATTTTCGACTGCGATCGTTATGCAGCACCCGCGCGGAACGTCAATAAATGCCGCTGTAAATACATTAAAATATTCGCCTACGGCCGCAGGTGTTACGATTGCTGTCGCACTATTTAATGGTTCTCCGGCGATTGCCAGGGCAATAGAAATAGGTGTCACAGTTCCACCGGCGGGTATGGAGATATTAGCCCCAAAGCTGACCTTATAGCGCGCCCTGCACTGGTTTGTAAGGCCTCTAAGGGTCACAATTCCTGCCCCCTCCCGGTGTGTAATACAGCTACCGCACTTTACGGCTGTCTCTGTGAGCGGTAAATTCTGCCCCGCTGCCACGGTTACGATATTGCTATTAGTAAATTCTGCCACGTTATCACTCCTTTTTTAATAATAAACGGCGGAACGATTGCCCCGCCGCTATAAGCATCATCGGCACAAGCCGAACAATCCCGTCAACGCAGGAAGTTGCTAATTATAAAATTTTAGCATCCGCAACCGGTATTGCACCCACAGTTACCGTACTGATATGGTGCGGAAACCGGAAAAGCCGGCACCGGTCTAGGGTTGTAGTAAGTAAACTGTCCCTGCATATACGCCTTTAAGGTTTCGTTCTGTGATGCCTGAGAAGCCGCTAACTGCGCCGCAAATAACTGCTGATTCTGCTCGGCAATCTTAGCGTCCTTAGCTTCGATTCTCTGCGCTGTGAGGGCATCAAGGATAGCTCTAGCGTTATTATTCTGGTTGTCGATGATGTCTCTTGTGTTGTTTGCGTTGTTAAAGTTTGTCTGGCAGAAGCCGTTTGTAACTTCCTGCTGGATCGCATTAGTATTCATCGCCATATTGTAGTTAACACCTGCGATAGCCTGTTTGTTATCGCAACAGCACTGTGCTAACTGTGCCTGCAAAGCGTTGAAACTTTGCATATCTGCAATCTGCCCCTGCTGGATTGCATTCCGTGTATCATAGCCGTTCTGCTGAATTGTACTATTTGTTCCTGCAAATCCGTTGAGTAGAGAGGTGTTCATTGCATAAAATCCGTCACAAATACCGCTGTTGATAGCATCACCCTTGCGCTCAAGGGAGGAAATGCCGCTATCAATCTGGCGCTGTAAGGTTGCAAAGTCGGAAGCTAATACATAGTTATCTACCGCGCCTCCGCCGCCGTTATTCCATCCATTTCCGTTTCCCCATCCACAGAAGATGAAAAGAAAAAGAATGATAATCCACCAAGCACCGTTACCCTCGCCAAATGCGCCGTTATTGTTGCCTGTGACTGCCGCCAAATCTGCCGGGCTCATTCCGTCTGTTGTTAATCCCATGAAATCACTCCTTTTTATTTATTTAAAACCTTTTAAAAGGTTTTGAAACTGTGTCGCCATACCCTGCAACTGGTTATACTGTTGCTGGCTCATCTGCCCGCTATTTAGCAGATTCTGTACTTCCTGCTTCGGGTCCCCTTGAAACTGCTGCCTGAACTGTTGAAACTGCTGTATCATCTGCATTGGATTGAGATTCATTCAATACCCTCCTTTTTAACGTCTCCATTTGCCTTTCTAAGGCGTTTAAGCGTTCCTCATAGTTGATTGGTTGGCTAGATTGTGAAAGCTCCGCTGTGGGCGAATTTGAGCCCTTACGCTTATATTCAAACACCTCTAAAAACGGTCTGCCCGTCTGGTCTGCTCTTTTTTCGTAAAAAATTGGTGCCTGACTGTCCCACAGGCGAACAAAAGAATTTGGTGCCACTAAATATGCCTCCGCCGCACCCTGTCCTTGTACCCAAATTCGTTCATCGGGATTGGATTGCTGTTGCATTTGTTGAGGCGGTGCCTGCTGTTGTTTTAGTCGGTTGAGCTGGTCAAGATAATCCGGTTGTGGATATTGCGGGTACTGTGGATACTGTTGTGGATATTGTGGATAACCGAACATTTATTTTCCTCCTTGCCTCCAGTAATATATTGGTGTCATTGCTCCACTGTCCCACGTATCATAGTAATTGCCGTCAATTACCGCTATAACGTGCCCTGACAGTGCTAAAATATAAACCCCTTCTGGGTGGTTGTTTGCAAATTCTGAGACGGTACAGGTCATGTATTCGTCTGGGATTATATAACGGCTAAATCCATTATCTTTGAGGTATGCGCCCCACACTGCGTTAGCCGAGGGCATATCTGACAACATCAAGCCGTACAGAGCAAGTTGTATATATGTTTCTTCCCACGTTTGCTTTGTAGCTTTTGAGATAGCGCGCACGGTGCAATCTCCCACTTTTGCCGCCGCGGGATTTGGGTTCCAATATTGATACATCTCTCTGCCCTCCTTATAGTTTTATTATCGCAAAAAAATAAGCACACCACCACGAAGACAGTGTGCTTATTTCTGCGCAATTTTTAAATCATCTTTAGTTTTTTAAAGGCTGTTTATGTATGGGATCGTGCCGGGAACTAACAAAATTTTTTCCACGGCGCAACTCCACAGCCCCTGTAATCCTCTCGTGCTTATATCCATTTTCTCGGCGGCTTGCTCCTGCGTTAATCCGTCAAAAAGCAAGTACTGTACAGTTTCGCGTTCCCGCAAGGTTAAACGGGCACATGACAAGGCGTAGTCAATAAATTGTTTATCGCCTAATTTCCAGAGTTTTTTTATCAAACTTCTGTTCACTGCATCACCTCAAACACGCAAAAATTACGTAAATTTATTTCATTTTGTCCAGTCCCAAAATTGCTCTAACTTTGTCTGGCAATAAATCTGGGTTGATTTTGCCGATGTTTTCCACGATGGAACCAAGCTCCATCAGAATGATGTAGACGCACACGCCTGCGGCAATAGGCACCTGAAATCCTAAGTCTACATATTTCTGGGCGTAGTCAATAAGATACGCAAGAACCACAAGCATAATAGAACCAAATTTATGGTACAATCCTTTCCTCATTTCTGAGGATTTCCACTCATGGTTAGCGCAGGCAGCTACTCCGCCACTAGCTAAGTCAAAAACTACAAAAATACACGTCATTAAGGGCAACATAATATCACTCATCTCCATTCCTCCTATTTCACAATTACTATTCCTTTGTACTTTTCATTTTTACATCTTCTTTTGTTCTCTTTTTCGACTGTTGTTACGTTCTTTTTTCCGTCCGAAAACCGGAAAATCTTACCCGCCTTACCATCTCGGAGTAGGACAACTGTGTGGATAGGGTTGCCCTCTTCAAACAGCACCATATACCCCTTTCGCAATTTTGCTTCCAGCTGATTGTTTGTCAGTGATTTATGATATGTCGCAGGCTTTCCGGGGCAAATCTGGTTAATCCCCTTTACGATTTCTGTCAGCGGGTATTTTGCGCCGCATTTTAATTTTCTTCTGGCATACTGCAAAACCTGCTGCATATTTTTCTTGATGCCTTTGTAGCGCAACGCCATATAAAAAGCTACCAGACTACAGCCGTGTGTGCGAATAAATGGGGATTTAAAATTATACTGGCTTGGTACCGGGATTTTTCGTCCATTATCCAGTATGATTCTCCATGGATATTTCTTCTTGCTGTTCTTGTTTTTATTTACTACTATTCTCACTGCCTCACCCCATTTACTCAGTCACAAGTTCTTCATGTCCGGACTCAATCAGTATCTCCCTAACTTTATCTTTCAAAAGTCTTGGCACCTCGTCAAAAGTCTTTTTACCATCAATAATTCTCTTAGCATATAACTGCGCTATCATATACTCACCTCCCTACGCATAAATTGTATCAGACAGCTCTAGTAAGCAATCTGTAAGCATCTCATTTTGTTTCGTAAGCTCTTCTATTTTTTTATCCAGTTCTGGTATAGATGGCATGTCATCGTTAAATATGTATTCCGGTTCTTCTCGGTCAACATTTTCAACGATTTCATACTTTCCTTCATTATTTTTTTCGATATGACACGTACCGTTTTCATTACACCATTGCGCGGCTTTTGGTGAATACAAGCCATCAAATACATATCCAATATAATATTCTTCCATAATTACACTCCTAACACATATCTTAATACAAAACCTTGATTGTTAACGGCTATTCCATTTTGTGCTTTGTTGGACTGATTTACGTCGGCACCCTGTATAAATGTATCAGCTATATATATATATTTGTTTAATCCGTAATATGGATTACACATCAACATACCATCGCCCGGTCGCCAGGCAACGTGCTGTTTAGGTACGAAGAACGATGTCCACCACCAATTATCACAAGCTCCATTACTATAGTGACTCCAGACAAATACGGCACCGTTTAACTGTTCAGATATTGGTTGGTTAAGCGTAAATTTATGACCTGCATTCATCCAATATCCTATAGTGTTAGCATCCCACAAAATGTTATTTACGCCTAATTCGCATCTTGCGTTCTTAGATATAATTTTGATGTTATTAGCCATCAGTTCCAGATATTCGTTGCCATATATGTGCATGTTATTTAAGGCGTAAACCTGAACTGCATCACCCATTAATATCGCAAAATCTTTATCAGCATACAACCCGTTTCCTGAGCTCTCATATAGGTCAGTATATGTCGACCCGGTCTTTACTGTCAAAGAAAGTCCTGTGACATCTTTGGCTTTATCATAATACAATTCTAGAGCTGCTTTTCCACCTTTGTGAACATCATTCGGGTCATTTGTTTGTTGTGTAGAAATAACGATGTTATTGTCAGATTTCATTACTGAACCGGACCCATCATAAATTTTATCACCATCAGTATTAATAACTATAATAGGCGCCGTACCAAACCGTACAATCTCATCATTGCCTTTTCGCACAGCCATACCGCTACTGTCTAATAAAGTATTTTGACCAAGGGTATCTCCACGCATATCACCGACTATTAATCCTATTCCGTCTTCGTATTTCATGAAGTTAGTGGCTGTTCTGGCTGGAGCTAGATAATCAACATAATATACCGGATTAGAATCTGTACTTTCTGGTACAGAGTCTAAATGCTCAGAAATCCATTCAACCTGTACACCTACTAGATTACAGTATTGCCCTATACTAAATGTCCCCCATGTTTCGTTTTTAGCTCCTATTAGTCTCCATGTTGACGTAGCTATTTTTTGTATCCATATAGGTACATTTCCGTCTCCTCTGAAATAACCTAACTTGGGATCCAAATTTTTTCTATTTTCAAACATTATTTGAACATTTGACGCTTCGCGTCCTCTAGATGTTATTTTAAATTGTATTGGGGTATCTACGTAATTCGCTGTAATTGTAAATGTAGCCAAAGCCATATACATTTTTGAATTGCCATTTCCGCGTGCTACATGTACAATCTGATTAGCGTCTTCACCTTTTTCTCCTTGTGGCCCCTGTGGTCCAGTTGCGCCTTGCACACCCTGTGGACCTTGAGCTCCGGTGTCACCTTGTACTCCTTGTGGTCCCTGCGGTCCAGTAGCACCTTTTATCAATGTCCACTTGTATTTTGACGGATCTGTAGAATCATCTGGCGAAAAATCAGTGTATTGTCCGATAAACAGCTTATTTGCACTGTCGCCAACACTGAAACCGGTTTTACCATCAGAACTATTTGCATATGCTATATGTAAATAGCTGGTCTTACCATCAACTCCAATACCGGGAATACCCTGTTCTCCTTTTGGACCTTGAGCACCTTCAAATCGACTCCAAGTGTATTTCTTAGGGTCGGTAGAATCATCTGGTGAAAAATCAACATATGTACCTATATAGGTGCTCGGTGTTTCGGTTAGTTGGGAACTTGATGTGGGATTAGCGACCGATGAATATTTGATGTGGAAGTAAGATGTTGCCCCTGAAGCACCATCAGCTCCTTTTGGTCCCTGAATTCCCTGCTCGCCTTTCTCACCTTGTAAGCCTTGTAAGCCTCTAGGACCAGTATCACCTTTGTCACCTTTTTCGCCCTTTTCTCCTTGGGCTCCTTGAGGACCTTGAGCGCCTGTTGCACCCTTATCACCTTTAACACCCTGTGGACCAGTGTCTCCTTTTTGCCCTGTAGCGCAGATACCTTCTGTTCTTTTTACTGTGCTATCAGTATAAGTAATAACTGACCTCGTCCAGATATATTTACCATCAACCCATGTGGGCGCCACAGTAGACCATGAGCCCCCGGAAAGTGATGTGGCAGATGTGGATTGGTAGTATTCTTCAACGATTGATGCTATGCCTTTTCCAGATGAGCCAGTAGCACCAGTTGCACCAGTAATACAGGTACCGTTTTCATCCGGAGAATATGTTACATTACCCGCGCCATCCGTAATTTTAGTTCTCATCCACATGTATTTACCATTGGTCCATGTGGGTGCTGTGGTAGACCATGAGCCCCCGGAAAGTGATGTGGCAGATGTGGAAAGATAATACTCAACGTCTACAGTCTCGATTTTAGATTCGATAGATGTTTTTGTCTCTTCCCATGCTTCTTCTAGATTTTGGCTAGAGCCAAATGTAACACTTTTTGCAGATATAGCCAGCTTATAAGTTCCGTCTTTTGCTTTGTAGTATCTTAAAAAGTGTTCGGCATCTCCCAAATACAACTGACCGTATTTATCCACATAAAATCCCTGTGTGGTATTATTGATAGAGTCTTTTACTCCCGAATACAACGAGCCGTCTGTGATATTTAACCCACCAATAGTTGCGCCAAATGCCACTAAATCTTTAACAGACACTTTTTCTGCGGTAACTGATTTGGCAATTATTACAGAGCCATCTAATCCATTTTGATACTTTACGTCAGACGAAGCCACTGCTTCGCCAAGCGCATTTACATTTAGTTTGTAGTACAGACCATCTTCGCCTAACACTACAAGTTTCTCAGCCTTAACCGTATTACCCTCAATGAGATCTCCGCTAATGGTTACACCGATAAGGTGCCCGGTGATTTTTTGATCGCCAACAACAACATCTTTAATCAAACCGGACTGGGCGTAGAAATATTCCATTGCAGCCTTGCCGATGTTGGAAAAATCAATATTTGCAAATTTTATGTTTGCGCTTTCCACATCAAGTTTTTTGGTATTTAGATTTTCGATGTCAGCATTAACTGCCTTAAAATTTTTAACTGTTAATCCTACAAATTCGCCGTAGGACTTTGCCACCGCATTTACTGCTGTTTGTGCCGATTCTGCGACAGAGTCGTCTGTTGGTGGTGCCGTGATATTTCCAGTAATCCACGCTTTTCCGCCACTCACACGAATTTTTACCGTATCACCTGTTTTGCAATTAATAGCCATCTGTGCGGGGGTTTCATCTGCTCCACCGTCAATGTGGACATATGCCGTTTTTTCATCAACCCGAAGGACTTTTGCAACTGTATCATATGCTTTTGTCTTGCTTTGCTTCATCGTCGAAGCAATCTCTTTTACAAATTCATTCAATGCTCTCCACCTCTTCCTTCGTGCGGCAACCATGTTCCAGGGACAGTGATTGCGATATTATTCTAAATTTTCCGGTAAGGTTATGCCGTGGATAATTTAGAATAACCACGTCACCCAAAAGTACATCCTCAAAAAACCGCCGGCTGTACTGTATTGTTCTGGCGGGGTTTTGCAATTCCTTTAGCTTTCTAACAGCATAAGCTGCTATGTTTTCCCCAGAAGATAATTCAACACCCGTTTCCGATTTCCACACCTCTCTGCCACGGCTGACGGTTGATAAATAACTGTCCGGACTATCATCCCTTGCGATAGCCGCGCCGTAATCGTCATGTATTGCCATAAAACAGTTCGGTGTGTCATACCAATTAAATGTGTCTGTTACGTCACACTCCACAATGTCATTTGCGTTAATTCCCACTGTAAGACTGCTATTATTATCATTTGCGCAGATAACAATGCTTCCATCGCCAAGTATTCGTATCCGCCAGCCGATAGCATCTAATATATGCAGTGCCATTGTGAGCCTTGTTTCTCCGTCCTCAGCAACAATATTATCCGTGGTAATAGGGGACGTTCCCTCGACATATATGGGGGCAGGAATGCAATCATTGAGCAAATTTTTAATCTGTTTCGCTCCGCTACCGGCTGGTGCATAATAACCGCGCGGCAGGATCACATCATCTGCCGGCTTGAGAACGGAATAGCAATCAATGTTGTAGTTTCCCCTAACACCATCAAGCTTTCTTTCTGGGAAGGCGGTCAAGCCAGTAAACAGTGCTACTTTTACTCCTGACCCTCCTTGTCTGGCTTGCAGGTAAATGCGGACCCAACACTCATTGTCTGCTATCTTTTCCGTCATTGTGACAGAGGCAGATTCCCTTAAATCTGACGTGCTGTCCCGGTCAATACTGCCCTCAGTAAATTCAAATTCCTGCCGATCTGTCCATGTTTTGGGGTCAACCGTTGTCAAAATATATCTTGCTGAAAATCCTTTGCTCCAATCCATCACATCACCTCGTTAGGATGCTCTGCACTCCACTGTTCTTCCGTCACAGCATCCAGTTCTTCCGAATCCACTTTTTTAATCGTTAGCGAGAAATCTGTCCGCATTTTGTTATCGTGGTCTTTTTTCTCCGATATCTGTATATCGCAGGAAAATGACGAGCCGTCCGGTGTTCTAACGTGGCATATTCCGGGATACGTTGCGAGCCGCCTCATTTGCTCAATCATCATTGGTTCTGTTAGCGAAATACTTACTGCATCAATTTTTAAATCACGAGTGACTGCAGGGTTCCAGTCGCCTTGCACGGAGCCCCCAAGGTATACTGTCCTCTCAAAATCTTTATCCCATGAGTTATCTAAATCAAGGTTATACTGGATTTCGATAGATTCACTGTCAAAATCAATGATTGCCTTTTCGTGGGCTATCGAAAATTCGTTGTATAACCATGCAAACGAGCTATCTACTGTTATATAGTCGCCGTTGGCGGTTTTATTTACAACCAGTATGCCGCCGTACTCATTTAGCGCAGGGTATGGGTCAATGTACTTCTGGCCATAAACCCCATTTTCTAGAATCAATTCTGCTCTGTCTACGCTCATCCGGTACAAATCAAATGTATCCCCGTCAGCATATGTAGTTGGTTTAGCGACAACAATACTTGCTGTTTTATTGTCTGCAATCGTATTTACAGTGGCCGTTGGTACTTCCGGTTGGTGTTTCCACCGTACAACAAACGGTATCTTTTTTTCTGCCACATGATCATAAATAT
>ERZ772812.2729-NODE-2729-length-10845-cov-2.876738_pt1 | contig 10845 bp, 7 predicted proteins | sample MGYA00511343_ERZ772812 | MGnify/ENA primary metagenome ERZ772812 (study PRJEB29015, sample SAMEA2737706) | human gut metagenome | biome: human gut; feature: human-associated habitat; material: faeces | place: China | collected 2012 ...
GATTGCCACTGCCACGCATGCTTTGTAAATAATCGAGCCAACCAGAACTGCCGTTGTTGTCTTCACAAATGAAATCTTTTTAAAGATACTCGTTCCAATGATGACGCTCGCAAGTCCAATGACCATTGCTCCTGTTCCCATAGAAATCTCAAACACTCGCTCCTCCTGAGCAAATACACAGCCTGCCAGAGAGACAAGTCCATTTGAAATAGCAAGTCCAAGAATCTTTACATTTCCCTGATCTTTTGCAAGAGAAGTTACAAGCACATGATTGTCTCCTACTGCTCTTAACAGATAGCCTGATTTTGTCTGCATGTAAAGATCCAGAAGGATTTTACAGATTATCGTCAAAACCAGAATCAGAATCAGAGTCATATATGGTTTTATTCCTGACGGAAGTCCATTTATAAAATCATTTTTAAAAATACTCTGCTGTGAAAACAACGGTACATTTGCCGTTCCTGCAATATACAGATTCATGGTCCACAGGGCTGTCATCATAATAATACCTGACAGAAGATCACGTACTTTGCATTTTACATGGATAAGCCCTGTACAGATACCTGCCAGCACACCGGCTGCAAATGCCACCGGAAGCGTCAGATATGGATTCACTCCTCTTGTAATGAGGGCTGCTGTTACAGCCGCCCCCAGTGGAAAACTTCCGTCTACTGTCAAATCCGGAAAATCCAGTATTTTATATGTAATATAAAGTCCAAGTGATAAAATTCCATAGATAAGACCTTGTTCTAATATAGTTACGATAAGATTCATGAAAATGCCTCCGTTTACTTGTTCTGTGTGATCTCGTCAAATGTTTCTACTGCATTGTCTGAAAGATCTGTTGGAACTGTAATTCCAAGGTTCTCTGCCACTTTATTGTTTACATAGAATCCTGGAGTTGTAATCGTCTCAAAATTAAGTTCTGATGCTTTTTTCTCCCCCTTCAATACCTGGGCTGCCATTTTACCAGTCTGTTTTCCAAGAGAAATGTAATCGATTCCCTCTGCTGCAAGGCATCCGATCTTTACCTGCTCAATCTCACTTCCGAACACCGGGATTTTCTTGTCATTCGCTTTTTCAAGTATCGTTGGAAGAGAAGCAACAACTGTATTATCTGTCAGGTTTGTAATGCAGTCTACTTTACTTAAAAGATCATCCGCTGCGAGAGAAACATCTGCAGTTGTTGTAATTCCTTTTGTCACAAGTTCAAAATCATATTTACCTACAAGGTCTTCATATTCTTTGATTGCTGATACAGAATTTGCCTCACTTGTTGTATACATGATTCCGATCGTCTTTGCCTGCGGAAGCATCTCACGGATCATCTTAAGCTGCTCTTCTACCGGAAGTTTATCAGATGTTCCTGTCACCTCTCCTGCCGGGGTCCCATCTTCTGATGCAAGCTCTGCTGCAACCGGATCTGTAACTGCTGTATAAATGACCGGAATTCCAGCATCCATTGCTGCGTTGTATGCGCTTTGTGCACTTGGTGTTGCAATGGCACAGATCAGATCCACTTTATCAGATACAAAACTATCGGAAATCTGTCCTGCTGTTCCCATATCTGCCGCTGCATTCTTCATCTCAACTTTCAGGTTATCTCCTTCTTTGATTCCTTCTTCTTCCAGTCCCTGTAAAAATCCCTCCCGGCAATTATCTAAGGAACCATGCTCTGCAAACTGTTCAATTCCGATGGTATAAGATTCTTTCTTATCACTTCCGGAATCGGATGAACTGCCACATCCTGCTGCCATTGCTGTTACCATTGCCGCTGTTAATAATACTGTTACCATTTTCTTTTTCATAATCTTTTTCTCCTTTTTCTGTATAAAATATTATTGTTGTCTACAGATCCCAATTGCCAGTTCTCTGTAGTTGTTAGGAGAGAAAATCTTTCACCGATTATCGTCTGCCATACCATCTTAGACAAAAAGAAAACCGCCCCAAACCAAAAGGTTTGAGGCGGTAATAAAATCTATTATTATCGCGGTACCACTCAAATTGACGAATCGTCCACTTTCTCATGTACTAACATACACTCCTGATTGATAACGGGTTCGGTTCCCGACAAGCCATACTCTCTCAAACAATTGATAAATACAAGTTCTTGATTTCAGACTGCCCTCAAAAGTCCATTCACTTATCAATTTCATACAGCAATCTCACCACCTGCTGCTCTCTTGGATGTCATCGTATAAGCTACTCCTCTTTTTCAACGGTTTGCTTTGTTATGGTTATACTTTACTGTATCAAAGTTGTTTTGTCAAGAAGTTTTTTACTTTTTTTCAATCACGCCCTATTTCCAGGTAAAATCCGGCGTCCCCTCTAGGTCATACGGCGTAGCCTGATATACGTAATAATTCAACCAATTCGTATACAGGTTATTCGCGGTCGCTCTCCATGTAAGCAGCGGTCCTTTCTCCGGATCATCATCCCGATAATAATTCTTCGGGAGTTCGATCGGAAGTCCCTTACTTTTGTCCCGTTTATACTCACCGTCCAATGTTATACGGTCATATTCCGGATGTCCCATCACAAAGATCTGGCGCCCATTCTGTGCCATGGCAAGGAACAGACCTACTTCGTCAGATTCCGCCAGAACCGTAATCCTCTCATCCACATGCACTTTATCCAGTGGTGTCTCTGTATGACGGGAATGTGGTGCCAGAAATACATCATCAAAGCCACGTACCAGCGGAATTTTCCGGTTCAGCACTTTATGCCAGAAGAGACCGAACGCCTTCTTATCTAATTGGACCTTGTCAATTCCGTAATGATAATACATGCCTGCCTGCGCTCCCCAGCAAAGATGCAGTGTAGATACTACATTCGTCTTGGTCCAGTCCATAATACGGGTCAGTTCATCCCAGTAATCCACTTCTTCGAACGGCATCTGCTCTACCGGTGCTCCGGTAATGATAAATCCGTCAAATTTTTTATCCTTGATCTCATCAAATTTCTGATAGAATTTGTTCAGGTGACTCACTGAAGTGTTCTTCGACTGATGTGAAGCAACCGCAACAAATGTCACATCTACCTGAAGCGGTGTATTAGACAACGAACGTAATATCTGCAGTTCTGTCTCCTCTTTTAATGGCATCAGGTTTAGAAGTCCGATCTTGATCGGACGGATATCCTGATGCATTGCACGGTGTTCATCCATCACAAATATATTTTCACTCTCTAATATCTCCTTGACCGGGAGATCATTCTGCACTCTGATCGGCATAATTTATTCCTCTTTTTCCTTTTTATTTTCTTCTGTCTTCTGTTCTTCATTCTCGGTCATATTATCTTTTTTCTGAAAATATGTCCCATCATTATCTACATAACTATCTCCGTTATAGCATTCTGACTCTGTCGGCAATTTCTTTTTCTCCAACTGATTATCCAGAAAAAGTTTTACAATATAATAAATGACTGCAAACGCCGGCACTCCGAATAACATTCCGAGAATTCCAAATAAGCCTCCTCCGAGAAGGATCGATACAATTACCCAGAATGCGGACAGCCCGGTGGAATTTCCAAGAATCTTCGGTCCCAGTATATTTCCGTCAAACTGCTGCAGCAACAAGATGAAGATCAGGAAATAGACTCCTTTCATCGGATCTGCAAGTGCGATCAGAACCGCACTCGGAATTGCTCCGATATATGGTCCGAAGAACGGAATTACATTCGTCATACCCACGATCACGCTGACAAGCATTGCATACGGCATATTCAAAAGTGATGTACCAATAAAGCACAGGATTCCGATAATGATAGAATCAATGATCTTACCAATGATAAATCCCCCGAATATCTCATTTGTCTTTACTGCAATATGAATCAACAGGTTGGCACGTTCTGTCGGGAAGATCGCATATGTTGCTTTCTTACTCTGATTAATAAACGTCTCTTTGCCGAACAAAATATACACCGATACGATCACTCCGATTACCGCATGGAACAATTCCATAACCAGTGTATATAATCCAACCGTCAGATGGGTCATCACTTCATTTACTTTGTTCAGAAGATCCGTACGCATCCAGTTCTGAAGGCTTGTAGATGCCTCGTTCATCGCATTCTTCAACATTGTCGTCATCGTCGAATCATCCAGTTGTATATGATTCACCTGCTTCACCAGTTGGTTGATCTGAGCCGGAAGCGTAAAGATAAGATTCCGGATACTTGCGATCAGTTCCGGGATCAGCATATTGATAAGCGTTGTCACAACGGTGATCAGTACGACCAATGCCAGAATCACTCCTGCACATCTTGATACCGTCTTCGCTTTTTCTTTCTTCATATGTTTTTCCAGAACCGGCACCAGATATGCATCTACCGTTCTCACGATCGGATTCAACAGATATGCGATTCCGCATCCATACAGCACCGGCTTCAGGATAGACAGTATCTTTAATACCGTATCTGAAATTGCTGTCACACGCAGCATTGCAAAATAGACCAAAATGCAGGCAACGATCACCAGGAAATATGTCATTCCGCGGTTGAACTGCTGCCTTAATTTGGATGGACCCTTTCTCCCAAAACTGGGACGGTCTTTATAATATGTATTTTCTTCTTTGCTCATAAACTCCTCTTCTTTCCTGCCTGTTTCGCATATAAAATTATTATACCCTTGCCGTAAATTTACGTCAACCGACAAAAAAGGATCAGAACAATTGTTTCTATAAAACTTTTATAAAAACTTATGTTCTGATCTTTTTTATTTCCGCCCAGCCACTCTATCCGTCAAAGCCGGTATCCGGCATCTGTCTTATCTTATGCACATCCACACTTGAATGTTGCACACTCTGTCTCGCCGCAATGACAGGCATTTCCGCCTTCTACACTGATCTTTCCGGCATGACACTGACATTCTTTATTATACATGCAGTCTGTTGCCTTACAGTCTACACTGCTCTTTGCCGATGCCTCTTTCCCTTCCATATCCGAGTATGCATCCACATAGGCGCTTCCGCCTTTTCTCTCTTCAAAGCTGTCACAGCTTGTCTCAGCAGCTTTCTTTGCAGAATTTCCTCCTACCACGATACTGTCAAGATTACAGTAATAATTCTGATTGTGCGTACAAGTCTGTACGGTACATCGTAAATCTGGCATAATATATCCTCCTTTCAAATACAAGATATATTATGCCAGTTCTTTTTATTTCTTATACATTTGTAAAAATAAATTAGTTTTCTTCTTTTACAACTTCTCGTCTTTCTCTTGTTGCGATTTCTTCTGCAACAGATGCTACAAACGCATCCAGACTCTTCTGGCCTTCATCTCCTGCAAATCTGCTTCTTACGGATACCAGATTTTCTTCTTCTTCTTTTGCTCCTACTACAAGCATGTATGGAATCTTCTGCATCTGAGCCTCACGGATCTTATAACCGATCTTTTCCGCACGTGTATCAATCTCTGCACGGATACCTGCCACATTTAATGTCTCCAGTACTTTCTGTCCGTATTCCAGATGTTTATCTGAGATTGGAAGCACCTTAACCTGTACCGGTGCAAGCCATGTAGGGAATGCTCCCGCAAAATGTTCGATCAGGATTCCGATGAATCTCTCGATGGATCCAAATGCTACACGGTGGATCATGATCGGACGGTGTTTCTCTCCGTCTGCACCTGTATATTCCAGTTCAAATCTCTGTGGAAGCTGCATATCAAGCTGGATCGTTCCGCACTGCCATGTTCTTCCGATAGAGTCTGTCAGATGGAAGTCGATCTTCGGTCCGTAGAATGCTCCGTCTCCTTCATTTACCACATAGTCAAGACCAAGGTCATTAAGCGCACCACGAAGACCTTCTGTTGCAAGTTCCCAATCTTCGTCGCTTCCCATGCTGTCTTCCGGACGTGTAGAAAGTTCTACATGATATTTGAATCCGAACAGCTGATATACTTCATCGATCAGTGCTACAACACCTTTGATCTCATCACGGATCTGCTCCGGCATCATAAAGATATGTGCATCATCCTGTGTAAAGCAGCGCACACGCATCAGACCATGTAACTGTCCTGATTTTTCATGACGGTGAACCAATCCGAGTTCTCCGACACGAAGCGGAAGATCTTTATATGAACGCGGTTCTGCTTTGTATACAAGCATTCCACCCGGACAGTTCATTGGCTTGATTGCAAAGTCCTCTCCGTCAATCTGTGTTGTATACATATTTTCTTTATAATGATCCCAATGACCGGAAGTTCTCCACAGATGCTCGTTCATGATGAGCGGCGTCTTGATCTCTTCATAGCCGCGTTTTCTGTGTTCTGTCTTCCAGAAGTTTTCCAGTTCATTGCGGATGATCATTCCCTTCGGCATGAAGAACGGGAATCCCGGAGCTTCTTCATACAGGGCGAACAGATCCATTTCCTTGCCGATCTTCCGGTGGTCTCTCTTCTTGGCTTCTTCCAGACGCTGCAGGTACTCGTCCAGTTCCGCCTGCGTCGGGAAACACGTCCCGTAAATTCTCTGGAGCATCTTACGCTTCACGTCGCCTCTCCAATAAGCACCCGCTACGCTCTGCAGCTTCACAGCCTTGATCTGTCCGGTGCTTGCCATATGCGGTCCGGCACAGAGATCTACAAAATCTCCCTGCTGATAGAAAGAAATGACTTCGTCCTCCGGCAGGTCTTCGATCAGCTCCACCTTGTAATCCTCGTGCTTGTCAGCCATGAACTTGATGGCTTCTTCCCGCGGCAGCTCGAAGCGTTCCAGCGGATAGTTGGCCTGGATCACCTTCTTCATTTCCTTCTGGATCTTCAGAAGATCCTGATCGTTGAGTTTATGCTCCATATCAAAGTCATAATAAAATCCGTTATCGATCGCAGGTCCGATAGCCAGCTTGGCATCCGGCCACAGTTTCTTCACGGCCTGAGCCAGAATGTGGGACGTCGTGTGTCGATAGCATAATCTTACCTGTTCATCTTCAAAATTTATTTTTTCCTTCGCCATTTTCTTCCTCTCCTCTTCTTACCTATTCTGCAAATCTATTGTTCCAGCGCCAGCTCGATCAGCCGGTCGATCAGATCAGGGTACGGGATGCCGGAGGCTTCCCAAAGCTGCGGATACATGCTGATATTGGTAAAGCCCGGCAGCGTGTTGATTTCGTTGAACACTACTCTGCCGCTGTCTTTTAAGAAAAAGTCTACACGGGCAAGTCCGCGGCAGCCCATGATCCGGTAGATCTTGACCGCCGTATCCTTGATTTCCTGTTCCTTCTTAGGGTCCAGATCCGTTACGACGGCTGTTTTCGATGCGTCATTTTCATATTTCGCATTGTAATCATAAAATTCGTTTGCTGCAAAGATCTCGCCGATGCACGATGCCTCCGGCTCTTCGTTACCCAGCACTGCCACCTCGATCTCACGTCCTGTGATCGCTTCCTCCACCAGCACCTTGTCATCTTCTGCAAAAGCTGTTTCCAGGGCTTTCGGCAGCTCTTCCGCGTTCTTCACCTTGCTGATGCCTACGGAGGAACCGGCGTTAGCCGGTTTTACGAAAAGCGGATACGTATCGTTGAAGTACGATGTGATGCCCAAAAGTTCTCCGTATGGATCCTTTGCATAACGCTGATGATAGATCAGAACAGCGTCCGCCTGACTGATACCTCCGGCCTCTTCCACCATGACCTTGGTGATGGCTTTATCCATGGAAGCTGCCGATGAGATGGTATCGGAACCTACGAACGGGAGCCCCGCGATCTGAAGAAGCCCCTGCATCCTGCCATCTTCTCCGTTTCTGCCGTGAAGCACCGGGAAAACCACATCGATGGATATCTTCTTCACAGCTTCTGCGTCTTCCAGCACGACCAGCCCGCGACTGGCTCGATCTAAGGAAAGAGCCACGTTTTTATTCGCAGGATCCTGTTCCCAGGAGCCGTCACCGATACGAACAGCAGGGGAACTTGTCAAAAACCAGTTCCCCTCCTTCGTGATTCCCACCGTATAGATCTCATATTTTTCCCCATTGATATGGGTGAGGATCGACGAAGCCGACACCCTCGAAACCTCGTGTTCCGAGGAGACTCCGCCGAATAAAATCAGTAATTTCGTCTTATCCTTCATAATTTCCCCTTTTATATTTAATACAGCCCTGTCTTGGCTGAGATCCTCTTGCTGATATTCTGTACATCCTGTGTCGGAGTATACCCTTCCTGACCGAAGAACTGCTCGTGGAGCTTGGTCACGTTGCTACTGAGAGTTACCGGAGGACCGTACCAGCCGCCGTGAGACCATTCTCCGACGTCATAAGGCCAGCCTACGCTGTCGGTCATCTCATAGGAATTAAGTTTCAGCACCATATCCATCATATCGGCAGAAGACATGTTGGTCTTGATCTCCGGCAGGATCTCATTGGATATCTTCTTCAATGCCTTGGTATCCATCTTGGCCGCCTTCTTGAATGCTGCCTTGACCACGATCTTCATACGCTCGTTTCGCCGGTAATCTCCATCCACGGAATCCTTACGGATCCGGGCATAGGTGACAGCCTGGTTGCCGTTTAAAGTCTGCTTGCCGGCGGTCTCGATCTTAGCGTTGGAACCACCGATATTCTTATAGGTATCCTGGATGTATTTGTTCATTTCCTTGATCTCGGAGTCTTTGATGTTGATATCCAGTCCGCCCAGGGCATCGACTGTATCCGCAACGGATTTCCAGTTCACGACTACCACTTCCTTGACGTTGAGATCCAGGTTTTTATTGATAGCATACAGCATTTTGGTCGGCCCGCCGTAGAAATATCCGTGAGTCACCTTATCCAGTCCCGGAGAATTATCTCCCAGATCCAGCATGGTGTCACGATAGATGGAGAACATCTTGATCTCGTTGGTTTCCTTGTTGATGCTGGCAACGATGATAGCATCGCTTCGTACGTTCTCGTCGCTGCTCATATCTCTGGCATCGATCCCCAGAAGGGCGATGTTGCGGTAGTTTCTCAGATCGGAATCCACCTGCGGGTTGATGCCGATGAGATCCGGATCAAGTTCGATCCGACCTACGTTATCCAGTGTATTCTTTACTACGGTCAGCCCTGCTGCGATGCCCCCGCCGATCCCCAGAACCAGGATCAATACGATGATCAACGCGATCTTCAGGCCACGTCCTTTTTTCTTTTTCTTCTTTCTTTTTTTGGAACCGCCGTCAAAACCGTCTCCGCCGGATCCATTTCCGCCGTTTCCACCGTTTCCGCCGTCTGCGAAGAAAGCATCTTCTTTCTGTGCTTTCTTGCGCGCTTTTTTCTCAGCGCGGGTCAGCTTGTCAGCTTTATTGACTCTGCCTTTTCTGGCGATAGGTTTACGGTCGTCGATTTCCTCTGCAGCAGACTGTCTCTGCTGACGCATCTTCGATACTCCATACGGCGTATCTTCTACAGATGTATGAAATCCGCCGGAACTGTCAAATTCCTGCGAGGGCTGATGCTGCCGACGGTTTCCCGACCGGTTGGGAATGTAGGAGCCATATAAAGTATCATCCTTGACATAGCTTCCTCGATCCTCGTTATGTTCCCGCAGGCTGAGATATTCCTGATAGGCGTCCTGCCTGGCTCTGGATTCCCTGCTGCGATCATTGTCATGTCTTCTGTTATCATTCATAGAGTAATAGTGCTCCTTTCATGTCACAGTCCATTATATCAATAGAAGCGCTTCCTTGCAACAACCGGGAGCCCTCCCACTGTAAAAGTTGTGTGAAGATGGCTAAAATTAAAAGGTTCTTAAGAATTCCTCCACGGAAGTCTGCACTGCTTCATACAGATCCTGCGCCTGCCTTTGATCTTTTCCTCGTATGCAGTAGTAAAATTTGATCTTCGGTTCCGTCCCGGATGGTCGCACTGCGACCCAGGATCCGTTGGGGAAGAAAAACTTCAGAACGTTGGATCGAGGCAGCTCGTCTACTCCCTTTTCATAATCAAGTATCTTGTCCGGTTTCCCAAGCGGTGCAAACACCGATCCTCTACGGCTGCGCAGACGTGCCATGATCTTCTGCATCTCCTTCGCACCTTTCGCCCCCTCGAACACGAAAGAATCCTGCTCATCTATGTAGTAACCGTACTCCTGATAAAGATCCTCCAGCGCATCCAGCAAAGTCCTTCCCTGAGTCTTATGCCACGCTGCCGTTTCGCAGAGGAGCATAGCCGCCAGAACCCCGTCTTTATCCCGGATATGCATCCCGCCTATATATCCGTGACTTTCCTCATATCCCAGCAGGAATTCTCCCGCTTCCATGTGATTCATTTCTTCACATACAAACTTGGATCCTGTCAGCGTGTGGATCACAGTTGCTCCTCGAGAAGTCACGATCCGCGAGCCTAAATCCCCAGTCACAACGGTAGTCACCATTATTTTTCCTTTCACGCTGCCTTGTCTGCTGAGGAAATCTGCCAGCAGAGCTCCGATTTGATTCCCGGTAAAGAAAAACGCTTTTGAGTCACAGATCACACCTGCCCCGATCCTGTCACTGTCGGGATCTGTTGCGATCATAAGATCTGCATGTTCCCGTAAAGCCTCCCGCTCAGCAATGCGAAACACTTCCGGCTCTTCCGGATTCGGCTTTCGAAGTCCAGGGAACTTCCCATCGAATCCAGCCTGCTTTTTCACAAGATGCACCTGGGAAAATCCATCTTTTTCTAGTGCGTCCAGGACAAAATCACGACCCGATCCAAAGAGCGGCGTATATACAACACTCAGATCTTTCTTTGCAGAACTATCATTCAGTTTGCTGCAATCCGCAGCAGCGCTGGTAAACTTCTCTGCGATTTTGTGAAATCCTGGTTGAGGTATCTCTGAACACACCGGCACAGCTCTCTTTGCCACTTTATCTTCCCGACGACGAAACTTTCGCGAGTTT
>ERZ772812.2734-NODE-2734-length-10830-cov-3.221067_pt1 | contig 10830 bp, 7 predicted proteins | sample MGYA00511343_ERZ772812 | MGnify/ENA primary metagenome ERZ772812 (study PRJEB29015, sample SAMEA2737706) | human gut metagenome | biome: human gut; feature: human-associated habitat; material: faeces | place: China | collected 2012 ...
ACAGATAGGATTCCGCCACATTCCTGTATTTGTTGCGCGGACGCCTTATGCCCAGAGATCCCTGCAATGCCGGCATATATGGCTGTAGAGCCATTCGATGCTTTCCCAAAGGAGTTTCGTTTATTATTCTTGATTTGACACTTTCAAGGAAAAATAGAAGGTGGTGCCTTTCCCTTCTTCGGAATCGAACCAGAGCTTGCCACCGAGTTGTTCGACAAAGTCTTTACACAGCATTAATCCCAAGCCAGACCCCTTTTCGTTATTTGTCCCATAAGAAGTAAAATGAGTGTTTGGCCTCAGCAGCTTACCCTGATCTTCTTTTTTGATCCCTTTACCAGAATCTTTTACACTGACAACGACAAAATCCCCGTCTGTTTTGGTTGATACCGTAATCAAACCTTTTTCGTAGCTGAACTTGACTGCGTTGGAAATCAGGTTACGGACGATAGTTTTTACCATATCAATGTCTGTCGATCCCATCAGTTCTTTATCCAGACCTTCAAGCATGATGGATATGCCTTTCTGGGTAGCCATCGGAATAAATATCTCGGCAGTGCTGTTGACTATGCTGTTGATGTCGACTTGTTGTCTATAAATGTTCTGTTTGTTCAGGCGATTCTTTGCCCACTTCAAGAGGTTGTCGAGAAGCTGGAATATCTCTTCCGATGTCTTGTTCATCATCTGAAGCATTTCGTATACCTCATCGCTAACCTGATTCTTATCGACCATCATCAGGATGGCGTTATTCATCATCTTCAAAGAACCAAGCGGAGAGCGTAAATCGTGTGCAATAACGGAATAGAGCGTGTCGCGGGATTCGATTGTATTTTCAAGTTCCTGCTTGATACGTTTGATACTGAACAGTTCGTAACGGTGGGCGACACGTTTCACCAATTCTTCCCGTTGGAAAGGTTTTGTTACATATTCTGTTGCTCCCAACTGATAACCTTTTACGATACTTTGCATATCGCTCAAAGCTGACATGATAATGACGGGGATGTTGTTGGTTTCCGGATTGCTTTTCAAATGCTGCAGTACCTCGTATCCGTCCATCTCTGGCATCATAATATCAAGCAGAATAAGATTGGGATGCCTTTCTTGGGCAATGCGTAGCGCTTTAGCTCCGCTATCTGTCGTCAGTAGCGTATAACCTTCTTTTTTTAGTATCGCTTGCACAAGCATAACGTTAGTTGGCACATCGTCCACCACTAATACAGTATATTGTGATGCTAAGTTTTCCATTTGATTCTGTACTTTTCTTGATATTCAAATACTATCAATGATACAAATGTATTTAATTCTGTCGACATAATCGTCTTTTCCCCTAAAATAAATTCCATTTCTGAAGAATAATTCTTTTATATATTAAATGTGTCCAACTAAAACGCTTGATATAGGATGAGATGGGGCTTTTTATTAAAATTATTATTTAAGTTTGCACCATGAAATCGAATTTAGTTCTTTTAGCGCTCATATTAGCCAGCTGTCAGCCGGAAATGCCTGTAACCTCCTCTATTCTGGTAAAGGGAGATGGTTTGACAGTCCCTGTTAACAAGGAACTATATGGTTTGACCATTGAGGAAATCAACCATGCGGTGGATGGCGGTATTTATGCGGAACTTATACAAAACCGGAGCTTTGAAGATGGAGTTCCTCCCTTGAATTGCCCGTACGACCCTGTCCGCCGGGTTCTGACTACCCCGAATGGATGGACTATTCCTTTCCTGCGTTCTGATTCGGTACCGGGATGGCGTTGCTTTTCTGCGACGTCTTATATGTATCCCGATACTAAGGAATTGATTAATGACAAGAACCGGCGTTCTCTGCTGGTTTCGGTGTCTGCTTCAGCCGAATCAGGAAAAGGAGGTGTCATTGCCGAAGGATATGGAGGAATACCGCTTCGGAAAGGTGAGAAATATGATTTGTCTTTTTATATGAAAGGAGCCTCTATGGCTTCGAAGACCGTAAGTCTGACTTTGGCCGATTCTACTGGAAAAACGGCCCTAAGCGAAGTTTTTCGGGTAGCACCAGCTTATGAGTGGAGGAAGTACAAGCACACTTTTACCGCAACCTCGAATACGAATAAAGCCGTGTTGACGATAACGACTGACAGTTCGGCTGTTTTCTGGCTGGATGTTGTTTCTCTGTTTCCGCAAAATACATGGAAAGGCCGTCCGAATGGATTACGTCCGGAACTGATGGAACTGATTGCAGCATTGAAACCTGCTTTCATTCGCTTCCCCGGTGGAAGTTTTGTAGAAGGGTATACGGCGGGAACCTATCCGGTCTGGCGTGAAACCGTAGGAGACATTGCCGAACGCAAACATTTTTGGAATGTGTGGGCATACGGTACGACGAACGGCATCGGCTATCATGAATATCTCCAGATGTGTGAAGATTTGGATGCTGAACCGGTCTATGTCATTAATAGCGGTGTGACCAATCAAAGTCGTCGTCCGCGTTATGAAGACATAACGGCAATGGGGAAACTAGTACAAGATGCCTTGGATGCCATCGCTTATGCTAATGAACCGGCCGATTCCATTCTGGGAACTTTGCGAGCTAGTCACGGACATCCGGAACCTTTTGATTTGAAGTATGTGGAGATCGGCAGTGAAAATTACGGACTAGAATATACGAAGCGTTTCGAGTTGTTTAAAAAAGCGATCCAAGAGGCTTATCCGGAGGTTATGGTGATAAGCAGTTCCGACATAAGAGGAAAGAACAGAAATGAATGGTCAGATACTCATTTTTATTCGAGCGAATCATTTTTGATCTCTAATCACAACCGTTTTGTTGCCGGACAGTATACGCGCCGGATGCCTCCTGTCTTTATCGGAGAGTTCGGCTTGTCCGGTGGGGCAGCTCCCGGAAGTTTGCGGGCGGCTATTGGGGAGGCTTGCTTTCTTGCAGGGGTAGAAAACGGACAGGAGATTGTGAGGTGTTTGGCTTATGCCCCTGTTTTGGGAAATACAAAATACAAAATAGAACGTTATCCGGTCATCTTTTTTGACGGTGAACAGATTGCTCTTTCTCCTTCTTACTATCTGTTGCAAATGTTTAGCAGCAATAGGGGAGACGAAGTGCTGAAGACCGAAGTCCGCACCTATCAGAAACCCCAGGTGACCTTCGGACGCGCCGGTATCGAAATGTTCGATAACAGCTATGAATTCAAGGAGGTGAAAATAGACAATTCGCCGGTTACGGAAGGGGCTGTCATGACCGGAGGCTGGACGGTCGGACAGGGTACGTTGACGCCGGTTGCAAACAGGTGGAACTATATCCTTTTAGGCGATCCGTCTGCCTATGACTATACGTTCTCGGCGGATATCAGGCGGACGAAGGGGAGCGGGCAAGTCCAATTCCGTGTGCGTGACAACGGGCTGTCTGGAGAACGAAATGACTATATCGGGTTGACGATTGGTTCTGGTGTTGTAGAGTTCTATCGCCAGGCGGGAGGTGTGAGGGATACGTTACGTACACCTGTTCTTTATCCGTTCCAAAGTAATCGTTGGTATAACGTGAAGATCGCTTGCAAAGGCGAACAAATCGGTTGTTTTGTGAATGACACGCTGGTTCATGAGACGATACTTCCCGGCATACCTTCATTGGTTTCTACTGCGGCGTTGGATAAGGAGGCTCATACGATTATACTGAAGGTGATCAATACGACTCAGCACGAAGAGAAGACGGAGTTGAACCTGCAAGGCGTCAGTGTCAAAAATACGGCGGAAATTATTCAGCTCACAGGAGATCCCGAAGCGCGTAACACTTACGACCACCCCGGCGTGGTCGTACCGGAGACAAAAGAAATATCCTTCTCGTTGAGCGGTTCCAAAGTGTACAATTTCCCTCCCAACTCGATTACGATAATGAAATTGAAGATCGACTGACAGGGCGACTGGCATCGGATTCAAAACCGATGCCGGTCGCGCGTCCAACCGATGCCGATCCATTGACTGCCGGATGCCTGCCGGATGAAATAATAAAGGCTACCTCAGTAATGAAGCAGCCTTTTTCCGTTTAGTATCGCATTGATTAATGGACTAACATTTCAGGAGTGATCTTGACAAACTTGTCGGAGTCGGCTTTGCGAAGTTTCACGCTGCCATCGTTCCAGTTTGAGGGCCAGCCGCCAATGATATGTCCTAAGAATACCACCTTGATTTCATGCAAGCCTTTCGACAATGCAGCCGAACTGTCGTGGCGGGAGAAGCGTTTCACTTCACCTGCATTGTTCACTAACAATTTGCCGTCGATCCATACTTCTTCGTTGTCGGAAGAAATGTAGTAAACGCCATCTTCAGGGATGTTGACGTAACCAGTTGCTATGGCAGCATATTGTTTGACACCGCGCATAGATTCGCTTGACTTGACAACACTGGTGATTTCACGCAAATCCTTGATAACCGATTTCTTCCATTCTTTTACGTCTCCCAGTTTGGAAGAATTCAAAAACATGCCGTCGGTCACTTGCATTTCCAATCCTGGAGTAGTTTTGGCAACCTCTTTAGCGGGGGCCAAAGCTTGCTTTTCAACCGTGATCGTACGAGTCTTACTCATCTTGCCGGAAGGCAATACGGAACGGATCTTCAGAACGCCGGATTCCGTGAATTCGATCGGAGCGGAATAGGCGGTTGATTCCGGAGTCGGTTCGGTTCCGTCGATCGTATAAACCACCTTGACCGGACGGGTAGTCTTGAATTCCAGAGAAGCCTTGTCGGTGAAAGCGACAAAATCGCATGAGCCGTTCGGTTGCTCCGGTTGCGGGATATGGTAGTTGATGTTCAGTTCATCCAGACGGACCAAAGCATTATCCAAGCGACGTTCGAAGTCTTTATAATCCTTGCGTGCCAATGGAGTCCAGCCGATTTCAGCCAATGCCAGCACACGCGGGTAGGCGCGGTATTCCAGCAGGTCTGTGTTGTACATATATTCGGACCACAGGTTTGTTTGTACCCCCTTGATCAAATTAGCTTTTCCGGTAGCGACCAAAGTATCGGGTATCGGGTTGTATGCATACACTTTTGATAACGGATCGTAACCGCCGATAGAAACCGGTTCGATCTTCGGATCACCTTGGAATTGGTCAATGTACATGCCACCGCTTCCTGGAGTCATGATCGCTTCATGTCCCATGTTTGCAGCAGCGATACCGCCTTCTTCACCACGCCAAGACATGACGGTTGCGGAAGGAGCGAGGCCGCCTTCGAGGATTTCATCCCATCCGATGATCTTTTTACCATGCTTTTCGGACAGGTATTTCTCCATGCGCTGAACGAAATAGCTCTGCAGCTTTTCTTCGGCAGAATGGTTCTTGTCGGCTTTCAGACCTTCCTCGCGGATGCGCTTCTGGCAGAGCGGGCATTCTTTCCAGCTTGATTTCGGGCATTCGTCACCACCGATATGGATATATTCGCCGGGGAAAAGAGGTGCGACTTCGTCGAAAACATCCTGCAGGAGCTCGAACGGTTTTTCCTTTCCGGCACACAATACGATGTCTTCTACCCCCCAGATGATACGCGGGGTGGTCGGTTCGCCCTTGCAAGACAATTCGGGATATGCGGAGATTGCAGCCAACTCGTGTCCCGGAAGTTCGATTTCAGGAACGATCGTGATAAAACGGTCTGCTGCATATTTTACCACTTCCTTGATTTGGTCTTGCGTATAAAAACCGCTATATTCCGTTCCTTCGCCATCTATGCGTTTGGAACCGACTTCTGTCAGTTTTGGGTATTTCTTGATTTCGATACGCCAGCCCTGGTCGTCCGTCAGATGCCAATGCATGCGGTTGATCTTGAACAAAGCTAATACGTCGAGATGTTTCTTTACGTTCTCTACCGGGATGAAATGACGGCAAGGATCCAGCATGATGCCGCGATATTCGAAACGCGGTTCGTCTTTCACTGTCACGCAGGATGCAGTCCAGGCGATACCGTTTACGACTGCCGGGCTTTGGATCTCGGCTGGAAGCAACTGCATGAACGTTTGCATGCCGTAGAACAAGCCTTGCGGGGTCTTAGCCTTAACCGTCACGCCTTGCGGAGTGACATCCAGCGTGTAGCCTTCGTCGTTTACATCCAGTGCCTCGTCGATCGCCAGTGCAATGCCGTTTGAGGCGGCCTTGTCACTGACCGTTATCTGGTAACCGGTGGCAAGATTCATCTGGGCGGCAAAATATTCGGCAACAGTTTTAGCTTCCGGAGTGGAGGCGGAGAAGGCTGTGTTTTTGCTTAGTTTAAAACTACCCTCGTTCTGGACGAGGCTTACCGGCGTCGGGATTACATTGATGCCCTGGTTGTAAGGCATCTGTTTAGTTGGCCCTTCGCTGCACGACGCAAGGATACAAAATGCTGCGCCGGCACAAAGTGATAAAAAAGTTTTCATTTTGGAATTTATGTAATTTGATTGATTTAGAAAGAAGGAAGAAATTTATGATTTTTGATTTACGATTTATTTCCGTGCCGCATAAATCATAAATCAAAAATCATAAATCTATAGTGTTACCAAGCGAAGATAGGATATTCCTTCATGATGCCGTTCACTTTTTCGCGAACAGCCGTGATAGTCTTGTCGCATTCGGGTGCTGCCAGTACAGTGTCGATCAGTTCGACGATCTCGGCCATCAGCGGTTCTTTAGCGCCGCGGGTCGTGATAGCCGGAGTTCCGACACGGATGCCGGAAGTCTGGAATGCCGAACGGCTGTCGAACGGAACCATATTCTTGTTTACCGTAATGTCGGCAGACACCAGTGCCTTTTCAGCTACCTTACCTGTCAGGTCAGGGTATTTGCTGCGAAGGTCCACCAGCATGGAGTGGTTGTCCGTACCGCCCGAAACAATTGTAAAACCACGATCTATCAAAGCCTGTGCCAGTGTAGCAGCATTCTTCTTCACCTGTTTGGCATATTCTTTCCATTCCGGTTGCAGAATTTCGCCGAAGGCAACGGCTTTCGCAGCGATGACATGTTCCAGCGGGCCGCCCTGAATGCCGGGGAATACGGCAGAGTCGAGCAATTGGGACATCATCTTGATTTCGCCCTTCGGTGTTTTCTTGCCCCAGGGGTTGGGGAAGTCCTTGCCCATCATGATGACACCGCCACGAGGACCGCGCAACGTCTTATGAGTGGTAGAGGTCACGATATGGGCATATTTCACGGGGTTGTCCAGTTCGCCTGCGGCAATCAGTCCGGCAGGGTGTGCCATGTCTACCATCAGGATAGCACCTATCTTGTCGGCTATTTCGCGCATGCGTTTGTAGTCCCATTCGCGTGAATAGGCAGAACCGCCGCCGATAATCATTTTCGGTTTCTCGCGCAGGGCCACTTCTTCCATCTGGTCATAGTCCACACGTCCGGTTTCCTGGTTCAGATTGTATTCGCAGGGAGTATAGATAATACCGGAAGTGTTGACCAGTGAACCATGGGAGAGGTGACCGCCGTGTGCAAGGTTGAGGCCCATGAATTTGTCGCCCGGGTTCAGCACTGCGAGGAATACGGCAGCGTTGGCCTGTGCACCTGAGTGCGGCTGTACGTTTGCCCATTCTGCGCCGAAAATCTGTTTCAGGCGGTCGATGGCAATCTGTTCGCTTTGGTCTACGACTTCGCAACCGCCGTAGTAGCGCTTGCCGGGATAACCTTCTGCATACTTGTTGGTGAGGCAGGAGCCCATTGCCTGCATAACCTGATCACTTACGAAGTTCTCTGATGCAATCAGTTCAATACCTTTGAGCTGACGTTGATGCTCTTTTTCGATGATATCGAAAATTAAATCGTCTCTTTTCATTCTTGCTTATTAGATAAGTTTGATAATTCTATATTCTCTTATTAAGCGTACAACGTACAAATTTAGAAGAAAAAAATGAATAAACTGTAAGAAAAGTAAGAAATTTCCTGTCAAAAGAACACTCCAAGCGAAAAACTCAGAACATTCTCCCGCCTGTGGAAACGTATCTGGTTGGCAAGAGGCACTTCCTCACCGGCATTTTCGTCATAGACCGGCTTGTAGCTGATACGCTTTGAAATGTTGTGCAGTCCGATGTCGTAGCGGAAATCGAAGAAGATGCGGGAAATCGTTACGGCAACGCCGGCGGTGAGGCTGACGTTCAGCGGATAGAGTTCCTCCTCGATGTCCCGCTGGTCGAAATTCTCGAAAGTGACCTTGCTCTGCCTGTCCCAGATGTAGCGTATTTTCGGTCCGCCGAATACGGCAAGGCTGTAAGGCCCTTCCTTAATGATGTTGTATCCATAGATTACGGGAATCTCAAAGCTGTGGATAGACGAGGTGATAGAGGCCATTTCGGGTATGCTGCTTTCGGGCGCGTCTTCGGGCAGCGGCTTCTCGAAGGTGATGTTGCAACGGTTTATCGTGTACGACAGTTCCGGTTGCAGGAAGTGGCGTTTGAAGTTTATCCGCATGAAGAACGAGCCGAAATAACCTATCTTATAGTTATTCTGCACCTCGTCGATGACAGTACCGTTCAGCACTAAATCCGATACGAGGAAGAGCGAAGAGGTAAACCCGCCCTTGATACCGAAGTTCACCCGCCGGTCGTGGCGGTGGGTGTGCTGGGGGTGTTCCGGTTTATCCGTTCCGGGCACAACCGGCAGTTGTCCCCACATGGCTGTGGAGAAGGCCAGCAAACAAACCCCGAAAAGTAACCATCTTCTTCCCATAATCAATTTTTATTTATTACTTTTTCTTCTCTACCGACCAGCCGAATTTCCCGATTTTCTCTCCCAGCCCGTAATAGCCGCCATGCACGTAGACCAGCAGGTTGGATTCTGCCAGCTCCAGTTTTCCGGTTTCCGTATTCAGGTGGGAGGTGTCGGCGCGTACATTCACCACATCGGCAATGAACATGTCGTGCGAGCCGAGGGCGACGATTTCCTTTACCCTGCACTCGATGCACAAGGGAGATTCCTCGATGAGCGGGGCGCTGACAACGGTACTTTTGCCGGGTGTCAGCTTCATCTCCTCGAATTTGTTGTAGTTCTTGCCCGAACGTACGCCGCACCAGTCGGTGGCGCGCGCCATATCCTTGGTTGTCAGGTTAATGACAAACTCCATGTTGCGCTTGATGATGTCGTAGGAGTGACGTTCCGGCCGCACGGAAATGTAGCACATGGGCGGGTTTGTACAAATGGTTCCCGTCCATGCAACGGTCAGTATGTTATATTCTTCCGGGGTGCTTCCGCAGCTCACCAGTACGGCGGGCAGCGGATAAATCATGGTTCCCGGTTTCCAGTCTTCTTTCATCAGATTATCTCTATGTCCTCTCTTGTCTGTTCTTTCTCGCAATAGTGGCATTTGATTACGCAGTTCTCCTTGTCCACCACATGAAACAGGGTAGGCATCGGTTCGTTGTTGGTGATGCACTTGGGATTGGCGCATTTTACGATGCCGCGCAATTCGTCGGGCAGTTTCACTTCACGTTTCTCCACCACTTCGTAGTCGCGGATGATGTTCAGCTTTACGTTGGGGGCAACTACGGCAATGCGGTTTATCTCATCGTCGCAGAAGAACTTATCCGCTATTTTGATGATACCCTTTGTTCCCAGCTTCTTGCTTTTGAGGTTGAAGCCGATAGTAATGTTGTTGTTCATCTGCTCCAGTCCCAGCAATGATACTACTGTAAACAGCTTCTCAGAGGGTATATGGTCGATGACAGTGCCGTTTTCCAATGCGGCCACCTGCAATTCTTGTTTTTTCATGTCTCCTAAATAAAACCAGTAATATACTTCCTTATACTTTACTTAACGTCGTCCAGCGTAATGCCAAGCACATCGCACAGAATGGCTTCGCGTGCATAAAGTCCGTTTTGCGCCTGCTGGAAATAGTATGCCTTCGGATTGTCGTCCACATCGAGGGCTATCTCGTTGACACGGGGCAGCGGATGCAGGATGCGCAGGTTGGGGCGGGTATGTTCCAGCATTTTGTTGCGCAGGATATAGATATTCTTCACGCGTTCGTACTCCATGAGGTCGGTGAAGCGTTCGCGTTGCACACGGGTCATGTAAAGGATGTCTGCATCGGCTATTATCTCTTCCGTAAAGTCGGTGTGCTCCACGAATCTGATATCGTGTTCGCGGCAGTAAATCTTGTACTCTTCCGGCATTTTCAGTTCTTCGGGAGCGATGAAATGAAAGGTGGGGTTGAAGTGTCGCATGGCCATCAGCAGGGAGTGTACGGTGCGGCCGTATTTCAAATCGCCTACCAGGTAGATGTTCAGGTTCTCCAGCGTACCTTGCGTTTTGTAGATGGAGTAGAGGTCGAGCATCGTTTGTGACGGGTGCTGGTTGGCTCCGTCTCCAGCATTGACAATGGGAACTGTGGTAACCTCGCTGGCATAGCGTGCCGCTCCTTCCAGATAGTGCCGCATTACGATGATATCGGCGTAATTGCTTACCATTTTGATGGTGTCTTTCAGCGTTTCACCTTTGGATGAACTGGTGGCTTTGGGATCGCTGAAACCGATGACACGTGCGCCGAGGCGGTTGGCGGCGGTTTCAAAACTTAAACGGGTGCGGGTAGATGGCTCGAAAAATAGAGTGGCGACAACTTTTTCATCAAGCAGATGCCTGTTGGGCTTTGCTTCGAACTCTTTCGCCATTTCGAGCATGTAGAGAATTTTTTCCTTGCTGTGTTCGGCGATAGTGACTAAACTTCTGTTTTCCATATCGTTGATATTCTTTTTGCTTTTCGAGAGTGTAAAGGTACGAAAAAGATATGGCGCACAAAAATGTGAAAGGACTTTTTTGAGATAAAAATACCTGTTGCCGTCAATGACGTACTTTACTGTCCGGAAGCACGCAGCAAGGTGCGTACTTTG
>ERZ772812.2735-NODE-2735-length-10829-cov-12.541210_pt1 | contig 10829 bp, 10 predicted proteins | sample MGYA00511343_ERZ772812 | MGnify/ENA primary metagenome ERZ772812 (study PRJEB29015, sample SAMEA2737706) | human gut metagenome | biome: human gut; feature: human-associated habitat; material: faeces | place: China | collected 2012 ...
GGGCGGTACAGCCCAGCTTTTTCACATACTCGGTACAGAGCTGGCAGCTCACATCCTTGGGGGTATATTTGAATGTGTTGATATACATGGCGTCCTCCTTTTGGCATGAAAATAGCGGACAAACAAACTGCTTGTCCGCTCAACGGCTCTGGTCGCGCTGGCGCTTTTTCTGCCATGCGTCCAGTAATTTGAAAATGGTGTTCTCAATCTGGAACGGGGTATAGGAACGCGGGAAGTATTTCCGCAGCTTTTCACCGGAAAGGGTGATGTCGTTCTTCTCCGGTTTCTTCTGCTCCATCATAATGGAGAGCATGGTGTCCTCGTTCAGCTCGCCGCTCTGACTGAGCTTTTTCATCCGCTGCGCCTGCGAGAGTGAGGGGGTGGCCTGTTCGCTGTCGATGGTTTCCAGAAGCAAGCCCTGCTCCTTGGGTGTCAGCGCCGCAAGCTGATAGGCGGGACTGAGGGCGATTTTCTTCTCGTCCACCATCTGCTGAAGCTCCGGGACTAACTGCGTCAGGGCGATATAGTTGCGAATGGTGTCGCCGCTCACACCGGCATCCTGACCAACTTCATCATCGCTGCGGAACTTCGCCGAAATTTTCGGCGAAGTCAGATCCGTCCGTGCGCCCTGCCGCTTGATGGCCTCCATCTTCATCTTGTAGGCTTTGGCGCGTTCGGAGGGGAGAATGTTCTCTCGCTGGAGGTTGCTGTCCACCATGATGATGGTGGCAGCGTCCCGGTCAATGTCGCGGACAATGACCGGCATGGTGGCCAGCCCAGCCAGCTCGCAGGCGTGTTTGCGGCGGTGGCCTGCGATCAGCTCATAACCGCCGTCCTCCCGTGGCCGTGCCAGCGCGGGGACGAGGACACCGTATTCCTTGACGCTTTCGGCGGTTTCCTGCATGGACGCATCCTCCCGCACCTGAAAGGGATGATCCGGGAACGGATGCAGCTCAGAGAGCGGAATCTGAACAACTACTTCCTGCTGCGGTTTCGGCTTTTTGGATGGCGCGGGCTTTTTGCCCGGTTCCTTCTGCACGGTTTTTTCAGGCATTGTGTTCCTCCTGTCGGCATCTGATTTTGGGTACAAAAAAAGGACATTTCTTCTTTTCAGAGGAAATGTCCTGATTTCTTGGACGGGCTGACAGCCCGCCCAAACAGTATTTAGTTTTTGTCGTTACTATAACACCCCCTACGATATAACTACTTCGCGGCTCGATTTTTCGGTTTGGAAAAGGATGAAAAACCTTGCCAGATAACCGAAAACCCTTGATATACGGGGCTTTTCCGGTTTGTCGTAATTATACCGTAAGGGCATAGCTGTGCTTCACTTCTATTCGCTCAGGGAGTCAGCTTGAAAGAGATTCAGGCATGGCTTGGTCACAGCACAATCGGAACGACAGCGAATATCTACACCCATCTGGACGAAAACAACAAGCTGTCTTCTGCCAATGCCATCATCGCAATCCTACCCGAAATGTAAAAATCTCAGAGCAGAAAAACTGCTCTGAGATCAAGAAAATGGTGCCGCTAACCGGACTCGAACCGGTACTGAATCGCTTCAGGTGGATTTTAAGTCCACTATGTCTACCATTCCATCATAGCGGCGTATTCAATCCCTCCAATGGAGGGATGTGAAAGTTGGAGGGATGTTTTGGAGGGATGCTCCAAAACCAAGATAAGTCAAATTCAAAAAGTTGGCTGTTTGCAAGCACAATTCGGATTGGGTGCTGCGATCAGCCCACGGGATTTTAAGTCTCGGGTGTCTACCTATTCCACCACAGCGGCATGTCCCCCCATAGCGAGGGATATAAAATTACATAACAAATGTCAGCACATCGACACAGCCTATGGTAGCATATTTTCCGTCATCCGTCAAGTGCTACAGCTGGTCGAGATTCAGCGTGAAGGCTTGCAGACAGTTGTTTAGAAACCATTCCAGCTCAGGGCTGTTCATGGCTTTCAGCGCGTCCAGAGTCTGCAGCGCCGCGGAGTCAAATTCTGTGTTGCCCGCCTTCTGCTCCTCCAGACACTTGATGTGGGCGGACAGCTTATCCGCGGCCTTGACGAAGGGTTCCAGCTCCGCGTCGTCCTCCAGCACATAATGGGTGTAGCTGGAGCGCAGCTCGGCCGGGAGCATGTCCAGCAGACGGTTGCCCGCAATGCGCTCCACCTCTTTGTAGGCGGTTTTGATGTCCGGATTGTAGTATTTGATGGGCGTGGGCAGGTCGCCGGTCAGGATCTCCGAAGCGTCGTGGTACAGCGCCGCCACGGCGCAGCGGTCAGGGTCGGGGGCGGGGAGGTTCAGAATGTCCCGGCGGATCAGCGCCAGAGCATGGGCCAGCACCGCGGTCATGTGGCTGTGCTCGGAAATGTTTTCGGAAAAGGTGTTGCGCATCAGACCCCAGCGGGTTATGTAGCGCATACGGCCCATGAGAGCGTAAAATTCATTTGCCATGGATGATCTCCTCTATGTCCGCGACCAACTGCGCGGGGGATTCGCAGAAATGCTTCGCGCCGACTGCCTCCATGCAGGCTCTGTCCCGGAAGCCCCAGAGAACGCTGAGGCAGGGAACACCGGCGTTGCTCGCCGTCAGAACGTCCACGTCGCTGTCGCCAACGTAGATGCACGTCTCGGCGCCGATGGACGCCATGGCCTTGTACACCATGTCCGCGGCGGGCTTGCGGGGGCAGTCGGGGCTTTCCCCACGGGCGTAAATGCCGGGGAAAATGTCGGCGCAGAGGGTTTTGACCGCCGCGTCCGGCTTGTTGGAAACAATGGCGAGGGGGTAGCGCTCCCGGAGCGCGGCCAGCGCTTCCGGAATGCCCTCATAGGGCTTGGTTTTGATCTGGCAGTGGGCGCTGTAATAGGGCTGGAACGCCGCAAGCACCGGGGCGGGATTCGCAGCCTCCGGGACGGCCTGAGCAATCAGACGGGCAGCGCCGTTGCCCACGAACTGGCGGACTTCCTCCACCGTGCGCTGGGGATAACCAAAGGATGCAAGAACGTGGTTGACGCTGTCGGCAAGGTCTGCCAGCGTGTCCAGAAGCGTGCCGTCCAAATCGAATAAAATACCTGTTTTCATCATAAACCTCTGTTTTTCAGTACCCGAATGTCGTTTCCCACGAAGGTCAGACGCTGGAAGTCACCGTGGAGCCGGGACGCGATCTGGGGGGAGTAGCGGCGGCTCAGCTCGTCCACATTCAGGTTGGTGGAGATGACCATGGGCTTGACGGCCATCATTCTGTCGTTGAGTAAGCTGTACAGCGCGGCTGTGACGAACTGCCCGGGCATCTCTGTGCCGAGATCGTCCAGAATCAGAAGATCGCTGTTCGTCAGCTTGGCCGCTTCCCGGCGGGTGTCGTCACTGGGACTGAATTTCGCCTGCTCCAGCTTGGAGAACAGGTGGCTGGAAGTTTCGTAAACAACGCTGTAGCCCCGGTCGGTCACTGTCCGGGCGATGCACGCCGACAGGAAGGTCTTTCCCAGCCCCGTCCCGCCGATGAACAGCAGATTTCCCGCGTTGGGGGTGAAGGTCGCGGCGTACCGGCGGCAGATGTTCAGCGTCCGCTCCATAATGGTGCGGGGGCTGGCGCCGTATTTGGGGTCAACGGCGTCGGGGTAGTAGTCCAGCCGGAACTGGCTGAAGGTTTCCCGGCTGTTGGACAGCACGGAAATTTCCTTTTTCTGCTCCTGACGGCAAAGCTCGCTCAGGCACTCGCACATGGTAGTGCCCACATAGCCGCTGCCGCCGCATTTGTCACAAATGGGGCTTTCGTCCAAGAAGCCATCCTCAAAGTTCGCCGCGGCCAGCGCTGCCCGTTCCTGCTGTAAGCTGAGGTTTTCCCGCCGCGCCTGTTCCAGCAGCGCCTGACCTTCGGAACCCTGCAAAAAGGCCGCCTGAGCGGCCTGCGCCATGGTGCGGCGCAGAAGTATGTCGATTTCCCGGATGCGGGGAACTTTGGCGTAGGCTTCTGCCAGATGCTGCCTGTTTTCCGACTCCCGGTCTTCCTTCGCCTGGGCCAGACGCGCCCGGGCGCGCTGGACCACTTCCGCACTGTATCCCACGAATTATCCCTCCTGCAATACTTTCTGAATGGCTTCCAGCTCTGCTTCGCCCAGCTGGCCGGAGGCACCCTTCGGGACGCCCGTCTTCCGGTCGCCGGTGCGGACGTCCTCGGCGCTGTGGAAGCCCTGCTGCTGCCAGCGCTGCAAAATTTTATTCATGTACGCCCAGTTCAGCCCGCCGGTGTTCAGGCAGGTGCGCTCGTAGGCCATGGAGATCAGCTCGTCGTCCATGCCCATGTCCAGCCAGCTCTGGGCATAGCGCTCCTCGGCGGCGGTGAGACTGCGCCCCCGGATCTGGATCAGGTTCATCAGCCGGGACAGCCGGGAATTGCGCACGTTCTGCGCCTGAATGAAGGCGGCGGCTTCCTCTACGGTGTCGATGCCCCGTTCCGCCCAGTTGTAGGCTTCCTTCTCGATGGTGCGCAGAGAAGGGTTGCGCAGACTTCCCCTCTGTCGAGCGCGTTCTTTACAGTAGCACACCAGCAGGGAGATCACGTCCGCGGTCAGTCCCAAGTAGCGCACAAAGCCCAGAAGGATTTTCAGTTCTTCCGTGTTCAGGCTCCGACCCAGCAGACGCTGCACTTCGCCGTAAAGGCTTCGGAAGGTGTTGTCCGAGTCCATGGCGTCCAGCACGTCCTTTTCGCAGTAGCTGGGACGCTCGCCGGGGGCAATGTGGCTGGGGCGGTCTTCCGGCCACAGACCCAGCTGCCGCAGGGTAGCGGCGGCGCAGCCATAGCGCGGGGCGCTGAAATGCAGATCGGTTTCCGCGCCTTCGGGGCGGTTGCCGCTGTTTATGTAAAGGTAAAGCAGCGCTGCATCCGGATTGGCGGCGGAAAGCAGCCTGCGAATGTCGCTCTGGGAAATTTTGACAGGTTCGGTTATCATTTCGGTGCCTCGCAGAAAACGTCATTTTCCGTCATTATACCACAGCTTCCCAACGGGGACAACGGCGGGGCAGCAGAGAATTTCGCAGAAAAACGAAGATTTTTTTTGGCAGGACACAGGATGTTGTGGGCAGGGGAGAGGACAAGTACAAAAACCGGAGCCGACGCGCACGCGGCATGTGCATCGGTACTCCGGTTTTCGTTTATTCGCAAAAATTCTGTGGCAGAATGTACGCAGGAGAGCCGTTCCCTTCTCCCTGCGCAGGAATCGCTGAACGCAAATCTTTTTCGCCCCCTCGCTTCCGATTAAAATAAGTATTTTAATCAGAAAAGGGTATCAAAGAGAAAATACATTCTGTCTGATGCCGCGAGAAAGCAGAAGAAGCTTGTTTTCAGAGTTCCTAATTCGCGTCATACCGCTGCGCATTCGGCGACACACTTGACAGTAAATGAAATGGGCGAAAGCAACCGTCGTCACGTTTGGTTCCCGTTCCTTTGCTGTCCGCAGGTAGCTTAACCGGAACAAGCCTGATTATTCGGAGGTGCCTATGGAAAAATTTGTAACGTTGCTCATTCCCGCCCTTGTCGCGCTGGTGCTGGTGCGGCTGCTGCTGATGCCCATGAAGCTGATCTTCAAGGTCGGCGTACACTCCGGGTGCGGTTTTTTGTGCCTGTGGCTGCTGAATTCCGTCGCGGGATTCACGGGGGCGTATTTCCCCATCAACGCCGTGACGGTGCTGGTGGCCGGATTTCTGGGACTGCCGGGAATCGGCGTTATGGCGCTGCTGGAAGTTTTATCTATGTGATTATCACACAGTACCGCTCTCCCCATTTGGGAGGGCGGTATGCTTTACTTATCCAGATGTACGTTCAGATGGGGATAGGTCATGGCGATGCCCTGCTCGTCGAAGACGTCCTTGACCCGCTGGGTCAGGGCAAAATACACGTCCCAGTAGTCCTCGGTCTTCACCCAGACGCGAAGGGTGTAGGCAATGGCGCTGTCGCCGTAGCTGCTCACACAGGCGCTGGGGGCGGGGGTCAGAAGCACATTGTCCATGGTTCCCGCCAGCACCAGCGCGTCGATGACCTTCTGGGTGGGGGCATCGTAGGAGGCGGAGACGGGGATATCCACCCGACGGGTGTCGGCGGCGGAGTAGTTGACGATCTGCGCCGCGACCACCGCGCTGTTGGGAATGGAAATGAGCTTGTTGTCAAAGGTGGCAAGGCGGGTGTAGGTCATGTTGATCTCCTGCACCGTGCCGGACTGCCCGGCGATCTCCACATAGTCGCCGGAGTGGAAGGGGTGGGTGGAAAGAATGGTGAAGCCGCCGATGACGTTGGTGAGCATATTCTGCAGGGACAGGGAAACGGCCAATGTCAGGACGCTTGCCAAAGCGACGATGCCGGTAACGTCAATGTCAAGGCTGGAGGCTACGCTCAGACCCAGCAGGATATACATGGCCACCTTGGCAAGGGACAGAATCAGGCTGTGGGCGGCCTTTTCCAGGTGGGATTTTTCCAGTCCCCCCTGAAGCAGCTTTGTGACGACGCGAATGATCAGAAGGCCAATGACCAGCACGAGAACGGCGTGGAGCATCTTATTCAGCGCGCCGGTTCCCAGAGCGGTAAAAAAATCTTTCAGCATGGAAAATAACTCCTTTTTTCATCTGTTCCGTGAAGCCATTATAAAACGGGAACGGGGAAATAGCAAGAAAAAATGTGGCGCAGAAGTTGGCAAAAGGCGCTTTTTCAAATGTTAATCCCATTTTAAGAAATAGACCTCTTTCATCTTAAAGAAGCCGGTGATATAATAAGAAAAAAAGATGACGAGAGGAAGGGAAACCATATGTACAACGTTCTGATTTGCGACGATCAGCCGGATATCGTCAACGCGCTGAAAATATACCTGACCCCCGAGGGGTACAATCTGTTTGAGGCGTTCACCGGCACCCAGGCGGTGGAGATCGCGAAAAACAACGACATTCACCTCATTCTGTTGGACGTGATGATGCCCGTGATGGACGGGATTACGGCGACCTCCAAAATCCGGGAATTTTCCAACGCGCCCATCATTCTGCTTACCGCCAAGTCCGAGACGGAGGACAAGGTGCTGGGGCTGAACGTGGGGGCGGACGACTATATCACCAAGCCCTTTGTGCCGGTGGAGGTACTGGCGCGGGTGCGTTCCCAGCTGCGCCGGTATGCCCAGCTGGGCAGTCGCCCGGAGGAGGGCAGCGGCAGCATCACCATCGGCGGCATCGTTCTGGACGACCGCACCAAAACCGTCACCGTGGAGGGGGAACCTGTGTCCCTCACGCCCACGGAGTATGCCATTCTGCACCTGCTGATGGCGAACCCCGGAAAGGTGTTCTCCACCAAGGTGCTGTATGAATCCGTCTGGCAGGAGGCGGCGCTGGGCAGCGAGGGCGCCGTGGCAGTGCATATCCGCCATCTGCGGGAGAAAATCGAGATCAACCCCTCTGAGCCGCGCTATCTGAAGGTCGTGTGGGGACAGGGCTATAAAATGGAAGGAGGAAAATAATTTGAAATACAATATTGTATTCAAATTCCTTGCCATCGCCCTGTGTGCCCTGATGCTTCTGGGAGCCGCCGGCAGCGCCGCCGCCATCATCGGCATGACGGAATCGGGACTGTACGACATCTCCGTGGAGGAGCTGCGGGACAGATATATCCGCTCGGACGGCGAATCCATGGCAGACCGCATCGCCGTGGACTATGCCGAAGCGAACCTGGGCGGCGTGCCGGAGGCAATCGCGGGGCCGACCGTGTACGATTTGGGGCCGTCGGGAAAGCCCGGCTGGTTTTACGGCGTGTTCAACCCGGCGCTGGCGGGCTACGTGCTGAAGGACGCCGAAGGAAACGTGCTGGAATCCGGCGGCGCGGAAAATCTGACGGACGCCGAATTTTATTCCTTCCCCATCAGCGGCTCGTATAAATATGTCCTGTCCATCACGGAAAAGTCGGAGGCGACGTTTCAGGCGGACGCGAGCACCTATAACGCCATCCCGGAGGGGGGCGCGACGGTATTCAGCGTGAGCATTGACGCGGAAGACTCCAGTGAAAGCGTGGACAGCGTCGAACCGATTGGCTATATCACCGACATTGGCTATGGCATAATCCGCTTTGAAGCCAATGAACAGGGCGCGATAGACTTGCCTGATTCTCCCACTACCTGCGTGACTTTCCGGGACGGGAATGGCGATATTCTGTATCAGACCTACAATGATGTGAGTCTGGCGAAGCTTGAAACCGGCGGCTTTCTGCTGCGCGACACGACCAGTGAACCGAGTCAGAGCGAAGTCCTGACGGGCGACATCCCCAACCGGGGCGCGGATATATATCGTGTGGAATTTACCACGGAATCGGCGTCGGGAGACAAGGGCGGATGGGGTCGGAGCGGCAAGCCGGCGGGCGTGCTGAAACGCAATGACGCGGGCGTCCTTTCCTTCCAGGCGAACAGTCCCTTCTACCGGAAGAATCTGGGGGAGGACGCCATCATCACCGCTGTGGAATTCTGGGGTGAGGACGATTCCCTGATTTATAAAGCGGCAAACCCCGCAGGTGTCGGCGAATTCGATTGGGACGCCGACGGCACGGCGCTGGTGTTCCTGGTCACGCCCGGCCTGACGCAGAAGGCGGCGACGGAAGCCGAGACTGTCCCGGAGACCACCGCAGAGACGGCACCGGAAACCACCGACGAAACCGCCGTTACCGTAACGATTCCCGAAACCACCGCCGAGACCGTCCCGGACACGACGGAGGAAACCGTCCCCTTCGAGACGCTGTCTGCGATTCCCACCAAGCCGGTGGTGACCGACACGGCGCCCGAAGACGTGACCTTCACGGAGAGCGAGACCCGTACCATGGAATACTGGGACGATGACGCCCAGAAGACCATGGTGGTGGCGTACCGCTACGCGAAGCTCCCGGCCTACACCATGGAGCTGACGTTAGCCCCCGGCGCGTACCGCTATGACGGCGGGTACGCTCTGCTTACCCAGCTGTGGAGCTGCCGTGACAGCCTGCTCTTCATCATGGGCGCGTGTCTGCTGCTGTTTGCCGTTCTGACCGTGTATCTCTGCTGCGCGGCGGGCAGAAAGCCCGGCAGTGAGGAAGTCCATGCCGCGGGCTTCAACCGCATTCCCCTGGACATTTACCTCGCCGGGGGCGGGCTGATCATCTTCGGCCTTTTCATGGCGATTGTGCGGTTCGCCGAAGCCGCCGACCTGTTCAGCCAGAGCATTCAAACGGTCTGCGCCGGAATGCTGATGGCGGGCTACGTCATGAGCCTGATTTTCGTAGGCTTCTGCTTCGCCTGTGCCGCCCAGTTCAAGACCCCCGGGGGCTACTGGTGGCGCAACAGCGTCTGCTGGCGCTGCATGAATCTGCTGGTGAAGTGCGTAAAGGGCTGCTTCTCCGGCTGCGGCTGGCTGCTGCGGAAGCTGCCCAAGGCGGCAGCTGTATTCTGGGACTTCCTGCTGATGCTTCTTACACCCCTGAGATGGCTGTGGACGCAGATAAAGAAGACCTGCGCAAAAATCGGAAAATCCGTCAACCGGGTGTATTCCATGATGCCGCTGACCTGGCAGTGGCTGCTGACGGGCTTCATCATGGTGATGCTCCTGTTCGCCGCCCTTGCGGGCAGATTGAATCTGATGGTGGTGCTGAGCCTGTGCGCCTGCGTGGCCGTGGTGCTGTACGGGGCGTACTGCTTCGGCATCCTGCTGGAAAGCGCCAAGCGCATGGGCAAGGGCGATCTGGACACCAAAGTGGACGACAAATATCTCATCGGCGCGTTCAAGAGCTTTGCCGGTGACCTGAATGACCTGGCCGGCGTTGCCGTAGTGGCGGCGCAGAAGCAACTAAAATCGGAGCGTATGAAAACAGAACTGATCACCAATGTTTCCCACGATATCAAAACGCCTTTGACCTCCATCATCAACTACGTGGACTTGCTGCAAAAGCCCCACACGCCGGAGGAGGAGAAGACCTATCTGGAAGTCCTCAACCGGCAGTCCCAGCGCTTAAAAAAGCTGATCGAGGATCTGATGGAAATGAGCAAGGCCAGCACGGGGAACCTGACGGCGGACATTACGAAGCTGGACGCGGTGGAATCCGTGAATCAGGCATTGGGCGAATTCGCCGACAAGCTGGAAAAAGCCCAGCTGACCCCCGTATTCCGCCATCCGGAGGAGTCTGTCGCCATGATGGCGGACGGAAGACTTGCGTGGCGGGTGCTGAGCAATCTCCTGAGCAACACCGTGAAATATGCCCTGCCCGGCACGCGGGTGTATATCGACGTGATGGCGCTGGAGGGGAAGGTCATCATTTCCCTGAAGAACATCTCCCGGGACGAGCTGAACGTGGACGCCGACGAGCTGATGGAGCGCTTTGTCCGGGGCGACGACTCCCGGAACACAGAGGGAAGCGGCCTGGGGCTGAACATTGCCAAGACCCTGATGGAGCTGCAGAAGGGACAGCTGCAATTGCTGGTGGACGGCGACCTGTTCAAGGTAACGCTGATCTTCCCCGGAGCAACGGAATGAAATAGGCCAAGGGCGGCGCGGGATTTCCCGCGCCGCCCCTTTTGCCGAAGGAATAGGCGAGAAAAACAGGGAGATATTCCGGCATGAAGAAAAACTGTTCACAATTTCGTCGCTTTTTATTTTCATTTCCGTTATTGCCTGTTCAAAACCCAAAGGTATGGTAATACCAGAAAGGTTGCGGAAGCCGTGAGCCGCCTCCTTTCCTCTCCGTAGATCCTCTTTTCTACCTCTCTTCTTTCCAAACCCCAAGCGAAAACCCCCGATGGGCGAACCATCGGGGGTTTTTCCGCATCTTCTGCCGAATTATGT
>ERZ772812.2736-NODE-2736-length-10826-cov-2.845604_pt1 | contig 10826 bp, 9 predicted proteins | sample MGYA00511343_ERZ772812 | MGnify/ENA primary metagenome ERZ772812 (study PRJEB29015, sample SAMEA2737706) | human gut metagenome | biome: human gut; feature: human-associated habitat; material: faeces | place: China | collected 2012 ...
CTGTTTACGGCGCATATGGACACGGTGACGCCCTGTGAGAACAAAAAGATCACGGTGGAGCCGGATGGTACCATTCACACCGACGGCACAACGATCCTTGGCGGAGATGACCTCACCGGCGTTGTAGAGCTGCTGGCGGCGGTTCGCCGGATTCGTCAGGAAAAGTGTCCCCACCGGGATATTGAGATCATCTTTACGGCCTGTGAGGAATATTTTGTGCAGGGGGCTCAGCGGCTGGACTACAGCCGGATCCGTTCCCGTGAAGCCTATGTGCTGGATACCGACGGTGAGATCGGCAGCGCTGTCCTTGCAGCTCCCACAGGCATCCGGGTCATGGCCACCATGGAGGGAAAGGCTTCTCATGCGGCGTTAAAGCCGGAGGACGGCGTGAATGCGGTGGTGATGGCAGCGGATGCCATTTCCCACATGAAGCTGGGCCGGGTGGATGCGGATACCACGGCCAATATTGGCATTATTCAGGGCGGCGGCAGCGGCAATATTGTGCCGGATCGCTGCTTTGTGGAGGGGGAGACCCGTTCTTTGGTGCACGCATCGGCCATTGCACAGCGGGATCATATGGCGCAGTGCTTCCAAAACGCAGCGGATAAAGCGGGAGGAAGCTGTAAATTAGAGCTTTCCACAGTTTATACAGCATGGTCAGTGGAGCCGGAGGAGCCTATTTGCAGGCGGTTCCATCGGGCGGCGGAAAGAGCAGGGCTGAAGCCGTGCTTCCTTCGGGCCTGTGGCGGCAGTGACGCCAGCTTTTTATCCGCACATGGCATTCGCTGCCTTGTACTGGCAACGGGAATGCATGAGATCCACTCGGTACGGGAGTATACCACGGTGGGAGAGATGGAGAACATGGCACAGGTGGTAAAGCACCTGATGTGTGATTCGGAATAAGACAGGGTTCAAAAAAGCGCTGTGCATCTTTGGGGGATGCACAGCGCCAATTTTGTCTTCCGGTTCTTTACAGCTGCATGATCGCCGCATAGGCGGTGTTGTTGCAGTTACGGATGCCCTCGGGATAGAAGCAGTCGCCGATCGTGACGACCTTGGGGGCTGCATCATGGAATGCGTCTGCATTCAGCGCCTGACGTCCGCCGGAGATTACGACAGAATCACAGGTAAGCGTGCGGGTCTCATGGGGCAGCTTGGATTTATCAATCTGGGGCATAGGGGGAGGGCCGCCGGGGCCTTTGGGCTGTTCGCTGTTTTCCTCTGCAAAGGCTGCATGAGGATCAAAGGGCTCCTGACGGGGCGGGAAGCCCTCGGGACGGGAATCCGGCATGACGGAAGGAGCGCCGTCCTTGTGTGCCATCATCATCATGCCAAAGTCGCCATCCAGCTTCGGAACATTCAGTGTTACGTCCAGTGTAACACTGGTGGGGGTGACGGCTACGGTCTTTGCATTGTCAAGGCAGGAGAAGTTGGGCTCGTTTTCATAGTCCAGCTCCGTGGCACGCTTGGAATGGGGATCGTCAAAGAGCTTGGCATCTCCACGGGTGACAAGGGTGGTTTTATGTCCGGCCTTTGCCAGATACAGGGCTGCTTCACGGCCGGTGTCTCCGCCGCCAATGACCACTGCGTTATGCCCAAGCTCCTGCTCATGGCCAAACACGTCTTCGGCCAGCCATATCTTGGGATCCTGCGCACCTGCTACGGGGATCCGCTTGGCACTGGAACCGAGTGCGGCAATGATAACGTCATAGCCCTGCTTCTTCATAAGCTCCGGGGTGACTTCGGTATTGAGATGTACCGTGACATTGGATTTTCCGATCTCCCGGATCAGCCAGTTCTTATAGTCCTTCAGATTCCACTTGAAATCAACAAAATCAGCGAATTTCAGCTGGCCGCCAAGTGTACCTGATTTTTCATACAGGGTGACATCATGCCCCTGCTCTACACCGAACAGGGCAGCACGCATCCCTGCGGGCCCGCCGCCAATCACGGCGATTTTCTTCTTTTCACCGGTGGGGTGGAACATGCGGTCCAGCATGTGGTGGTAGCCTGCCAGCGGGTTTACAGCGCAGAAGCTGCCATGGCAGCCGTTGCACAGCAGACAGGGGGTAATATCCTCGCCGTGACCGGCCTTGATCTTATCATAGTAGTGCTCATCACAGATAAAGGCACGAGCCATGGAGACACAGTCACACTTTCCCTCTGCAATGAACCGGTCGATGAGGTCGGGATCATGGAAGCCGCCAACCGGGGAGAAGGCACATCGGATGCCGCGGGCCTTTGCAGCTGCGGCAAACTGGAGGTTATAGGGATTGCTTTTCTGAAGATTATGGCTGTTTACGTGGGTGTAAGAGCCGTCCCAGCCACGGATCTGGAAGATATCCACCAGCCCCTCACAGAGCTTGCAATAGCCAAGCCAGTCCTCCAGCGTATAGCCGCCTTCTTCTGTGGCAGAGGTCTGACACTCGATCAGGAAGTCCTGCCCACAGGCTTCCTTGATGCGGCGGAATACCTCCAGCGTCAGTGTGGCACGCTCCTCCATGGTTTTGCCGCCGTATTTGTCGGTGCGGTGGTTGAACCATGGGCTGAGGCTGCATGCCAGAATGCTGCCACGGTAGCAGGCATAGATGGTAACGCCGTCAAAGCCCATGCCCTTGAAGTAGACACTGGCATTGACAAAATCCTGAATCATGCCTTCCAGACGCTGGGCGGAAATGGCGGGCTTTTCAAAGAGGTTTGCGGAGTAGTCACCGGTCATGGGGATGGCATTCCAGTCGGGAACATCGGAGATCATCACGTTCTGAGGCTCAATGGCCATCATGGATGCAGTGGCAAGGCTGCCCTGGGCATGGATCTTGTCAATGATCTCCATATAGGCCTTGCGGCTCTTGGGGTCATCCATATGACAGGGGGCCATGCGGCTATAATTGCCATCGCAGTCCGGCAGAGCGCCCACGCCAACGCAGACCAGTGCAGCGCCGTTTCGGGCCAGATGCTCATAGAAGGGGCCGGAGAGCTCCGGCTCCATTTCGTCAGAGGAGACGCATTTGGAATTCAGCATACGATTTTTCAGCGTGATATTGCCAATTTTTAAGGGTGAGAGCAAATGCTCATAGCGTGCCATAGTTTATCAGCCTTTCTTTTCTTTCGGAGATGTCATGGAATGGCCGGGAGAAATAAGCTCTCCCGGCCATAGAATTCAAACGCTGCGGGATCAGCTGTTGGCTGCATCGTAGGCAGCCTGCTCCAGCTCAATGCATTCCTCAATGCCCATGTCCTTCAGCTGGGAAACAAAGGTATCCCACTGGGTGTCAATGTCGGCGTCGCCGTTGCAGAACTGGGAGATCATCTGGTTGGCATAAGTCATAATGTCGGTGGCCTTGTAGGTCTCAGCTTCCTTCTGCTCGGTGGTCATGGTGACGTTGCTGGAAATTGCCATGGTGCCATCCAGATTGGAGGTCCATACGTCCCAAGCCTCGTTTACCAGATCGGAGTTCAGATAAGCACTGCGGTACCGGAGCATCAGAGAAGGCATGGTGCCAAAGGCGCAGCGGCAGCGCATATAGTTGGAGGCGGAGAGACCGAATTCGTTGTTTACAACGGCATCGGTGAACTTGGGGGTGCTGTTTTCATCCAGCGTATAGTCGGTACCCTCCAGACCAAAGTTGTAGAAGGCAACGCCGTCCTCGGAGAACCAGTAGTCCAGCCATGCCATGGCGATGTCGGGATCCTCGCAGGCGGAGCTGACGGAGATCGCAGTGATATCATCGGCGGGTGCCAGCGTCATTTCGGTCATGTGCTGCTTGTCTCCCTTGTTCTGGACCGGGGAGGCCATGCAGACCACGGGAACGGTGTAGTTGTCGATGCCCTCGCCGGAGGTGCACCATACGCCCATCTGGTCGGAGGTGATCTGGCCGCTGAGGTAGCTGGAGAAGGGGTCGTATTCAATGGAAACAAAGTCGGAATCCATCAGGCCCTCTTCATACCAGTCGTGGATCATGGTGAGATAGTCACGGTATCCATCCTCGATAAAGGAGCACTTCACTACGCCGTCCTCCACATAGTAGGGGAGACTGGAACCGCTGCCGCCTGCTCCGCCGGAGCCGCTGACATTATAGGTGGCAACATTGTAGCCCTCGGTGAGCGTGGTGATGGTGCAGTTGTTGTTCATGTAGATGGCGCTGGAACAGTTGTATTTGTCCTTGAATGCCTTCAGCACATCGTGAAGCTCGTCGTAGGTCTCAGGGACATCCAGACCGCATTCCTCCAGCCAATCCTTCCGAAGCACAAGTCCCTGATTGTTGATGAAGCTGTCGTAGGTGCCCATAAACTGGAGCCCCTTTCCGTCGGTGAGATAATAAGGTGTCTCGGCATCGTTGGAATGGATCAGGTAATCATAGTTGGGGGCATAGGCGGAAAGGTCGTCAGTGAGATCCATAATAATATCATCACTGAGCGCACCGGAAAGACCGGTGGAATAATAGGTACCCAGATTTTTGATGAGATCGGGATAGTCGCCGGAGGCGAGAAGAACGTTATACTGTTCCGATGCGGTAAAGAAATTCACTTCGGTGGTTTCCACATGAACCCCTGTAAGCTCCTCCAGCTTCTGCATGTATTCAAAGTCATTATAATTGTTGATGCCCAGATTCGCAAGATCACCCATGAGGTTTACTGCGGTGGTGAGCATGGTCAGCTCTGCGCCGTCCTCGGAGATGGGCAGGGATACTTCGTTCTGATAGTCCAGCTCTGCCTTTTCGCTGCCCGGGAAGGTGATGTTATGCACCGGTCCGGGAGCGGCTTCTGCCTCGGAGGCTTCCGCGGCGGAACCGACATCGGCGGGAGCGGCTGCTTCCGGTGCGGAGGCTGCGGCAGCAGATTGGGGCGTAGAGGCTGCGGAAGCAGCTGCGCTGTCGCCGGAGGCGGCAGAGGACTGATCTCCGCAGCCGGCCAGCAGGCTCAGTCCCAGTGCTGCGCACATGGTCAGACTCATTAGTTTTTTCTTCATAGTTTGATGCAATTCTCCTTGCTTGTTATATTTGGATCTTCTCCATATGCCCTATTATATGGACGATAAAGCGGGAGAAAAGGGCTGGTTTCTGCTGGATGTGACGATTTTGACATTCGGACTTTAAATATGATGTGTCATTTTTCACACAGGCGGGGTGCACGGTAAGGGATGGGTCTGCAAAACCCCGATTCCCCAGTTCAAATCTGGGTGGTACCTCCATGATTACCAAACGGTATAGATGCGCCTGAGAAAACTCAGGCGCATCAACCGTTTCCGGGCTTTTTGAGCTCGGATTTTTTTGTAGGCAAACATAGATGCAAAATGCTTTGATAGGGAAGTAGAGGTGATTTGAACCTCTGATTCTCTGCATTCTGAATCAAATATTCCATAGAATGCCATGTGGAGAGAAAAATATGGCATAATTCTGCAAAGTCAATATTCACAAAGTTTGTAGCTCCGGTTTGTTGATCTTGATCGGTCAGCAAGCCGGGGCTTTTTTGCGTTCTCAACAAAAATAACAGCATTTGCTGATCGTATAAATATCACTGGGGCCCTGTGCCTATCATTCTCTTGATGGATGCAGGGGCCTTTTTTCGTTTTGAAGGGAGTTGTTTCACACGAAAAAAAGAAATCATAAACGGCTCTTTGCTCTCCTGCTGGTGCTTGCCTTGGTTGTCGGCATGATCCCCAGTGCCTTGGCAGACAACGAGCCGGATATCTCGGCGGCAGAATCCACAAAGGAATCGCTGGTGGATTTTCAGTCGGAAGAAGAACCCACCATCTCGCCGCCGATACAATTCATATTAGAATCAGACGAGCTTGCGGATGATTCCGAGGTGGATACAGAAATTGAAGCACCCACCTCCATGGACGACGAAACCCTGACCCGCATGGACAATGGCGGTGTCATGCTGCTGGGTGGCGGCGGAGCCATGGGGAAATCCACCTGTGTGACCTTCGCCGCCTACCAGTCCGCGCGATGGAAATGCCACCGCTACGAGGTGGACGGTTCGCACAGCTACGGGCACTATTTCTACACCAGCGAAATCGCCTATCACACCATCGACGGTGTGGACGCATATTGCATCGAGCCCAACACTTCGTCTCTGGGCGGACAGTATTACTCCTCCTACACCGCCGATGAAGCTAGCAGTTCCTCCTATTGGAAGCTGGAACTGGATGACCTTCAGTGCAGCCACATTCAGAAGATTCTGGCGTTCGGCTACCCGCAGGTGGACTATGGCTACAGCCGTCAGGTACAGTATTCCGCTACCCAGGTGCTCATTTGGGAGGTCGTTTCTCACAGCCGGTACAACACAGACATTAAATCCTGCTCAGATTACGGTCTCTACCGCAATGTTTACGCAGTGCTGGGGGCGGACTTTCAGAACTGCTATGACGGCATCCTGAACGCCCTTTCTGTGTCTAATGGCACAGTTCCCAGCTTTGCAGGAACATCCCAGAGTAGCGCGAAGTCCATCACACTAACCCTGAACAATTCCACCGGCTGCTATGAGGGCAGCGTTCGAGACACGGCGGGTGTACTGTCCCACTTCACCTTCTCTGCATCCGGCGTGAACTTCTCTCGGAGCGGCAACACATTATATATCTCCGTACCCGCAGAAAATGCGGATGCAGTGAAGGGCCAGACGATCACCGGAACCTCCGACCAGAAGCTCATGTCCACCAGCAATCCGACCATCTGGGAGAATCCCACCTACCAGACGGTATTGACCGCTGGCGGCGCAGACTATCTTCACGCATACATCAGTCTTACTTGGGAGGATGCGCCTAAAACTGGGGACTTGGTTGTGTCGAAAGCCGTGAACTATGGCAGCTGGTCAGGATTCACCTTCCGACTCCACGGCACCAGCGACAAGGGGAATCCAGTGGATGTGACCGCCACCACCGGCTCTGACGGCAAGGCGTACTTCAAGGACATCGAAATCGGGACGTATACTCTGGAGGAAGTGTCCCCCGGCAATGCATACATCCTGCCGGAGCCTCAGACCGTCACGATTCCCGGCAATGATGTTGCCTACGCCACCATGGAGAACATCTGGAAGCATTGGCGGGCAACCATTACGAAGGTGGATGCTGACACCGACAAAGCATCCCCGCAGGGGGATGCTACCCTAAACGGCGCCGAGTACACCCTGTACAAATCTGGAAAGGCAGTTGCCACCTACACGGTGCAGAACAGTTCCTTTACCACAGATTTGTTTCCATGCACCAAGGATGATGGCGTGTATACCCTCAAAGAAACCAAAGCACCTACTGGCTACAAGCTGGACGAAACCGTTTATAAGCTAAAAAACAGCTATGACCATTATTTCAATGCTGAGAATAGCTTCACCGTTACGGTTACGCGCCGCCTCCGGCGTTGACACGCTTGGCGATCTGGTTGATGTTCCGGCCGATGGCGGACAGGGCGGCGTTCATCCGCTTGATATCCGTGGTGTCAAGCTGGATGATATACCCGTCTATCGCCATCTTCCGCAGATACGCGCCGTACCGCCGTGTGGGGAGCTGCGCCATCTTTCCATCTATGAGCCGCTTTTCCTCCTCCGTCACATAGAACTTCATCTGAATGTTCCGCTTTCGGTTCGCCATGGGCAGCCTCCGTTTCTCATAAGGGTCTGGGGTCTCGCCTGTCGGCTCGGTCAGCGCTTCAAAGCGTTTCACGCTTTGAGGTCTCCACCGGAGACCCGCGCCCCAGCAAGTAATTTTGACTGTTCGGACAAGGGACCTGAAAATCTCAAAATTCGCAAGCGGGTACTCGCTTGCTGTGCTTGCTATCGTTTCTTTTCTCGTACCTAAGTAATACGAAAACCTTCACTTTGGCTACCAAAACGCAAAGAAAAAACGCTACAAACGTATCCGTTCATAGCGTCTGTCAGTTCCTATTCAGTTGTGCCGGGAGCATGGTCACTCCCCCTTTTCTCTGGCGTCCAATACTGCCTGTACGGTGGCAATGATGATCCCGATTTCTCGGTCGGTCAATTTATCTGCCAGGGCGTCAAGCTGCCGGCGCGCCGTGGATTTCCCATCTGCCGTATCCCCAAAGAGAAGTTGATCCACGGAGATGTGATAGCGGGACATGAGCTCAAAAAAGATTTGGAGGCTCGGATGTTGCCCCTTGTTCTCGATATTGGCGAGATAGCGGGGAGAAAGATACATTTCGTCACCCACTTTGTTTCGGGACTCTTTCTGTCCCGTCCTCGCTGCTTTGATTGCTGCCCCATAAGGGCTAAAGTCAATTTTCTGTACTGGTCTCTTTGCCATATTCATTCACCCAGTTACATTTTACTGTTCTACTTTTCCATTGAAGGAATGGACATAATTTTCCATTTTGTTGCTATTGACAGAAGTGTTATTTCTGAATATACTGTATATGTATATAGAAGTACAGCGGGGGGGTGATTATTTGCACATTGTAATATCCAACAGTTCAGACTTGCCAATTTATGCACAGATAAAGGAGCAAATAAAGGAACAAATTTTATCGGGTGAGCTTGCGGAAGATGAAATGCTGCCATCACTTCGACAGTTGGCAAAGGATTTGAAAATAAGTGTATTGACTACTACGCGAGCCTACAACGAGTTAGAGGAAGAAGGCTTTATTACAAGTCGTCAAGGTAAAGGCTTCTTTGTAATGTCAAGTGGTTCAAATCTCATTCGGGAACAGCTAATACAGGAGGTAGAGAAAAATCTTAACAGTGCAATATTAGCGGCTGAACGAGCTTCTATGACCGATGAAGAACTTGTTAAGCTACTACGGCTTTTATTGGAGGTAAACCATGAGTGAACAATGTTTAGAATTAAAAAATGTATGCAAGAGTTTTCGTGATTTCTCGCTGAATAATATTAGCTTCACGTTGCCGCAAGGGTATATTATGGGGCTTGTTGGGCCGAATGGAGCAGGAAAAACAACAACAATTCAACTTATTCTCAATATGCTTGAAAAAGATACTGGCAAGATTTTGGTTTTTGGTAAAGATAATGTAGTTAGTGAAAAAGAAATAAAGCAGGATATTGGTGTTGTTTTTGATAGCATTTTTTATGTGGATAGCTGGACAGTAAAAGATACAGAAAAAGCAGTATCTATTTTTTACAATGACTGGCGACATGATACTTTTAACGATATGGTTAAACGCTTTAACTTGCCGCTAAATAAAAAGGTTGGCGAGTTATCACGCGGTATGCAGATGAAGCTAATGCTTGCGTGTGCGTTTTCGCATGATGCCAAGCTGCTAATACTCGATGAGCCTACAAGTGGACTTGATCCTCTTACTCGAGATGAGTTTTTGGAAATTCTGCAAGATTATATCAGAGATGGTCAAAGAAGTGTGCTGTTCTCAACACATATTACCACCGATTTGGAGCGCGTAGCTGACTATATCACCCTCATCAATCGAGGCAATATGATTTTTACAGGTAGTATGGAAGATTTGTTAAGCAGTTACCGCCTCATTAAAGGGAAACCTTGCGATCTTACAGCCGATCTCGAAAAAAATATTTTGGGATTACGCAAAACAGCTATGGGGTTTGAAGGTCTTATAACTGCAAATGCGGCAGTCCAATACAAACATTGCGTTCTTGATACCGCAACTATTGATGACATTATTATCTGCATTGGCAAGGGAGGTACAAAGGCATGACAGGGGTTGCGAGAATTACAAAGTTGGATTTTTTTATAATGAAATCACAAGCAATTTCGTATTTTTCATTGGTTGCGGTGATTTTATTGTTCGGACTTATAGGCTCATCCATTACTGTGTTATGCATTACGGGCGCATGGTTTATCGCATTGATGGCTACTAACATTTTTGCCATACAGGAAAAAAATCATCTTGACCGTTTATATGGTTCTGTTTGCGTGAGTTTGAATGAGGTTGTTCTTGGACGATATACCTTTGTGTTTCTGAATTACCTCGCCGATATGGTTGCAATTATTATTCTGTATCTCGGCTTCGTGCTGTGTCGGAAAGCTATCTTCGATGTGCCTGATATAATGCTTGGATTGGGGTTATCATTTTTAGTTTTCTCTACAATAACAGGAATACAAATGCCGTTATTTTTCAAAATGGGGTACACCAAAGCAAAGTTATGGTCTTTCATTCCTTTTGCAGTTGTAATGTTGTTGGTGGTATTACCCTCTTTTGTATCTGCATTATCTGGTGTCCTTGACTTTGCACAATCGCATAAGGAACTTTTTGCATTTGCCTGTATATTAACAAGTTGTATTATTCAATTTGTTTCATATCACATTGCTGTTATTTTCTATCGTAAACAAAGATAGAAGATTGCAATACCAACTGGAAAGGAGGTCAATCTATGTTTATACCGAAGTGTAAAAAATGCGGCGGCAAAGTGATTTTCGCATACACCAATATTGAGATTGAAACTAATGGTGTTCTGAAAACTGTAACAAATACTCCCGCGAAAAAGTGTTCTAAATGCGGACATATTATTGTAGACGACATTACAATGGAAAAAGCAAAACAGTATGCCAATGATTACCCTGCAAATACAATCGACTATGCAATGTGCGAAGCCGAAGAAGTTGCAGTAATTCAGACCCTCTTATTGTAAGTAATAATAGGATAAGGGGGCTGTAATAGAAGATGGATAAAGAAAACTGGGTATTATGTCCCGTTTGTGGAAATAAAACAAGATTAAAGATACGGAAAGATACGGAACTCAAAAACTTCCCGCTATTCTGTCCGAAATGTAGGCAAGAAACCTTGATCCATGTAAAACAATTCAATATAACCGTTATCAAAGAGCCAGACGCACAGACGCAGAGCCGATAACCCGTAGCCAGCAGGCATACGGATTATCGGCTCTTTTC
>ERZ772812.2742-NODE-2742-length-10804-cov-6.245232_pt1 | contig 10804 bp, 17 predicted proteins | sample MGYA00511343_ERZ772812 | MGnify/ENA primary metagenome ERZ772812 (study PRJEB29015, sample SAMEA2737706) | human gut metagenome | biome: human gut; feature: human-associated habitat; material: faeces | place: China | collected 2012 ...
GAAAAACCAAGAAAAACTAAGAAATGCGAGGTTATGCAACAATGATAAAAGTACTTTTTATTTGCCACGGACGGAGTGAAAAGCCTTGATTTTATTCAATGTCATTAACTTTAGCAAAAAGCAGAAATCGTAATTATTATAAATTATGATTCCTGCTTTTTTACTTTTGATATGGGCATAGGATTGATAATTTTCACTCCATCAACTTTTCCAACTGTTTCATATGTGTAAGCAACCTGTTTGCCGGCTGCAAATGTACCACGACCGCCCATTATCGCACCACCTTCATAGAGGAACGATAAGCAACAGGGATAATATTTCCTTGCATTTCATCAAATTTTGCTTACTCTGATTAACCGCCAAAATGTTTGCCCCTGCCAAATAAAGCTCGTTCATAACCGAACTGAGAACTCCGGCATTGTCCTAAAGCTTGGAATTGATTGTTGTGGCATCATCCCCCTGCTCGCTGTACTCAAATATTTTATCCTTATATTTATAGTATGCCGAGCAAGATATTCCTGCCATCTTTACAGCCTGCGATGCGTTTGCCGCCTCTCCCGACTGCAAATAGCCCTTTGCCTCAATCACTTTTACATAAACTTCCGGCAAAACAGACATATCTAGAAGTAAATAATTAACTTTTCCCATAGTGTACACCACCTGTAGGCAGTTGTATTACTGTGAAAAACACTTTTCATGTATTATCACAAAATCAGCATATAATTAAAGATTATTTTCCAATTTGTGAAAAATAAATAAAAAAGTGGCTCAAATACTGAATTCAAGCCACTTTGTTGTATATATTTTGTTCTATTTTGGACTAATCATCCTTGTATTCTCTGTTCAACGGAAAAGTAACTGTCATAACAGTTCCCTTTTCTGTACTTTCTTCTGCCTGCACTTTGCCACCGTGAATATCAGCAATTTCCCAAACCAAAGAAAGTCCAAGACCCACACCGCCATTTTCTCTGCTACGGGATTTATCCACACGGAAGAACGGCTGAAAAATACTTTCTTTATACTTTTCTGGTATTCCGCAACCTGTGTCGGCAACCCTGACAACAAGATCGTCACCCTCCTGAGAAACAGAAACACGCACAGTTCCGTCAGGGCGGTTATACCTGATTGCGTTTGCTGTCAAATTAAAGATCAAACGATAAATCAAGGTGTCACTGCCCACCATAGTGCCGGTGCCGTCACATTCAAGAGTGAACCCTTTTTTCTCTGCCACAGGAGAAAGGTCGGCAAGAATTTCCTCAATCATCGGTGCAAGCTCAATGCAGTCATTACACGGCACAGTTCGAAGCTCGCTCATTTCAAGCAAGGTCTTTGTAACCTGCGACATTCGCTCTGTTTGTTCCTGCAATAATTTGAGGAGGTCGGCACTTTCGGCATCCAAATCAGGATGCTCAACAGAAAAAAGTTCAAGTTGTGCCTGAAGCAAAGGTGTGCAAAGGCTTCAATGCTCTGCCACTGACAAAGCATGCCAAAACACCGCCAAGCAATGTTACAACCGCTGTTATGCACCAATTTGTAGTGGAAAATGACTCCTGCGCACCTTTATACGAATCGCTGTTAGCAGAAATGCCACTGCCGATAGAATCCATATAATGTCTGCCCGAATAACCGATAAGAGAATTCATAGATACGCAGGTTATACCTATAAGTATAGCAGTCATCAAAGTGATATGCCATTGAAGAGATATTCTTTTCATTCTTCTTCCCCCATTACATAGCCCTCACCGATACGATTGCGAATCGGGTCATATCCAAGAGAAGTGCGAAGTTTCTTTCTCAAAGCAGAAATATGTACCCTTATCGAATTGCTGAAATTGTCAACGCTATAAGCAAGACGCTTCAAGCATTTCTGTTCTTAACGAAAATTTTATATCCGATGTGCTACAATGACGCCAGAAAATGAAAGGAGTGATTGAATTGACCAGAGCAAAAAAGGCTTTATCACAGGCAGTACTGCTTATTTCGGGAGCTATTATGCTCGGCTTCGGTGCGATGCGTGGCGAAGTTGAAACCGTTTTGAGCAAGGCAATCAGGCTTTGTTTGGAGTGTGTAGGAATTGGATAAAAAGAAAACAAAGAATAAAAACCATAATAAGAAAAAACATTCGGCATCTAACCAATTAGCCAAATTTCGAGGATGGATTCAGGCAGGAGCAACTCTGCTGACAAATATTCATCTGCCAAACTTTTTCAAAGGCGAAATATATCAGGGCAATGGCAAAGCCGTTTGTGTGCCGGGTCTGAACTGCTATTCCTGTCCTGCCGCATCGGGTGCTTGCCCAATCGGCTCGTTTCAGGCGGTAGTCGGCTCGTCAAAATATAAGTTTTCCTATTATATAACAGGATTTCTCATTTTGTTGGGAGTTCTGCTCGGACGCTTTATCTGCGGATTTTTGTGTCCGTTTGGTTGGTTACAGGATTTGTTGCACAAAGTCCCGACCAAAAAGTTTTCAACAAAAAAACTCAAGCCACTGACATATATCAAATATGCAGTACTGCTGTTGGCAGTTGTTTTATTACCGGTGCTCATAGTAAATGATTTGGGGATGGGCGACCCATATTTCTGCAAATATATATGTCCGCAAGGTGTGCTTGAGGGTGCGTTGCCACTTTCGGCAGTCAACGAAGGTATCCGTTCGGCATTGGGAAAACTGTTTTCGTGGAAACTTGTTGTGCTGATTTCGGTAGTCGTTTTGAGCGTGCTGTTTTACAGACCGTTCTGCAAATGGATTTGCCCACTCGGTGCATTCTACGCACTGTTCAACAAGGTTTCGCTGTTTGGGATGAAGGTAGACGAGCACAAATGCGTTTCGTGCGGAAAATGTGCAAAGGTGTGCAAAATGGATGTTGATGTTACAAAAACGCCTAACAGCACCGAATGTATCCGATGCGGAAAGTGCATAAGTGCCTGTCCTACCGACGCAGTCAGCTTTCAATACGGCTTTGGCATGCTTGGAAAAACAGTAGACGAAAACGCAAAAATCGAAAACAAAACAAACAAAAAAGAAACAAAAGAGGAATTATAACGGAGGAATAATTATGAAGTTTTCAAAACTCTCAAAAATCTTAACAGTAGTATTATTAGTTCCTGTGTTGGCAATCAGCCTTATTGCTTGCTCAACATCAAAGGACAACAAAGACGAAAAACAATCAACAGATTCAAGCATTTCAACCTTGATGGCAACAGAGCCAAGTGATGCTGATGAAGCTTCAAAGCTCTACAATCAGTTTATGAAAAAAGAAAACGAAATTTTGTCAACAGACAAAGCCCTTTGGGAAAAAGTATTTATGGCTTCAAACAAGGAAACCCCAATGATTGAGGACGGCACAAACTACGGCGACTTTCTTCTCAAGACAATCGAAAGTGAAAAGGACCAATTCACAGATGAGGAATACAAAAAACTCATTGCCGGTGCAGAACAAGTCAAGGAAATTGAGGGCAAACTCACAATTTTGGAGCAAAAGTATCCTGAATGTGCAAATGCACCTTCAAACGGTGACAGCGTTCCGGCTGACAGCAACGGCGTTGTTTCAAACAGCAGTGACGCAACAAGTTTTCCGTCATTTGATGGCAAGGACCTTGACGGCAACGATGTAAAGAGCAGTGAACTTTTCGCAAACAGCAATGTAACAGTTGTTAACTACTGGTTCAGCACTTGCAAGCCTTGTGTCGGCGAACTTTCCGAATTGGAAGCACTCAACAAAAAGCTTGCAGAAAAAGGCGGTCAGGTTGTCGGCATCAACACGTTTACACTTGACGGTGACAAGACAGCAATTTCAGAAGCAAAAGACATCCTTTCAAAGAAAGGTGTAACCTACAAGAACATCTGGTTTGATTCAAACAGCGATGCAGGCAAGTTTACATCAGGTATCTTCTCTTACCCAACAACATATGTTGTCGACAAGAACGGCAACATTGTAGGCGAGCCAATCGTTGGTGCAATCACTGAAAAAAATCAAGCAAAGACACTTGAAAAACTCATAGACCAGGCTTTACAGGTCAAATAAGAATAAAGCATACACAGCCAAACCGAAAGCTCTTTGACGTTATGACGAAGGGTTCCGGCGATGCCCGTATGCAGCCTTTTTTGGAAGGAAGGAAAAAAGACAGTACTTTTTATCCAGTGATTTATGGAGCTGAGATGGATGAGGACTGGACTGATCCAAAGGTCTGGAAGAAGGCAAACCCATCTTTGGGGGAGACGATCGGCATGGATAAGGTCAAAGCAGCCTGCGAATCAGCAAGGCAGAATCCCGGAGAAGAGAACTCCTTCCGGCAGCTCCGTTTAAACCAGTGGGTGAAACAGGCAGTCCGTTGGATGCCGATGGAGAAGTGGGATGCCTGTGCATTCCCTGTTGATCCGGAAGAACTGGAAGGACGGGTATGTTATGGTGGACTTGACCTTTCCAGTACCACAGACCTTACCTGCTTTTGTCTGGTGTTTCCACCGGAAGATGAAAGCGAGCCATATTATATTTTGCCATATTACTGGCTCCCGGAAGAAAACCTGCCGCTTCGAGTAAACCGGGATCATGTTCCCTATGATGTTTGGGAACGGCAGGGATACATTCAGACTACGGAAGGAAACGTGGTGCATTATGGATTTATCGAAAAATTCATAGAAGCCTTGGGAGAGAAATATAACATTCGGGAGATTGCTTTCGACCGATGGGGAGCCATTCAGATGGTGCAGAATCTTGAGGGTATGGGGTTTACCGTTGTACCAATGGGACAGGGGTTTGCAAGCATGAGTCCCCCAACCAAAGAACTGATGAAGCTGTCTATGATCGTGTCTGGCTATACATGGCTGGCAATTTTTCATCGCTAAATACATCCACGCTTTTTTATGTTATACTGCCCGTATCAAGTACATAGGAGGTATGATATGAGAAAAGAAGCGTTTAAATTGTGGCTGGAGACATATGGAAAACATGGTGTAGAACCAATGTCAAAGAGACCGATTGATGATGCCTTGTCGCGATGTAATCGGATAGAAAAAGGACTTGCTGTTGATCTGGATATCGAATATGAACAGGATCGAGGTGAGAGCATTCTTGCTCTGTTAGAATACACAAAAGATGATAAAAATGTGGGAAAGGAAGCACCAAAAGGGCTGTTCTTTAAACAGGGGGCAGATTTATATAATGGAATGGCTTCGTTAAGGAGTGCAGTAAAAAAGTATTTTGAATTTTATACAGCAACAAAATAGTAACACAGGCATCTACCAGAAATGGCAGGTGCTTTTTTCGTGCAGATTTTGAGGAGGGGTTTACAGCAATGAGTTTTTTACAGGGATTATTTCGTACCAGAGATATCTGGCAGCCGTCTTATCAGTCTGGGGAGCCGGATCGTGTGCTTGGCTATGAAGTACATACTTCTGCGTATGCTCCGAAGGATGCGATTTTCTTTGGCGATTACAAATACTACAATATTGGTGATCGTGGAGCCAGATCTTTTAAACAGTTGAATGAGCTGTTTGCCGGAAATGGTATGATTGGTTATGTGGCAAAGGAACGTGTGGATGGAAAATTGATTCTGCCGGAAGCAGTTCAGATCATGAAACTGAAAGGGGCAGAGTAATCTGCCCAGTTATAAGTTGACATATCATTTCAGATTACGGGGATATGTATAAATAACATTTATTTTTAAGAAAGATCAGACTTGTGTATGAAAATATACAGGTCTGATTTTTTCTATGGGGTGATAGCAGTGTTTCTGACACTTGAAGAAATGAAGGGTTATCTCCGGGTAGATTATGAAGAGGATGATGCACTGATTGCTGATCTTCTTAGAGCATCAGAAAAGCTATGTATGGATATCGCCCGGGTGGAAGATCAGCAGGAGTTTGAACAAAGTCCGAATGCCAAGATTGCAGTCCAGTATGCCGTTGCTTATCAGTATGAACACAGGGAAGAAGCAGACCACCATGGCGTAGTGATTCCAGATGAATTTTGTGAAGGGAGTTTTTGCAGTAGGCTTTATGAAGAAATAGCAAAACGAAAGAAAAAGATTTGTGAAAAACTTCAGGTAGATGAAGATTTAGATCTTGAGCATATCATCAATTGCATGGAAGATTTTACAAGGTATATGTCTATGAAAATGTATGAGTACGGTGCTTTGATGGATACAAAAGAGTAAAGGTTATACTACATAGTGGCATCTGGCAAAAAAGTCAGGTGCCTTTTTAGGAATAATTTTAGCAGAGAGTTAAAAATTATCATGTTATAGTATCGACAAATGAAGGGTTTTTGCGTATAATATCACGAAATAGAAAGTCTATTGTGATTAAAAATTCAAGAAAGGTTGTCGTAAAACATGGAAAGAAATAATAATGGATTCACACTTGTAGAATTGGTAGTTGTGATTTCTATTCTTGGTGTATTGATTGCAATTTTAGCTCCAGGGTATACATCGAAAATACACAAGGCGAAAGTAGCAACGGATTGGGCAAATGTGAAATCTTATTATAATGAGATACAAACAGATTATATGTTTACTGATAAGTACAATCCCAAAGTTCCCATTGATTGGCATACAAATCCAAATTATAATTGGAAGATGCTTACTTCATTAAGTGGGGAAAAAGTACCGATGAAAACAGGAATGTGTGCTGTGAGTTTTGAAGAAAACAACGGCTATTCCATAATATATCAGTGTAATGCAGGACATTCACAATGCGAGTTTGAGGTGGGAGTACAGAAATCTGATTCATAATAAAAAAGAGATTGATTGTGAAAAGCCATATGGTAAATAGTATTTTAAGATATATACGGTTGTAAATGATCATTTGTTAGTTTGAAAATTTTATAATGTTACATAGAACATCTGTCAGAAATGGCAGGTGTTTTTCATTTGTTTGGAGCTCAAGAGGCTCCTTTTTTTGTATCCGTTTTTAAGGAGGTGAGAGTTTATGGCAGGTCGTATTCAGGGTATTACTGTAGAGATTGGCGGAGATACAACTAAATTACAAAATGCCCTGAAGGGTGTGAACGGACAGATTAAGTCTACACAGCAGCAGCTGAAGGACGTGGACAAACTTTTAAAGCTAGATCCGGGAAATACAGAGCTTTTGGCACAAAAACACAAGCTCCTTGGAGAAGCAGTGGAGGGAACGAAAGAGAAACTTACTACTTTAAAGGCAGCCGCAGAACAGGCAAATACAGCCCTCGCAAATGGAGAGATTTCGCAGTCACAGTATGATGCGCTTCAAAGAGAGATTATTGAGACTGAGCAGGACTTAAAGAGACTGGAGGAACAGGCCAATCAGTCTGCAACTGCTGCAAATTTTGAGTCCTCCATGGTGGTGAAATGAGTGTAAAGCGGGAAGATAATATCTGTACGATTACTTTTGAAGATGAAAACTGGAAAGAGGAAGCACCGGAAGTATTCACTGTTACGGATGGTGCAGTTCCTTTTTATACAGCAGATACGTGGAAATATAATGAAAAAAATACATTCCGAAGTGGAGAGATCGGAAACAGTGCGACCTCAGAGACAACGATCAAGGTCATGTATGAGGAAGAAGGGTTACTGAATTTAAACTGTGCAGTATTCAGTGAGCAGGGCTATGACAAGCTGCACGTTCTGATTGATGGAGTAGAAAAGGTTACGCTTTCCGGTACGGTAAATTTTAAAGAATATGAGTTTGCTATGACAGCCGGAGAACACAGGTGTAACTTTGAATGTATATACTCATGTGGGATTGGACGATGCAGAAAAAGAATTGAAGAAGATGCAGGGACTTGAAAATGCCAGAAAAGAGATGGGAATTTCAGATAAAGATGATAAACCTTTGAAATTTATAATGAATTGCAACAACAGAGATATAGTCCGCGATATTTCAAAGATATGATTGTCACTTTCATGCAAATAGAGAATATAGGATTTAACTGCTTTGATTATGATAAAATTGTTAATTTAATGGCACAGAAACTAGAGACTTATACGGAAAAATTTGAGCATCGTTATTTAGAAGTTTTAAGTGATAGCCCTGACTTTATTCAAAAATACAATCAAATTGTAGAACCATTATTTAAAATTCTCGATGATAGAGATAACAAAGAAAAAAAGGAAGATAATGCTTTTTTATGCAATCATACGTGTTGGAATGACAATTTTGAAAAGAAATGTGAAGAACGTAGTCATATATATACAATGAGTAATGCATTTTTTTCATACATTGATCCTGAAAAGTTTATTGAAGAATTGAAAAATGCAAAAGTTGTAGAAATATGCAATTTTATAGATGGAATTAGGAGAGTATATAGTTTTTCGAATCTTAATGATTTTTTTAAAATGGATATTCCAAATATAAAAAGTATATTGGAAGCGATTGATATTAATGAATTAAGTAAAGAAAAAAAGACTCGGAAGATAGCAGTGGAGAAATTAAAAATTAAATTACAAGAATACTTAGAACTCATTGAAACACCTATATACAAAATATAAAATACACAGTATTATGATTATTGTGAAAGAACACTTTTTTACACAACTGGTATCTTAATTTAGCTTTTATAAGTATAATGATAAAGAGGATGCTGATAGTAGTCTGCACCCCCTAAACTGACTACGATTTGACTACTACACACGGAAGTGATTTACTCCGTTTTGCAGTATTATGCAAAAAGTGTAGTCTAAACGATGAAAATAAATGCTCTTGCCGGACAGGGCAAAATGCCCCAAAACTCGGCATCTCTTAGCATTTTAAGAGGAGAAAATATTATGATACGAGTACTTTTCATCTGCCACGACACTCTTTGAAAGCTTCGTCAAAAAGCCAGTAAAATCAAGATCTGGAGGGCATAGGCGGTTAGAAAATAACCCGAAAATAACCCATGGGATTTTGTGCAGGTATTACATGTAAATATAGATGATATTTGGGACGCAACATGATAGATGAGCCGTAAGATTTTGAAAAAGAGAAATCTTATGGCTTTTTTGCAAACAAATAGAAGAGAAAAATAGTGTTAAAATGTAAAAAAATATTTTACAATATTATTGATAAATACTCTTTATTTGAATATAATTAGGGTAGAAAAGAGAAAAGGAGGTCATCACAATGAAGTTTGATGAATTATTTGAACAGAGAAGTCTGGTGGCTTCGAAGTTAAAAGATTGTATTAGAGATATGGGGTATACAAAAGTATCCTTTGCGGCAAAGGCAGATATTTCACGACCAACTCTTGATAAGTTGCTGAATGGCAGTATAGACAGCAAGAGTTCTTTTGATCGCCATTTGCAGAAAATACTGAAATTACTCAATATGACGGTAGAAGACTTGATGTTGTATCATTCAGCTCCCTCAAAGCTCTCTACAGCAACGGTGTATTCACAGAACGCACCGATGGATCATGAAATGAACGAAACAGCAAAGAAGCAGTATAATTTACTTCTTGATGTAATTGATTTGTGTGCGATTTATTATTAAAGGTACCTATAATTTACCGAATAGCAGTTTTGTGTCAATCGAAATGAAATGGAGATGTGGATTAGATGAGTGAATTAATTACTGCCCAAAACTTGGAGCTTGTTATAAAAAAGAATCATGAGATTAAAGAGGAAGTTCTAGCACAGGCAATTAGACTCCAGACAAATCCATCTATAATGAAAGTTGCATCAGCTCCACAACTTGCACTACTAATTTTACAGGGATTTGGTTTGATTCAGATGCCTATAGAAGATAAATATTGGAGTGGAGCTATATTTGTTAAGGACGAAAAGATTATTCCTGTTATAAATACTGCACTCCCCAGAGCAAACCAATATTTTACAGCGTGGCATGAGATATATCATTTGATATTTGATAAAGTATCATTTGACCATTTTATTGAAACTGATAATACACTAGAAGAGAGAAAAGCGGAGTATTTTGCAGCATGTATGCTGTTAAATGGTGTTGACAGGTATTTTACAGAACTTCCGGAAGCAGAGTTTGTTTCAAAAATATTCCATTGTATGTCAACATTTCAAGCACCATATAAAGCAGTGTTGGTATCTTTATATGAATATGCTATACAAAGTGAAAATGAAAAGCTTTGTGGCAAAATCAAAGAAGTATTTGACCTTCAATTTGATGATTTACCAAACAGATTCAGAATGCTTGGATTGGACGACAGTCTGGTATGCCCTTCTTATGTTGTCAATACGTCTTCTTTACAAGAAAAAATAAAGAGGACAAGAGATGAAAATCCTGAGCTTCGTTATCATGAAGATAATGAGGATTATTTAAAGAATATTATGGCTGAAATAGCTCTGATAACAAGGAGGAGCGAATGATAGATATAGAACAAATTGAAAACATAGATGATAAAAAGCATATCGCTCTTTTAGATACTTCATCAATCTCTTTTATGCAGGGGCTGAAAATGAAAGGCATACAACCAGAGGACATATTAAAAGATTATGATTTGATTCTGATTCCGGAATGGGTGTTAACTGAAATAAATGATGCTCCAGGAAGAGCTAATTATGTACAAGGATTAATAGAAATGGGATACCCGATATACTGGCATTAAAGAGGAATCATATTCGGATTTGACAAATAACGAAGAAGGGAATCTTTATCAGATAGTCCTGGCATCAACGCACCAGTTGGCAAGAATCAGAAGCTATTTGCGTCGTCATGTTGAAAAAGTGGATCCGCTTGATATGGAAGCATGTCTGGGATGCAATATGATAGAATGATTTACAAGAAAAATTTGTAGGAATATAAAGATATGGAATTAAGATTATTACGCTATTTTTTGACAGTAGCAAAAGAACAGAGCTTTACAAAAGCAGCAGA